>Ga0335073_10004911_pt1 | contig 18743 bp, 20 predicted proteins | sample Lox_Sample_22_FD_207093 | JGI IMG/M metagenome (GOLD analysis project Ga0335073, IMG submission 207093) | Soil microbial communities from Loxahatchee National Wildlife Refuge, Florida, United States - Lox_Sample_2.2 | ecosystem: Environmental > Terrestrial > Soil > Wetlands | place: USA... | reverse complement strand
TGTCGGCGATCAGGAACAGCAGCGGCAGCCTCCCGGCGGGCTGCTGGGTTGCGGACATGCTCCGATCATGCCGGCCGGCCGCGCGCGCGTCGTCAGCCCCACGGTCAGCGCCGGCTACTCCTCCGGCCGGCATCGGGGGCACCCGACTGCGGCGTCCGTGGCAGTCCCCGTGGCCCCGTGTTGCAGTATGTGGAGGTGATGACAGCCGAACCCGCCGGGCACCTCGACCCCGAGACCGAGCACCGGATCAGGGAGAGCATCGGCCGGCAGACGCTGCTCACCACGCTCGGCGTCTCGGTCGCCCGGCTCCGGGCCGGCCGCGTCGAACTCGACCTGCCGTACCGGGCCGACCTGTGCCAGCAGAACGGCTTCGTGCACGCCGGCGCGATCACCGCGCTGGCCGACTCGGCCTGCGGGTACGCGGCGGCGAGCCTGATGCCGGAGGACCGGGACGTGCTGACCGTCGAGTTCAAGGTCAACCTGCTCTCGCCCGCCCGCGGCGACCGGTTCCGCGCCGTGGGCGAGGTCATCCGGTCGGGGCGCACGCTCACGGTGTGCTCGGCCGAGGTCGTGGCCTGGGCCGACGACGGCGCGGGGAACCCGTCGACCTCGCTGGTCCGGGTCGCGCTGATGCAGGCCACGATGATGGCGGTCATCCCGCCGCGCGGCTAGATGCGCCGGCGCTTATGGTCCGGTGAACCCGGTCAGCTTCTCGCAGGCCTGGGCCGCGGCCTGGAATTGCGGTGAGTGCGTGTCGATGCCCATGGGCGGCCCGACTTTGAATTCGACGCCGATGCCGCCGCCGCTGGTCTTGAAGACCGGATCGGGGAACTGCGGGAAGCCGTGCGTGCGCAGGCACGCGGAGTACCGCAGGGCCTGGTCCTCGATCTGCCGCGCCTGGGCCGCGGGCATCGTCGCGGCACCGGGCGGGAGCAGCTTCTGGCAGGGCTTCAGCGCCGTGGTGACCAGCGGCGAACTGGCCTCGGCCTGGCTGACGTCGAACGTGCCCTGGCTGCTCGGGTCGGGGAAGCCCAGCGCGCCGCGGGAGCGCATGCACTGCGCGAAGGCCAGCGCCTTCTGGTACCGCGTCGATCCCGTCCCCGCGGGCGCGCCGCCACCGCCGCACGCAGCCGCTAGCAGCGCGATCCCGGCCAGGGCGGCGGCCAGGATGGCCGTGCGCCGCGGCCCGCGGCGGGTCGCGCGTACCCCGGCTCTGGTCCCGTCGTTCATCGTGTGGCCCTTTCGCCAAGGGCACGCCGGGGGGCCGTCAGCGGCGGCGGCGCCACCGCCCGGAGCCCGGCCGGGACCGCCAGACTCAGCCGGGCCAGGCTGGCCGGGGTCGCCCGGAACCAGCGGAAGTCGGTCTGCTGTCCCCCGTCGTCCTGGCCACCTGGTACAGCCACGCCCTGGGCTGGCGCAGTCGCCCACCGGGGCAGCGCCCGCTCGAACGCGGTCTGCGCGACATCGGCCGCCGCGTGGACGTCCAGGCTGGTGCTGACCGTCACGAACAGCACCAGCCGCGGCAGCTCCCTTTCGCAAAAGGCGGCGATCTCGGCCGGGTTCACGTCCTCCAGCTTGGCTCCAACCGTCCGGGCGGGCGTGCTCTCGCCTGGTGACATCCCGTCTCCCGCCGTTGACCCGCTCGGTGCCTGTCATACCTGGTGGGTTGAGCCGCCCCGGAGGTAACGTCCGCGGGCCCCGCCCGCCCCGGCGGTTCCAGGCGTTCCTGATCGATCACCCGCCGCCGGTTACGCCCGGCGGCGCCGGCTTGCAGGTCTTCTGCGCAGCCTGGAACGGCGGCGAGTTCTGATCGATGCTGGCCGGCGGCGCGGGCACGAAGAGCTGGCCGTTCTGGACGGTCGGGTCCGGCCAGCCCGGGTAGCCATGTGCCCGCATGCACGCGGCCGCCCGCACCAGCTTGCGCAGCTGCGCCGCGCTCGGCCCCGGCGGGGGCCCCGCGGGGAGCGCGAGCCCTAGCAGCTTCCGGCAGGCCTTCATGCCCGACTGGAACTGGGGCGAGCCGGGGTTGGTGTCCGCCGGGATCGCATACCCGAACATCGTGTCGCTGGATCCGGTGCTGCTTGGGGCGGAGAAGTAGAAATCCGGCTCGCCGTGGCGGCGCATGCACGCGGCGAAAGCGGCCGCGTGCGGGGCGGTGAGCTGGCCTGAGCCGGCCGGTGATCCTTTCGTCGTGTGCGAGCCTCCGCACGCCGCCATCAGCAGGGCGATGCCGGCCAGGGCGGCCGAGACGATGCCCGCTCGGCGAGCCCGCGAACCAAGGCCGCGGTCGGTGCCGGCGTTCACATCCTGGTCCTTCCGTTCGCGCCGGAGCTTTCGTTGTGTCGGTTGTCCGGCCACGCGAGCGCCGGCGCTCGTCGTCCCCGGGTCGTCGTCCCCGGGTCGGCGGCCCCGGGTCGGCGGCCGTGCGCCTAAGGGGGCGGGACCTGCCGGTAGCCAGCCGGAACCGGCACGCTCAGGCCGGCCAGGTTCGCCCGGGTCGGGGCAAGCCAGCGGAAATCGATCTGAGTGGGCTGGCGCCCGCCGACGATGACCCGCACCGGCAGGTACGTCGCCGGGCTGACCCACAGCATGCTGCCGTTGCCGCCGGTCAGCTCGACGGTGGCGACGCCGTCGACTCGCTGCCGGCCGGGCTTGACGGTGCCGGCGTCTTCGAGCGGGTGCCGCACCTGCAACTCGCCGCAGCCCAGCTCATAGCGGATGAAGGCCGGCCATCCGCCGGCACCGATCCTTATGCCGGGGCCGCAGGTTTGCGGCGCCTGCCGGCCGGCCGGCGCCGGGGTCGCCGCGCGCCACCAGGTCCGGTCGCCGTCCAGCACCGCCAGCTCCCTGCCTCCAGCCGCGCCGGTGGTTTCCGCGGCGAACACCCGCCGCCCGCCCGGGGCGAAGCCGTACGTCGTGCTGGCGCCCTGGTACGACCAGGTGATCGTGACCGCGACGTTCAGCGGCGAGCTGACGCCGGGCCCGCTGCTCATGTCGCCCTTCTGCAGCTGGACCCGGCTGCCGGGCGGGAGCACCGTGCGCGCGTACTCGACCACGTCGTCCCGGCGCGACGAGGCCAGGGCGCGTTCGACCCGGGTGACGTAGGCCGCGTCCTGGATCTGCTGCTCGCTGCCCGGCCCGGCCGTCGGCGGGCCCGGCAGCAGGACGGCGAGCAGGGCGCCGACGGCCGCCGCGACCCCCGCAGCCACCGCCACCGCGAGCAGCCGGCGCCCGCCCCGGGGCTGAGCGTTCTTGATGCCGGGCGGATCCTCCTGCGACCTGGCGGCGTCGATCGCGGCCCGGGCCCGGGTCCACGCGCCGGTGGACGGGCCGGGGATCTCCTCGCGGAACGCGCGCAGCAGGTCGATTTCGTCAGGCATGGCTGCGCCCCTCATGAGCCGGGCCGACCGCCGGCCCGTCGAACGTCCAGAGATCGAAGTCGAAGTCGCCGAGCTGCTCGCGCAGAGCGGCACGGGCCCGCGACAGCCGGGAACGCACCGTGCCAGGCGCGATGCCGAGGGCGGCCGCGATCTCGTCGTGGCTCAGCTCGGCCCAGGCGTGCAGCAGCAGGACGTCCCGCTGGTCTCTTGTGAGATGCCCGAGCGCCGTGGCCAGCCGCGGCGCGAGCAGGGCGGCGATCAGGCGCTGGTCGGCCGCCGCGGATTCATCCGTGAGGTCGGTCTCGGGCAGCAGCCGGGCGTCGAGCGCCAGCAGGTGCTGCTCGGCGCGCCAGTGGCTGCGCGCGAGATTGTTCGCGATCCCGTACAGCCAGGACCGCAGCGAGCCGCGGCCGGGCTGGAACGACGCGCGGCGGCGGTAGGCGATCGCGAACGTCTCGGCGGCCAGGTCCTCCGCCAGGGCCGGGCCGACCCGCCGGGCCAGGAACCGGTAAACCGGCGGGAAGTGCCAGCGGAAGGCGGCCTCGAAGCCGGCGGGATCGACGATCGGACCCTCGCCCGCGGTCGGCCTCATGCCCTCCATGCTGTTCTATTGTCAGCCGGGCGCGGCCCGTTCCCAGGCTGTCCCCGGGTCAGCCCGGGGGCCTGCGGCCGATGAACAGGTTGCCGCGCATCCGGCCGGCCCGGCCCTCGCGGCCCTCGAAGCCCGCGTCCTCGAGCAGCCGGAGCCAGGTGCCGCGGCCGAACGCTCCGAGCCGGTGCTCCTCGCGCACCACCTGCACGGTGCCGTCGGCGTCGCGCAGCACGAACTCGTACTCGGCCTGGACCCAGGTATCGGCCGGGTCCGGATCCCAGGTCCGCTCGCGGAAGCTGGCCTGGCGCCCGGTGGCGTCCTGCCCCCCGCCGCCGCCGGTGCCCGCGCGGAACGTGTCGGCGATGTGGTCGGGGACGAAGACCGCCAGCCCCCCGGGACGGCAGTGCGCGAACGCGGTGCCGATCACCTGCCGCAGGTCGTCCTCGCTGGTCATGTAGTCGACGGCGTCGTGCACGAGCACCCCGTCGAACTGACGGCCCAGCCGGATCGTGCGCATGTCGCCGCGCACGTGGGCGCACTGCGGGTTGAGCCGGCGCGAGACCGACAGCATCTCCTCCGACAGGTCGACGAGCGTCATCGACAGCCGGTCCTTCAGGTGGTACGCGACGTGACCGCCGCCGCTGCCCAGGTCGAGCACCTCCCTGACCTCGGGGGTCGCCGCGCCGAATACCGCCGCCAGGCGCGCCCCCTCCTCCACGTACTCCGCCGGGGGAGAGATCAGCGGCCACCAGCCGGCCAGGTCGCCGTAGACCCGGTAATCGCTCGCCATGCCCTCATCCTGGCGCACCCGGGCGGGGCCGCTCGCCGCGCCCGTCCTGCCCGGGTCACCGCCGGCGGTTTAAGGTTTCGGACATGACCGATATGACATGGCTGGACGCGACCGCGCAGGCCGACCTGGTCCGCCGCGGCGAGGCCAGCGCCGCCGAGCTGACCGAGGCGGCGATCGCCCGGATCGAGGCGGTGAACCCGCAGCTGGACGCCGTGATCCGGACCCGGTTCGACCGGGCGCGGGCGCGTGCCGCCGGCGAGCTGCCTGACGGGCCGTTCCGCGGGGTCCCGATCCTGTTCAAGGACCTGGGCTGCACGGTCGAAGGCGAGCCGACCGCGTTCGGCGTGGGGCCGATGCGCGACCTGGCCTGGCCGGTGACGTCGTATCTGGCCGAGTCGTTCCTGGCCGCCGGCTTCGTGCCGCTCGGCCGCACGAACGTGCCGGAGATGGGCACCACGGTGACCACGGAGGCCCGCAGCTTCCCGCCCGCCCGCAACCCGTGGGATCCGGCCCGGTCGACCGGCGGCTCCTCGGGCGGGTCGGCGGCGGCCGTGGCCAGCGGCATGGTGCCCGCGGCGCACGCCAACGACGGCGGCGGGTCGATCCGGATCCCGGCCAGCGAGTGCGGCCTGGTCGGGCTCAAGCCGAACCGCGGCCGGGTGAGCCAGGGACCGATGGTCGGCGAGGGCTGGGCCGGCGGCACGATCGACGGCGTCGTGACCAGGACGGTGCGCGACGCGGCCGGCATCCTGGACGCGATCAGCACCCGGCGGGCCGGTGAGCCGTACTATCCGCCGCCGCTGCCGGGGCCGCTGAGCGCGGAGGTCGGCGCCGAACCGGGGCGGCTGCGGATCGGGATGCTGGACCGCCCGCCCGGCGGCGGGTACCTCGACGATCCGCAGTGCCGGGCCGCGGTGGCCGGCGCGGCGCGGCTGCTGGAGTCGCTCGGGCATGACGTGACCGAGTCATCGCCCGCGGCCATGTTCGAGGAGGCGTTCGAGCATCATTTCGGCGTCATCATCGCCGCCGACACCGAGGCCACGTTCCGGGCGTTCGAGATGCTGCTCGGCAAACCGATCGGCGATGACGAGATCGAGCCGCGCAACGCGTTCTACCGCAAGACCGGGGCCGCGATGGACGCCGTGACCTACCTGCAGAGCCGGGCGTGGCTCGGGATGTGGGCGCGGCGGATGGCGTCCTGGTGGTCCGGCCACGACCTGCTGCTGACGCCGACCCTGGGCGCGCCCCCGCCGGAGCTGGGCTGGTTCACCGCCGACGGCCCGAAGGAGGAGGGCAAGCGGGTGGCCAGCTTCATCCCGTACACCGCGCAGTTCAACATGACCGGCCAGCCCGCGGTGTCGCTGCCGCTGCACTGGACGCCGGGCGGCCTGCCGGTCGGCGTCCAGCTCGTGGCCGGCTACGGCCGCGAGGACCTGCTGGTCCGGGTGGCCAGCCAGCTCGAGCAGGCCGCTCCGTGGGCGGGGCGCCGGCCGCGGGTGCACGCCTGAGGCAGGTGATTCAGGTACGGCGGGCGGGCTGCTGCCCGGCCACGTCCGCATCCCCGTTCTCCGCGGCCTCCCCGGCCTTCCCGGGCTCCGGCTCGGCGACGATCGCGCCGATCGCATGGGGCGTGCCGGGCTCGGGCGACGAGGCCAGCCAGATCTCGCGGACCAGCACCTGGAAGGCCCCGGCCGCCGGTATGGCCAGCAGCGCCGCCACGAACGCGCCGAAGATCCCGCCGATCCAGCTGCCGATGCTGGCACCGATCAGGATCGACAGCAGCACGAGCAGCGGGTTGACCTTCACCGTCCGGCTCATGATGACCGGATTCAGTATGTGGTTCTCGACCTGGGTGTAGACGAGGAACACGACCAGGGTGACGATGCCGGCGCTCAGCGAGTGGAATGCGGCGAACAGGACCACGGGGATGCCGGCCAGGGCGCCGCCGATCATCGGGAGGAAGTCCACCAGGGCCACCCATAGCGCCCACAGGTAGGGGAACGGGACGCCGGTGGCCAGCAGCGCCACGAACACCACGATCCCGGCGATGAGCGAGGTCAGGAAGTTGCCCAGCATGTACCCGGTGACCGAGCGGTTGACCTCCCTCGCCACCCTGGAATAGCGCTCCGCCCGCTCGGGGACCATCATGCCGAGCACGCCCCGGCGGAGCTTGGGGCCCTCGAGCAGCAGCAGGATGGTCAGGACGAAGATGGTGAGCAGCGCGAGCACCAGCGAGAGGGCGCCCTTGCCCACGCTCAGCGCCGGCGACGCGAGGCCCTTGCCGACGTCTACCAGCTTGGGGGTGTTGGCCTGTATCCAGTGCTGCACGTGGTACTTGCTCGCCAGGTGCCCGATCCAGCCCTTGCCGTGCTCGGCCTTGCTCACGTACGAGGGAAGCGCCTCGGCAAGGTGGGTGATCCCGTTGACCAGCGGCAAGCCGAACAGCAGGGTCAGGCCGACGAAGACCAGCACCCCCCAGAATGTGACCACGGCCACGGCCCATCCGCGGCGCCGGATCTTCCACCGCTGCAAGGCCACGACCAGCGGGTTTAGCAGCAGGGCGATGAACCCGGCCACGACGATCAGCAGGAGCACGTCGCGCAGCCGGTAGATCAGCTTCGCCAGCCCGAACGCCAGCGCCACGACCGCGACCGTGACCAGGATCGTCCGCAGCGGGATGCCCCGGACCTGCGCGGCTCTCCACAGCCGGGCGCGCCGGGAATCGGGCGGCGTCGGATCGTCGCTCATCTGACCATCATGTCAGCCTGCCGGCGGTCTGCCGGGATGCCGGGGCGCTGGCCGCGGCCCGGGGACGCGGCGCCGGGCGCCACGCGGGCGCCGCTCACCGGGCCGCCACGGGCGCCTGTGTGGGGTCGACAAAGACGTGCGGTGCCTCGGGAAGCCGCTCGGCGAGCCGCCGGTCGATGTCGTCTGCGAGATCCTCGGCCTGGTCGGCGCCCACGTCGTCGCCGAACGCGACCCGCGCCGCGATGATCAGGCGGTCCGGGCCCAGGTGCATGGTGCGCAGGTCGAGCAGCCGGTCGACGCCGGGCGTCCCCTCGATCTCCTCCCGGATCAGCCCCAGATCCGCCGGGTCGGCGGCCTTGCCGATCAGCAGGTCCCGGCTGTCCAGGCCGAGCCTGACGGCCACCACGATCAGCAGGCCGCCGATCGCGATCGACGCCGCGCCGTCCCACACCGGCGACCCGGTGAGCTGCTGCAGCATCAGCCCGGCCGCGGCCAGCGCCAGGCCGAGCACGGCCGTGCTGTCCTCGAACAACGCCGCCTTCACCGTGGTGTCGGGGCTGCTCCGGACGTGCTCGAGCAGCTCCGCGTCGCGGCTTTCGGCCTCGCCGCGGACCTGCCGGTAGGCGCGCAGCAGGGACGTTCCCTCCGCGGCGAACGCGACGGCGAGCACGACATAGGCGATCGCGAAGTCGTGGCCGCCGCCCCGGCGCAGCTCGAGCAGGCCCTCGAAGACCGAGAACCCGGCGCCGGCGATGAAGATGCCGAACGCGGCGAGCAGCGACCAGAAGTAGCGTTCCTGGCCGTAGCCGAACGGATGCCGCTCGTCGGCGGGCCGGCCGGCCCGGTGCAGCGAGGCCAGCAGGAACGCCTGGTTCAGGGTGTCCGCCACCGAGTGCGCGGCCTCGGCGAGCATGGCGCTCGAGCCGGACATGATTCCGGCCGCCAGCTTGGCCACGGCCACCAGGACGTTGGCCGCCCCGGCGATCAGCACGGTGCGGCGGGTCGCCGCGCGGCCGCCCGGCGCGGATGCGGTGTCGGGCGCCATGAACGCGCTAGGCCGCCGCCGGCATCAGGGGCCCGCGCAGCGCCTCGTAGACGGCAAGGGTCTCCGGGCCGATCCGCTGCCAGGAGAAGCGGTCCCTGGCCCGGATGGCGGCCGCGATCCCGTAGCCCTCGAGCAGCATGGGATTGGCCAGCAGCTGGCGAATCCGGTGGACCAGCTGGGCCGGGCTGTCCGGGGGCACAAGGAAACCGGTGTTGTCGTGGATCACCGCGTCGGGCATGGGCCCGGCCGCGGCCGCGATCACCGGCGTTCCGCACGCCATCGCCTCGACCGGCACGGTCGCGGACCCGCGGTCGGCGGTGAGGTGCACCAGCACGTCGGCGGCGCGCATCAGCCCGGGCATGTCGGTCTCGCGCACCGCCCCGATGCAGGTCACCCGGCCGGCCACGCCCAGCCGCCGGGCCAGGCCGGTCAGCGCGCGGTACCCCGGGTCGCGCCGGAGCCTGGAGCGGGCGGGCCCGCCGGCCACGACGAGCTCGGGGTCGGGCAACTGGGTCAGCGCGCGCAACACGGTGGCCAGCTCCGGCTGGTCGCCCGGTGGCGCGACGACCAGCAGCCGGGGCCGGTCACCCCGTCTCGCGGCCGGCCCGTCCGGGCGGAACACCCCGGTGTCCACGCCCGGCGGGACGACCTTGATCGATGCCGACGGCGTGCCCTGCGGGGACGCGGCCAGGCGGCCCAGGCTCGCGGCCTCGTCGGTGCCGTCGGCCAGCACGACCTGTACGCTCCTGACCAGCGATGCCTCCATCCGCTTGCGCGCGCCGTTGCCCGCCGGCCCGGCCGCCTTCCGCCGCCGGCCCGGCGGCGCATCGGCCGTCAGCGAGCTGAGCGACACCGCGACCGGGATGCCGAGGCCGCGTGCCCCGGCGACCGCGGCCACGCCGCCGGTCCATAGGAAGGCGTGCACCACGTCGGGGGCCTCACGCCGCCACCGGTCGGCCAGCTGGTCGGCGAACAGCGCGATGTGCGGGAGCAGCATCTCCCCGGAAAGCGGACGCCGCGGGCCCGCCTCGACCAGCTCGACGCTCACGCCAGGAAACCGGGCCGCGCGGCCCCGCGCCGCCGATTCCCGGCGCGCGTAGACCGTGACCTCCTGGTCGTGCTCGGCGAGCGCGCGCGCGAGCGAGAGGACCCGGCGCGATGGGTCGCCGGGGTAGGCGTCGGTCGGCTCCGGGACGAACAGCCGGTCGGTGATCAGGGCGATCTTCATCAGTCGAGGTTCCCTCGGCTCGTCGCGGTCGTGTGGCGGGGCCCGCCTCGTCAGCCGTTTCTCGCTTCCCTGGCGGCGCTCTCGTAAACACCGGCGACGGGCCCGCGTGTAGCGGTGCGAACCAGGGGTAGTGCGGCCGTCTGACCCGAGCAGCAGAAGGAGACAGACCAGTGACCAGGTACGGGCATTTCCTGGCCGCCGAGGAGCACGAGCCCCAAAAGCTGGTGCGCCAGGCCGGCGCGGCCGACACCACCAAGCTGCGCGACCAGCTGTCGGCCCGGGTCGACGGCGAGGTCAGGTTCGACCCGGGCACCAGGGCCGCCTACGCCCACGATGCCTCGAACTACCGGCAGGTGCCGATCGGGGTGGTGGCGCCGAGGACCGCGGACGCGGCGGTGGAGGCCATCGCGGTCTGCCGCGAGCTCGACGTGCCGGTGCTGTCCCGCGGCGGCGGGACCAGCCTGGCCGGGCAGTGCTGCAACGAGGCGGTCGTGATCGACTGGACGAGGTACTGTCATCGCCTCATCCGCGTCGACCCGGCCGCGAAGACCGCGGTCCTGCAACCGGGCATGGCCCTGGACAAGGCAAACGACGCGCTGGCCGGTCACGGCCTGATGGTGGGCCCGAAGCCGTCCACGCACGTCAGCTGCACGATCGGCGGCATGATCGGCAACAACTCGTGCGGGTCAACCGCTCAGGCCTACGGCAAGATGGCCGACGCGGTACGCCGGCTGGAGATCCTGACCTACGGCGGGCTGCGCATCTGGGTCGGCGAGACGAGCGACGAGGAATTCGAGGAGATCATCGCGGCCGGCGGCGAGCGGGCCGAGCTCTACCGGCGGCTGCGGCAGATCCGTGACGGCTACCTGGGGCAGATCAGGACCGGCTACCCGCGGATCCCGCGCCGGGTCTCCGGGTACAACCTCGACTCGCTGCTGCCCGAACGCGGGTTCCACGTGGCGCGGGCCCTGGTCGGCAGCGAGAGCACCCTGGTCACCGTGCTGCACGCGGAGCTCGACCTGGTAGAGGTGCCCAGGCACAAGTCGCTGGTGGTGCTCGGATACCCGGACATCGCCGAGGCGGCCGACGTGGTGCCGCTGGTGGTGCGGCATTCCCCGCTGCTGCTCGAGGGCCTGGACGACACGCTGATCTCTCTCGAGCGCGAGGAGCACCTGGCCGCCAGCGCGCTGGAAAAGCTGCCGGAGGGATCCGGCTGGCTGATGATCCAGTTCGGCGGGGACACCGAGCGGGAGGCCGACGACCGGGCGCGCGCGCTGATCGACGAGGTCAACGGCGAGGGTGACCATCCGAAACCGCACGTCGCCTACACCGAGGACCCTGCGGTCGAGGAGCGCCTGCAGGACGTCCGCGAGGCGGGCCTGGGCGCGACCGCCTATCCTCCGGGCCGGCACGAAACCCACGAGGGCTGGGAGGACGCGGCCGTCCCGCCCGAGCGCCTCGGCGACTACCTGCGCGACTTCCGCAAGCTGCTGGAGCGCCACGACTATCGGGGAGCCTCGCTGTACGGTCACTTCGGCCAGGGCTGCGTGCACACCCGGATTCCGTTCGAGCTGCGCACGGCGGAGGGCATCGCGGCCTACCGCTCGTTCGCGGAGCAGGCCGCGGACCTCGTGGTCTCCTACGGCGGGTCGCTGTCCGGTGAGCACGGCGACGGCCAGTCCCGCGGCGAGCTGTTGCCGAGGATGTTCGGCCCGGACCTGATGCGCGCGTTCGGCGAGCTGAAGGCGGTCTTCGACCCTGGCAACAGGATGAACCCCGGCAAGGTCGTCGAGCCGCACCGGCTGGACCAGAACCTGACCCTGCGCGGCTGGTTCCCGCGGGAACCGGCCACGTTCTTCCACTACCCGCAGGACGGCGGGAAGTTCTCCGCCGCCGCCTCGCGGTGCGTGGGCATCGGCAAGTGCCGCGGCGACGAGGGCGGCGTGATGTGCCCCAGCTACCGGGTCACCCGGGAGGAGGAGCACGCCACCCGGGGCCGGGCCCGGCTGCTGATGGAGATGGTGCGCGGTGAGGTGATCACCGAGGGCTGGCACTCGACCGAGGTGCGCGACGCACTCGACCTGTGCCTGGCCTGCAAGGGCTGCCGCAAGGAATGCCCGGTGGACGTGGACATGGCGACCTACAAGGCCGAGTTCCTCGCCCACCACTACGCCGGCAGGCTGCGGCCCGCCGCGCACTACACGATGGGGTGGCTGCCCGCGCTGGCCCGGCTCGCCGCGGCCGCGCCCGGCCTGGTGAACGCGGCCGGGCGCGCGCCCGGGCTCGGCCGCCTGATCAAGCGGGCCGGGGGCATCGACGAGCGCCGCGACCTCCCGCGGTTCGCCAGGGAGCGCTTCACCCGCTGGTACGCCCGCCACGGCCGCCCGCAGCCGGAGGGCGGAGGGACCCCGGTCCTGCTGTGGCCGGACACGTTCACGAACTTCTTCCACCCCGAGGTCGGCCGGGCCGCGGTGGCCGTCCTCGAGGACGCGGGATTCCGGCCGGAGCTGCCGCGCACCGGGCTGTGCTGCGGGCTGACCTGGATATCCACCGGCCAGCTGGGGGTCGCCCGGCGGGTGCTGAACCGGACGATCGCCGCGCTGCGCCCCGCGCTGCAGGCGGGCTGGCCGATCCTGGTGCTCGAGCCGAGCTGCGCCGCGGTGTTCCGCTCGGACGCCGCCGAGCTCACCGGGTCCGACGACGCCCGGCTGCTGGCCAGCCGGACCAGGACGCTGGCCGAGCTGCTGGCCGGCGCCGGCTGGCGGCCCGGCGCGCAGAACCCGGCCGGGCTGCACCCCGGCCCGGCGCGGGCCATCGCGCAGGTGCACTGCCACCAGCACGCGGTCCTCGGGTTCGACCGGGACCTGTCCCTGCTGCGCGACTGCGGCGTCGACGTGGACGTCCTGGACAGCGGATGCTGCGGGCTGGCCGGCAACTTCGGCTTCGAGCGCGGTCACTACGACGTCTCGGCCGCGTGCGCGGAGCGCGGCCTGTGGCCCGCGGTCAGGGACGCGGACCCCGGCACCGCCATCCTCGCCGACGGGTTCTCCTGCCGCACCCAGATCCAGGCGGGTCACCTGGGCCGCGAGGGCATCCACCTGGCCCAGTTGCTCGCCGGGATGCTCGACGACCGCCGGCCAGCCGACAGGAACGGAGGGTGATCATGGGATCCGGCAGCGACCGGCCGTTTGTCGACGCGCAGTACCTCACCGACCTCGACACCTATGTCTATGAGGCGGTCGCCACGCTGGAGCACTCCGGCGGCCCGCCCACCCGGGCGGACATCGTCGCGGCCACCGACCTGGACGAGAAGACGGCCGGCGAGGTGCTCGGCGTGCTGGCCGAACACGGGGTGCTGCTGCGCACCGGGTCCGGCGACCGCGAGGCATTCGGGCTGGCCCGGCGCGACTGGAGCGCGACGCCGGACACGCCGTCCGGGGAGAGCCCCGCGTCCCCCGGCGGGGACGCGGGGCAGTGGACGTGACGGGCGTGTTCAGGCCTTAGCCTGCATGCTGCTGCGCGCCGGGTTGCCCTGCGCGGCGGCCTTGGGATCCTTGTCGCCCTGCTTGGCCCGGACCCCGGCCTCGACCCTGTCGCCGAGGTTCTTGTCCACGTTGCGCCAGTACTCGAAGGCGCGCTGCAGGACCGGCTCGGTCACGCCGTTCAGCAGGTGGCCCGCGATGTTGCTGACCAGCCGCTCACGGGCCGCGTCGTCGAGCACCTCGCGGACCAACGCGGCGGGCTGGCCGAAGTCGTCGTCCTGCTCGCGCAGGGTGTAGGCGGTGCGCACCATCTCACCGTCGGAGTACCAGCTGGCCGGCTTGTAGTGCTCGCTGTCGGCCTTCGGCCCGCCCTTGGAGTTCGGCGCGTACACCGGGTCGTGGGCGTTGACAACCCGCATCACGCCGTCCTTGCTGTAGCTGTGCACCGGCACCTTCGGTGAGTTCACCGGGATCTGCTTGTAGTTCACCCCGAGCCTGGCGCGGTGGGCGTCGGCGTAGGAGAACCCGCGGGCCAGCAGCATCTTGTCCGGGCTCAGCGCGATCCCGGGCACCAGGTTGTTCGGCTCGAACGCGGCCTGCTCCATCTCGGTGTGGTAGTCGGTCAGGTTGCGATCCAGGGTCAGCCGGCCGACCTCGATCAGCGGGTAGTCGGCGTGCGGCCACACCTTGGTCAGGTCGAACGGGTTGTACCGGTAGGTCTTGGCCTCCTCGAACGGCATGATCTGCATCTTCAGCGTCCAGCTCGGGTAGTCGCCGCGCTCGATCGCCTCGTACAGGTCACGCTGGTGGTAGTCGGTGTCCGCCGACGCCATCTGGTCGGCCTCGTCCTGGGTGAAGAACTCGACGCCCTGATCGGTCTTGAAGTGGTACTTCACCCAGAACCGCTCGCCCGCGGCGTTGAGCCACAGGTAGGTGTGCGAGCTGTATCCGTTCATGTGCCGCCAGGTCCGCGGGATCCCGCGGTCGCCCATCAGCCAGGTCACCTGGTGCGCCGACTCGGGTGACAGGGTCCAGAAGTCCCACTGCATGTCGTGGTCGCGCAGGTTGTTGTCGGCCCGGCGCTTCTGCGACCGGATGAAGTGCTGGAACTTCATCGGGTCCCGGACGAAGAACACCGGGGTGTTGTTCCCGACCATGTCGTAGTTGCCCTGGCTGGTGTAGAACTTCAGCGCGAAGCCGCGCGGGTCACGCCAGGTGTCCGGGCTGCCCCGCTCGCCCGCGACCGTGGAGAACCGGATCAGCGTGTCCGTGCGGGTCCCCGGCTGGAACACCGCGGCCTTGGTGTACGCGCTGACGTCGTTGGTCACCTCGAAGTGCCCGAACGCGCCGCCGCCCTTCGCGTGCGGCTGCCGCTCCGGGATGCGCTCCCGGTTGAAGTTCGCCATCTGCTCGATCAGGTAGTGATCGTGCAGCAGGACCGGACCGTCCGGCCCCACGGTCAGAGAGAACTCGTCGCTCTCGACCGGGATGCCAGCGTCATTGGTGGTCGCTGCCGCGTGGTTCTCCGTCACTGCCGCACCTCCTAGTCGTGCATTGCCCGTCCGCGGGCCCTTCCCAGCTTCCGCGGCGACTCACATCCTCGGAGCGCTAAGACCATGATCATCGCGACTTACTATCCGCTCCGTTATTTTTTTGCCCTGGTATATCCGGTTTGTGGTAACGAAGCGGATAGTAAGTCGGGGCTGGTCCGCTGACGGCGTCAACCATGAGTTGACGGGCTGGGCGCGTCAACTTAGGGTTGACCACATGAGCGCCAACCCAGTTTCTCTTGATCAGTTGATCTCCTACGTCCGGGCACTTCAGCCAGGTGCGGGACCGCTGGAGAACCTGTCCGACGCGGTCGGCGTCGCGGCCGGGCTCGATGAGATGTCCGACGCGCTGATCGGGCACTTCGTCGACCGGGCCCGGCGCACGGGCGCCTCGTGGAGCCAGATCGGCGCCAGCATGGGCGTGACCAAGCAGGCGGCGCAGAAGCGGTTCGTCTCGCAGTGGGAGAGCGCCGACTTCTCCCGGTTCACCCAGCGCACGCGCAACGTGCTAGCCGCGGCCGGCCGGGCCGCCGCCGCCGCGGGGGCGGACGTGATCGCCCCCGAGCACCTGACCGCGGCGCTGCTGAGCGAGCCCGAGGGCCTGGCCGCCATCGTCATCCACGGAGCCGGCCTCACCGACGGGCAGGTCCTGGGTGCGCTGGGCCTCGAGGCCGCCGCCGGGCCCGCCGTCCTCGCCGTCCTCGCCGCGCCCGGCGCGGGCGACGCAGATGTCGCCGCGCTGCGGCAACTGCGCTTCACCGAAGGCGGCCGCGCAGTGCTCCGCGCGGCCCTGATGACCGTCTTCCGTAAGGGGCACAACTACGTTGGCACCGAGCATCTGCTGCTCGGGATCTTGCATGCCGACGGCGGCGCCGGGCAGCGTCTGGCCGGGCTCGGCCTCACCGCCGAGCAGGCGGAGCGGGCGCTAGACGAGGAGTTCGCGAGAATCCAGGCCGCCCGGCGCGCCGCGCAATGACAACGGGACTGGAGGCGATCGGTGAAGGCGAGGAACCGGTGAAGGCGCTGATCAGCTGGGAAGACGCGGAGGGCATCCGGCACCGGTGGGCCATCGCCTACGACCCGGACGACCCCGAGGCCAGGCACTTCCTTGAGGGGCTGGAACTGCACGCCCGGTTCCGGCTGGAGACCTTCAACACCGCCGAGGCTGAGGGCGACCCGACCGGGCCGGAGCGTGCCTAGCCGCACGGAAGGCTGATCAGAGTCCCTCACGCGCAGCCGAACCCTGCGGCCAGTCCCGCCGACGCAACCGGGGACCAGAGTCGCGTACGCGCTAGCGTTAGCATGAATCGGACGGCAGGGCATGATCCGTGCCGTCCGACCGTCAGACGTGGGCGGGTGAGAACAGGTGACCGCAACCCAGGCGGCGCGCGAACAGGCCGTCGGCCGGTACCGGCACGAGGCATTCCTTTATTCGGGTGCGGACGAGTTCCTGTCCGGGACCACGTCGTTCATCCGCCGGGCGGTGAACGCGGGCGACCCGGTGCTCGTGGTGGTGAGCGGCGACAAGATCGGCCTGCTGCGCGAGCGGCTCGGCGCCGAGGCCGCGCAGGTGGATTTCGCCGACATGAACCAGGTCGGCGACAACCCGGCCCGGATCATCGCGGCCTGGCGTGCGTTCGTCGCCGGCCATGAGGGCGCCGGGCAGCTGCGGGGGATCGGGGAGCCGGTGCATCCCGAGCGCTCGCCGACCGAGCTGGCCGAGTGCCAGCTGCACGAGGCGCTGCTCAACCTGGCCTTCGACGCGGCGACGCCGTTCTGGCTGCTGTGCCCTTACGACATGGAGGCGCTGGCCGCCGACGTTATCGACGACGCGCAGCGGACCCACCCGTTCGTCGCCCGCGGGGTCGAGCGGCGGGCGTGCGGCACCTTCCGGCCGATCGATCCGGCCGACCCGTTCAACCGCCCGGTGCCGCCCCGGCCGGCCGTCGGCGTTCCCGCGCTGTCGTTCGAGTCCGGCGGCCTGCGCCGGGTGCGGGAGCTCGTGGCCGAGCAGGCCGCGCGGGCCGGGCTGGGCGCCGGGTCGGCCGAGGCGCTGGTGCTGTCGGTCAGCGAGGTCGCCACCAACAGCATCCGGCACGGCGGCGGCCGGGGTGAGCTCCGCGCCTGGACCGACGGCCGCTCGCTGGTCTGCGAGGTATCCGACCGGGGTCACATCACCTCGCCGCTGGCGGGCCGGCTGCGCCCCGCCCCGGACGCCGGCAAGGGCGCCGGGCTCTGGGTGGCCAACCAGCTTTGCGACCTGGTCCAGATCTACTCCTCGCCGCGGGGCACCACGATCCGGCTCTGCCAGGACATCTGACGGCGCCCCGCGCGCACCGTGGCGGCAGTCCCTGCGGTTCGGCGTCCCGCCCGCGCCGTTAGCGTTCAGTCTGCTGACGAAGGTGACACCCCGCCGCCGACGCGCTGGACGATCTCGGCGGCGAGGTCCCGTAGCTTCATGTTCCGGTTGTTCGAGGCGCGGCTGAGCGTCGCGAAGGCCTGTTCCGCGTCGCAGCGCGACTCGGCCATCAAGATCCCGATCGCCTGGTCGATGACCGCCCGCGACCGCAGCGCGCTCTCCAGCTGCGCGGCCAGGTCACGGGCCTGGGCGTAGCGCCCCACGACCACGATCGCGGCCGAGGCCGGCACGGTGAACAGGGAGATCAGGTCCTCATCGAGCTGGCTGAACCCGTCCTCGTCGTGGCTGGACAGGTTCAGCGCCCCGAGCCGCCGGCCGGCCAGGCCGAGGCCGGCCGACAGGTAGCTGCGCAGGCCCATCTCCTCGGCCAGGCTGGTGAACTCCGGGAAGCGCTGCTCGGCGTCCTGCAGGTTCCACCGGTTAACCACCTGGCGGCTGGCGGCGTCCAGGCACGGGCCGTCGTGCAGCACGTACTGGCGGCGGTCCAGCTCCCTGGTGGCCTCGTCGGTGGCCGCGATCGTGCTGGGCTGGCCCTTCTCGTCGAGCACGGTGACGCTCGCAGCATGGCACGCGGGGATCGAGCGTAGTGCCAGCGCCAGGATGCTCTCCAGCGTGTCGCGGACCGTCTCGTTCTCAGTCAGCGCCCGTGCCAAGTCGGTGAGTGACTCGACGAGGTCCCCGTACCGCTCGCCGATGAGAGAAGAAGATGATTCGTCGTTGGCTACCATCGTCGGCCTCCCTGAGGCCGCAGCCGACCTGATGTCCGCGCAAGGTTGACTCCCGCCACGATTGACAGAGTAGCCACGCTGCCGGACCAGCAGACAGTATGGCCGAGCCCCCGGCGGTGGTCAAAACCGGCACACGTAGGGTGGGCCCATGGGCGTACGGACCTGGATCGATTCCTGGCCGGCCTACCGGCAGCTGACCGGAACCGACCGGCTCGGGCTCGGCGCCGCGGCGCGCAGCAGGCGAACCGGCGAACTGCGTCCGCGGACCGCGACGGCCGACAAGGTGGTCAAATCGGTCTGCCCGTACTGCGCCGTGGGCTGCGGCCAGCAGGTCTACGTCTCCGGCGGCCGGGTGACCCAGATCGAGGGCGACCCGGACTCGCCGGTCAGCCGCGGCCGGCTGTGTCCCAAGGGATCCGCCAGCCTGCAGCTGACCACCGGCGCGGCGCGCCAGTACCAGGTGCTGTACCGCAGACCGCACGGCAGCGAGTGGGAGCCGCTGGACCTGGACACGGCGATGGACATGATCGCCGACCGGGTCATCGCGGCGAGGCGGGCCGGCTGGCAGTGGGAGCACCAGGGCCGGCGCACCCGGCGCACGATGGGCCTGGCCAGCCTCGGCGGCGCCACCCTGGACAACGAGGAAAACTACCTGATCAAGAAGCTGTTCACGGCGCTGGGCGCGATCCAGATCGAGAACCAGGCCCGCATATGACACTCCTCCACCGTCCCCGGTCTGGGGACTAGCTTCGGCCGCGGCGGCGCGACCACGTTCCAGCAG
>Ga0335073_10004910_pt1 | contig 18744 bp, 18 predicted proteins | sample Lox_Sample_22_FD_207093 | JGI IMG/M metagenome (GOLD analysis project Ga0335073, IMG submission 207093) | Soil microbial communities from Loxahatchee National Wildlife Refuge, Florida, United States - Lox_Sample_2.2 | ecosystem: Environmental > Terrestrial > Soil > Wetlands | place: USA... | reverse complement strand
GCCCCGGTGTCGTCGACACGCCGATGCTCGACTCGCAGGCGACCACGCCCGAAGAGGCCGCTGCGATTCGTCAGGGTTACACCGCAGACACGCCGATGCTGAGACTGGCGCATCCCGACGAGCTGGCAGCGGCGGCTCTCTTCCTCGCCTCGGACGAGAGCTCGTTCATGACCGGCTCCGACATGGTCGTCGATGGCGGCATCAGCAACGTCTGACGCAGGTCATCCGAGCATACGGCGTCGGTGGTCCAAGATCACGCCCCCGCTGCGTTGCGTTGTCTTCTGCGCTCGAAATATTCGTGAAGTGCACTGGCTTGATTGACCACGAGAACGACGTAGAGGACGACCGCCAAACCCTGGGGTACAACGCTGCCGGATGCGTTCAAGAAGCTGCGCCGTTCGTGCACCCGATGGATCAGCTCGATAACGCATCCGGCTGCAAGGATGACGTGATAAAAGCGCCCCATGTACTGCTGCAGAACCCCATCGAGCCGATGTGCTGCGCTCAGAACTTGAATCACCATCTTTCGCCACCACGCTTCGTCGCTCTGTCTTCTGCTCTCGAAATATCCGTAAACTGCACTGGCTTGATTCGCCGCGAGAACGACGTTGAGGACGACCGCAAAACCCAGGTGTAGGATGCCGCCCGATGCATGCCGTTCGGGCGATCCATGGATCAGCGCGATAACGCATCCGGCGGCCAGGATGACGTGATAGAAGCGCCCGAGGTGGTGGCGCAGAAAACCATCGACCCGATGTGCTGCGCTCAGAACCTTAATCGCCATCTTTCCCCCCATGGCTAGCGGAACACCGATTGCCCCGCACACCCTTGCCCATGTTAGCACGCGCGCGCCGTGCTCGGCCTCGGCGCCTGAGGGGTGCGCGGTTACGATAAGGCTGGCGCGTCGCGGCTCGCGTCAGCGCGGCTTGTGCCGGAGATTTTTATGTCGGGGGTGTACACCAGAGGCGTAGTCTGCTCCCCGCGGGTCAGAAGGGGGAGAGCCGTTGCCGCCAGCGCGCCAGCGCTTCGGTGAGGCCGCGCGCCACGCGGCGCCGCTCTTCCGGGCCGAGGAAGCTGCCGACCACCAGGGTGCGGCCATGCGAGCTCAGCACCAGGCGGTTGGTGTGCTCGTCCTCCTCCTCGAATCGGACGCGCAGCCAGAAGGGCTGGAACTGCCAGCGCCGGCGCTCGCCATAGACGCTGATGCGGTCGACCGTCAGGCTCTCTTCCGTGAGCTTCAGCTCCTCGCTCTGCCGCGCCTGGCGGTAGCTGAGGCGGAAGGCGAGCCAGACGAGGAGGATGTCGACGCCGAAGAAGGGGCTGACCGGCCAGGCGCCATGCAGCACGAAGAACAGGCTGACGCCGAAGCTCACCGCCGCCAGGGCGAGCATCAGCACGGTGAAGCCCTTGGGCGGCAGGCTGCGATACGGCCTCAGCACCGCCTGGTACTGCACGCCGGGCGCAGGTTCGACGCTGTCGGTCATGGCGTCACGATAGGCCAGCCCCTTTCCGAGGTAAACGCCGCTTTCGCCCCGCCGGTGCCCTGGCTAAGCTCGCCGCCATGAGCCCCAAGGATGTTGACGAGTTCTTTCGCCGTCTCGCGCAGCAGCGGCCCGACCCCCGCAGCGAGCTCGATTACATCAATCCCTATACGCTGCTCGTCGCCGTCGTGCTCTCGGCCCAGGCGACCGATGCCGGCGTCAACAAGGCGACTGCCGCGCTGTTCAAGCATGTCCAGTCGCCGCAGCAGATGCTCGATCTCGGCGAGGCGGCGCTGCGCGACTACATCAAGACCATCGGCCTCTTCAACACCAAGGCCAAGAACGTCATCGCCTTGAGCCGCAAGCTCGTCGACGAGCACGGTGGCACGGTGCCGCGGGTGCGCGAGGCGCTGGAGCTGCTTCCCGGCGTCGGCCGCAAGACCGCCAATGTCGTGCTCAACGTCGCGTTCGGCCAGCCCACCATCGCCGTCGACACGCATATCTTCCGCGTCGGCAACCGCACCGGCCTGGCGCCGGGCAAGACGCCGCTGCTGGTCGAGCAGGAGCTCGAACGCGTGGTTCCCGACCAGTGGAAGCGCAACGCGCATCACTGGCTCATCCTGCACGGCCGCTATACCTGCATCGCGCGCAAGCCGCGCTGCGAGACCTGCATCGTCGCCGATCTCTGCGCCTATCCCGACAAGACCGGCGCCCCGCCGCCGAAGCCGCGGCTCGCCGCGCCGAAGCGCAAGGCGAAGCCGCGGCGCCGGGCCCGGCCGGCCAGGAAACCGGCGCGTCAGCGGTAATACTCGTGATCGTGCCAGTAGGGGTGATAATAGCCGCCATCGCCATAAACGATGCAGCCGCCAAGCGAGGTGAGCAGCGGCAAAGCGAGCAGGGCAAGCATGAGCATGCGTTTCATCGCGGGTCTCCCGAAGGCGCACGCTGCGCCGGTCGCCTTTGCTATGCAGGCAACCGCGCCGGCCAGCCCCGGATGTGACGCCGATTTAATCTTGGAATAGTCCCGGCGGCGCGTCCGTTCTCGCGCCGCGCCGCTCACGCCGAAGGCGCCGGCTCCCGGGCGCGGCGCAACAGCAGCGCGAGTTCCGGCCGGCAGGAGCCGCAATTGCTGCCGGCGGTCGTTGCCTGGGTTATGGCCTCGACGCTGTGGAGACCCTGGTCGCGGATCGCCGCTTCGATCGCGCGCTCGCCGACGCTGCAGCAGACGCAGACCAGCTTGCCGCCCTCCGCGCTGCCCGGCGCCGGCTCGCCGGCGAGCAGCCGCAGATGGAGGGCGCGCACGCTCGGCTCGGCGAACAGGCCGATGAGCCAGTCGCGCGCCACCGCCGGCCGCTCGCGCGCAATGAAGAGGCAGGCATCGAGCTGATCGTCGATGAGGCGCGCATAGCGATAGGTGCCGGTGCCGGCATCCTCATAGGCGAGCCAGCGCGTGGCGCGGCGCGCTTCGGGAAATCTGCGGCGCGCCCAATCTTCCCACGCCTCCGGCCGCTCGCTGCCGGCGAGCTCGTAGCGGAAGCCGTAAGGCGTCACCGCCATCGCCCAATCGAGCCCGTCGAGCGCCGCCGCGCCGAGGCGGCGCCGGCTGGCGAGAAAGGCTTGCCAGCGCGTGCGCAGCGCCTCGATCCGGACCGGCGTGTGCTTCAATTCGGGCTGGCCCGAGATCGGATCGACGGCGGCGTTCACCACCGCGCCGATGCGCGCGCGGCTCGCATGGGTCGTGCCCCAATGCATCGGCGCGAATGCGGTGCCGCGCGGCTGCTCGGCGCTGTGGCGCAGCCGCAGCACCGCTTCGCCATGCGGCGAGACCAGGCGCGCGAGCGCGCCATCGGCGATCTCGGTGTCGGCGGGATTGACTGCGACGAAGGGCTCGGGCTCATGCGCGGCAAGGCTCGGCGAGCGTCCCGAGCGCGTCAGGGTGTGCCAATGGTCGCGCAGCCGCCCGGTGTTGAGCAGCACGGGGAACGCCGCCGACAGGCGATGCTGCGGCGGCCGCGGCGTCACCGCGACAAAGCGCGCGCGGCCGTCCGGCGTAAAGAACCGGCCATCGCCGAAGAGCCGCTTTGTGCCCGCGGGACGCTCCGGCGGCGCCGGCCACTGCACCGGCTGCAGCGCGTCATACCCGGCGTCATCGAGCGCGGCGAGCGCGCCGATGTCGAAATCGCGGCGTCCGGCATTCTCGAAAGCCGAGAGCCGCGCATGCTCGCGAAACACATCGGCCGGCGAGCCAAAGGCGAAGGCATCGGCGAAGCCGAGGCGCTGCGCGACCGCGGCGACGATCTGCCAATCGGCGCGCGCCTCGCCCGGCGGCTCGAGAAAGGCACGCTGGCGCGAGATGCGCCGCTCGGAATTGGTGACTGTGCCGTCCTTCTCGCCCCACGCCAACGCCGGCAGCAGCAGATGCGCGAGGCGCGCCGTATCCGTGTCGCGCATGCAGTCCGAGACGATGACCAGCGGACAGCGCTCCAGCGCGGCGCGCACACGGTCGGCCTCGGGCATGCTCACCACCGGATTGGTCGACATGATCCAGAGCGCGCGGATGCGGCCTTCGGCGACCGCGTCGAACATCTCGACCGCTTTGAGCCCGGCGCGCTCGGCGACCGCCGGTGCGCCCCAGAAGCGCCGCGCCAGGTCGCGATGCGCCGGATCGTCGATCTCGAGATGCGCGGCGAGCTGGTTGGCAAGGCCGCCCACCTCGCGTCCGCCCATCGCGTTGGGCTGGCCGGTGAGCGAGAGCGGCCCCGCGCCCGGCTTGCCGATGCGCCCGGTGAGAAGATGGCAGTTGATGATGGCATTGACCTTGTCGGTGCCGCTGGTCGATTGATTGACGCCCTGCGAATAGAGCGTCACCACCCGCTCGCTGCGCGCGAACCAGTCGAAGAAGCGGCGCACATCCTCGGCGGCAAGGCCGCAGCGCTCGGCGGCGGTTTCGACCGATGGCGCCGCTGCGCGCGCCGCTGCCAATGCCTCGGCCGCGCCGCTGGTGTGCTGCGCGACGAACGCTTCATCGATGCAGCCGGAATCGGCGAGATCGGCGAGCAGCGCGGCGAAGAGCACGGCGTCGCTGCCCGAGCGCAGCGCCAGATGCAGATCGGCGGCGTCGCTGCTCCGCGTCCGCCGCGGATCGATGACGACCAGCCGGCGGTCGGGCCGCGCCGCGCGGCCGCGCAGGATGCGGTCGAACAGAACCGGATGACACCAGGCGGCATTCGAGCCGACGAGCACGACGAGCTCGGCGTCGTCGAGATCGTCATAGCTTCCCGGCACGGTGTCGGCACCGAAGGCGCGGCGATGGCCGGCGACGCTCGAGGCCATGCAGAGCCGCGAATTAGTGTCGATGTTGCCGGTGCCGAGAAAGCCTTTGCACAGCTTGTTGGCGACGTAATAATCCTCGGTGAGCAGCTGGCCCGAGACATAGAAGCCGACGGCATCGGGCCCGTGCTCGGCGATGGTGCGCGCGATCCCGTCGGCTGCCAGATCGAGCGCCCGGTCCCAGGTGACGCGCTCGCCCCGCCACAGCGGATGGAGCAGCCTGCCGGCAAGGCCGAGCGTCTCGGCCAGCGCCGTCCCCTTCGAGCACAACCGGCCGCGATTGGCGGGATGGGTGGGATCGCCGGCGACCTCGACCGCGCCGTCGAAAGAGCGGTCGACGCGGATGCCGCAGCCGACGCCGCAATAGGGGCAGGTCGTCGCGATCTGGCGCTGCATCAGGCCGCGGCGCGGCTGCCGCGCTCGATCTGCGCTTCGCCGAACATCACGGCGTGGCGGAAGCTTGAGATGTCGGTGCGCTCGCGCATCAGCCGCACATACCAGGGACCATCGGCGGTATCGCCGTAGAGCACCGCGCCGTCGATGCGGTTGTTGCGCAGGACCAGCTTCTTGTAGACGCCGCTCGAGCGGTCATGCAGCACGATGCTCTCGGCGCCGGCGCCGCCGGAGACATTGCCGGCGGAGAACAGCTCGATCCCGGTCACTTTGAGCTTCGCTGCGGCGAGCGAACCGGGATAACGCGCGCAGCCCCAGCCGACGAGATGGTTGGCGCAGACCTTGGCCTGATCGTAGAGCGGCGCGACCAGCCCATAGGTGCGGCCATGGCTCTCGGCACATTCGCCCACGGCATAAATGGCGGGATCGTAGGTGAGCATGGTGCTGTCGACGACGATGCCGCGGCGGCAATGCAGGCCGGCGGCGCGCGCCAGCGCGACGTTGGGGCGGATGCCGACGCTCATCACCACGAGATCGGCCGGGATTTCGCGGCCATCCTTGAGCCGCACGTCGCTCACGCGATCATTGCCGAGGATCTCCACGGTTTCCGCCGGCATGATGAAATCGAGCCCGCGCAGCTCGAGCGAGCCGCGCAGCAGACGCCCGGCATCGCCATCGAGCTGCTGCTCCATCAGCGTCGGCATGAGATGCACCAGCGTCACCTTCATGCCGCGCTTGCGCAGGCCGTTCGCCGCTTCGAGGCCGAGCAAGCCGCCGCCGATCACCACCGCGTATTCGTGGTGCCGCGACGCCGTCAGCATGCGGTTGACATCGCCGACGTCGCGAAAGCCGATCACGCCGGGCAGATCGGCGCCCGGGATCGGCAGCATGTAGGGCAGCGAGCCTGTCGCCAGCAACAGCCGGTCATAGCGCGCGACCGTGCCGTCGGCGGCGACGACCTCGCGCCGCAGCCGATCGATCGCGGTGACCGGCTTGCCCTTGTAGAAAGTGATGCCCTTCGCGCGGTACCACTCCTCGTCATGCAGCAGGATGTCGTCGATGCGCAGCTCGCCGGCGAGCAGCGGCGACAGCAGGATGCGGTTGTAATTGCCGTAAGGCTCGGCGCCGAAGATGGTGATGTCGTAGAGGTCGGGCGCGATCCGCAGCACTTCCTCGACGGTGCGCATCCCGGCCATGCCGTTGCCGACCACCACCAGCTTCCGACGCATCGCGACACTCCTGTCGTCACGCCTCCCTGGCTCGCAAGCCGCATGCCAATCCCGGCTCGTCGCCGGCGCCGCTGAATTGCCTCGTCCGGGGCAGGTGCGCCGGCGCGAAAGGCACGAATCCTTGCGCAAAAAAGCCAATTCTGCCGTTTCACTGTGCAAATTCGGCGCCTGCTCAAATTCTCGGCAGAGCCCGCAAATCCGCGGATTGCCGCCGTCGAACCGGCCGCGAGCGGCGTCGCGGGCGATGGCATGTCTCTTGCGACGAGAGGGCTGCGGACATTCCGGCCGCGCCTGCCGAATGAGAGCCTCATGTCCTCACGCTTCAGCGATTTCAAAAAAGTCGGCCACTGGCCGACGCTGCTCGCCGCCTTCCTCTATTTCGACTTCAGCTTCATGGTCTGGGTCGCGCTCGGTCCGCTCATTCTCTACATCGCCAAGAGCCTCGATCTCTCCGTCGACGACCGCTTCGCCATCGTCGCCATCCCGATCCTCGCCGGCGCCCTCCTTCGCATTCCCCTGGGCGCGCTCGCCGACCATATCGGCGCCAAAGCGACCGGTGCCGGCGCGCAGCTCGTCGTCATCATCGCCATCGCTTATGCCTGGCTGGCGGGTCTCCACAGCAAGCTCGAGCTCGAGCTGCTGGCGCTCGCGCTCGGCGTTGCCGGCGCGTCCTTCGCCGTGGCGCTGCCGCAAGCGGGGCGCTGGTATCCGCCGCGCTATCAGGGCCTGGTGATGGGCATCGCCGGCGCCGGCAATATGGGCGTGGTGCTGGAGACGCTGACGGCGCCCTGGCTCGCCGAGCATTTCGGCTGGCAGAACGCGCTCGGCTGCGTGTTGCTGTTCCTGGTGCCGACGCTGATCTTCTATCTCCTCGCCGCCAAGGACGCGCCGGAAATCCGGCAGCGCGCGAGTTGGCGCAGCTATCGCGCCTTGCTCGCCGACCCCGATAGCTGGCGTTTCATGTTCTTCTACTTCATCACCTTCGGCGGCTTCGTCGGCCTGGCCAATGCGCTGCCGCTCTATTTCACGCTGCAGTTCCACGTCTCGGGCGTCGCCGCCGGCCTCATCGTCGCGGTGATCGTGCTGTTCGGCTCGGCGTTCCGCCCGCTGGGCGGCCATATCGCCGATCGGCTCGGTGGCATCCGCACCCTGCTCGCGCTCTTCGCCGTGGTAAGCCTTGCCTACCTCGCCGTCGCCTTCCTGCCGAGCGGCCCGGCGGCGGCGGCGCCATCGGGCTGGGGCATCGCAACCATGCCCGCCATCGCGTGGTTTGCGATGCTGCTGTTCTCGGCCGGCGTGCTGGCGCTCGGCATGGGCAATGGCGCCGTCTTCCAGCTCGTGCCGCAACGCTTCCGCCGCGAGATCGGCATCATGACCGGGCTCGTCGGCTGCGCCGGCGGCATCGGCGGCTTCCTGCTGGCGCGGGTGCTCGGCCTGTCGAAGGTCTATAGCGGCGATTTCACCGGCGGCTTCATCCTGTTCAGCGTGCTGGCGCTCTTCTGCCTCGCCGGCCTCACCCTGGTGCGCAAGCGCTGGCGCGCCTCGTGGGGTGCCGTGTCGGGCGCGCGGGTTTAGCCATGACGCCCGAGCAGAAACAGCTGGTGCGCGACAGCTTCGCCAAACTCGTGCCGATCGCCGATGATGCGGCGGCGCTGTTCTATCAGCGCCTCTTCACCCTCGATCCCAAGCTCCGCGCGCTGTTCACGCACGACATGAAGGAGCAGGGCCGAAAGCTCATGAGCATGATTGCAACCGCGGTGGCGCAGCTCGACAAGGTCGAGGCGCTCGTGCCAGTGCTGCGCGAGCTCGGTAAGCGCCATGTCGGCTATGGCGTGCGCGACAGCGACTACGACACGGTCGCGACCGCTCTGCTCTGGACGCTCGAGCAAGGCCTCGGCGCCGATTTCACCCCGGCCCTGAAGGCGGCCTGGACCACCTGCTACGGGGTTCTCGCCGGCGAGATGAAAGCGGGGGGCCGGCAGCCAGCAGCCTGACCCGCGCGTCGAGGCTGCGCCTCAGAGCGGCGTCTGCAGCGTCTGGTGGGTGAAGGCGTCCCCGCCGCCGGCGCATTCGCCGGTCGCGGCCTGGACGAGCCGCCGTTCGCGCGTCTCGCTGCGGACGACATGGAAGCCGTTGGCCCCGTCATAGAGGAAAACGTCGAGCACGCAATCGGCGCCGCGATATTGCCAGAGCTCGGCCGGCGGCTCGGCGCGGCGGAAATCGGGCGCGCCCAACAGCGCCTCCACTTGCTCGGCGCTGAGCCCGATGAGGCTCGGCATCGCCAACGGTCCCGTTGCGGAAGCCGCCGGTGCCGCGTCGGGCGGCGGGGCGACGCTGCAGGCGCCGAGGATTGCGATCAGCAGACCGGGCAAAATAAAACGGCAGAGACGACCGCCCCGCGGGGCCGCCGTCTTGCCGTTTGCTGTCCTGGCCGCAAACCGCGACCCGACCATCATCGTCTGCTCCCGGGGCGCGGAGCGCCCCGACGCGTTAGCTCGCCTTCGCCTCGTCCGCCAAGCTGAGAATCGTCGACCGCGTCAGTGGCGTCGGCGCGTCGCCGACATCGGCCATCGGCTGCGCCTGGACATCGCCCGAAATCTGCCCGCCGCACTCGATCTCGATCTGACCATAACGCACGGTGCCGATGACCCGGCCGGTGGCGCGGATCAGGAGACGCCGGCGCACATTGAGCGTGCCTTCGAAGCGACCGCGGATCTCGGCGTCGTCGATCGAGGCCGAGCCCTTGAACAGGCCGCTCTCGGCGATGTCGATGTCGCGGCAATTGGCGAGATTCGCCTCGACGCTGCCTTCCACCACCAGCCGGTCGCAAGCGGTGATCTCGCCGGAGAGCGAGATCTCGCGGCCGACGATCAGCTTGCGCGTCTCGCTGTCGCGCTTCACCGGCGTCGGCACGGTCGGCGTCCGTGGCGTTTCGCTGGCCACGGCGGGCTTCGGGGTCTCGATCGGCTTGGGCGGCTCGGCGGCGAGCGGCCGGGCGGCCGCCGGCATGGGCGGGCGAGCCGGCGCTGGCGTCGGCGCTGCGCCCGAGGGTCGCGCGCCGGGCTTCGCCGGAATACCCAGCTCCTCCCCGATCTCGGGCAGGAGCTTGTCGTCGTCACTGTGCTTTTTGCGGCCAAACATGGGCGGTGACACCTGAAAGGGATTGTTGGACAGATGAGCCTCGCGCCGAGTGATTAATCTTCTATTAACCTTGACCGCCGCGAGCCCGCGAATGTTTCGGCTGCCTCGTCCCGTCTTAGCCGCTCGAAGACGTGCAGCATGAACGCCGCCGCCGTCACCGGCGCCACCAGGTTGATAAGAGGCAACGACAGCAGAAAGACGATGACGATCCCGGCCAGAACCAGCCGACCGCGATGCCGCCGCCACATCGCCCGCGCCGCACTCAAATCGACCCGACGAAGCGCGACCAGCTCAAAATACCCGCGCCCCACAAGATACCCGTTCAATCCGTAGTAGATAAAGAGATTTAATCCCGGAATGAGGTGCAGCGGCAGGGCGAGCAGGTTGAGCGCCAGCGCGAGCAGCGAAAACCGCACCGCGCTCGACAGCCCGGCGGCGACGCCGAGCGTTCGAATCGGTCCAACCCCCGGATATCGGCGGTTTTCCACCGCGGTGACGATGCCGTCGAGGAAGAAGCCCAGGACCAGCATGGTCACCGCCGGGAACAGCATCCAGGCGAGGAACAGCGCCGCGAGGCTCCCGGCGAGCTTGACGAGGTCGTCGAGCCACCAAATCCCGGCGACTCGGGCATGGTCGAGCACCCAGCCGAAGCCGAGCCAGAGCGCGGCAAGCGCCGCCAAAGCCAGCGCGAGGCTGATGCCGATGGCGCGGCGCTGCTCCGGCTCGAACGTATCCTCGACCGCAAGGCTGAAAGCCGTCAGCATCGGGCGGCGGCCGGCGCGGCAACGGATCGCACTGTCACGGCGCGCAGTCTAGCGCGCATCGCCGCGCCGTCCCAGGCTTGCCGCGGCGGGCCGCCTCTTTATACTCGCGCGCGGTTTTCTCAGCGCGGAAGAGGCCCATGGCTGCTGCTCTCGATGTCGTCGGTATCGGCAATGCGATCGTCGACGTCATCGCCCAGGCCGACGACCGCTTTCTCGAGCGGCAAGGGCTGCGCAAAGGGTCGATGCAGCTCATCGACGCGGCGCGCGCCGAAGAGCTCTACGCCGCCATGGGGCCGGCGCTGGAAATGTCGGGCGGGTCGGCCGGCAACACCATGGCCGGGATCGCCTCGCTCGGCGGCAACGGCGCCTATATCGGCAAGGTGAGCGAGGACGAGCTCGGCCGTGTCTTCGCCCATGACATGCGCGCCATCGGCGTGCGCTTCGATGCCGCGCCGTTGCGCGGCGGCGCGCCGACGGCACGCTCGCTCATCCTGGTGACGCCCGACGCGCAGCGCACCATGAACACCTTCCTCGGCGCCTGCGTCGAGCTTGGCCCCGAGGACATTCCGGCGGAGCTCGTCGCCGCGGCGCAGGTGACCTATCTCGAGGGCTATCTCTTCGACCCGCCGCGCGCCAAGGCGGCCTTCCAGAAGGCGGCCGAGCTTGCCCATGCCGCGGGCCGCAAGGTCAGCCTCACCCTCTCGGACGCGTTTTGCGTCGAGCGCTACCGCGCCGAGTTCCGCGCCCTGATCGAGGGCCATATCGACATCCTCTTCGCCAACGAGACGGAGATCACCGCGCTTTACGGCACGAAGGATTTCGACGCGGCGCTCGCGGCGGTCCGCGGCCATTGCGAGATCGCCGCGCTCACCCGCAGTGAGAAAGGCTCGGTCATCCTCGCCGCCGGGGCGACGCATCGGATCGCCGCTGCCCAGGTCGCCAAGCTCGTCGACACCACCGGCGCCGGCGATCTCTATGCCAGCGGCTTCCTCTTCGGCCTTACCCATGGCCGCGATCTCGCCAGCTGCGGCCGCCTCGGCAGCCTCGCCGCCGCCGAGGTGATCGGCCATTTCGGCGCGCGGCCCGAAACCTCGCTCAAGGCACTGGCGCAGCAGGCCGGGCTGCTCTAGCCGCGGCGCCGCGGCGCCTTACTCGTGGTGTTCTTCGTGGTGCTCGTCGTTATGCTGCGCGGGCCCGGGATGCGGGTGCGCTTGCGGGTGCGGCGGCGGTCCGCCATGGCCCGGCGGATGCGCGCCGCGCGCGGCAACGACCTCACGGCCCTCGAACACGCCGGGATGGCGGCTGGCGGCAATCGGCGGCCGGCCATGGTTCACCGAGGCGAGCAAAGCGTGATTGCCGGCCGCGGCGTGCTCATGCTGCGCCTGCATCGGCGTCGGCCCGTGATGGGCTTCGCGCGCGAAGCCCTCTTCTTGCGGGGTCGGGCGGGCGTGGAGGCCATGCGGGCCGCCGTTGAAGCTGATATTCACGTGGTTGACGACGACCGTCTTGTTGTAGGTGACGACATGGATGCCGCCGACATTGGCCACGGCGCGGTTGTAGTTGAACACGCCATGGGCCCAGAAGCCGCCGGCGAAGCCGGCGCCGAAATAGCCGAAGCCGTAATTGACGCCGCCGTAAAAGCCGATATGCGGCCCCCAATAGCCGGCATGCCAGGCATAAAGCCCGTTGCTCCAGCCCCAATATCCCGGCGTCCAGAGCAGGCCCACCGCCGGCGGCTCGATCCAGGTGCCCGGCACCCAGTAATAGCCGGCCGGGCCATAGGCCCAGTAGCCCGGCGTCCAGAGATAGCCGGGGGCGGGGATCGGCGGCTGGACGTAGACCGGCAGCGGCGGCGGCGCCACGCGGATGGAGACGCCGACGGCGACCTGAGCCGACGAAGCGGCCGGGGCCGCAAGCACGGCCAGCCCCAGCCAAAGCGGCAGCAGAAGGCGGAAGGGACGCATCAGGGTTGCCTCGCGGGTGGTTCCAACTCGCGCATTGCGCGTGAGTATCACGGGCGGCACGCCGGCGTCTCTGGCAATTATGAGGCAGGGACGACCCGGACCTGGCGCCGCTCATGGGTGGCATTGGCCGAAAACCATCGACCGCGGGCGCGATCTCGGCTATACCACCGCCGCCATTGCCTCCCGGCATGGCCATCCCCACTTAATCCCGTCATCCCGCTTTAACCATTTTCCGGCATCGTGCCGCGCCCATGGATATCCGCAACATCGCCATCATCGCGCATGTCGACCACGGCAAGACCACCCTGGTCGATCAGTTGCTGCGCCAGAGCGGCGCCTTCCGTGCCAACCAGCAGGTGATGGAGCGGGCGCTCGACAGCAACGATCTCGAGCGCGAGCGCGGCATCACCATCCTCGCCAAATGCACCTCGGTGCTCTGGCAGGGGACGCGCATCAACATCGTCGATACGCCGGGCCATGCCGATTTCGGCGGCGAGGTCGAGCGCATCCTCAGCATGGTCGACGGCGTCGTCGTGCTGGTGGATGCCGCCGAGGGACCGATGCCGCAAACCAAGTTCGTCGTCGGCAAGGCGCTGCGCCAAGGGTTGCGGCCGATCGTCGTCATCAACAAGGTCGACCGCCCGGATGCGCGCGTCCATCAGGTGCATGACGAGATCTTCGATCTCTTCGCCGCGCTCGACGCGACGGACGAGCAGCTCGATTTCCCGACGCTCTACGCGTCGGGCCGCGCCGGCTGGGCGGTCGCCGATCTCGATGCGCCGCGGCAGGATCTGAGCGCGCTCTTCGACCTCATCGTGCGCCACGTGCCGGCGCCGACGGCCTATCTCGACGCGCCCTTCACCATGCTGGTCACCACGCTGGAGAGCGATCCCTATCTCGGCCGCGTGCTGACCGGCCGCATTCATAGCGGCACGGCGCGGGTCAACATGCCGGTGAAGGCCTTGGCGCGCGACGGCCGCGTCATCGAGCAGGCGCGCCTCACCAAGCTGCTCGCCTTCCGCGGGCTCGAGCGCAAGCCGATCGACGAGGCCGAGGCCGGCGACATCATCGCCATCGCCGGTCTCACCGAGACCACGGTTGCCGACACGATCTCAGCGCCGGAGGTCGGCGCGGCGCTGCCGGCGACGCCGGTCGATCCGCCGACCTTGGCCATGACCTTCTCGGTCAATGACAGCCCGCTCGCCGGCCGCGAGGGCAGCAAGGTCACCTCGCGCATGATCGTCGAGCGCTTGCGCCGCGAGGCCGAGGGCAATGTCGCGATTCGCGTGCGCGAGACCGAGGACAAGGATGCGGTCGAGGTCGCCGGCCGCGGCGAGCTGCAGCTCGGCGTGCTCATCGAGACGATGCGGCGCGAGGGCTACGAGCTCGCCATCTCGCGCCCGCGCGTGCTGTTCAAGACCGATCCCGCCACCGGCCAGCGCCTCGAGCCGATCGAAGAGGCGCAGATCGACGTCGATGAGGAGTTCTCCGGCATCGTCGTCGAGAAGATGGCGCATCGCAAAGCCGAGATGACCGATATGCGGCCCTCCGGCGGCGGCAAGCAGCGGCTCACCTTCCTGGCGCCGACGCGCGGCCTCATCGGCTATCAGGGCGAATTCCTTACCGACACGCGCGGCACCGGCATCATGAGCCGGCTTTTCCATGGCTACGCGCCGTGGAAGGGGCCGATCGAAGGCAGGCGCAACGGCGTGCTCATCTCGACCGGCGAAGGCGCCGCGATCGCCTATGCCCTTTGGAACCTCGAGGATCGCGGTCCGATGTTCATCACGCCGGGAACCCAGGTGTACCAGGGCATGATCATCGGCGCGCATACGCGCGACAATGATCTCGACGTCAATCCGCTGAAAGGCAAGCAGCTCACCAACATCCGCACCACCTCCAAGGACGAGGCGGTGCGGCTGACGCCGCCGATCGTCATGACCTTGGAGCAGGCGATCGCCTATATCGCCGATGACGAGCTGGTCGAGGTGACGCCGAAATCGATCCGCCTGCGCAAGCGCTTCCTCGATCCCAACGAGCGCAAGCGCCAGGCGCGCGCGGCGGAAGCGGGGTGAGAGAAGCTGTCAGCCGTCAGCTGTCAGCTTCGCGTCAGATAGGCGCCACGTCGGACGCGATGTCGCAGGCAGCCGACTTGCTCAGCTGACGGCTGATAGCTGACAGCTGACAGCTTCTTCGGTATGGTCCCGTCGTTTTCACCCCGAACCGGACCAACGGAATGCGTTTGAAACTTCTTTCCCTCGTCGCCTGCTTCTTTCTCCTGGCGCTCGCGCCCGCGCGCGCGGCGGATCCCCAAAACACGGTCTACATGGATGTGCCGGCAGGTCGCGTGGTGATTGCGCTGCGGCCCGATCTCGCGCCCAAGACGGTGGCGCATTTCAAGACGCTGGTGCGGCGCGGCTTCTATGACGGGCTCACCTTCCACCGCGTCATCGACGGCTTCATGGCGCAGGGCGGCGATCCCAAGGGCGACGGCACTGGCGGTTCCGGCCAGACGGTGCCGGCCGAGTTCAGCCAGGCGCATTTCGTGCGCGGCACCGTCGGCCTCGCCCGTTCCGAAGATCCCAACAGCGGCGACAGTCAGTTCTTCATCTGCTTCGCGCCTCACCCCGCCCTCGACGGCAAGTACACCATCTTCGGTGAGGTGGTCTCCGGCATGGAGGCGGTCGACGCCCTCAAGAAGGGCGACCCCAACCAGAACGGCACGGTCACCGACCCCGACCACATCATCCGCATGCAGATCGCCGCGGATGCCGATAAGAAAAAGGGCTGAGCGCGGCTTGCTGCGGGCGAGGCGGTGTGGAATAAACCGCCGATCCTGTCCCGGAGGTGCGGCATGAGCAACACAGACCTGGAGAATACGCTCTTTCTCGATGTGCCCGCCGGCCGGGTCGTGATCGAGCTGCGGCCGGATCTCGCACCCAATCACGTCGCGCGCATCAAAGAGCTGGTGCGCGACGGCTTCTATGACGGCATCGTCTTCCATCGCGTCATCGACGGCTTCATGGCGCAGACCGGAGATCCGCGCGGCGACGGCACCGGCGGCTCGGGGCAGAAGCTCAAGGCCGAGTTCAACGCTGGCAAGCATCAGCGCGGCACCTGCTCCATGGCGCGCGCCCAGAACCCCGACAGCGCCGACAGCCAGTTCTTCATCTGCTTCGCGCCGGCGCCGTTTCTCGATGGCAAGTACACCGTCTGGGGCCAGGTCGTGTCGGGGATGGAGCATATCGACGCCATCAAGAAGGGCGACGATGACGACAACGGTGCGGTCGACGATCCCGACAGCATTGTCCGCCTGCAAGTTGCCGCCGACGCCGAGAAATAAACGCGTGGCCGATGCGCGGCGATAGGCGCCGCTCATGAGCTCCTGGCGCCGGGCGCTCGAAGTCTATCGCGACCGGCGCATGCTGGCGATCTTGTGCATGGGCTTCTCGAGCGGCCTGCCGCTGCCGCTCACCTTCGGCACCTTGTCCTACTGGCTCGCCGAGACCGGCGTGTCGCGCACCGATATCGGCCTCTTCGTGCTGGTGGGCTTTTCCTACAACTACAAATTCGTCTGGTCGCCTTTCATCGATCGCTTGCCGATTCCCTATCTGACGCGCCGGCTCGGCCGGCGGCGCAGCTGGGCGGTCGTGATCCAATTGCTGTTGATGGCAGCGATCTTCGCGCTCGGCCGCACCGATCCCAAGACCGCTCTCGCCGTCACCGCGCTGCTGGCGGTTGTCGTCGCCTTCCTCTCGGCGAGCCAGGACATCGTCATCGACGCCTACCGCATCGAGCTGCTGCAGGCGGATGAGCAAGGCGCCGGCGCGGCGGCGACGCAATGGGGCTATCGCATCGGCATGCTGGCGTCGAGCGCCGGCGCCTTCGATGCCGCGGCGTTCGGCGGCTGGCACTTCTCCTATACGGTGATGGCGGCGCTGATGGCGGTGGGTCTCGTCACCGTGCTGCTGACGCGCGAGCCCGAGATCGCGGCGCCGGCGCCTGTGGCGCAGCGTGGCACCGGCATGCTCGAGCGGCTCGGCGCCTGGTCGCGCCAGGCGATCCTCATGCCCTTCGGCGATTTCATGACGCGGCGCGGCTGGGTCGCGATTCTTGCCTTCATCATCCTCTACAAATGCGGCGAAGCGCTGGCCGGCACCATGGCGAACCCGCTCTACCAAGAGCTCGGCTTCACCAAGCTCGAAGTCGGCAATATCGGCAAGATCGTCAGCTTCGCCGCCTCGCTCTCGGGCGTCGCTCTGGGCGGCGCGATGGTGGCGCGGGTCGGCATTTTTTCCGCGCTGCTGCTCGGCGGCGTGCTGCAGATGCTGTCGAACCTGCTCTACATCGCGCTGCTCGTGTCGGGCCACAATGATGCGATGCTGGCACTCTCGATCTTCGGCGAGAACTTCACCGGCGGCTTGGCGTCGGCCGCCTTCGTCGCTTATCTCTCGGGGCTGTGCAGCCTTGCCTTCACCGCGACGCAATACGCGCTGTTCTCGTCGATCGCGGCGGTGCCGGTCCGGCTCCTCGCCGCGCCGGCCGGCTGGCTCGTCGACCGCCTCGACTGGATTCCCTTCTTCCTCGTCGCCACCGCGGCGTGCCTGCCGAGCCTCGCGCTGCTGCTCTGGATCATGCGGCGGCGCGAAGGCGCGCCGGTGCCGGCGCAATAAGTCCGTCTCGACCCTGGATTAGCCGATGCGGAGCAGCCAGGCGCGGTTCTCGTTGAGCCAGTCGCGATGGCGCTCGACATCGGGCACCAGCTTGTCGACCAGCTTCCAGAAGCGCGCCCCGTGGTTCATCTCGATGAGATGCGCCACTTCATGCGCCACGACGTAGTTCAGCACCGGCTCGGGCGCCATGACCAGGCGCCAGGAGAACGCCATGTTGCCATTAGCCGAGCAGCTGCCCCAGCGCGTCGTCGTGTCGCGCACGCTGATGCGCCCGACCTGGCGGTCGAGCCGGAGCGCAAGCCGGCGGGCGCGGCGGCCGAACTCCACGCGCGCCCGCTCCTTGAGGAAATCGCGGACCCGCCGGGCCAGATGCACCGCTTCGCCGGTCACGCGGATCTCGCCGTCGGCGAGCCAGACCGGGCCGTGGTCGCGCGAGCGCGCGACCCGGCGGATGCGATGGGGAACGCCGAGGATCGGTACCTTCTCGCCTTCGGCGAAGGTCACCCGCGGCGGCAGCGCCGCGAGCCGATCTTCAACCCATTCGCGATTTGAATTGAGGAAACTCAATGCTCGCGGGAGGGGCGTCCGGGGCGGCAATACCAGCTCGACCGCGTCGCCGACCGCATCGATCTTGAGCGCCAGCCGCCGCGCCCTTCGGCTGAGCCGCACCCGCACCGGTACTTTGCCGACGCGCTGGGCGAGCTGCCGGGGCAGGGGCATGCGGAAGGGGGCTGCGGTCTTCACACCTTCGTAAATACCCTGTCCCGAGCTTCTCCGGCAAGTGGCGAACACGCTTAACAAAAAGCCGCGCCAGGCGTGGTAAACTTCCTTAACCGCGGCAGTCACGCCGAATTCACATGTCTGTCACAATCCGGCAAGGTCCCGCGCATTAGAACGTCCACGCCGCCGCAGCGGCGAATCGGGGGAGGATAAAGGGATGTCTATCGTGAAACGCGCGTTGCTCGCCGTGGCGCTCGCACTCATCGCGGCGCCGGCGGCGTTGGCTCAGTCGGCGCCGATCGAAATCCAGTGGTGGCATGCGATGACCGGCGTCAATGGCGAGCTGGTCAACAAAATGGCCGACGAGTTCAACTCGTCGCAGAAGCAATACAAGGTCGTGCCGGTTTATAAGGGCGGCTATGCCGACGTGATGCAGGCGGCGATCGCCGCTTTCCGCGCCGGCGACCCGCCCGCGATCGTGCAGATCTTCGAAGTCGGCACCGCAACCATGATGGCGGCGAAAGGCGCGGTGAAACCGGTCTATCAGCTCATGGCCGATGCCGGCCAGAAATTCGACCCGAAGGCCTATCTGCCGGCGATCACCGGTTACTTCAGCACGGCGGACGGCAAGATGCTGTCGCTGCCGTTCAACAATTCGACCGCGATTCTCTATTACAACAAGGACGCCTTCACCAAAGCCGGGCTCGATCCGGCGACGCCGCCCAAGACCTGGCCCGAGCTCTTCGCCGATGCCAAGAAGATCCGTGCGGCGGGATATCCCTGCGGCTTCACCAGCGCGTGGATCTCGTGGATTCAGATCGAGCAGTTCAGCGCCTGGCACAACCTGCCGATCGGCACCAAGGCGAACGGTATGGAAGGCACCGATACGCGGCTCGTCTTCAATAATCCCACCGTGGTCCGCCACATCCAGAATCTTGCCGAAGCCCAGAAAGACAAGACCTTCGACTATGGCGGCCGCACCATCGAGCCGGAGCAGAAATTCGTCAGCGGCGAATGCGGTCTCATTCTCGACTCCTCGGCCTTTTACG
>Ga0335073_10004908_pt1 | contig 18747 bp, 16 predicted proteins | sample Lox_Sample_22_FD_207093 | JGI IMG/M metagenome (GOLD analysis project Ga0335073, IMG submission 207093) | Soil microbial communities from Loxahatchee National Wildlife Refuge, Florida, United States - Lox_Sample_2.2 | ecosystem: Environmental > Terrestrial > Soil > Wetlands | place: USA... | reverse complement strand
GGCCGGTACGCTAGTATCGACTCTCATGAGGATGAGGAGGCCGGTGCCGAACGTGAACAAAACCCAGCCACTCCACGTTGCCCATCGATATTTGCCAGTAATTGTAATGATGATTCCGGTGACGACCGACGCTGGCGCAACGGTGAATGTTTCTGGGAAGAGTGCGACTCCCGTCAGGATCGGGCTGTAGCTCTTGACTGCTTCGTAGTACAGAGGTTCGTAATAAAGGATGCACCACAAGATCATCCCATCTGTTCGTTTATCAGCGCATTGATGCTAAATTTGACACGAGAATGCTGCGGAGTGCAAGCATCACGGTCGGAAACAGCAAAAACTTACGAATGAAGGTTGCAAGATATGTCACGGCTGCGGTTCGGTTCTTGAATACGCTGAGTCGAATCATAGGCTCCAGTCCGCGTCGAGTGATCCATTCTTCATAGATTATGAAGACAATGAGACCGGCGCCGCAGAGAATCAGAGGCACCAGAGTGCGCCAATGGTCCCATGGATACATGACACCACCCCAAGTGATGGGAATCAAGAATCCAACGCTGGATGCAACGAATAGGATGGTGCCGATCCAATCAACTCTTCGTAGCTTCTCCATGAAAGAGCCGAGTTTGTGGTTCAATTTCAGGAAAAAGGCGAGCAGCGGAATGCCGACACCAATGAAGGGCAGATTGATCCTTAATCATCGTCAGCACCATCGACGCAAGCGATTGAACGAAAGAACTTACCAGAAGATCCAAGTCCAGTCAACATTCTCTGCAAAGCCACCTCCTAGAATTGGACCTTGAGAGAGTTTAGCTAGAGGTCTGGTAAGAAATTACCGTCGAAACCACTTACCGATGACGGTTCCAAGAGCCCACATTGAGCTGATGAAGCTGAACCATTGTCCACGCGCTCTCAGAGGAACAAGATCAGTAACAACGATTTCAGTGAGGGTGAGAACACCACCACCACCGATTCCCTGAATGGACCTTCCAACCAGGATGACACCAAAGTTCTTTGCAAGTGCCGCGACAATGGCTCCGACGGCGAAGAAAGCCAAGCTGATGAAGATCATTGGCTTTCTGCCAAAGATTGAACTGAAGTTACCAATAACGGGTTGAAAAACAGTCGAAGTGACAAGGAACGACGTTCCAGCCCAGAAGGCTTCAATTGCCGTGCCCTTCAAAAGCTTTGCCATGATTGGCAGGGCGACCGAGATCGAAGTTGCGTCCAGAGCGGCCATGAGCGTGATAACGCAAAGCGAGATGAACGCCATGTAAAGTCGCCATCCTGGGTTGAATGAAGCCGCACTGCCTTGGGATTCTTGAGAGTGTTCGCCTGACGACCGGGCGCTTTGATCTTGGCCGGTAGGCTCGGGCTTTTCAATGTCGGTAATGGTTGAGTCTGCCATGGCCTCTATAGTAACGGGAAGAGAAGACTGAGATGAATTGTGGAATTATTGAGAGACAAGAGGAGATGTAGAAGGTTCAAGACTCGTTGGATGGCATGACGATAGTTCGACCTGTCTACGGAATGACTTTTATACAAGGCAAATTTCCAATAGCCTATTCCCAATAGCCTAACGTAAAAGTCTCTGCATAACAAGAGAACAGCCATGGCTCCATTGAAAGACCTGCAATGTCACTAATCTCGGACATTCGCTGTCGGACATGAGCATGTAGACGAAAGTAAACATGAAGCGGATGGATAAGTGATGCCGGGGGGTGCTCGAAGTAGGCAACAACAATTGGCTCGCACGTAGCCATTGGGCAAAGCAGGCGACCGGGGGGACAGCGCGCCGTTTTGCGTGATTTCGGCGGGAGAGACAAAAGATTCTCTTTGTGGTTCAGTTGAGAAAGTCGGGCCGGCTGGGGCTCGAGGTCGTCACCGTGGCTTGAGAGCGGTGGGAATTGGGCCGACCGACAGGCACTATGACGCTCGAACCTTTCCCAAGACAGCCACAACTTCCACAAGTCGCCACACTATTTTCCCGACTCGGCTCAACCCCAGTCCGTCTCCGCCTCAGGCTGTCGTTCTTCGATTTATCATCCGCTTTGCATTAACTAACTCCATGGCCTAGTTCTGCTCTTCTGAGGTGAGCCTAGCATCTCGGTACGGCGACGGCTGCACCTCCCGTGACTTAGTGGGCTTTTTAGCCTGCCTTCACGAACGGTAGTCTTGATGTTATCGATCGTCGTGGACTGGAACTGAATGCTCTCGGCAGCCGCGGTGGCAATACCCACGACTGAGGCAGCAGCACCGAGACCATCAGTCGTTGTTTGAATGATATTTGGGATGAAGAGGGAGTCAGGAGAGGAATCCGCGACTCTTCAAACCATGTAGAGGGTGCCAGCGGCGTCAACAGCCTCGCGGCGGTCCTGCAGTGCGAGGGGCAAGTACTGCGAGGCTGAGCCGCCGCCCCTAGACCTAAAGCGAGTTTCATGACCGACGTCGACACTGTGTCGTCGTTCTACATGTACTCTACTATTTATTTCTATTTTATTTATTATACCTATTTCATAGTAGGGGTGCTAGCGAAGCCGACAATTTGGCCGATAGAGAAAACGGACCAATTAACACGAGCTGTGGAGAAGCTCATCTTGTACCGAAGCATATTCGGTTCAATCGGCATATTCTAATGTTTCGTCTTTATCCATGGTCTCAAGGTCCGAGGATCCAGTATCACGCCCGCCAAAATAGAGCGGAGCACCTTGCAGCACGAATGGCGCCCAGGAGTAGGGAGCTGGCCTAGCGCTCTTTACCGCAAGCGTAGCATCTCTAAACGCAAATGCAAGATTGATGACTCGCTGTGCACTGTTTCCCAGCTTGTTTGCATTATCTCTGTCCTGTTTCGCCAACATATTGTAGAAAGCCTCTGAGAATAGACATCCCGAGCAGCTTTCGATAGACCAGAGCGTCCCCAAGACAGTAGATGCACCAGCGCAGAAAAGTGCCGAGACGAGGCCAAGAGGTTCATCACCAGGTGAGAACTCCTGCACACCAGAGTCACATGCAATATTAATGACTACCGGATTCGTACTGTTAGGGCAGGAGCGGTGGTGACGGTTATATCTTACCCTTCCACACACTTGTACTTAGCAACAACATCAAACTCAATGCAATAATCAATCACCATGATCACGGCTCTGCTGCCCATACCACTTTTCCACTATTCGCACATCCCTTTTCCACTATTCGCACATCCCACGTGATATATTGAGGCAGCGAGGCACCAATAAATTTAATATATTATCTGAAGTCAAAGTGAAGTATCTTTGATGCGATTTACTAGTAAAATAGGCATAATAGCCATTAGAAAGAGTTCACTTATAATGTCCGTCCAATCATCCCGAGACGCACCCCGTAGCGATACAAATCATAGGTACTTTGAATTCAAGTGAGTCTGACTCCGTGAACGCATCGAATCTTCGCGTGATTTGGCATTGGTCTTGTTGTGTGTCCGTTCCCGAACAATCCCTGCGCCGCTGCTCTGAAAATTTCATTCGCGTCGTCGCTGCCACCTTGATTGCGGAGAGCCAGTTTCATGCTGATCCCAGACGCCCTCAGCCCACAGCACCACCATCGAGCTCTTCTGGCTTTTCAATATCATTGAACGATTTGATCTGAACTTCCAAGTCTTTTCCCCCTGTTTGGCCGTTAGTGTCAGCCCTGTGGCGGCCGTTGTGCACTGAGACCGGCACTGTCGCTACGTCGATTGGTACCTTGGAGCAAAGCGATCAAGGGTCCCTGGTCGGCGTGAAACCACTAGGCACTTCTCACATGATAATTACATTGTATTGAATCTTACATAATGTATTATGCCTGAGACTGCCAAAATCGCTGTCAGGCAGCTCTGTGGCTAAGCGTACCATCCATTTCTTGCGGACCTTCGTTTGTCCCTGCGTGCCGGAACAAAGCTCGCTGGGCAGACTCGCCTGCATCGACAGTGGGAGAGCGCGCGACCAGCGCCAACGTGTTCAGATTATGCTTGTAGTAGCAGTCGGACGAAATAACTGGTATGGTTCCACCTCAGAACGAGGTCACACTCAAATTGGGGGAATCGCTGACTGAATCTCACAGAGCCGACCAACGACACTCGTCAAACCTATCTCATCGCATCGAACAAACGTGAAATCCCACCAGCGCCAGCCTGCAACTCCTGAACCATTGCGACGAACTACAGGTGGGCGATAGACCGCATTGGAACCTCTCTGTTCGCCTGACTGCAGCCACTACGTCCTCGAACTCGTTACCATCCTCTTTCCAAGCCCTCCGCTTCAATGATCATCTCGCAAGATGGTGGTGATGATGATGATGATAATGCTGTCCCCATCTCTCCGCCGTTTTGGTGCAGTATCTCGAAAAGTTACGCCTTGCGAATCGAGTATAGGTCTGAAGAGTACATTCTGAAATGGAAGAAATCGTCTCATGAGCCAAACTTGTCACAATTTCCGCAATTGAAGGAAGATGTCATATGCGAAAGAGTGACACATAGCAAGGAAGAGGCCACGATTTGGGCGTCATCACACCTACGCGCTTTTGGCAGCCACGCACACGTCAGAAAATCCGTGGAATCTGCGGCATCTGAGGGCTCATTTCCCATGTATAAGATTGCGCACAGGGCCGAGGCATCGCAACGCTTCATTCGCAATGAATTCGGAATGCTTCAAGAGCTTCAATCGTCAGGAGTCCCTGTTGTAAAGATCGGCAAAGTGCCATTAACGGATGAACACGGGATATTCGGCTTCACCATGGAAGAGCTCTATCCAATCAAGCCCAAAGATATTCCGCTCTACTACCAAGATATCGAGGACGCACTCGACGAGCTCCATAAGCTGGACTACATCATCACAGATGTCACAGTCAGCAATGTCATGCTTACTGGGCGAAGGCAAGTCCGATTGATTGATTTTGGTCAAGCTGGGAAACTTGGGGAACCGCTTCCCGATTATCACCCTTTCCGACGACATGGAAAGCAGAAGTTTGAATTGGAAATGGATATTGCTGGTCTTGAAGGCATCAAACAGCGAATAGGCCTGACTCTCAGTTGTTCATAGACCATACTTCATAATGAACGCGTACACTCTGGACAGTAACCCGAATAGTCTCCTAAGTATTCCTCCTTCCAGGTCCCACATTTATCCTTACATTCTATCTGCTTGTCTGGCGGATAGGTCTTGTCTCCGCATCCCCACCGGTAGTATCCTTTCGTGCACATGGTTCGTAGCTTGATGTGGAGATGTAGAAAGAGTGCCTAAGATGAGATCAGTCACTCTGCGCATTGGGATAGCATTGTCAACATAATTACTTGATTCACGGCAGATCGCCGCCCAAGAATCAGATCCAAATAGGCAGCCGATGGTACTGACCGTGATGATGTGAACCACAGTCTGAGGAATGGGTGGCGACAGTTCAAAGAGTTTGCGAAACGGAACGATGTGCAGATGGAGATAGCAACCTCGGCCAGCCACAAAACAAGTGTCAAGGCCTTCATCACGGGAGGGCTGTTCAACTCATTAATTACACTTGTTCATCGAGACGGAGTTCGTTGCAATTCTTGTTCCATTGCGCCAAAGGTGTGAATGTCAATTCTCTCTTTAATTAATTACTGTACAGTGGCGCGAAGTCGGCACGAGCTTGCCTCAAGAAATTGATCCTAACCTGGTGCTTCACCCATCTTCAATAACCCATGCTTCACTCATCCGCGCTACTGGGGCCCTAAATGGCCCTGGTGCGATCTCATCCTCCTCAATATGGGCTTCGCTCATCCGCGCCACCTTGGCCTTTGGCTCTGACACATCTGTCTCTGTAGCAGCACTCTTGCGCTTCCGACCAGGCTTCCCTTTGTCCACGAAGGCTTCCTCGGTCTCTGGGGCAGTATTCTTCGGCTTCCGACCTCGTTTCCCTTTGCCTTTGGCTTCTTTGGCAGCCTCTTTCTCAGCCCGCTTCGTTCGTGCATCCTTCAGGTCCTCAAAGCTCATGATCTTCGCCTTCCCCAGTACTACTGACTGGGTTGATCGTCGAGGTTTGGATTCGTCGATCATTTTGATCAGGAATCGAATTTGATTCTGCTGCATGGCGCTCTTGGCAAGGGATATCTGGGCTGTTTTGGTAAGCTTCTGCAGGTACCTGACCAGGTTCTGATTGCCGGTCTCATCAAGCGCGTCGGCACACTTCCTCGTGATGAAATTCTGTAGCGACATAAGAGTCTCTGCCGACACTGGCGTCGTGGGCGTTTGCAGTACGTCGTCTTGCGGATAAGACCTTACCGTCAACTCATTGGCTTCCGGGATGGCCAGTTCGGCCGGGGGCTTCGGGGTATCTTTGAGCACTCTCTCTGGGTCGAACGGTTGCAAACCGCATTTAGCCCATCCTGCGAGAATGTTCTTCTGTGTGAAAGCCCTCTCTCTTGCAGGACTGTACAGTGAAGTGAAATGCTCCTTGCCTATTGTATTTGTGCCAGCCCGTTCCAGTCGGTCAACTTGACTACGATAGGCCGCTTTCAGTGGCGCAAACACTGCAACATCGCATGGCTGGAGCTTGTGGGAGGTGTGAGAGGGGAGACGACAAAGTATGATGTTGTTTTCGAAACAGTGCTCCAATATTTCGAGGCTTTCGTGCGTTCCGAAGCCGTCGCAGATTAGCACTCGTGGTTTCTGGTTGGCACGCTCCTTGGTTAGAGGGTCAAAGATACGCTTGAGCCACTCCAAGCTGATCTTGGAGTCGGTGTATCCGGACTCAGAGCAAGCAAAATGCCATCCAGGAGTGGGGAAGGTGGTCCAATTACTTCGATGGGTGGTGGCTGGCCAGATGATCATGGGGCTTAAATACCTACCGTCACAGCTTATACATTCGATGGCAGTAACCGTGGTGCGTTTGATACGCGCGCCTCTGTAGTCTCGCATGTCGTCCTTGCTTACAAGAACTTTGACGGAACCAGGCATGCTGAGCATGATTCCAGTCTCGTCCATGTTGTAGATATTCTCGCAGAGAATATCTGGATCTCGTAACAACTTTCCGATCACCTCGAACCAGTGGGTGATCTTCCCATAGGTGTGTTTCTCATGACGGTTCCAGTCCAGTGCTCTGACTCTTCTCGCTTTGAGTTCTGGGTGCCGGTTTTCTAGAGCTTTCGCCCAGTTCTTACCTGGAGGCTTGAGTGGTCTATCCGCCATGGGTCGTTGGAAAGTGACGCCGAAGGCAATTTGAGGTATGAACTTGATTCTCACAGGTTGTCCGAGGTCGGACATTTGGAGCAGGAACTTCACAAGGGCTGTCTCTTCACACGGTGTGAGATACTGTTGTGTCTCGGCTTTTTGTTTCATCGAGCGTCGCCCGCGAGCACGGTGATGGAGGGTAGAGTGAGGGACTCCGCTGTGATCTGCGAGGGCACGGTACGAGTTGGGCACACCAGAAGGGAGCCCTTCTGCCAGTGCCAGACTGGCTCTGTCGGACATGTTGTTGATGAAAAGTGAGCGTGGAAGAGGGGAAGTGAGAGAAGGTATCTCAGAGCTGGAGGGGTCGGACACTGCCCTCGCTAAGACCATGACGTACCTTGATCGGAGCCCGAATCAGGGACCGGTGCTATATTTACACCTTGCAGCCGCCCGCCACAGAGCGCGCGCTTCAGTTGAAATGCGGAATTGACATTTTCAGGAAACTCTTTCCAATTTCTAGGTTTCCAGGAAACAGGAATTACCACTCTGTCATTCGTCGTTTCGACGTTGTCGCGGAGTCATCGCACATGATGGTTGGCCTATACGATACCTGAGGCCACTTCATTATCCATGGACACTTCTAGAAGCCTCCAATGCTCCCAGTCAACTGTAATCGGGATTTCTTCGGGCGCAAAGGACGGAATGATGCCTTGTTCGCGTAATTCACCAAGAAGCAGCGATACGCCGGACCTCAGTCGCGTCGTTTCACATCGCCACGCGCCATCTCCAACCACTCCGTAAAATACAACACCGACGCACCGACGAGTTTTGAGCAATATCATGGGGCCGTACATATTTTATCGAGTTGAAGACGGAGATTCTCGCGCTCGATACTACCACGACGAGGGTATTTTTGCGGAGGATGTGGACGAAGAGGTTGATTTTGGAACCCGGGGTTGGCGACTGCTCTGCCAGGTGGAGAGGCATCTCGATTGGGGAAACAGAGTTCCCACGCCATTTATCTCGATGTACTGTAATAAGATTGTGGCGTTTAGAGAAGCAGAACGCCGCGTGAGAGATGGAAAGGAGGATGTGAGAGTCTACACGATCGATATGCGAGAACGTGATGAACGCGTTGAGTATCGTAATATCTGGCTTCTTACGGAGAAGCTAGGCTTTGACATCCCCGAGCGCGCATGGAACAACTCGGAGTATGAATATGTCGTTCTACATCATATACCGGATAGTGCAGTTGTGGATTGTTTTGATCTATGAGCGTCTATTTTCAGCTTGGATTGGCTTGAGGCAAGCTCTCGTCAGCCATAGGAAATCGGTCTTCGTTGCATCTTTGGCGTGGTTGAAGGGAAATTGGAACGAAAGTTTTGGTCATCTATGATATGTATGTGATATGGGTTCTATATCTCCAAAATATCTGTCAGAGTCGAACTCTTCTACCTGTTCTGTCTCCTTGATTGTCCATCCATGACTCTGTTAAGTTACAGCCTGAGGCGCCAGATATGGAAATCTCAGGCCTCCAGGCTGTGACACAATGTACGCGTAACAACAAAGATATCAGACTGACATGCGCCACAGCTGTGCAGCTGTGCAGTCACTCCTAAGGCAAATTTACAGGCATAAACATTTGTTACGGAGTGCAGTTTAAATTTCGAATGACGTAAGCGCGCTGATGCAGGCCGAGTCACAAGCCGAGGCACACGCCACGTCAGCGGCGTCCCTTCCGCACGCTGAAAGTCTGGCAACGCCCTTCCCAGAAAGATAGAACGCTTTCAAATCTTCGAGCCATACTCCTTATTAATGAGACTATCATAATATGACTAAAATTTCCAGAGAGATGTTGATGGCGGAGATTAAGCAGGGAACCACAGTTGACACATCTTGCGATGCCACGGCGGCAAGGTCGACAGCATGACGGACCGCGTTCGGTTTCTCGTTGCAGACTGTATATCTGGGGGGAGAAATGGCTGAATAATAACGACATGTTGATAAAAGCTTTGCAAATTTGTGAGGGAGTAACTTATCAAGCTTGATCTATAAATTTGTATCGCTACGGAGTGCGTCTCGGGACCGATGGATGGACATTAGCTCAATTCGCCGTGACAATATATTGCGTAACCTAAGCTATAATTTGATTGGTTTGGATTATTAGTTACTCCGATCCGGTTTGCCTCGCTGCCTCAATATATCACGTGGGATGTGCGAATAGTGGAAAAGGGATGTGCGAATAGTGTCGCCCAGATTTTATCCCGCCGTTTTTGAGATTTGTCTCGCTCCGAAGTACCGAAATCCACCAAATTCGCCATAACATCACCATTTTGAAAGCTATTTTCTATTTAAATAATTTTTATTGTATATTTTGAAGTCTAAATAGCCGCTAGATATCGAAAATTAAGGTAAAATCGATTATGATATTTGCGGTGTCAAAAGTCATGCTAAGAATGCCTTACTGCCTGAGTGCGATATCTTAGCGGGGGTACCCTAATTTTAGCGGCTCCCTTGGCTAATTTTGGGGTACCCTCAGTATTATGTATATCTGTGTATGTGGCGGTCAGGCAACAAGGCATTTTAGCATGACTTTTGAGTACTGGTCCGACTCCCGAATCGACGCAGAACCAGCAAGGGCCAGACCAGCACGCTCCGGCGCAGCACGCTCCAGTCCCGCAAACTCTGGTCGTGCCAGCTCCGATCCCGTTTGCGCCGAACCAGTTGCCTCAAGGTTCACAAAGCCAGCCCCTGCTAACGAGAAACGGAAACCAGCACGTACGCAAGAAGGTCAGTGACTCAGAAGCAATGGCGCCAAGGCCTTTGAAGATGGACACAATTCAAGAATCAGGGCCGCCAGAGCCCGCAGAGCAGCCGGGCCCTCACGATTCCCACAAAGACTCGCCCCTTTCGATGGTATGGAATCGGATTCGGCGACGGAATGGGACTGTGCCACGGCAGCCCGCTGTGTAATCGGCGCGAGGCGTTTCCGGTTCCTGAAGTCACATAGGAGCGCGGAGGAAGAGGTCATAGAACTAGATCATGTAGAATCCATAGCCAATTTTGAAACGCTAACAAGTTCGGCAAGCTGCGAAGTCGCTGCCCTTTGAACGTCGTCTCCTACCTGGCGGAACCAGCCGTCTGGGCGAGCATCGGTGTCGTTTTCGAGCTCCTGCTCCGAAAATTGCAAAAGAGAGATACGAAATTGATGCTGTTCGTGCCGCTGCTGCTGCTAATGCGATCGAAGCATGCTTTTCGGCCTGGCAGCCTATCCTACCGGCGGGAAAGGCGACCAATAGGGCGAGTTTCTCACCCTGGCACAACAAGTTGCCATTCAGCGGCATACTTCGCCAAAATTCTCCGCACAGGTTTAAGGCTGTCGGCATCTGCTCCGTATCGCCGCCAGGACTGGCTTACATCAATTAGTTATTGATCTTCCCGTGCTATGTCAGCCTAGAATTTCACTTACCTTTCGTCAGTAAGCGTTTGAAGTACAGTTTAAGACAAGGTATAGGCTGGTTCTGGGCTGTATAGGCCTGAAATGAGGAGATGAAGCAAGTGGTGAGTTGTTGGCCGCCCCGCTATACCGGGAAGGGGTGCCTCAGCTTCCCGAAGGGGGATTGCAACTCCGGATATTATAAGAGCTGCGACTATAGTAATTTTCTCATTGCAGACTGGTGTTCTGAGGGAGAAATGGCCGTAGGACAACGACACTTTGACTGTATCTCTATAGACTTGCGAGTGAGAGTTTTCAGAGGTCCGAACCGTGAATTCATCCAGCTACAACGTCGTAGGGACGCACGTTAGAGTACATACGATACTCATTCTAAGCTAGTACGAGGGCCATGTTGAACGCCCTCCGCTCGATGGGTCCGTTCAAAAGACGAGAGCCGATGGCAAACTAACAGCCAGCAACATCTCAGACACTCCCGTCGAAATGTGAAGCATATATCTTTCTTCTGCAAGCAAGTTCACCTCTCGTATGTGATTTTGAAGTGCTTGCTACCTTGATTACATTCCACACCCTAGCAGTAAGCGAGCCTTAATGCTGTACACATGATGTCAGTAATCCCTTCCAGATATCGGGCAATTTGTACCATTGACCATCTCCGAGCTGTTGTCTTAGAGGCTCACTCTGTAGCTTTGAATTTCGAGCATACTATTACTCTAGGACAAGCTGAAGCTGGTACTGAACCTCATTTTCACATTTCACTGTCGGGATGGCTCTGATGACATCAATCGGAAAGCTTCATTCCCGACGGAGACACACAACGCTTCGTCTAGATTGTCACAAGATCTTCCATCATACCATTGTTTGCTATTGGAGCGTGAACGTAGCTGCAACCGGATAGTTGAGTCTTCTATATTCTCTCTTCTCCGCTTTCGTTCCTTTGTTCTTGCAGTTTCGAATCATCCGCTTTCTGCCATTCTCATGACATCTTTGACTTCAACCTGTCTGCTTCTCGAGCAATTTATTCAACTATGCACGACAAGTAGTTTACTTACTGTTGCAATGCTGTCCGTAAAGCAGAGTAGACAGCCTACCATATTCGATGGCCCACTGGCCCACTCTCTCCGACTTCTGCAAGGCCTTGAGAGAGCCGTTCCCCCGCCCTTCGATTCACCAAGCGTGCAAGCCAATGCAAAGACTTTGAAGCCTTTACCAGCTGTCCCATATCCTCCAACCGGTAACTCATATGCTGCTACCCAGGTTTTACCTCCTCGCTCCCCGAGTGTGGATCAACGTTCACCGGGAGCTTGGGAACCGCCACCCTCTTGGAGTCATAATGCACAACAGATGCTGGAACCCTCGATAGAATACACGTATCGAGAAACTTTCAGCACAAGCTCGCCGCAATTAACAAACCACGAATCCTCAGTTCCTGTTCGTGTGCCAAGGTCCTGTGCGCCCTTGCTACCTGAACCGTCTCCGATTCTTGCAGCGACATCCCGCAAGAGTTTTGATCAGCACGTTCTCACTCAATTGCCACCTTCACATCTTCCGGACGATCATCCTTGGTTTGCGCACTCTCCGACGTCGACAGAAGCCGAATTTCTTGAACAACCGTCACCGGTTGCTCAGCAGCAACCTCAGAGTCAGCTTTACTTTCGATCTAGATCTTCCTCTGTGTCTCTACCTTCGCCATCCGTAGACATTGATACCACGCTCAATCGTACACGTTCCTCATCACCGCCATTGGTGCGATTGGCACGCTTTGGGCAGAGTTCGCCATGGAGCCAAGACATCGGTCATGAGCGAGCCGCGCCGTCTCTACCAAAGGGTCGTAGGAGTCCAGGTATAGTCTACCTAGCCAACGACAACTTTCCCTCGGTACCGAACCTAACGTCTCCACCGAATGATAAGTCAATCGAGAAGGCTCTCAGCAATTTAGGTAGAAACGAAGATGGATCGGAGTTCTCTCGAGGACGAAAGTTCACAAGGACCCACAACAGAGTTACACCACAGCGGTGTGGGAATGATGATCGCAATCGCTCAGGAAGTTATCATGATGTACTGGTAGAACAATACCGAGCATTGGCGGCGCCAACTGTTGGACAATGGGACGATTCCTCTGACGGCGAAGATGAAGCTACCAGCTGCTTTCGACTGATTCCGAAACCACTCTTCTGGCAACAGAGGGATCGCGACGAATCCCGGCCGAGGATGGAAGAGCGGCCACATAGGAAGGCGCGAAGTCAGCCCACTGGACGGTGTGGGAGACGCTCGCACACTCCTCCACCGCCAAAGCTTCCGGACTTGAGTCATTTTCGAAGCAAAAGTGACGAAGCTGGACAAAGTGCGGTAACAGACGAACAAGATCAGTCTCCTGCTGTTCGAAGTTTCAAATGGTTACCTGGAAAACGATCGAAGGAAAAGAACGACATTGGCACATTTCGATAGCTCCAGTCACAACGCTGCGGTTGTGGTAGAGTCATTCCTGCATCCCGAAACGGCTGTTGATGAATTAGCTGGCAAGAGATTTTCTAGTAACCTCATTCGATCAACCAGTCACGAGTACAATCGTAGCAGAAGAGAAAAGAGAGTCCGTAACTTTTCTAAACCGCATCTCAATGACTTGCAGGTACCAACTACTCCTTCGTACAACAGAAGTATATTTGTGGATATAATAGGTTTGGCTTACTCTGGCAGTCAGATGTGAACTACCAACCCAACTTTCGATGAGCAACGGTAGGATGATATAGGAGCGGTAGAGCGCAAAAGCGGTGAGAAGGGAAGGAAATGGCAAAGATCAGAAATTCCACTAATTCGATCGACTTAAGTTCAAGGTGTCTTATTAAACATCACTCCATGGCGGAGAGCGACGCCTCGTCGAAGAGGCGGAGCAAGGCATCGTCTTCCATTGTCAGCGTGGGAGATATGGAACACGCAGGATTTCAAGCTTTCGTCGAGTATAGTTTTCTTCCGAGAACAGACTCACGAGGAGTGGTGTCAAGACATGAAGAAGATGATCAAACGTGTCGATGAGCTCGGCAACCCATGTATCGGCACAGACAAATATTTGGTGAAGGCTGCTTTGAAGATGAATGTAAAGCTGATCTCTCGAGTCCGCATACAATTCGCTTGCCAAACGCGTTCATCATCGCGCATCCGCCGACTTCACCGGACGAACATCAACGTCATAACCCGTTGATCGTGCCCCCAACTCCCAACACCCTCAAATGCAGGCGGTATCGCACCAAAACCCCCAAAGCCGCAAAGACCCCAAGCCCACAATCCTCATGCAACGCAGCTCACCACCCTCACCCCCAATCCCCTCCAACGCACTAGCTCTTGTCCTCCTCCTCCTCCTCCTCACCCCCCGCCTTCGCCGCCACCCTCAACCCCTCCATCCCCTCCGCAACCTCAAAGTCTTCCGCATCCGGCGAATCGGGAATATCGACAAGCACGCCAGCATCATGCCTGCGCCTCTCGAGCAGCGCGTGGCGGGCATCGCGCACGCGCGCCGCCTCGCCATGCGCGCCTTCCGCCAACTCGTCATCGATATCGGGCGCGGCGACGGCGGCCGCCGCCGCAGCACCGCTCTCGCTGGTGCCGCCGCTGGCGCTGTTGGTGCTGCCGCTGCGGTCGCGCCGCGCCGGCCACGAGTCCGCGCGCTTGGCCGACGTCGCGGGCGACACCGGCGTGCTGTCGAGCTCGATGGGCGTGGCGTTGATGGCGCGCGTGGTCGTGTCGATGGAGGGCTTGCGCGCGGGGTGGGCGCTGTCGCGCGGGAGGAGCGGCGACGTCGGCTCGCCGGTTGTGCTGGTGTCGGTGTCTGGTTGCGTGGTCATGGTTGTGAGGAGAGGGAGGCTGCAGGTTGGCGCGGTTGGAGCTGTGGTGAGGTGGTGACGGTGGTGCGAGGCTGCGGTTCGAAGCGCGCCGCGAGAGCGGGGCAGAGCTTCACGGTGCTGTTGAGGAGGCCCGAATGTAATTTACTGGGTTGAGATGTGTGATGCTGCTTTATAGATACGCCTGGAAGCTGAATGTATTCGTGTCTTTGAAATGTTACGCAGTTGAAGGGTGGGGGATGCGGCTGAGCTTTGTCTATAATACCAGGATATTGGAATGTGCGGCGGTACCTGTAGCCAGTAATGCTTCTTCATCAGCCTACACGTCACCCCCGACGAAGGGAATATTTAGAACCTCCACAGCTTAATTACGTATCAAGGAAGTGACACAATAGTGAAGGTAATACTGGAACGACTGAAATTGTATTCCTCTCCCCCGTAAGTTATGTCCAGAAGTCATCGGCGAGGGTTAAATGGAAGGAATGCTATTTCAATTGCACAAATGTATGATACACGATATGCTCTTCCTCAAGCTATGTAGAACTCTCCAGAGCTATTTTTAAAGCTGCAGTCTGTATGTGGCTACCTCGAAAGCCCTCACCTCAATTTCCACACCCTTTCCGGTGCTTGCGATCTTCACTTCCTCCAGGTCATCTTCAAGCACATTGGTCTTCCAAGCCGTCTTGACAGGGATGTCACCCCAGTTTAGAACACCTCTGCTCTTACCGCCGAGTGAATCGAAGAGGCGGACAATAATGCTGCGACCCTTGCGCTTCGGTAGTTCACCAGCGCTAACATCTTCGTCGTCTTCACCGCGCTTGACGCAATCGATGATCAGATTTGGAGCGCCTTCAATGCTGAAAGACGAGAGTAGCGATTTTATTCTCATAGGCGACGGATGATATTGCACCTTCAGTGGGTTGTTGAAGTTGTATCCAGCGCGAACCGTGCGGTGATCCAATGAACCGATGTGGGGGAAGATGGCATACCGAATGTGGTGTCGGCCTGTTATATCTTTAGTTCTACATCCATCTAATTCAGCGACTTGCAGTTACTCACCCATATCGGCGTGCCCATCAGGAGCTTTAGGAGCGCGGAGCAAGCTTAATCTCATTAAGTTGCCGCACGTTGCGAACCCGTATTTGGAGTCGTTCAAAATGGATACACCATATCCAGCTTCAGACAAGTCTGCCCACTTATGGCAGCAGACTTCAAACTTGGCCATGTCCCATGTTGTGTTGTAGTGCGTTGGACGACGAACTATGCCATACTGCATTTCGTATGACGCCTCGGTGTTCACGATGTCGACGGGGAACTCAACCTTAAGGAACTTCATTGTTTCCTGCCATTCGACCTCACAGTCGACTTCAATGCTAGAAAGCTCATCCGCATCGGCGCTGAGACTAATCTTAGACTTCAACCAACTGTCTTCGCTGATCTTCGTCTCGGTTTCCAAGCTCACCCTATGTGGACCGCTCTCCACAATGGTGCTCTTGGTGTTCTTCAACTCCTTGCGAGAGTCAAGGTGGTATACTTCGACGTCCCACGCTTGCCAATAAAGAGGCTTGTCGTCGAATATGACGAATTGATTTGCTTTGCCACCTTTGGCAATAACTTCCCGTTTGGCAGCATAGTCGTAAAGAGAAGTGATGACACCGTCCGTTACTTCAAGCTTGAAGCGGTTATTCGTTAACTCATAAACTCCTTCCTTGATTTGTCTGATGGATGCTGGGTTGTTAGTTGCCGAGCGGAGATGTTGAACGTCGGCGATTCCAGTGTCTCCAGTAGCGAGAGCATAGTATTTGTTGTCGCCCTTCACGTCCGACTCAAGAACCTCGTGCCTCGGCCAAGGCAGAGTGTTGAGCGCGACTGGGTGACCTTGGCCGTTCTCGTCGAAATCGAGGGCACCCAGGGCGTCAGCGAGGCACTTCTTACCCGTTTTGAAGATTTCAGCATAGAGATCGTCCGAATCGTCGTAGCACATCTCGATGGAGCTACCCGGCAGACAGTCGTGGAATTGACAGAGTAAGATGCCCTCCCACATGAAATCAATCTCCTTCTTTGGGTACTTGTAGCTCGACTTGTGGATAGTCGCCAAAGTAGCAGCCCACTCCACTTCACGAAGTAAGAATTCGGATTTCCGGTTGTTTTGCTTGTTGTTGGCCTGGGTGGTATATGTGCCACGGTGAAGCTCAAAGTACAGCTCACCGTACCAAGTGACAAATTCCGTGCCATCCTCAGCCTTCTTTTCCAGTCTTGCGAAGAAGTCGTCCACAGAGTTACCTAATTTCACTCTAGGAAGAAGGCCAACGGTGTCAGCTATGCCACGCAATCGACGAAGCTTCTCAATATGGGTCCAAGTCGGTCCGCCACCGCCGTCGCCCTTGCCGAAGATAACTGGCATCCTGATCCAGCGATTTATGCTGAGATACGCTGCGCTTGACATCTCCAAAATGTGCTTCCGCAGTGTAAGTCTCCGACGGAGGCATATGACACAGCACTTGGGTGCCATCCAAGGATACCCAGTTGAACGTAGTATGCGGGAAGTTATTGATGTTATTCCAGCTCAGTTTCTGCGTGAAGAATCTGGCCATTCCCGCCAGTCGACATAGTTGAGGTAGCTGTGCAGAGTAGCCAAATGTATCTGGCAACCAGAAAGTGGTGCAGCGTTTACCGAAGTGACTCTCGAAGAAGCGTTGGCCGTAGATGAATTGACGAACGAGAGATTCACCACTTGGCATATTTGTGTCGTGTTCAACCCAGCTACCGCCGATTGGCTGGAAGGTACCATTTTTCACCTTCTCTTTGACACGGTCGAAAACTGACGGATAGTAGATGGACAACCATTTGTACTGCTGAGCTTGCGAACAGCAAAATCGAAGCTCAGGATAACGATCCATGAGATCACACTGGTTGGACCATGACCGAGCAACTTTACGCTTAGTCTCTGCCCAAGGCCATAGCCAGCAAGTGTCAATATGGCAGTGGCCGACCGCTGTGATGAGCTCGGGCTTGTCGCTGTCGTAAACTTTGGAGGAATCGACATCGCCAATGTACTTTCGTGCAATTTCACGGCACTTCTTGATTGCCTCGTGACTACCATCACCCTCGATGAAAGTATTCATGATTGAGTTGCAAATTTCAAGGGCGTAATGGCGCTCCCACGAATCTCCTGGGAATTCCCTAGCTGCATCGCCGATTTCCCAGAAATCAATATCCAAAGCTCTGGCCTCCAGGTTCACGGCAACAATATCTGCTGTCGATAGCTGGAAAGTCCTGTCTGGCGGTGGTGGTTGGATAGTGTCTCCAATGGCGCAGCCAAACATGCCATTGCATGCCAATTCAATATAGAATAAATGCTCTTTGCCATCCCTGAAGCTGTCTGGGAGAATCCATTCGGTTCGGTCACCTCCACCGGTCAATCCATGGATGACGTCTCCCTTCTCTGTCCAGATCATGCCCTCGCAATTGGCATCCCAGTGGAATTCAAGATGATTCTTTATCCTAAGGTCATCCGGAATCTTGATCCGTATGCGGAACCAATGCGTGGCCCAGCTAGGACCGAAAGATTCACCAACGTGTGTCTCCCTGAACTCGTGAGAGGTAGCATCTTCGAATGTTGGACGAGTTTGGTCCGGTGGCGAGTAGACCTCGAGTTTGACCCATTCATCGCCTGAAGCGCGGCCTTCGTACAGCTTCCTAGAAGGATGTCAGTATTCATGGGGATCCATTGGCTGAATTGAAGGCAGCAGAGAGTAACAACATACGCTTTCAGTCCTTTGCTCTCATACTGGCCACCAGAAGTGAACTGACCCAGACGGTCGCGGTAAATATTCTCGATCTGCTCGGTTTCAGCTTCAATCGCTTCTGGGGAGTCTTGACGCAATTGAACGCACCTTCTTACCAACAGGATGAGATACGAGCCTAGGGTACTCCTTGGACGCTGTCAACTTGTTGTCTGTCTCGCCGCCCATGGTTGTGGTGAAGAGATGAGAAAGCAGCAGCTGACCAAAGGGTTGTATTTGGGTGTCCGGGAGCTTCGTAAACGTCGGTTCCGTTCTCTAACCATACATGGGTCATATGGTCGGCCCTTGCAGCAGAGTTGGAGCTGCCAGCTGCAGCCCCACTGTTAAAGCCGCCCACTTCCTTGCTGTTCCCCAGGTGATCAGCCACACCCTACCCGGCTTCAACGTTGCATCCTGGTAAGAACTCCTCGAGACTTCGCCTTGGGATATATATGCTCACTTTTCAAGCATTAATTCCACTCTGTCTCAAATATCCGTTCATCTCAGCGTCAATTCCACTGAGA
>Ga0335073_10004906_pt1 | contig 18752 bp, 13 predicted proteins | sample Lox_Sample_22_FD_207093 | JGI IMG/M metagenome (GOLD analysis project Ga0335073, IMG submission 207093) | Soil microbial communities from Loxahatchee National Wildlife Refuge, Florida, United States - Lox_Sample_2.2 | ecosystem: Environmental > Terrestrial > Soil > Wetlands | place: USA... | reverse complement strand
AGGCCCGCGGCCATCGCGCCGAGCACCAGCACGGTGCCGATCCACACGGCCCGCGGCCGGACCGCGATGCGCCGACCGACGCGGGCCCAGAAGCCCCTCGTGGTGGGCTCCGGCGAGCCGTACGCGGGCGTCACCGGCCAGAACACCCAGCGGCCCGTGATCACGAGCAGCGCGGGCAGCAGCGTCATCATCGCCAGCAGCGAGACTGCGACGCCGATCGCGAGCACCGGCCCCATGCTCTTGGTGGAGTTCAGCTCGGCGAGCGACAGCGTCAGCAGGCTGAGGATCACCGTGCCCGCGCTGGCCACCACGGCGGGCCCGGCGCGGCGCAGCGCGACCGCCATCGCCTCGTGCCTGTTCTCGTGCCGCCGCAGTTCCTCCCGGTATCTGGCGGTGATCAGCAGCGCGTAGTCGGTGCCCGCGCCGAACACGAGCACGTCGAGAATGCCGGCGCTCTGCGCGTTGACGGTAAGGCCCGCGTGCGCGGCCAGCAGGTAAATGAGCGCCTCCGCGGTGATCAGCGCCACTCCCGCGGAGAGGACAGGAAGCAGCCACAGGATCGGGCTGCGGTACGTAATCAACAGCAAGACGATGACGACGGCCAGCGCGGAGAACAGCAGCGTGCCGTCGATGCCCTTGAACGCGTTGCTCGAGTCGGCGGCGGTACCGAGCGGTCCCGCGATGTGCACGGTCAGCCCGTCGGCGCCGGACTCCGCGATGGCCCGGAGCGAGTCAGCCGCGGGCGCCGCGGCGTTCCAGCCGGACGCGCCCAGGTTGATCGGCACGATGGTCTCGATGGCCTTGCCGTCGGCCGACGTGAACGGCCCGGCTATCTGGCTCCGTACGGCGCCGGTCACGCCGCCGAAGCGGACCGCGTCGGCGTGCGCCTTGGCCTTGTCCGCCGCGGTGACACCGGACGGGCGGTCGTACACCACCACGGCCGGGTACACGTTCGGCGAGACGACCTCCGACCGCAGGTTCAGCACCTGCGTCGACTCCGCCTTCGGCGGCAGCCAGGCCGAGGTGTCGTTCTTCTCGGCGCCCATCAGCTTGCCCGACAGCGGCCCCGCGACCGCCACGATGATGAGCCAGCCGACCAGCACCAGCCATTTGGTCCGGCGCCCCGCCGACCCGGTCGCCATCCCCCGTAGAAAACTCACTGCCGGTCCTCCCGTGCCGTTTCCGTCCTGCGATGAATAAGACGCCGCCGCGCACCGGGGTTCATCGGAATTGAGCCGGCAAATAAAAAAATCTCGGAGCGGTTACGACCCCCGACGCCCCGCGACCGGCAGCAGGACCTGCGTGCCTCGCGAAGCGACCCGTCCGCCCATAGTGCGTCACCACGCGCAGTTGGCACAAGTGAATATTCCACCAAAGGAATTTGGTGCGCATATAACAAATAAACAACTGGCCGCCTGGCCCCGGATGAATCTCATAATTCATCCGGGAACGGTGCGCCCCGGGGGAGTCGAACCACCCAGCCTACGGATTAAGAGTCCGTTGCTCTGCCGTTGAGCTAGAGGCGCGCGTTCATGTCTCTAGTGTCAGCCGGTCCGGGCCCGCAGTCCCTAGGGAAACTCCCCAGTTCAGAAGTTGCCGCGGCGCTCCTGCTCGCGCTCGATGGCCTCGAACAGGGCCTTGAAGTTGCCCTTGCCGAACCCGAGTGAGCCGTGCCGCTCGATGAGCTCGAAAAAGACCGTCGGCCGGTCGCCGAGCGGCCTGGTGAAGATCTGCAGCAGGTAGCCGTCCTCGTCCCTGTCGACCAGGATGCCGCGCCGCTGCAGCTCCTCGATCGGCACGCGCACCTTGCCGATGCGGGCCCGCAGTTCGGGCGCCTCGTAGTAGGACGCCGGCGTGGGCAGGAACTCCACGCCGCGCGCGGAAAGCTCGTCGACGGTGCGCAGGATGTCGTTGGTCGCCAGCGCCACGTGCTGCGGGCCAGGCCCGTCGTAGAACTCCAGGTACTCGTCGATCTGCGACTTCTTCTTGCCGACGGCCGGCTCGTTGAGCGGGAACTTCACCCGGTGGTTGCCGTTGGCGACCACCTTGCTCATCAGCGCCGAGTAGTCGGTGGCGATGTCGTCCCCGATGAACTCGGCCATGTTCGTGAAGCCCATGACCCGGTTGTAGAACTCGACCCACTCGTCCATCCGGCCGAGCTCGACGTTGCCGACCACGTGGTCGATCGCCTGGAAGACCCGCTTGGGGGAGCCGGGGGCCCTGGTGAGCGTCGAGCTCCTGGCTACGTACCCCGGCAGGTAGGGCCCGTCGTACCCGGACCGGTCGACGAGGGTGTGCCGGAGGTCGCCGTAGGCCGCGATCGCGGCGGTCCGCACGGTGCCGTGCTCGTCGGACAGGTCGTGCGGCTCTTCGAGCACCGTCGCGCCGGTGGCGCGCGCGTGCGCGATGCATTTGTCGACGTCGGGCACCTGCAGGGCGATGTCGGAGATCCCGTCCCCGTGCTTGCCGTGCACGGCGACCAGCGGGCTGTCCGGACGCACCGCGCCGTTCAGCACGAACCGCACCGCGCCGCTGCGCAGCACGTAAGAGACGTGATCCCGCTGGCCGGTCTCCGGACCCGCGTAGGCGACGAGCTCCATCCCGTACACGGCCTGGAAGAACAGCGCTGCCTGCGTCGCGTTGCCGACCGTCCACACCAGCGCGTCCCAGCCGCTGATCGGGAACGGGTCGCGGGAGACGTCGTGCTCGACCAGGCCGACCAGCTGCCGCAGCTGCGCCTCGTCCAGTTCCGCCGCCCGCTCCTGATCGGTGAGCGTCTGCTCGATCGTCATGCCTGCCTCCCGTGTCACGCCGGACCTGACCCGTATTCAAGACCAAGTCCCGGCAGGTGGGCAATAACAGCATTCAAGTCTGGGCTTACTGCTCACATTTAGCGGAGTAGCGGCCAGCAAGCTATACATTTTGCGTACTAGTCTCGCCGTCGGCTTGCGCCTGGCGGGACAGGCGTCGCGGTCACGGGTGGCTCAACGCTAGCGCGGCAGCGCAGTGCCGGAATGCCGCCGCGGCCGCCTGGCTGTCCCCGATGTGCCAGTCTTGGTGGTAGACGCCGTCGTGCTGCGCGATGTCGAACCAGACCAGCCCGAGCGTGCCGTACTGGCGCATGCCAGCGAACAGGTCGGGGATCGCCCGGGCCGGTCCGGCCTGCGGGCCTACCGCTGTCTCCGAGATCAGCACGGGCAGCCCGGTGAAGGCCCGCACCTGGGCGATGGTCTTGCCGAAGATGCCGGCGAACGTCTCGCGCGGGCGGTAGTAGTAGCCGTCGATGCCGATCCATGTCACGTACCGGCCTCCAGGCCACCAGGAAGCGAGCGGCCCGGTGCCCGGCTCGTCCGCCTGGATCGTCCACAGCCAGGTCACGTTGCCGGCGCCCTGAGCGCGAAAGAGCGTCACGATGTGCCGCCAAGCCGCCACGAAGGTGGCGGCGGGGAGGTGCCTGTATCCCCAGGAGTACCAGGAGGCGTTCATCTCGTGGCCGAAACCGATGACTACAGGAGAGCCGAAGGCCCGGACGCCGTCGGCGAACGACCGTAGGTAGCCGTCATAGCCGCCGGCCGCGATCAGCGCGACGGAAGCGAGAGACGGGTCCCACTGCACCAGGGTTGCCGCGCCATGGCCGCGACTGGTGCTGGCGAACGAGGCCTTGAAGGGCTCTCCCCAGCCGCTGTAGTACCCGACGAGGTTGGGCTGCTTGCCTGCCGCGCTGGCGAAATCGGCGACCGGCCTGTAGGTGCCTGGCGGCCCTGATTCGTAGACGCCCAGGTAAGAGGCCGGAGTCTGCGGCAGTGAGCCGGATGCCGCTCCGCCGCCAGACGGCGCGGTCAGCAGGCGGGTGCCCGCGAACACCGCAGCCGACACCAGCAGGATGGCTGCCAGCATCACCAGACGGGTTCTCATGCTGCCCTGGTTCCGGGGACCCGGCAGGTCACGGACGACCCTCCCAAATCTTACGTCTTTCGCTGAGTCTTCTTTAATGCCGCCAACCTGGCATCTCCTGCGATACCTTATTGCTCACTCGACACGCGTCAGGCAGACGGCGCTGGTGGATTCCCGCTATCTGCCTGTAGGGGCACCATGACCCTTGACGCGAAGCCAATGCCGTCCCGGCTGCTGTTTTACGCTGAGCCGCTCCATCTGCCGACCACTGGCCTGATACGTACGGGCCTCGCGTCCGTGGCTGCGGACAATGACTCGTCTCTCACCGCGGCACCGATGCGGCCCGCGCAGCGCCTGTTATGCAGCCCTACAACGTACCTCCCGGGCCCCGGGACTCCGGCCCGCCCGCATGGTTCTACGCGGAAGCCCCTTACAGCCTGCCGAACAGCCCGCTATCAAACCAGACTGGAGACTTTTATGTACGGGAAGATGAGCATAGGAGCCGGCGTGATCGGGACGGGCGCGTTTCTGGCCGCCGGGATGCACATGATGACGTGGCTGATCGCCGGCGGTTTCGCCGCCGTCCTCACGGGGCTCATGCTGTACCGGCTAGCAACCATAAAGGCTCGGAGGCAATTCACCGAATCACCATCCTCGTCTGTGTCGCGATCCTAGGCGTCACCGCATACTCGGTCACGCGACTGGCCGTCAGCACGGTCCTGATCACGTACTGGGTCTTCGGAGCGTCGCTCATCGCGGTCTGTCTCCTGGCGTTCGTCAAGGGGCGGAAGTTCGTCAATTTCCCGGTCGCCCGCGGCCGGACCATAGCGATCATCCCGGCCTATAACGAACCGCCGGACAAGCTGACCGCCTGCGTGCGCAGCCTGCTGGCGCAGACGGTAAAAATAGACAAGATCGTTGTCATGGACGACGGCTCGCCCGAACCGGTCGTGCCGTTCTACGCTCCGGGCGTGGACTGGATCAGGCAGCGGAACACCGGCAAGCGGGGAGCTCAGGTGGCCGCGCTGCGGCGGTTCCACCGCGACGAGTTCCAGTTCGTGCTGACCGTGGATAGCGATTCCACCCCGTATCCGGATGCGCTCGAGCACCTGCTGCGGGCCATGAGCTCCCGGAAGGTGCAGGCCGCCACCGGCTGGATATATATCCGCAACTACCACGAGAGCCTGGTCGCCCGGGCCGCCGACATCGATATCGGCGGTTCCTGCGTGATGATGCGCGCGTCACGGTCGATGCTCGGCGCCCTGGAGACCACCTCGGGGGCGCTGGCTCTCTACCGGTCCGGGATTCTCTACGACAATCTTGACGCGTACGCCGTCGAATGCGGCACCGGCGACGATCGGTGGCTGGCCATGCGGGCGCTGCTGCGCGGTCAGGTTGTCGGCGTGTACGAGGCGGGCGTGGAAACCGACATGCCGACCACCCTGCGCGGTACTTACCGGCAGCGGCTGAGGTGGGCCAGGTCGTGGTGGTGGATGCTGCCGTTCGCGTTTGCGCGGCTGAGCTGGAAACAGTTGCTGTCGCCGACCATTGGGCTAACCGAGCTGGTCATCACGCCCATAGTGATGGCTTGGGCCGCCATCTCGTGGGTGCTCGGGTTCCAGCTGCGGCTGTCTCATCCGCAGGCCGCGATCGCGTTCGTCGGCGCCTACGCGGCGATCAGGCTGGCCCTATCCGTCCTGTACCTGACCGGGCGACCAGGGATGTCAGTCCGGCAGAAAATGCTGTCGCTGTTCATCGGCACCCCCGCCGCGATCCTGCTCAACCTGGTGCTGCTCATGCCAACCCGCTATTACGCCTTGCTCAGGCTGGGTGACAACCGCTGGCAGACGAGGCAGGTCAAGGCAGTCAAGGCCAAGGCGCGCGCGGCGTGAAGCGGGCGGCGAAGATCGCCATCGCGGCGGGGGTCGCGCTGGTCGTCCTGGCCATCGCCGGCCGCGTTGTCCTCGGTTCCCTCGCGCCGAAGCCCGTTACTCCTGCGCGTGGCGGCCTGCTGGGCGTAGCCGAGGCGGGTGAAACCACGTCGTACCAGCCCGTGGAGGACTTCGCGGCGGCGGTAGGGCGGCAGCCGGACATCGTGCTGTATTACAGCAGCTGGAAGGAATCGTTCCAGCGACGACTCGCGACTGCGGCGCGCGCGCACGGGGCCACGCCGTTCGTTCAGATCGAGCCGGAGAATACGAGCCTGGCCGCGATAGCCGCCGGGCGCGACGATGAGTACCTGAAGTCGTACGCCGGCCAGGTCAGGGCCTACGGCCACAACGTGCTGATCGGCTTCGCGGCGGAGATGAACGCCGACTGGGATCCCTGGGGCTACCGGCACACCTCCCCGGCGGTGTTCGTGGCCGCCTGGCGGCACGTGGTCACCGTGTTCCGGCAGCAGGGCGCGGACAACGTGACCTGGGTGTGGACAGTGAACGTGACCGAACCGGGTACCGGGCCCGTGCAGGACTGGTGGCCAGGCGATTCCTACGTGACCTGGGTCGGGATTGACGGGTACTACTACCGGAGCGACTACACCTTCGACAACGCCTTCCTGCCGACGATCGCGGAAGTGCGGATCTTCACCCAGCGCCCGATACTGCTGTCAGAGACCGCCGTCGGCCAGGTCGCCGGGCAGGCGGCGAAGATCCCCGACCTGTTCAACGGGGTCCGGGCCAACCACTTGCTCGGCTTCGTCTGGTTCGACCAGACCCAGGCCGGCGGACTCTATCACCAGGACTGGCGGCTGGAGGACGACCCGGCCGGGCTCGCGGCGTTCCGCCGGGAGCTGACGGCCTACAGGGACCCGCGATAGCGGACCCGGACCTCGGCGGATGCTCAGGGCCGCCGGTAGGCGCGCGCGCCCGCGCGGAAGGCGGCAAGGGCGGCCGGGCTGCTCAGCTGCCAGTCGCCCGCGGGGTGAGCGACGTCGAACCACACGAACCCGAGCAGCCCGTAGGACCGGACCCCGTCGAACAGGTCGTTCAGTTTCGCGGGCTGGTCCGCGCTCGGCAGCGCGGCCGTCTCGGCGATGAGAATCGGATCGCGGGTCAGCTCGCGGACAGCGACGATGGTCGGACCGAACAGCGAGCTGAACGCGGTAGCCGAATGGTAGTAATAGCCGTCTATCCCTACCCAGGTCACGTACGAGCTGCCGGGCCACCAGCTGGCGGGTCCAGGGACCTTGCCGTAGTGCGGGTCGTCCGTGATGTTGACCGTCCAGAGCCAGGTCACGTTGTCCGCGGCTTGCTGCCGGAAGACGGTGACCACGTGCCGCCAGGCGGCCACGAACACCGCGGGAGAGGTTTTCTTGTATCCCCAGGGGTACCAGTCGCCGTTCATCTCATGGCCGAAGCTCACGATGACCGGGCGGCGGTAGGCGCGCACGGCGTCCGCGTAGATCCGCAGGTAACCGTCGTACCTGCCGGAGGCGATGGCGGCGACGCTGACGCTGTCCGGGTCGAGCTGCACCAGCGGTACCCCGCCATGATCGGATACGGCCCTGGCGAAGCGGGCACGGAAGGGCTCGAACCATCCGCTGTAGTAGGGGACGAGCGTGGGCTTGATGCCGGACGCGGCCGTGAACGCCGCCACTCCCGTGTACGAGTCAGGGACTCCCGCGGCGTACAGCCCAAGGTAGGAGGCCGGTGCGGTGGGGAGGGTGCGGCCGCCACGAACGGGGTCCGCGGGCGCGGCCTGCTTCGTGTCACCGGGCACTGCGACGGCCGCGAGGACGGCCGCTGCGACGGCGACTGCCACCGCGGCACTCGCGACCACGACGGCTAGCCGAATCCGGCGGCGGTTCTGACGGCCCGGGTTCCGCGCGGGCGGCGCGGAGCGGCCGGTCAGCCTGGCCTGCCGAAGGTGCTGGCGCCCTTACGGAAGGCAGCGACGGACGCGGGGCCGCTGATGCCGAACGGCTGGCCGGCGCTATTCGTGGAGTCGAACCATACGAATCCGAGCAGTCCGTAGGACCGGACCCCGGCGAACAGGTCGCTGATTTTCTGCGCCTGGCCAGAGGCCGGGACCGCACCAGTCTCCGCGATGAGGATCGGATCCGCGGTAAGCGCGCGCACGGCCGCGATCGTCGGGCCGAACAGCGGGGCGAACTTCCAGGACGGTTTGAGGTAGTAGCCGTCGATGCCGACCCAGGTTACGTACGAGCTGCCCGGCCACCACTTGGCCGGATTGGGGATATTGCCCTGCCGGGTGTCATCGACGATGTTGACGGTCCACAGCCACGTCACGTTCGAGGCCCCCAGGGCCCGGAACACGCCGACGATGTGCCGCCAGGCGGCCACGAACACCGCCGGAGAGGTCTTCTTATAACCCCAGGGATACCAGTCGCCGTTCATCTCGTGACCGAAGCTCACGATAACCGGGGCGTGATATGCGCGGACCGCCTCGGCGTAAGCGCTCAGGTAACCGTCGTACCGGCCGTTGGCGATGTCGGCGACGCTGACCTGGTCCGGGTCCATCTGCACCAGCGGTACCGCGCCGTCGTCGGCCGCGGTCTTGGCGAAGCCAGCCGGGAAGCGCTCGAACCATCCGCTGTAGTACATGACGACATCCGGCTTGGCGCCGGCGACGTCCGCGAACGCCCGGACGCCGGCGTAGCTGGCAGGCGCGCTGGGGGTGTACACCCCGAGGTACGAATTGGCCTCAGGGGGGAGGTGGACCGGCAGCGGCCCCGTCGGCTCCGAGGACCGGTTGTACACGATGACGCCTGCCGCGATCGCGGCCGCTACTGCCACGGACGCGACGATCTTGACCCACGCCCTCCGTGGCCCGGAGCGCCTTCTGGCGCCATGCCTCGTTGGGCCCGCTGTTCGCGTCATGCTTCCCCCTCCTCACGCGTAGGCCTTCTCCCGATGCCCTTGCCCGGTGTCACCAGCGGCGCCACCATGTACAGCTGCACGCCGGCCAGCACCTCTGTTGCCCAGTACGGACGCCACCCGTACTGATGCACCCGCAGCGCCAGGCCCGACCAGAGCAGCAGCTGGACCGCCACGATCCAGCTGCACAGGATCCTGTTGACCGCGACGGGCACCCGGCCTCGTTCGGGCGAGGCACCGGTCGGAACCCACTCGGCGACGCGGCCGCGGATCGCATACCACACCGCATACAGGTGGCAGCACGAGTTGATCAGGCATACCCGGTAGATCGTCGGCCGCCAGCCGCGGCTCAATACCGGGAAGACCACGATGGGCGCCGCCAGCGCGGGCAGCAGCGGCAGGTAATTGTGCGGGTAGACGTAGCCGGGATAGAACCAGATCATGGTCAGCGTCGGGAACGGCCCGGTCAGCAGCAGCGCGGCCGACGACATGTAGTACAGGAATGCCGCCCAGAATGCCGCCCGCTGCTGCGGCGAGTACGGGGCCTCAAGGAAGTGTTTTTCGATCATCAGCAGCATCGACGACCGGCACCAGCGCGTCTGCTGGTTGGCCAGGGACGGGAAGTCGGTGGGCGCCACGCCTGTGGCCAGGCACAACGGCAGGTATCGGGTCTGGTAGCCGGCCCAGGCGAGTTTCACGCCCGAGTGGACGTCCTCGCCGATCGGGACCTGTGCGAAGCCGCCCGCCGCGACGACGGCTGACCGGCGGTACACCAGGTTCGTACCCGCGCAGATAGCGGCCCGGTAGCGGTCCCTGGCGGGCTGGATGAACCGGAAGAAGATCTCCTGGAGCGCTCCGGCATAGCGCTGGATATAGGAAAACGACCGGCTGCTGACCTCGTAGTACTGCGCGGTCTGGACGACGCCGACCAGGTCATCGGCGAAGTACGGCATGGTCTCGTAGAGGAACTCAGGACGCACCGCGAAATCGGCGTCGATCACGACGATGAAGTCTCCGCCGCTGACGGTCAGGGCATGGGTAAGGTTGCCGGCCTTCTTCATCTCGCCGGGATTCGGCCGCACGACGTAATTGAAGTTGTACCGGCCGGCAAGCGCGCGCACGTGCTCCCTGGCCGAGTCGTCGAGCACGTAGACGGTCTTGGGACCGGCCCATCTCATCTTGCTCACGTGCTGGAAGGTGTTGTTGAGTACGGCGAGCGGCTCGCCGCAGCTAGGCAGGAACACGTCCACCGGCTCGCCATGCTCCTGATAGCCCGCCACGGCAGCCTGATGCGCTGCCAAGGTCAGCCGCGGCCGCCCGATCCGCAGCCAGAAGTTGATCGCGACGGGCGGGACCAGGACCATGAGCAGCAGCCACATCACCGGCGCGACGATCCAGGCGCGCTCTGCCACGTGGATGTAGCCGTAGAGAACCCCGGCCGAGGCGACGAGCAGCCACGTGAACGCCCAGCGGCGCGGCTTTCCGAAGTACTTGTATTTCTCCTGGTCGTCTGGCGGCTGCGGCAGGTAGAGACCAGGCGGCCGCTGAGCGACCATGGGCTCAGCGATCGCCATGCTCGCCCCCGGACGGCCGGTGTGGGAGCTGGGGCCGCGATGCCCAGACGGTGAAATCGCCGGAGCGCGCCAGCACGTAGTAGCCGCCGGCATCACGCATGTCCGCGGTGATCTCGGCGTCGGTTCCCGCGGTATCCCCGAAGTCGAGGATCACCAGCGAGAAATAGTGGGCGTCGATCGCGGCCTGATAAGAAGGTGCCCCCGGCCGGCCGCCCTGGTAGCTGAAGTAGTACAAGCTGGACCACCGCTGCCAGGGAGCCTCCGCCCGCAGGTAGTAGGCCTCCACGTCGTAGTCCTCTGCGAGGTAGTTTCCCGGATGAGAGCGGACCGCCGAGCGGAGGATTCCGATCGTGGCGCCGGCGTCCGGCCACACCCGGAACAAGGCGCTGGCCTGTCCGACCGAGCCGAACAAAGCCGAGGCGGCTATGGGCAGCGCCATGACTGCCGCCCAGCCGTTGCCCGGGTCGACTCGGCTCAGCCGTGCCATCGCGTAACCTGCCGCGATTGCCGCGAACCAGGCGCCGAACACGACGTGCTTCTGCAGGCTGACCGTCGTATGCAACCAGGCTTGTGACGCTGGGGCCAGCAGGGCGGCGGCAGCCAGCACGGCAGGCAACAGCGCACCGCGCGGGTCTTCGCGGCTGGCCGCCACGGCACCGAGCACCGCGCCGAGTACGGCAAGGACCAGGATCAGGCTCGTCCATACGTACGCGCTGTGCAGGACGGCGCTCACCGGGATGCCCGACTGCGGCCGGGAAAGCGTGCTGCTCGTAATGCCCAGCCAGTACTCTCGGCCGCCCGCTGCCAGCGCCGCGGCAATCAGGATGAGCCAGGGGGCGAGCACGGCCGCCGTCGCGGTCAGCCAGCCAAACCCGCGGCGCTTGCGCCGCGCCGCCAGCGCAACTGTCACGAGCACGACCAGCGTAAACAACGCCGTTGCGTATTTTACGGCGTCGGCTGCGGCTAGGGCCACGCCACTCGTGAGGAGAAGAGCCAGCCGCGGCCGGGGCTGGCAGTCCGCGGCCAGGACGCCGAGCCAGGCAGCCAGGGCGAGCAGGAACAACGCCATCGCGTCAAAGGTCGCGAAGGCGCCGAGGAACTGCGTCCCGGCGAGAGTGGCGAACAACCCGGCCGCCAGCAGTGCCGCTCGCCGCCCGTATAGCCTGCCGGTCGTTGCCCACAGCAGGCTGGTTACCGCGATCATGAAGCACAGCGACAGGAGGCGCGCGGCGACCAGGCCGCCGAGGCTGTCCGCGATGGCAGCGAGGGGCGGATAGAGGACGGGCGCGCCGGAGAAGTAGGCGGGAAAGCCGGGGATCGGCGCGTGGTGCAGCCACCGTGCCCATTCCAGGTGGCCGGCGCGCAGGTACAGGGCCTCATCCTGGAAGGCCGTGTTGGCCGCCAGCAGCCGGAGCGACAGAGCGACCTGAACGGTGAGCACCGCGAGCAGCGGGCGCCGCCCCGCGGCCAGGCTCGGCCAGCCGGGACGGGCGACGGCCCCGGAGGCCGCGACATGGCTGCGGCGGACGGCGCCGAGGCTAGCCTGCGGGACCACTGGGAGTGAGCTCGTCACGTACGCCCAGCCGGAATGAGACCTGGGCCTGCAGGCTGTCTTCGATCCGCCAGTCCTGATGGTCGATCGCGCCGTGCTGGGTCTTGTCGAACCAGACCAGCCCAAGCGTCTTGTACGCGGCCATTCCGCGGAACAGGTCCTGGATCAGGGCGAACTGGTCCGAGGCCGGCGTAACGGCTGTCTCTGACAGCAGGACCGGCTTGCCGGTGTAGGCCCGTACCTGGTCGATGGTCTTGCCGAACACGCTGGCGAACGTGTCCGACCCGTGGTAGTAGTACCCGTCGATGCCGACCCACGTGACATACTGCGCACCCGGCCACCACGAGGCGACTGGCCCGGTCCCAGGCTGATCTGCCTCAACAGTCCACAGCCAGGTGACGTTGCCGGCGCCTTGATCCCGGAACAGGGTGACCAGGTGCCGCCAGGCTGCCACGAACGTCGCGGCCGGGACGTGCCGGTACCCCCATGCGTACCACGAGGCGTTCATCTCGTGCCCGAAGCCGATAACCACGGCATGGCGGTAATTGCGCACGCTGTCCGCGTACGAACGCAGGTAATCGTCGTAGGTTCCGCGAGCCAGGGCTGACAGTGAGGCGTCCGTCGGGTCGATCTGCACGAACGGGATCACGCCATGCTCGTGGATCGTCTGCGCGAACGAGATGTCGAACGGCTGCGCCCAGCCGCTGTAGTAGCCGACAAGGTTGGGCTGCCGTCCGGCCATCGTGGCGAAGCTCGCGACCGCGCTGTAGCCGGGCGGTGCCCCGGGCACGAAGGCTCCGAGGTAAGCGGCCAGCTGGGGAGGGAGGCTGGCGCGAGCGGGCGGCGAGGAGCTCCCGCGCGAGCCCGCGAACCGCGCCACCGTGCTCGCGGCCGCTGCCACGGCCAGCAGGACGGCCAAGATCATAACCAGCCGGGATCTCATGTCCTGCTACCCCCGGGGAAAATGATGCGGGCCACTACGGCGAGGTTGACCAGCCCGAAAAACAACAGCACCGCGAACTGCGGGGACCACAGCGCCACCGTCCGCCATAGCGCCAGTGCCAGCCACAGGACGGCTATGCCGCCGCTCCACCAGGTCACCCCGATGCGGAACCGCCGCAGCGAGCTTCCCGGCGTCCGGGTCGGATGCCAGCTCATCGACTTGCCCCAGGCGCCGTCCCAGATCGCGAACACGTGTGCCCAGCCGCGGGCGATGCCCAGCGGCCACGTCCACGGCGTGTAGCTGGAACGGTGCCACAGCGGATACAGCACGAAACCGGTGAGCATAGCGGGCAGCAGGACGATGAAGTTCCGTAGCCGGACCTGCCCGGGCAGGAACGCGAGCATCACGACAGGGATGATGGGCCCGAAGAACGTGAGCAGCGCCGTGTAGGCGTAGTACAGGAATCCGGAGATATAGGTCAGCCGGGCCGGGATCCGCATCGGGATCGACCACAGCCGCCACGAGAACACGATGCCGACGTTCCCCGAGCACCAACGGTATTGCTGCCGCACGAACGCATCCAGGTTGTCCGGGCAGATCCCGGTCGACAGCACGATCGGCAGGTACACGATCGACCACCCCGCCCTGCGCACGTCGAGTCCGGTGTGGACGTCCTCGGCGTAAGGAATCAACGTAGGGCCGCCCTGGGGCTCCAGCGCGGTGCGCCGGTAAACAGCGGACGTCCCGCAGCAGACCGCCGCGTCCAGCCGGTTCCGCGCCACCTGGACCGTCCGGTAGAACACTTCCTGGATCGGCCCCGCGGCCCTCTCGATCCAGGTCTGCACCGCGCTGCTCCGGAAATACTGCGGGGTCTGCACGATCGCGATCGCGGGGTCGTCCAGGTAGGGCAGCGTCTCTGCGAGGAAATCGCGGCGCGGCGCGAAGTCAGCGTCCAGGATCATCAAGAACTCGGCGCTGGTCTGGGAGAACGCATACCGCAGATTGCCAGCCTTCTTCCCGGCCGGCCAGTCGGGGCGGTGGATGTAGCGAAAGCCGAACGACCCGGCCAGCAGCCGGGCCTCATCAGACGGCCCGTCATCGAGGACGCAGGGCCGCGCAGCACCCGCGTACTCCTCGACCAGATCCCGGACCGCGGTCCACGTATTGCGCAGCAGCTCGATCGGCTCGCCGCAGATCGGCAGGTAGATGTCCACATCCGGATAGGCGCCCGGCCGCCAGGTCCGGATGCGTGCCTGGTGGGCGTCGAGGTCGAACCCCCGGCCGGCGAAGTTCACCGGCAGGCTCATCGCCTGGTAGACGATGTACGTGGCGGTGAAGACGCCGAACGGCGCAAGCACCAAGTCGTGCAGCTCGAAGCTGAGCTGGCTCGCAATCAGGCAGCACGAGCCGATGAAGATCACTGTCGTCAGGTAGAGCAAGTTCCGCTGAATGTAGCGGTACTTCTCGTCGTCATCCGGGGGATGCGGCGGCACCAGGCCGCGCTGCTCGCGCTGTCCGGCCTCGGCGGTGACCGGCTGCCCGGTCGTTCCGGTGACGGCTTCCAGCTGGGCGCTCACGTGTGCGCCTCGTATTGCCAGATTACGTAGGTACCCGGAGCCGGGCCCCCAGGACCGGGGCCATAAGGCACGACCTCAATCGTGTGGTAACGGTGGTTGCGGCGGATGTCCGCGGCGAGCTGGCGGTCGAGCGAGGACGTATCGGCGAAGTTCAGCGCGATGAGGGAGAAATACCCCTCCGCGATATACATGCTGAACGTGCCCGCGTTGCCGGGACCGACGATTCCCGCCGCATCGTTTGGGCCGCCGGTGGAAGCACCCGATGGCAGGACGATGTTCCGGGTGCTCGACCACCGCATCCACTGGCTTCCCGCAGGCAGGTAGTACTCGGCGATTGAGGGATCCTCGACCAGCAGCCGCCCGTCGCCGTGATCCGCCAGCGGACGGAGGATGGCGACGAAAGAAGATGAGTTCGGCCAGCTCGTAGAGAACGCCCAGGACTGAGCGGCGCCAAGTGCAATCGGGAATGAAAGTGCGATAACGCAGGCGGCGCAGGTGATGGCTCGACCGCGCCCGGCGGGCGCCGCCGCGACGAACTTATCGATCGCGTAACCCGCGGCGATGACCGCGAACCAGGCGCCCAGGGCCCCGTGCTTGTTCATCGATGCGGTGGTATGCAGGCTCGCCTGCTCAGCCGGCACTAGTACCACAGCGGCGGCAACCACGGTCAGCAGCCATGTCCGCGCGCGGTTCGGCTGGCTGACCCAGGCAATGACGACACCGCATGCCGCCGCGATCACGATGGCGCCGGTCCACGACCAGAAACGGCCGATAATCGCGAGCGCAGGGTCCGAGCCGGGAGCGCGGGCGAGCGTCGTGGTCTCGATCCCGTGCAGGTAGCGGCCACCGCCAATCAGCAGCGCCGCGGTGGCGAGCACGGCCACGACCGCCAGCAGCGTCCCGGCTCGCGCTGCGGCGATCTTGCCGCCCGGCCGGGGGAAGGCGGCGAACAGCGCGAGCAGGATCACGATCGGGTCAAACAAGATCGCGGGGTACGAGGTAGCATCCGCCAGCGCCAGCGCGACCCCGGCCGCCAGCATCCAGCCGGTCGCATCCTGCCGCTCGCCGGCCCGTACGACGAGCCAGGCCGCGAGCGCGATCAGGAACACTGACATCGCGTCGAAGGTGGCGAAGGCGCCCAGGTGCAGCGTCGGGCCGAAGGTCGCGAACAGCGCGGTGGCGAAAAAAGCCGCCCGCCGCCCGAAGAGGCGGCTGGTGGTAGCCCACAGCGCGACGGTCGCGCCGAGCATGAAAACAAGGGACAGCAGGCGCGCCCCGGCCAGGCCACCGAGGCTGTCGGCCAGCGCGGCGACCGGCGGATAGATGACCGGCGCCCCGGAGAAGTACGACGGGAACTGCGGCAGCGCGGTGCCGTGCGACAGGTGCGCCCACTCCAGGTGCCCCGCCCACAGGTACAGGGCCTCATCCTGGAAGGCCGTGTCCGCTCCGACCAGGCGCGCCGAGAGGGCCGCCTGAACGGCGAGGACGGCCAGCAGCGGCCAGCTGCCGACGACGCGCGGACTTAGCGTACGGCGGGAACGGTGCGACGCCGCGGTTCGGTCCGGCACGGCCGCGGCCAGCGGGGATGCATTCGCGGACTGCCAAGTCGCCGGATTGTGCTCCAAGGGTGAACCTGCCTGTCGTCAACACAAGGGACGTCACAGACGCCCCTGATGGCTCGTGCTGAACTGACAGTGTCACCGCAGCGCTTCCGTACGATCAGACACCGCGAAGTAGACCTTAACGCACAGCCCCCGCGGCCGAGGCTTAATCCGTACAATCCGTGGTAGGTACGCCGCAAGCGGGGCAGAGCGACCTGAGAAAAATGGGCGCTTGCTGCATCTGTCATGCCGCTGGGCGCTTGCGCTATGGTGGCAGGCCGTACCGCTCAGGGGGTTGCCTCATGGGAGATGAGGACCGCGGCTCGCAGTTGCCGCAGCGTGCGAGGGGAGCGTCCCGGCCAGGGCCGAACGCGCCAGACCGGCTGCGCCCGCCAGCCGGATCTGCCCTCTCCGATGACTTGCGAGAGCGAATGCGGGAAGCGGTCGCGGCCGAGCGCGCCAACGCGGCACAGGGGGCGGTCCGGGCGGCTGAGTCTCCCGGACACGCGGACCGGGCCGTCGGCGCCAGCCACGCCAGCGCCCCGGCCAGCGGAAGTGAGACAACGGAAAGAACCAGGCCCAAGGGCGCCGGCAAGCCGGAACGAACCAGGCCCAGGATCATCAGGGGCGCGCGCGCCAGCCGTGCCTCCGCGGACGTCAGCCCTGCCCCCGCTGCCGCGGAACCCCGTCCTGAGCCGCCGCCCAGGCCGGCCCATCCCGGCCCTCCGCCAGGGCCGCAGGCGACCGCTCAGCCGAAGAAAATCGGCTCGCGCCGCTTCCGTCTTGCCGCCGCGGTCGCCGTAGTCCTGGCCGCCATCGCCGGGTCGCTGGCGGCGCTGGCCGTGCGGCATCCAGCCAGTTCCGGAGGCACCGCCAGCGCGCCTAGTCCCGCTCTCCTGCGTCAGGAGGCGGCGACGCGCAACCAGGCCGCGTCCTGGATCGCCCAGCAGGTGAGCCCGGCCGTCACCGTGGCGTGCGACCCCGCGATGTGCGCCGCGCTGGCGGCACATGGCTTCCCGTCAGCCAACCTGCTCACGCTCGGCCCGACATCGCCCGAGCCGGTGACGTCGGCCGTGGTCGTGGCGACCGCAGCCGTCCGTGGCATGTTCGGCAGCAGCCTCAGCACGGCGCTGGCGCCGGCGGTCCTGGCGTCGTTCGGTTCGGGTCCCGCGGGCATCACGGTCCGCCTCATCGAATCGCACGGGGCTGCCGCCTACCAGGCCGCGCTCAGGGCCGACCAGGCTACCAGGAAGACGAACGGCTCCGCGTTGCTGAACAACCCCAGGATCACGCTGTCCGGCACAGCCCGCGGGCAACTGGCCGCGGGCCAGGTCGACTCGCGGCTGCTGCTTGCCGTCGCCTCGCTGGCCACGGCCGAACCCATCGACATTGTTCAGTTCGGAAACATAGGACCGGGAGCGGCCCCTGGGCTCCCGCTCCGCTTCGCGGACCTGGCGACCGGCGATCAGGCTGCGCACGTGGCGACCGCGGCCTACGTGAAGTCAGCGCGGGCGGACCTGGACAAGCTGAACGCTCAGTTCCGTCCGGCGCGGACCATGACCGTGATGCTTCCCGGGGGTCAGGCCGTGCTCCGTGTGGAGTTCACCGCGCCGAGCCCGCTCGGGCTGTTCGGCGGCTAGGGCAGGTGTGGATAGCTAACTATGTCCAGTTAGATAGTTAAGAACTTACTAAGATCACCGGTAGATTTGTCCCCAATGCGGGCCGGGGAAGCCCGCAAAGGGGGGACAAGCATCATGACAACAGAAGCGCAGCATGCGACCATCGCCCAAGTCCGGCTGAACATGGTGGCCAACTGCCGGTGGGCAGTCGCGCACCGCGACAGGATCACCTACGCGGAGACCAGGCCCTACCCGCTCATTCCGCCGCGCACCCTGCCCTTCACCACCGACTGCTCGGGCTTCGCCGAGATGATGGCGCGGTGGAGCGGCGCCGCCGACCCGAGCGGTGTCGGCTTCGACGGGCTGGGGTACACCGGTTCGATCCTGGACTACTCGAAGGCCCAGTCGCAGCAGATCACCAGGGAGGAGACCCAGCCCGGCGACTTCGCGATCTTCGGGCCCCACCCGGGCGTGCACATGGTCGTCCTGACGGAGAGCGCGGCGGGCGGGCACGACGCGCTCTGCGCGTCCCACGGCCAGCAGGGCGACCCGCACGAGTTGAAGCTCTCTGAGGCGATCGTGGAGCAGCCGATCACGTTCGTGCGGCTGATGCCGGGCGGCGTCGTGCCGCCCCAGGGTGGCCCGAACCCGTGGTGCCCGCTGAACGTGGACGGCGAGTTCGGGCCTCCGACGGTCGAGGCGCTGCAGTGGAAGCTGGGCGTGGACCAGGACGGGGACTTCGGCCCGGACACCAAGAAGGCGCTGCAGCGCCACCTCGGGATGGCCCCCACCGGAGACATCGACGCGGCCACGATCAAGGCACTGCAGCGGCACGTCAGCGTCAGCTCGAGCGGCGTCTGGGGCAAGGAGACCACGCGGGGCATGCAGCGCCGCCTGAACGCGAACACCTTCTGACCGGCGGCGCATAAAAAAAGCGCCCCCAGTAGGATTCGAACCTACGCACCCGGCTCCGGAGGCCGGTGCTCTATCCCCTGAGCTATGGGGGCCCGGTGACGTCGAAAGGCTACCAGCCTCCCGTCGCCGTTGTGACATCACGCGTGCCGTAGCCATGACGTCACTAAACGAGGTAGCCTCGCCCGCGTGACGCAAGGTTTGGGACGGGTGCTCGTCGTAGACGACGACGAGGTGATCCGGCA
>Ga0335073_10004905_pt1 | contig 18754 bp, 18 predicted proteins | sample Lox_Sample_22_FD_207093 | JGI IMG/M metagenome (GOLD analysis project Ga0335073, IMG submission 207093) | Soil microbial communities from Loxahatchee National Wildlife Refuge, Florida, United States - Lox_Sample_2.2 | ecosystem: Environmental > Terrestrial > Soil > Wetlands | place: USA... | reverse complement strand
ACATGCGGCAGGTGCAGGCGGAGACGGAACCAGAGGAGGTCGCGGATTACGTGTTCGCCACGCCGGCGGGCCCGCGCAGCCTCGCCTCCTTGTTCGGCGACAAGCGCGAGCTGATTGTCATTCATAACATGGGCGCGTCATGTCCATACTGCACGCTATGGGCGGACGGGTTCAACGGTCTCTATCCGCATATTGCCGATCGCGCCGCGTTCGTCGTGTCGTCACCCGATGCACCGGAGGCACAGCAGACATTCGCCGCCGGGCGCGGCTGGCGGTTTCCGATGGTCAGCCATCAGGGCAACGATTTTGCCGCCGATATGGGGTATCGGTCAGACCGCGGCGGTTGGTTGCCGGGTGTCTCGGTGTTCCAGCGCGACGGCGCACGAATTGCGCGGGTTGCCGACACCGCGCTGGGACCCGGCGACGATTTCTGCGCGCTGTGGCACTTCTTCGATCTGTTGCCGGCGGGGGCCGCGGGATGGGCGCCGCGCTACAGCTATCGGTGACGCCGTGGGATCGCCCGCGCGGGGCTGCCCCCGGGCCCAGGCGTGAGCTGACGCGTCGCGACCGTCGCATGACCCGGCCGCGCAGAATGCCCGCAAGGGCCCGGCAAGGGGCGCCGTCAGGTCGACGGACCCCTTCCCACAGGCCGGCAGGAGCCGGGTCTCCCGGGCGGTCACGTGCCCATGCGCGCCGGCCTGCGTCGCCCGCGAGTCACGGCGCTCTCGGCTTGAACGGCTGTCTGACGACCGCCCGGATGGTCTCTCGACGGCCGCACGTCGCGGGTCGGCGACTCCTGGCTCGCTTTCTGTACCGGGTCGCGCCCCGCGGACTAGCCCCGCGGACTAGCCCCGCGGACTAGCCCCGCGGACTAGCCCCGTACCGGCGGCGTCGGAACCGGAGCTGGCGCCGGAGCCGGAGGTGGTGGGGCCGCGGGTTGGACCACTGGCGCGGGCTGCGCGGCGGTCTGCTGCGCACACCCCCCGAGGAGCGCCGCGGGCAGCACGACAGCAGCGACAACGGCGCCACGGAACAGCGTGCGGCGTACCACTGTCTCGGAAACGTCAAACATCCGGTTCTCCCTGGTTGACGCGGTCGTAAGCAGGTTAGATTTAAGGGCGATTTTCAGCTAACAGTCAAATCGACGGTCTGTGTGGGTCGACAAGGGTTGATGATGGCACCGGTTCGCGCGTCATGGCACAAGATTGCTCCCGGTTGCCAAGATCCTTCGACCTCCGCACCGCCCGCTCAGGTGTCGCGCCGAGCGACAATTGCCGGCGTCATGACGGCTCTCGCCGCGGTATGTACGCTGGCTGCATGCAGTGCGGATTCCGAGCCCGAAGCAGCTTCCTTGCAGGCGCCAAATGGCAACACCGAACTCGACAACCTGATTGAAGGCGCGCCCGAGTCGGGAATCTCCGGTCAACGGCTGCATGCTGAATTGCTACGACGCTTCTACGCGCGCCATGGCTTCCAGCCGGTATGGCCGACCCGGCAGGCGCAGGCGAACTCACTGATGAATGCCGTGCTGCGTGCCGGCGATCAGGGTCTCGATCCTGATCTGTTTCACGCGAACGTGTTGCGGCAAAAGTCAAAATTGCCACCGCTCGACCGCGAATTGCTGCTGTCGGACGCCTTCCTCTCGTACGCCGACGCACTGGCCCGCGGTGCCGTGCCGGTCGAGCGTCGAAAAGACCGCGATGACGAGACGCTGACGCCCGGGCCGATTGATGTGCCGGCGGCGCTTGACGCCGCGATCGGCAGCCCCGATCCGGCGGCGGCAATCGAGGCGCTGGCGCCGACGACGCCGACCTACCGGGCATTGCTTGAGGCTTTGCGGCAGTATCGGTCGGGCACGCCTGCCCGCGGCCAGTCGTCATCCAACCGCATGCGCGAGATCGAGGTGAACCTCGAACGCCAACGCTGGCTGCCGCGGCGGCTGCCGGCGGAGCGCGTCTGGGTCAACGTTGCCGACGAACGGCTGGTACTTTATCGCGCCGATCGGCCGGTCTTCTCTACCAAGGTCGTGGTCGGCCAGGACGTCGAGCGCAATCAGAGCCCCGAGTTCCGCGCCATGATCGATGGGATTGTGTTCAATCCTCCATGGGTCATCCCGCAGGATATCGCCACGCGGGAGATCCTGCCGCTGGTCAATCGGGACCCGGATTATCTGGTTCAGAATAACATGGTGATGCTGGCCGATGGCGACCTGGAGCAATTGCCGGGGCCCGATTCGGGGCTCGGATTGCTGATGTTTTACATGCCGAACCGGTTCGAGGTTTATCTGCACGACACCCCGGACAAAAATCTGTTCCGCCTTGATAACAGACGCGTCAGCCATGGCTGCATCCGGGTGCAGGAACCGCGCGAATTGGCCGCCCTGCTGATGCAGCAACCGATCGACACGATCAACCAGGCGATCGCGACGGGCGGCACCGCGCTGAGCAAGCCGCCGGCGCCGGTGCCGGTATTCGTCGTCTACCAGACCGCGTTCTTGGATGCCGACGGCAACCTGCAATTCCGTCCGGATTTCTATGACCGCGACGCTGAGATCTGGCAGGAGCTGCACGGACGGCAGAACCCATCCCCGCATATCGCCAACCGCAAGGTGTTCCGACAGGGACGACGGCACGCGGCGAAGCGCAAGGTTTCCTGGCACGGTTCATAGCTTGGCGGCGGGGCGCGGATCGCGGCGGTCCGGGGCCGACACGATGCGTCACCGCCGGCGTGATGGCCGCCCCGGCCGCCGGCACCTGCACGGTCGGAGACATGGCCGGACGCCTTTGACAACGGAAGGTGCCGCTTTGCATTCTGCGTGCGACATGAGCGGAAACCGGACCGGTGCCTGCGCATGGGCCTGTTAACCGGCGGGAGACGCGGAGGACGCAGACGCCGGCCATAGCCATCAAACGGGTGGCGAGCGGCGAAATCTGGGGCCGGACGCCCAAGAATGGAGGCCTTGGCCCAACAGTGCAGGCCTACCCGGGGCTGCTGGTGAACCACCGTGGGATTGAATTCACCATCGAGATTGCGCCTCATCCGAACAGTTCCCTCTTCGAGCTGCGACGGTACTTCTACCTCACGGCTGGGGTTCAAAGGAGGTGTGAGGGTGGAGAGGAGTTTGCATGCATCACAGCGGTCGTAAAAAACCTCCAGGCATGAGCAACATTGAAGTCCGACCGTCGATGTTTGAGCCGGACTACGATGTCGTGGCGCAGGCGATTTTCTGGCGTCCACTGCGCAACTTCACGATGTATATCCGGGAACGGGAAGACGAGCTCGATCTGTTCGATGCCGTATCCTTCATCAATCGGAAACGAGATCAACTTCGATCTGCGTGTTTACCGGGGTCACCCGAAACTTACGGTCACGCTTTATCTGCCGGATAGTGTATCAGACGAGAAAGTGATCGCGGAAACCATTGATCTGGTCATTCGCGGGATGGTCATTCCTTTGACGGCGGTTGCGTGGCGGCGCGGCCAGACATTTGAATATGGTCACCTTGAACGGCCAAAGCTCGATGACCGTCTGCGTGAACATGAGGCACGAATCATTGTTCTCAAGATAGCAGCCCAGCAACCTGGCCGATCGGCATCGACTTCGCTTTTGAAGAAGGAGGTGCCTGGATATATTGAGCTGTCTGCGAAGGATCGCGTCCGCTCGCCATCGCGCCCGAGAGAGGATGTCTGGCAACAAGTTGTGGGGAACGTTGTCTCCCACCAGAAGTCCAGAGAGGGGCCGTTCGTGAAAGGGTTCGCCACCCGAACGACGAACGGCCTGAAGGTGACAAGAAAGGGGCTGGATTATCTGAATAATATGGGATTCAAGACATCGCGCTGATCCGGCTTTGCGTGGCGGGCCTTATAGCCAAGTGGGAGCCATCTCAGTTGAGTCTTTTGCCCGGCGGCTTGCTTGTCCCAAACGAACCACGCGTAGGCCGTCGTACCGCTGCCTTTTTGTACGGCACCGGCTGGGTAGAAGGTGATGCGCTCGCTGAACACCCAGATGCGTGCCGGAGGGGTCGTGTCAAAGATGGTCTTCTGGCGGTTCGCACCTTCGAGAAAAGCCAGTCTCAGCAGCAGCGCGAGCTTGTGTCGGCACTGCACCAGACCTGCGCGGACAAATCCTTCAGCCGAATTGTAGGGAGGGTTGGTGATGATGTTGTCGGTAAGCCGATGGGAATGCAAAAAATCGATACCGGCTTCCCCGTAACCTCGGTCATACACATCACTTGCCTCAACCGGACAATCCGTGCGCTTCAACACCTCGGCCATGGTTCCGTCGCCGCAGGCCGGCTCCCATATCGTCCCGGCGAACTCCTCGTTGTCGATGAGGGCGTGCGTGGCCCAATCCGGCGTCGGGAAGAAATCCGGACCTTCCAGGTCCTCGAAGCGCTTCATCGTCGGCTGGAAGCCACCATTCAGGTTGTAGGTCGTGTCCATGGCGGGAGTCTACATTGTGCTGGGCCAAACCGTAAACAGCCACCACATCCGGTAGGCAACGCCGGCTCCCGATGTCTGTTCCGGCGCCCGCGTATTGCGTCGGGCTGCGACATGGAAGGTGCATCGGAATGTCCCGATTGGAGAAGTGCCGCGGCTGGGTAACAAAAATCCGTGCGTTACATGGCGTTGTCTATACCAAATACGGCCCCGACTACCGGCGCGCTGCAGTCGATCCATGGCCGGGATGACGCAGCATCCGGCGCCGAAAACCCGCATGCCGCGGAAACAAATTGGGCAGGACAATCATGGTGCTGCTGGACAGGATTGAACTGTCGGCCTCCCCCTTACCAAGGGGGTGCTCTACCACTGAGCTACAGCAGCATCAGTCGGGCGGATATAGCCATCGCGGCGTGGCAGGCGCAAGCGGGGGTTGACCCCAACCGCGCGGGGCCGATCTTGTTTGCATGACCGCGGACCAGCCGCCACCCGCCGAGCCGCCACCCGCCGAGCCGCCACCCGCCGAGCCGCCACCCGCCGAGCCGCCACCCGCCGAGCCGCCACGGGCCCGCCCGCCGAGCGGCAACAAGCCGGCGCCCAAGCCCGACCGCCTGGCTCGCGAAGCCGCGGCGCTACGCGCCAACCTGCGCAAGCGCAAGGACCAGGCGCGCCTGCGTGCCGATGCCTCCGGTCCGCCGAAACAGACATGATACCTGGCTGACCGCTGCCCCCTGCCGCGCTGGCCAGGGCTGACGCGGGCCGCCTACACTTTGCCCGCCAAGCCCACACCGCAGCACCGCATACGGACCGATCATGGATCTCCTGGGCGCACTCACGACATTCATCCGGGTTGCCGAGAGCGGCTCGTTCTCGGCCGTCGCGCGACAGAGCAATAGCAGCCACTCCGCGATCATGCGCTCGATCGACCAACTGGAATCACATTTCGGCATCCGACTCTTCCAGCGCACCACCCGCCGCCTCAGCCTGACCGGCGACGGCGGCGACTTGCTCGCCTATGCCCGCCGGTTGATCGAGGCGGCGGACGAGATGGAAGGCGCGCTGGGGCGGCAGGCGGCGTCCCCCTCCGGCGTCGTCCGGCTGGGCGTCCCCGTGGCGGCGATGCGCTGGCTGGTGCCGCGGCTGCCCGAACTGCTGAACCGCCATCCCGGGCTGACGGTGAAGCTGGTGGTGTCGGACGGCTTCGGCGACCTGATCGAAGAGCAATTGGACGTGGCGCTGATCGGCTGGGAACCGCCCGAGAGCACGATGATCGCGCGGGCCGTCGGCACCTTCGGCCGGCTCGCCGTCGCCAGCCCCGCCTACCTCGAACGCAACGGCGTCCCCGCCCATCCGCGCGACCTGCTGCACCACACCTGCATCGTTCACGACCGCACCGCGGAGAGCGCGCGTTGGGTCTTCTACACGCCGGAGGGCGAGATCGACGTGCCGGTATCCGGCGGCATCCGCGCCGACAACAGCGAGGCGGTGCGGCTCGCGGCCCTGGCCGGCTACGGCATCGCGCTGCTGTCGGAACTGATCGTGGTGGACGACATCCGCACCGATCGGCTGCGTCCGGTGCTGCGGGACTTCGCCTCGCAGCGCCTGAAGATCCACCTGGTGTATCCCTCGCGCCGCCACCTGCCACCGCGCGTGCGGGTGGTGATCGATTTCCTCGCCGAGGGCGTCCGGTATCTCAACGCACATCTTGCAGAGCATAGCGCGGAGACCGCGCCCGTCTGACCCGGCTTGTTCTGTCGCACGATCGAAACCCGTTTGCGGCACGCTGGCCGCTTGCGCTACACGACGCAGCCAAGCCCCCCGCCGGAGTCGCCGCGTATGGCCGTGATGTCGGACCGCTGGATTCGCCGCATGGCACAGGATCACGGCATGATCGCCCCCTTCGTCGAGGCGCAGAAGCGTGAGGGCGTGATCAGCTACGGCCTGTCCAGCTACGGCTACGACGCGCGCATCGCCGATGAGTTCAAGATCTTCACCAACATCGATTCGGCGGTGCTGGATCCGAAGGATTTTTCCGCCTCCAGCTTCGTCGACCGCCAGACCGACACCTGCATCATCCCGCCGAACAGTTTCGCGCTGGGGCATACGGTGGAGTATTTCCGAATCCCTCGGGATGTGCTGGTGATCTGCCTCGGCAAGTCCACCTATGCGCGCTGCGGCATCATCGTGAACGTGACGCCGCTGGAACCGGAGTGGGAGGGCCAGGTGACGATCGAAATTTCCAACACCACGCCTCTCCCCGCCAAAATCCACGCCCACGAAGGCATCTGCCAGTTCCTGTTCTTGCAGGGAAACGAACCCTGCGAGACCAGCTATGCCGACAAGGCGGGCAAATACATGCGCCAGCGCGGCGTCGCGCTGCCGCGGCTATGATGCAAACCGTATTGCGGAGACCCTGAATGGCCCTCGATCGCATCCGCATCCGCGGCGGCCGTCCCCTGTCCGGCGAGATCCGGATCGGCGGCGCCAAGAATGCCGCCCTGCCGCTGATGGCCGCCGGGTTGTTGACCGACCAGCGCGTGGTGCTGACCAACGTGCCGAAGCTGGACGACATCGCCACCATGTCGCTGCTGCTGGCTCAGCATGGCATCGCCGTGGAGCCGATCGGCAACGATGGCCGCACGCTGTCGCTCGGCGGCGCGATCACCAGCACCGAGGCGCCGTATGACATCGTGCGCAAGATGCGCGCCTCGTTCCTGGTGCTGGGGCCGCTGGTCGCGCACGTCGGCGAGGCACGCGTGTCGTTGCCCGGAGGTTGCAGCATCGGCGCGCGTCCGATCGATCTGCATCTCAAAGGCCTGGAGCAAATGGGGGCGCAGATCTTGCTCGACGGCGGCTACATCCACGCCCGCGTCAGCGGCCGCCTGCGCGGCACCACCTTCCTGTTCCCGTTCGTTTCGGTGGGCGCGACCGAGAACCTGCTGATGGCGGCAACCCTGGCGGACGGCCGCACGGTGCTGGCCAACGCCGCGCGCGAGCCGGAGATCGGCGACCTCGCCGAATGCCTGGTGAAGATGGGCGCGCGCATCCAGGGCATCGGCACCGACAAGCTGACGATCGACGGCGTAGAACGGCTGGGCGCGGCAGAGCATTGCGTGATCCCCGACCGCATCGAGACCGGCACCTATGCCTGCGCTGCGGCGATCTCCGGCGGCACCGTGTTCCTGCGCGGCGCGCGGGCAGAGCATTTGGGCGCGGTGCTGCGCGCCTTGCGCGAGGCGGGCGTGGAGATCGAAGAGCACGCGGATGGCTTCCATGTGCACCGGCTGAACGGACTGCATGGGGCGGATGTCATGACGGAACCCTATCCCGGCTTCGCCACCGATATGCAGGCGCAGTTCATGTCGCTGATGGCGGTGGCCGAGGGCGCGGCCATGGTCACCGAAACGATCTTCGAAAACCGCTTCATGCATGTGCCGGAGCTGAACCGCATGGGCGCGCGGATCAACGTGCACGGCGCCAGCGCGATCGTGCGCGGCGTGCCGTCCCTGTCGGGGGCGCCGGTCATGGCGACGGATCTGCGCGCGTCGGTCTCGCTGGTGCTGGCGGGACTGGCGGCGAAGGGGGAGACGATCGTGAACCGCGTCTACCACCTGGACCGGGGCTACGAGGCGGTGGAGCAAAAGCTGGCGGGGGTGGGGGCGGAGATCGAGAGGCTGGAGGAGTAGGCGACGACACTAACCGCATGTCGGTCGACGCGGCGACAAACCGGCAAGTTGGGAAGCAAGCCACGCTTGATCGAAGTTCGCCGGACTGATCGGTATTGCCGCGCTGCAAGCGGGACGTAACGAGTGAGTCCCGGCAACCGGTGAGCGGTCAGGCCGCGACATACGCCGCGAGTGCAGATGGCTCGGGCACCGGCAGGCCGTCCTGCTTCAAACCCTCGATGTGGAACCGGATTGCGCCACGAATTTCCCGCTCCACCTCGGCGATGGTCGCCCCGGTGGCAACGCAGCCGGGCAGATCCGGCACATAAGCCGAAAAGTTCCCTTCCGCCCGTTCGATCACCACAGCGTAGCGCATCATGCGCCTCCTTTCAGGCCGGCCTGCTTCAACATGCTGTTCCGTGTCCCGATTGCCAAGTCGTCGTCTGGCTTGCCAGCCACAGTGACACGGCCGACTTTGTGTGGATGCTTGAACTGGCGATGACTGCCCCGTTGGGCGATCCGGCGCCAACCGTCACGCTCGATCAGACGGATCGCCTCGGCCACCTTCATCGGCGGGTTCCACGCAGGGTTTGAAGCCTGATCGGATAGTCGCGCCGGCTGGTTGACGATCCCTCAAGAGCGCTGCAGCGACTGGCCTGGCGAGAACACGGCGACCTACCTCGCGCGGGTGCAAGTCGCTGCGTGATCCTACTGAGTTGGCTCGTGCCCTCACTCCGCCGCCACCACCCGCGGCGTGGCCGGCCGGCTCCGATGCCCGCTCAGCTCTGCCCCCGCCGCCGGGTCAAGCCGCAGGCTCAGCAGCGGCGCCAGCATGGAGATCGCCGACACCGTCAGGAACGCCACCGAGAAATCCGACAGCAGCGGCGCCGGATGCCCCAGCACCCGGATCGACGTCGCCAGCACGGTCGCCGACGCCGCAATCCCCAGCGTCAGCGACATCTGCTGGAACGTCGTATAGAAGCTGGTCGCCGTGCTCATCTGAGCCCGCGGCACGTCGGCATAGGCGATCGTGTTGTACGCCATGAACTGGAGCGATTGGAAAAACCCGTTGGCCAGCAGGATCGCGTAGATCGCCACCAGCGGCCAGCCGGGGCGGAACGCCGCGGTCAGCGCCAGCAGCAGGGTCGCGACCATGCCGATCCACGACAGCACCGCGCGGAATCCCAGCCGCCGCAGGATGCCGGGCGCCACCAGCCGCATCGCCAGCGACCCCACCGAACTGGTGAACGTGATCAGCCCGCTGTGCAGCGCCGACATCCCGAACCCCAGTTGCAGCATCATCGGCAGCAGGAACGGCATCGCCCCCACCGCGATGCGCGACAACGACCCGCAGATCACCGAGAACCGAAATGTCGGAATGCGCAGCATGCGGAAATCGAGCATCGGCTGCGGGCACCGCCGCGCATGCAGCCCGTAGCCCAGCGCCGAGCCGACCCCCAGCGTCACCAGCCCCGCGATCATCAGTCCCGAACCGACGCCGCGGCTCGCCATCTCGATGCCGAACATCAGCGACGCCAGCGCCGTGCCCGCCAGCACCAGCCCGCGCAGATCGAACGGCGTACGCGCCGGCTCGCGCATCTCCTCGATGTAGCGCGTCACCAGGATGATGCCGGTGATGCCGATCGGCACGTTGATGTAGAAGATCCAGTGCCAGGACAGATACGTGACCAAAAACCCGCCGATCGGCGGGCCGACGATGGGGCCGATGGTGGCGGGGATCATCAGCCAGGCCATGGCGGACACCAGCTCGGACTTCGACACCGCGCGCAGCATCACCAGCCGCCCGACCGGCGACATCATCGCCCCGCCCGCGCCTTGCAGCATGCGCGCCGCGACCAGGAAGGCCAGCGTCGGCGCCTGCGCGCAGAGCACCGAGCCCAGCGTGAACAGGCCGATCGCGGTGCGGAACACCGTGCGTGAGCCGAAACGATCCGCCAGCCGGCCACTGGCGGGAATGAACATCGCCAGCGTCAGCAGGTACGACGTCAGCGCCACGTTCATGTGCAGCGGGTCGGCGTGGAAACTCCTGGCCATGGTCGGCAGCGCAGTGGCGAGCACGGTGCCGTCCAATTGCTCCATGAACATCGCGCTCGCGACGATCAGCGACACGGTGCGGGCACTGACGGCGCGCCCTCCTGGGATGCTCATGAACCGGACATCATCACAACAGCCGAACAGTCTCGCCGGGCCTGCATACGCATGGCGCTGATGCCCGGCAATTGCAGTTTCTGCATTCGAGACAATCGCAACGATGCCGATCTGGCCGCCGCATTTCAGTACGTGAGGATGGCGGTGATCTGGTCGGTATAACTGCCGACATGGGCGCTGGACTGTCGTGCCAGGATCCGGCCGTAGACGGTGAACACCTGCTGCAACGGGGTGCCGGGTGCCACCACGCCGCTGACGGTCTGCGTCACCCCGCGCCCGGTGCCGTCGCCCCAGTAGACCGTCCGCGCCGGGTCGGCATAGGTATGGTAGCGCAGGGTGTTGGCCCCGCTGGTGAGTTGACGGCCATAGGGCGCCGCCCAGCCGGCCAGGGCGATGCTCCCGTCGATCGGCACCGTCGCCGATCCGGTCGCGGTGCAGGTCACGGTGATCGTCGCGGTGATGTCGGTGGGCACCGTGCCGGATGGCTGATAGACGCTGAACACCAGCGGCGTCGCCGTGATGTTGCAGACCGCGCTGCCGGCGGCGCGCGCCGGAACCACTGCAAGCAGCGTCAGGATGGCGGCCAGCAGCGACGGGACCGCTGGCGCAAGCAACGGGACCGGTGCCAAAAGCCGACTCAAGAGCGCGGCGATGCCGAGACGGCCGCGCCGCGCGCAACCAGGCGTCCCGGCGTCGTCCCGCTTGCTCATTGGCGCCGCCCGGTTGGTCATTGGCACCGCACTGGGCCGATGGCCGGGATGTCCCCCGGCACAGCCCGGTAGTCGAACTGCACGCTGCAACTGCCGCCGCTCGGCAGCGCCACCTCGACGTGGTTGCTGGCCTTCAACCCGGTCAGATACGCCTGCCCGTCGAACCCGACCGGCTGGTCGTCCTCGCCCGTCACCTTGGCGATCGATCCCAGCGGGATTGGCTTGCCGTTGGCGTCCTGCAACGTCACCAGCGCGGCATGCACCCGGCGGATGTGGAAATCCACCACCGGACCGGAGCGGTCCGGCGGCCGCACCTCCACCGTGGTCTGCCCCACGTCCACATCCGGCGGCAGCCGACTCACGTCCACCGCCACCCGATTGTTCTGGTAGGACAGCAGCGACGGCACCATCAGATGGCCGCTCGAATCGGTGACGCCGACCGGGCGGTTCTCATACAGCACCGGCACGCCGGGGATGCCGCCCGTGCTCACGATGGCAAAACTGTCGTTGACCTGGTCGCCGGCGAACGGATGGCCGTCCGCCAGCACCAGCGACCCGCTGGCGCCCGCCTGCACCGCATGCTCCGTCGCCATTTCCGACACCCCGGCGGTCACCCGCCCCCACGGGCTGAGGTACTCCCCCTGCGCCGACCGCACCGGCGTGAGGCCCTCCACGTCCTGCACCCGATAGCCGTAGTCGTTCGCCACCAGGGCCGGCTTGGCCACCGTGAGTTCCGTGTCGGGCCGGCCGTTCTCCACCGATCCGCCGACCGAGGCGGAGGCCGATTTCCCAAGCGGGATGCTGACCCCGAACGTCACGCCGAAATTGTGGCCGTCGTGCAGGTCCTTGAACGCGGTGGCATAGAACGAGGCCCAGCGGCGGATCGGCACGCTGTAGCTGAGCGTCGCCAGCGAAACCGTGGTGCCGGCGATCGGCAGCAGGCTTTCCTGCGCCTCCGACGACAGCGGCAGCGCCGCGCTCGCCACCTGGCTGACATAGCCAATGCCGACGCTGCCGAAGCGCCCGAACTGGTAGCCGAGGCTGGCATTCAGGGTCGAGCGCGGCACGGACGCGCCGCCCAATGCGGCGATGTCGCGGTAGTCGCCCGTGGTCCAGGTTCCCGCCAGGTTGAAACTTAAGCCGCGTGACACGCGCTGGAAGCCGACCGCCGCCTGGCCACCGCTCCTGGCCAGCGTGGTCGCGGCCGGCGGCGGCCCGGTGCTGCCGGCCATCGCCGCGTCCAGCACCCCGATCGAGCCCAGCTTCAGCGTGATGCCGCCGCCCAGCAGGGCCAGATCACTGCTGGCCTCCTCGTGGCCTTCCAGCGTCAGCCAGTCGGTGATGCCGTACCGCAGGACGCCGCTGCTTGCCTCGCCGGCATAGTGGTCCCTGATCAGCCCATAGTCGTAGCGCATCGTTCCCCCTTCCAGGGAGAAGCTGGCCAGGCCGGGCCGCAGCAAGGCGGAGCTGGCGTAGAACGGCAGGGTCACCAGCGTCTGCCGGCCCAGCGCATCCGTCACCGTCACCGCGACCTCGCCGGCGCCGGTCACCACCGGCAGGCTGTGCACCGCGAACGGCCCGGGCTGCACCGCTTCGCCGAACTGGCGAATGCCATTGACCATCACGTCAACGGTGGACGGCACCGCGGCGGAGGCGCTGAGCACTGGCAGCGGATAGGTGATCAGGTCCGGCCGCACGGCGAAGTCGCTGCTGACCTGGAAGCCGCCCAGCCGCACCGCGCGGCTCCATGACACCGCGCCGGTGACCAGGTCGCCGGCCCGCCACCGCCGCATGTCGTCCGGTTGCACGTAATCGAAGGTACTGCTCAGCCGCACCGTGGTCGCCTCGCCGGAGTACGGCGTCATGTTGACCAGGCCGGTATTCTCCAGCACGCCATACGGGGTGAACGCGCGCAGATCCAGCGTGGCGCCCCCGGTATCCTGCCAGTCCGCCCCGATTCCGTGCTGCCCGGTAAAGGTGCCGAGCAAGTCGTAGTTGAGCACCAGGCCGTAGCCCGGTGGGGACAGCGGGGCCAGGCTCGCGGCCGAAGCCCCGTTGGACAGTTCGGTCGGCAGCAGGGCGGAGTCGGGCGCCTGCACCACCAGGGTCTGATGTGCCTCGTCGAGCCGCGCCTGCACACCCGGCAGAGCAGACAGCGGGATCGGGTCGCTGCCGTGGGTCACGCCGGGCGGGACGCGAAGACCGAGTTCGCGCAGATCGTCAGGCTGGGCGTAGAGCATGCCGTCACGCTCCACAAACGCGCCGACCCGGCCGGTCGGGCGGCCGTTCAGCACCATTTCCAGTGCCAGGCTCTGTTCCGCCGCCGCGACGGCGACAGGAAGCAGCGGCAGCAATAGCGCCAGGATGACGGCGGCGGCCAGAGCGCGGCGTCGGGCCACCGCATTGCCTCACGGTGTCAACGTGAGCTCGTGTTTGCCGGTCAGGGTGGTGACGCTGACGTGCAGCGGACCTCCCATCCCGCCGCGATCCTGCACGATCCAATGGCGTTCGGCGCCAGCCAGGACGTAGGGGTTGCTACCGCCGGCGGTTGCTTTGGCGGGCCGGCCGTTGGCGAGGGTCACGTCGATCGCGCGTACCTGGTCGTAGTCCTGGCCGGTGTTGCTGGCGGTGAGGGTGATTTGTCCGCCAGGCTCACGTTGGGCGCGCCATTGCAGCGTTGAATGCGCGGCGGCGTTCGCACCGACGATCACCGGCATCGATAGTCGCAGCATGAACGCAACCCGCCGGCTCAGTCCTGTCGCGGCCGGCACTTGATCCAGCAGCAGACGATAGGTGCGCTCCCCACCCGCTGCAGGGTGGCGCAGCAATAGCCGCAAGGTCTGCGTGCCGCCTTGCGGCACGGTGAATATCGGCGGCGAGACGATCACGTCCTGGGTCGGCGCCAGCTCATCGGTGTCGCCGCTCTGGCTCCAGCGATACAGCCGCGCCTGGATCGCCGATGGCGCATCGCCGCGGTTGGTCACCTCCACCGTCGCCGCGGTGACACCGCCGGCCAGCAAGATCGGCACTGGCAACACCTCGAGCGAGCCGGCCCAGCAGCGCTGGGCCACGGCTCCGACAAGCAGCGCGACGGCTGCCAGCACTAACATCTTTCGCATTTTGCGAAATTCGCCCTGTCCGGAGATTTACCGTCAGTAGGTGACTGTCACGGTCACCGTGTCGGAGTAGAACTGATTCGTAATACCCTGCGGCTGCAAAACCGGAACTTCGCCATAGACGGTCAAGGGTTGGTCGATGCCAGTGCCTGTTCCGGCTACGGTGTCCGTGCCCACGTTGGTGCCCCACGGTGTGTCATGTGCGGAGTCTTGGTATAAGTTGTACGCCAACGTGGTGGTAGAATCTGCGCCGAGCATGTAGCGTTGGTTAGTCTGCGGCTGCAAGCCGTAGTTCAGACTGACGTTATAGAGCAGGCCGTTGGTGCAGTTAACGGTGAGAGTACCCGTGGCGTCGGTCGCTCCGGCATTAAGTACTGTACCGAATGACAGCCCACCGGAGGCAGAAACCGAACACGAGCCATCGACTGTCGCGCTGACGTCGAGGGTTGTGGTCGCGGTGTTCTGCGATGCCCAGGCCTGCTGAGCCATCAGTAGACCAACCACAGCGGCCGAGGCCGCAAGAACGCGTTTCATTTTGCCTGCTCCTGTAGAGGCTGCATGGCCGCCAACCCGCCTGACAGTTTTTGGTTGGGATAGTTTCGAACGGTCCTTTCATGCGCCCGAATGTTTAACGAACGGTTGTCTTTGCTGCTGTCAGGCGCATTTTTTCGTGGCGCCGCCGCCGCCGCGCCGGTCCCGGCCTGCCCTCGGCCCGCTTCCCGCCGGCGCCTGCCTGCTTCGGCGAATGTTCCGCTTCGGCATTGCGCCGTCATGGCGACAGGCCGCCGCACGCCGCCATTGCGGTCCTGGTGGCGCAATCCTGGCGCGCGGCGTATTCTGCTGCTGCGAAGGAGATATGCCATGAATGCAAAGGAAGTCGCTGCCATGCACCGGCCGAAGGGCATGCCCTTCCGGCTGAACAAGATCGGCCACCTGGCGCTGTACGTGCAGGACCTGCAACGCTCGGCGGAATTCTACACCGACGTGCTGGGCTTCCAGATCACCGACATCTACCCGGAGGACGCCGGCCTGCTGCCGGGCGGCGCCATCTTCATCCGGCTGAACGCCGATCACCACGGCATCGCCTTGTTCAAGGCGACCAAGGAGAATCGCCACGGCGCCGGGCTGCATCACATCGCCTTCGAGGTCTCGACGCTGGACGAGGTGCTGCGCGCCCGCGACCACCTGCGCCGGCACGACGTGCACATTCATTTCGAGGGCCGCCGCCGCGCCGGCGTGCAGCTTGCCGTGGAGTTCCAGGACCCCGACGGGCACAACCTGGAGATCTACTGGGGCATCGACCAGATCGGCTCCGACGGCGTCGTCCGCCCCGCGGAGCAATGGAAGGGCGCCAACAATCTGGAGGCGGCGATCGCCGATCCGGTGGTCGGGCAGGACACCACCGTGATGGACCGGTCGCTGCTGGGCGCATGAACATTTTCCCCCGGCGCGATAGAATGGCCACCCGATTGCCAGGCGTCGCGGCGCGGTCCGTGCCGCGACTCGGTCTCGCCGGGCGGCGGGAAGCGGCCTCGCACGCGGCCTCGCCACGGGGCTGACGCATGGGCTACTGGGGTAAGATCATCGGCGGCATGGCGGGATTCGCCATGGGCGGGCCGTTCGGGGCGGTGGTGGGCGCGGCACTTGGCCACGCCGCGGATAGCGGTCAGATGCCGAACATGGGGTTCTCGTTCCAGAACACCTCCATGCTCAACCCGGCGCGGCTCGCCGCCATGCTGGGGCGGCGCGACCAGGTGTTTTCGATCTGCGTCGTGGTGCTGGCCGCCAAGCTCGCCAAATGCGACGGCCCGGTGAACCGCAGCGAGATCGACGCCTTCAAGCGCCAGTTGCGCATCCCACCGCAGGCGGTGCGCGACGTGGGCCGCTTGTTCGACCATGCCCGGGAGGATCCGACCGGCTTCGAATCCTACGCCACCCAGCTCGGCGAGGCGTTCGAGGACAACCACGGCGTCCTGGAGGACGTGCTCAACGCCTTGTTCGTGATCGCCCGCGCCGACGGCCCGATCAACGGCCGGGAAGAGGATTTTCTGGTCCGCGTCCACCGCCGCTTCCGCCTGTCGCAGGCGGCGTGGCAGCGGGTGCGCGGCGGCGTGCCGCGGCCGTCGTCGGACGGGCCGGACCCCTATGCCGTGATCGGCGTTCCCAGCTCGGCCAGCAACGAGGTGATCCGCGCCACCTGGAAGCAGCTCATGCGCGAGAACCACCCCGACAGTCTCGCCGCGCGCGGCGTCCCCGCCGAGTTCATCGCCCGGGCCAACGACAAGGTGGCGCAGATCAACGCCGCCTGGGACCGCATCAAGCGGGAGCGGGGGTTGTGAGCCGGGGTCGGTGGGAGCCGGCGATCGTGCTTCCCGACAGGCCCACCTCCCTTCTCTCGGTCCGCGACCTGCCCAGCCCGAACCAGGACGATCGGCCGGACGGCGTGCCGATCGACACGCTGATCCTGCACTACACCGGTATGCAGACGGCGCGGGCGGCGATCGAGCGGCTGCGCGACCCGGAGGCGCACGTCTCGTCGCACTACGTGGTGGATGAGGACGGCGCGGTGTTGCGCCTGGTGCCGGAGGCGCGCCGCGCCTTTCATGCCGGGGTTTCGTACTGGCGCGGCAACACGGCGCTGAACGGGCGCTCGATCGGCATCGAGATCGTCAATCCCGGCCACGAATGGGGCTATCGCGACTTTCCGGCGCTGCAGATGGCGGCGGTGTGCGACCTGTGCCTGGATATCCTGTCGCGCCACCCGATCCCGCCGCGCAACGTCGTCGCCCACAGCGACGTGGCGCCGGACCGCAAGGAAGACCCGGGGGAAAAATTCGACTGGGAAGGGCTGGCCGCCAACGGCGTTGGGCTGTGGCCGGAGGGGGTGGAGGATTTCGGCACCGGCGATGCGGCGCACGATGCCGCGGGACTCTATGAAGTCCGGCGAGCGCTGCACGAGATCGGCTACGACGTGGCATTGGAGGGGCCGATGAATCCAGCGCTGGCGACGGTGTTGCGTGCCTTCCAGCGTCACTGGCGCCCCGAGGCGATCACCGGACAGGCGGATGCCGGTACGCGGGCGCGATTGCTTGCCGTGCGGGCGCTGGCGTTCGGTTGATGTGATCGCAAGCGCGCTGTCCCGACCAGGGGGGCGTCGGTCATCGCAAGCGCGCTGTCCCGACCAGGCGGGCGTCACCGCTCGCCGGCATTTCACGCCGCCACTCGTTGTCGGACATCGTCATAGCGGCAGCGCAGCGATCGACCCAACATCGCGCGGATCGGGGGCCGGGCAAAGCAGTGGCACCGTTCCCGGTCGCGCGGCGCCTACAGCAGTCCGCTGGTGCGATAGGCGTCACGCAGCGGCGCCGTGAAGCCGATGCTGTCGAGGCGCAGCGCACCATCGGCGCCCACCATCTCCGGATGACGCGTCCACGCGCCGTTGGCCCCCCGTCGCAGCACTTCCGCCGCGACCGCGGTCGCATGCAGCACCACGATCTCCGCCACGCCCGGGATGGTGCGATAGGCACGCAGGTTGGAGGGTGTCTTCGAGACGTTGGTCGGCGACAGGATTTCGATCAGCAGCAGCGGGTCGTGCATCAGGCGGGCGCCGGTCGGCGGGACACAGGTGACGCCGATATCCGGCACCAGGCGGTTGTCCTCGGAGCGGTGCGCGGGAATGACGCCAGGCGCGATCACCACGCGACAGCCTCCGGCGCGCGCATCCAGATGACCGATCAGCAGGTGCACCAGGCGCGCCTGGATCGAGCCATGCGGATCCGAGGCGGGCGCCATCATCTCGGGCTCACCGTCGCGCAACTGCCAAAGGGCTCCGCTGCGGTCGCCGGAGTCCCAATCGAGGAATTCCTCGACCGTCATCCTGCGATACGGGGCCTTCACGGCGCTGGACATGAGGCGGACCATACCGCGAATGACTGATGTTGGCGACGCGCGCGTTGCTGCTTCGATGGTGGCCGCCCCGTCCCGCCGGGACGCTGGCAGCATGACGCGCTTACGCCACCGCCAGCGCAGGCACCGTGACGCGCTTAGACCGGCCGCGCTGCGGGCAGCATCACGCGCTTAAAGCGCCGTGGCCGCAGGCACCGTGACGCGCTTATACCGGCGCCGCTGCGGACAGCATGACGCGCTTACGCCACCGCCAGCGCAGGAAGCACGACGCGCTTAGACCGGCGGCGCCGCCAGCGTCTCCAAGCCCCAGCGCGGCCGGGGGGCAAAATCCAGACCGTCCACCAGACCGAGCCGCAGCCGCTCGATGCCCGCCCAGGCCACCATCACCGCGTTGTCGGTGCACAGCCGCACCGGCGGCGCCAGCAACGCGAACCCGGCTTGCTCGGCCGCCGCTCGCAGCGCGGCACGCACCGCGCCGTTGGCGGCCACGCCGCCGGCCACCACCAACAGCCGCGCCTCCGGCGCCCGCGCGCGCATCATCGCCATGGCATGGGCCGCGCGATCCGCCAGCACCTCCGCCACCGCGCGCTGGAAGCTGGCCGCGATGTCCGCCGCCAGACCGGCCGGCAACGCGCCAGCCCCGTGCCGCGCCACTTCCTGCGCCACCGCCGTCTTGAGGCCGGAGAAGCTGAAATCGCATCCCTCGCGCCCCAGCATCGGCCGCGGGAAGGCATGGCGTGCCGGATCGC
>Ga0335073_10004904_pt1 | contig 18758 bp, 13 predicted proteins | sample Lox_Sample_22_FD_207093 | JGI IMG/M metagenome (GOLD analysis project Ga0335073, IMG submission 207093) | Soil microbial communities from Loxahatchee National Wildlife Refuge, Florida, United States - Lox_Sample_2.2 | ecosystem: Environmental > Terrestrial > Soil > Wetlands | place: USA... | reverse complement strand
AAATGTGCTGATCAACTTAAAGCGTTGAGCAGGAGAAAGCGTTCCGTTATATGGGTGTTCCTTGAAGATTTCCGAGAAAGGGCGTTTATGGTACAGATCGAGCGACTTGATCACTTCCATGACAACAGACTCGCTCTGCATGATGCGGATTTCTGTCTGGAGCTTCGCCGAGGCATCTTCGCCCCCGCCGAGTTTCTGCTCGATCAAATCCTCGATGCCAATGTTGGTAGACCTGCTCAGGTCAATGTGGACCTGGGCGGTTGCCTCATACTGAGGCACAGTCGTGACAATGTAGAAAATGGAGTAGGCGATGCCGATCGCGAGCCCGATGATAATTATCCATTTCCGCTTGATAAGAATCTTGCGGAAGTCGGCAGGTGTAATCACTGAGTGATCTGCGGCAGGTGCTGCGCCGCCGGTTACACCTTGCTGTGGTCCCTGGGGGGGAACTGCCCAGCCTTGCATCCCTATGCGCTCCTTATGATCGGCCTAAACTCAGGCCAGCTGTGTTCTGACTGCGAGGAACACAGGAAAACTTGCAAAAACTCTGCGAGACCGACGCGATCCCGAGGAGTCCATCTGTAACAGTAACTTGTCCCTATGCCGCAGACGATCCAGCCTTCCTTTGGAGACGTCCAGGGCACTCTCTAACTTGAGCTACAACCCACCTGAGGCGGTGTCCCAACGTTTTCATTGCACGGGTAATGACGATGACCTTATGAGTGCAATAAAGAAGCCAAAGCCAGGATCTGGAGCAGACACGTCGGCCGTATCGACAATTTACCGGAGACATTGGGGCTTCTGGTGATCAGCCGAAAACTCGCTCTCATCTGGAAGTTATGCCGGATCGTACGGGGACTGCACAACTGCTGATGCTGTGGTGGGAACCAAACCAAGTAAGCATCTCCCTACACACTCATCCGGAGTATGGATGGCACGACTCTGCGAACAGGGCTCTTCTCTGGAAAGTAACAGCGTAGTTAGAGTTTAACGAAGCCGGCACCTCAGGTCAAACGTAACCGCCCCGTCCTCGCTCGGAATCAGGCGGCGAGGGACAGGCGCGGGCTACGCTTATTTTTGACCGTTCGGCGAATAATCTACACGTACAGCTACGATTTCATAGGGTTTGACGGGAATGGTGACCTTGTCCGCCGAAATCGCAAGCGGGGAGCCCTGGGGCTGCTCGAGCAGATTTGTTTCGGTTGCCGCCGTGGCTCCGGGTGGCACGGAGAGCTCGATGGATCCGGACTTCCCTGCCCACTCGTAAAGATGGAAGACGAGGCTGTTACCGTCCTCGGCTTTCTTCATTGCGGTAAGAACGACGTTGTCGGGTGACGCGGAGACAAAGGAGTGACGGGATGGCATGGCGCCGGTGTGAGAGGCCACCTGCATGGCGTCCATGTGGTAGTTGAATTCGTATCCGTGACGCACCGTCAGGGCCTGTTTCCAGTCACCGGCATGCGGATAGAGCGCGAAGCTGAAGTGCTGGTGGCCACGGTCGGCTTCCGGGTCAGGCCAAACCGGAGAACGAAGCAGAGAGAGGCGTAACACGTTGTCACGCGCGTCGTATCCGTACTTCGACTCGTTGATGAGGCTGAAGCCATGCTTGCCGTCGCCGAGATCAGCCCAGCGGAGAGCGGGAACCTCAAATTGCGCCTTCTCCCAACTGTTGTTGCGTGTGGTGGGGCGATCAATGGTGCCGTAAGGGATTTCGTAGGTAGCCATCGAGCTCGAGGCGGCAAGCGGGAAGGCGGCCTTCAGAAGCTCGTGTGTCTCATGCCAGTCTATGTCGTTGACGACGTCAACCTGATCGGAGTCAGCGTGGAGGACGATGTCCTGAACGAATTTCGAGTTCTGCGTGTGACGAGTGACACGGATGGAGGCGGTGAGAGGTCCGTGTTGGATGAGCTCGACCGAGTCGGCACCCGGTTTGGTCGGCGGCTGGTCGAGAGTACCGGGATCGATATTCCAGGCGTCGTAGTTTTTGGGTGTGTCACGGAACAACTGAAGCTCATTGCCGCAGCCACCGGAGGCCAGGGATTCGAAGCTGCTTTTCTTGTCGAAGAGGCTGGTGATGCAGCCTGTGGTCTTGTCAACGGTGACGCGCAGCTGAGAATTTTCGAGCGTGAGACCGTCAGATTTGAGATCGCTTTGGAATGGCTTGCTGCCGGGAACGACGCGCAGCACTTCGTATCCCAGCGATGGAACGTGGGGCACCCGAATGAGGAGCTTGAAGGTGTGGGTACCAGCATCGCTCGAAAGGACTTGTGACGGCAGCACGTGCCCCTCAGAGTCGAGTACGGACACGCTGGAGGCGGGGTCGGGGAGTTGTACGCTCACTGTGACCAGTCCGGAGCGTTCCCAGGCAAGCGAGTTGAAGACGAGCACCGGAACACCCTGACCGCCGCTTGTGTTGATGCGAGCGGCAACGGTCTTCATCGCGGCTGCAGAGATCTCGTTGGTTGCCCAGCGGACCTGGTCGTAGTCCCGCTGCGCGTCTTTGTAGATGATGCCGATGCCGGAGCCAGCTGCGAGGTCGTGGAACTGATTGAAAGTGATCTTCTTCCAGGCTTCAGTCAGCTCGTCGCCGGGATATTTCTTTCCGTCGAGCCACGCGAGTGACGCGTACTTCTCGGCATCGAGCGCCCATTCCGAACTTTCGCGCATGTTGCGCTTGTGTTTGGCCTGGGTGGTCATAACTCCGCGGTGGTACTCGAAGTACATTTCGTCCTTCCAGGTGGGAATGGCGATTTCGCCGGCGACTGCGGGCGGCTCATGATAGCCGGCCGCGATGCTCTTGTAGTCCCACTCCGGAGAAGATGGCGCGAGCTCCTTTTCGACGGACGAGAAATAGCTTTGCGCGGTACCGTACTTCATCTTGGGAACAACCTTGTCGCCGGTGGCCCAGTGATCTCCCTCGTCGAGAATCGCACGCGTGGGTCCGCCGCCGTGATCGCCGATGCCGTACAGGTCCATCATCTCGTTCATGCCGGGAGTAATTTTGCGGGCCTGAGCGAGGTCGGCGGAGAGACGCACGATATCGAGATTGTTATTGGCGTAGTCGTGCGGAAAATAGGTGAGAACCTTGCTGCCGTCGGGCGACTCCCACCAGAAGAGCTTGAAGTAGTGTGGCAGCTTGTCGGTATCGTTCCACTCCATTTTCTGCGTAACGAAGTAATCGACGCCGGACTTCTTGTAGATCTGGGGAAGCTGCCAGTTGTATCCGAAGGAGTCGGGGTTCCAACCGATGCGGACATCCACGCCGTACTCGTGCTGGTACCAACGTTTGCCGATGAGCAATGAACGGGCGGTCGATTCGCCGTCGGGCATGTTCAGATCTGGTTCGACCCACATGCCGCCGACGATTTCCCAGCGGCCTTCCTTGATGCGACGCTTGATCTGGTCGTTGATCTCCGGATATTTCTCAGCCATCCACTCGTTGTATTGCGCGGCGGATTGAGTGAAGGTGTAGTTGGGATACTCATTCATCAGCTGCAGCGCTGTTGAGAAGGTGCGCTTGACGACGTCCACGGTTTCCGTCCAAGGCCAGAGCCAGGCGGCGTCGATGTGCGAGTTGCCCGTCAGATGAAGGGTGGCCTGCTGCATGAGCGGGCGAAGTGCCTCAAGAGTCGACTGCGCCTGCTTGAGGGAGGCATCGAACTTCTCCTGGTTCGCAGCGTCGAGGGCGCTCAGATCTACAGAAGTAATAGCCTTGATAAGAGTGGCCTGGTCAGCGGAGACGTTCGTGGAAAGGCTGGGCACAAGCATCGCGGCTGAGATGAATTCCTTGCGCTCATCTTCGGGGTTCGGACGGCTCTCAGAAAAATCAATCTTCATGGGCGCGCCGCGGAAATGCTTCTTGTCGACAGTCGCCAGCAGCTTGACGGCAACGAGAACGCGGTCGCCGGGCTTCGCGTTGTCGAAAAGGACGATGGGCTCAAGATCGTCGCCGAGAGCGACACGGCGGCCGTTGAAGTAGATGATCTCCGGCATCGGCCCATTTGCCTCAGCACGGAACTGGAACCATATACGAGCGCCAGTAAGGTCGTATCCGGAGAGAGTCTTTGGAACCTCGATCCATTGGCGATACCAAACGGCTGAGGTGGAGCTGTCGGAAGGGGCTTTCACGGCAGGCCAGGAGGAGTCGTCAAGCGAGGTACTTTCGCCGTGCGGAATATCGCCTTCGTGGTAGCGCCATTCTCCCGCAGGAAGATTGCTTAGCTCGCCGAGGCGCGTGACTACCTTGGCCGCATCGGGGGGCAGGGATTTAATGACGTCTGCGGTCGACTCAAATGCTGCCTGGGAGTGCAGAATTCCGATGGAGAAGGTGGCGAGGAAGAAGACGGCGGCGAGGCGGGGGAGAAGAGACGCGTACTTCAAGTGCTGATCCTCCAGGAATGTATACGGATACATCGGGGCGAAAAGACGCACCGGGAATCATTGAATCCAACCTCGCGGATTATAGCTGATCGGGGAGTTCGGGATCAGAGGACGGCGGTCAACTGAGCGATGGATGAGGGTCGTGCTCTGCGTGCGAAGGGTTGATTGCAACTCTCGGAGCACACGGTTCGGCAACTCCGGAGGCGAGCAGGCCGGGGATACAATCGGCAGCCTGCGGGCGTCCCCAGAGGAAGCCCTGGATCACGTCGCAGCGCAGACCGCGCAGGATCTCGACCTGATCGTCGTGCTCAACGCCTTCGGCGACGACCTGCATTTGCAGGCTGTGAGCCAACGAAAGGATGGCCTGCACGATGGCGTAGGTGCCATTGGGTTCGCCGATACGTTCGATAAAGGAACGATCAATCTTGAGGGTCTGGATGGGGAGCTGGTGGAGGTGACGTAGAGAGGAGTAGCCGGTTCCAAAGTCGTCGACAGAGAAATGCACGCCGATCGCGGAGAGATCGAGCATCTGCCGGGCGATCTCATCCAGCTTCCGCATAACAGTGGTTTCGGTCAACTCGAGCTCAATAAGGCCAGGGTCAATCTGAAAGGCAGCAAGAACGGCGCGGACCTGTACGGAGAAGTCGGCGCGCATGAATTGCAGCGGCGAAACATTGAGGGCAATGCGAACCGGAGGCAGGCCCTGACGCTGCCATTCGGTGATCTGGCGGCAGACCTCTTCGAGAACCCAGTTGCCGATAGGCACGATCAGGCCGCTCTCTTCTGCGACCGGAATGAAGCGGCGTGGCGGAATCATGCCTTCGACGGGGTGGTGGAGGCGCAGGAGAGCTTCGAGTCCGCAGAGAGAGCCATCGATTGTGAACTGGGGCTGGTAGTACATCTCGAAGCCGTCTCCCCGCAGCGCGTGACGGAGACAGATTTCAATCTCGTTGGCTTCGGTGGCGGACTCTGAAATCTCATTCGAGACGAAGACGTACTGGTTGCCGCCGGAATGCTTCGCCCGGTACATGGCAGTGTCGGCCGAGCGCCAGAGGGCCTGGGCATCAGTACCATCGCTGGGATAGAGCGCGATGCCAATGCTGGCAGAGATGTCGAGATTGTAGCCGTCAACGAAAAAGGGCTGACGGATGCCGGAAAGCAGCTCAGCAACAACCATTTCGGCGTCGGATGCGGTTAACAGATCTCCGAGCAATATCGTGAATTCCTCACCGCCAGAGCGGGCAACTGTATCAGAGGCGCGGAGCCGGGCGCAGAGACGATCAGCAAGCTTCTTAAGGCAGAGATCGCCCACCGCGTGGCCGTAGGTATCGTTGATCTGCTTGAAGCGGTCGAGGTCGAGGCAGATGACGGCAGCCAGATTGCCGTGGCGGGCGGCAGAGGCCAGAGTCTGGGCCATGCGATCAGTGAGGAGCAGGCGATTGGGCAGGCCGGTGAGCGCGTCGTGATTGGCCTGATGAAGGAGCCGGTCGTGCAACTGCTGGCGCTCGGTGACGTCCTGAGCCAGGGTGAAGCGCGCCTTGCCCCCCTCAAACAGAATGCTGTGCGAGGCGGTGTCCACCTGAATCCGGGCGCCATCCTTTTTCATATGGGTCCAAGGACCGGAGATGAAGGTCGCTTCGCTTTCGCTCTTCAGTCGGCTGTCGAGTTCCGGAGCATCCTCGGGCGGACAAATGTCAGCCAGTGACATGGAGAGAAATTCATCTTCCGAATACCCGTAATGCAGGATCGCCGACCGGTTTACCTTCAGAAAATTGTGGGTCTGAACTTCAGTGATCCACATGGGCAGCGGGTTGGCATCGAAGAGCACACGGTACTCCTCGCGCTGCTTGCTGGTGGCAATGATCTCGCTTTCAAGCAGGGTGAGGATCATGCCGAATTCGACGAAGAACTTGGGTAAATTCCAGAGCTCGCCGGAGACCGGATGGCTGGGGAAGAATGAAGCCATCGCCAGTGCACAGGGAAAGACCGCTGCCCAGGCAACCAGACCGCCGACAGCAGTGATGACTCCCATGGACCAGCGACGGAAGTCGTGCCGGTAAAGGACGGCATTGATGAGAAAGAACTGGGTGAGAAAGGCATAGCCGCCGATCCATGCCTGACCGTGAATCACGACGTATACGATCCAGCAGACGGTGGCGACAGCGGAGAACAGCGTGAACTTCTGAACGAAACGGTGACGGAGCCAGAGTCGCCGGAAGACAACAATCACACCGGCTTCTGCGATTACGGCGATCGCGACGAGTGCCGGAGTCCGGGCGACTTCGAAGACGGCCGCGAAGATATAGAAGATCGCAGGTAACGAGAGCAGCGCGACGTGGAGGAGTCCGACCTTTGGACCGAGGCGCACGCGGTGCGCCGCAAGCATGAAAGAGATGGCGCTCAGAACGAGGGTGGTCAGTCCGGCGGAAGCGACAAGCGCGGCTCCACTATCGGTGACCGGATTGATGAGCAGGGTGGCGAAGTGCGCAAGTACAAAGAGCCATCCGATGATCCAGTAGCGCAGACGTGCACTGGGACGGGTACGATAGATCGACCCGAACAGCAACACGAGCAGCCCGAGGATAAGAATGTCAAGCAGCGTATTTTGCATGCACAACCAAGAGTGTTATCGGCAAAAATTGCTTCTCGATTCAACGTTCAGCAAGAGCATGAAAGCCGACACCGGAGGCACATACCGTTGGAGATCTATCTGGTTGTGTTCTTCAGGTGTTGCCCTTAGAAAAAACCGCCTGACGCAAATTCATGCAAGGAGATGCATGGTGGGCAGTGAGGGACTCGAACCCCCGACTTCCTGCTTGTAAGGCAGGCGCTCTAACCAGCTGAGCTAACCGCCCGGATCGAACCGGAAGAACAGCGCCGCCCATTTTGAGTTTCATTCTCGGGCAGTGCGCTTCCTAAAATCTTACGACATTTTCCGGAAGACATGTGCACTTTTACGTTAACTGCCGTAACTAGAACACATCCGAAGATGTCGCGACACGGGCGTCGACGTCACAAACAGGCTAAGAGCGAGAACCAAGTACAAGCAAAACCCAACACAGCACAACCTTAAATCTGTTCCTGCCAAAAGCACCAATCTTCATGCGTATCTCGGCTGGATGCGTCGTGAGAACTGGCCAGCTGAAGTGTAAGAAAACGCAACAAGAAATTGCCATAGCACCTCGGTGTTATCGTGAGTTGCGTGCCCTCCCTCATTCTCAATGCTGACGATTTCGGGCTGACGCCCGGCGTGAACAGATCGATTGTGGAACTACAGGAGGCGGGGGCGCTTACCTCTGCAACGCTGATGGCTACGGGAGATGCGTTCGCGGCGGCGGCAGAGGGCGCGGTGGTGGACACGGGGCTGGGTGTGGGGTGTCACGTTGTCCTGGTCGATGGCCGACCTGTGCTGCCTGGGAGTGAGATCGACGGCCTGATGGGACCTTCAGGGCAGTTTCGTCCCAAGTTGGGAGCGTTCGTCCGCGACTTGATGCGGGGAAAGATTCCAGAGGGTGAGATCGAGGCGGAAGCAACAGCGCAGATCAGGCGGTTGCAGGCAAAGGGTGTTGATGTAACTCACGTGGATACACACAAACACACCCACATGTTCGTGCGTGTGCTGCGGCCGTTGCTCCGGGCGGCGCGGGCGTGCGGCGTGGGTGCAATTCGTAACCCTTTCGAGCCGGAATGGGCGCTGGCAGCTACGCCGAGGGCGTCATCGACACGCCTGTGGCAGGTGAGGCTGCTGCGCGCGAGATATCAGGCATTTTTGCGCCTGGTGAGCGAAGCGGGGCTGGCGACAACGGATGGCGCGATCGGGGTGCTGGCGACCGGCACGCTGGAGTCGAAGACCCTAAGGCAACTGCTGGAAAAAATGCCCGAGGGGACGTGGGAGCTGGTATGCCATCCCGGATATATCGACGCGATGCTTGACGGAGTGCAAACCCGGCTGCGGGAGTCACGCGTGATCGAGCACGCGGCGCTGCTGGAGGTGATTCCTTCCTATGTTAGGGAGCATTCGGAGATAAGGCTGACGCATTTCGGGCGGATCAACGGGATGCCATGAGAAGCTTTCCCATTCTGGCCGAATCCGGAAGGGTACTCAGCTCGTCCAAAGTAATGCAAGTCTGGGCAGGAACGCGGGTAAACCTATGAAGATCGGCATCACTTGCTATCCGACTTATGGCGGGAGCGGCGTAGTAGCTACGGAGCTGGGGATCGAACTGGCGGCGATCGGGCATGAAGTGCATTTCATCACCTATTCGCAACCGTTCCGGCTGACAGGGCGGGAGCATGGGATCTTTTATCACGAGGTTCCGGTCTCGAATTATCCGCTGTTTGAATATCCACCGTATGACCTGGCGCTAGCGACCCGAATGTCGGAGGTGGCAGCGTACTACCAACTCGACCTGCTGCACGTGCACTACGCGATTCCGCACTCGATCTCGGCGTATCTTGCGAGACAGATGCTGGCGGAACGGAATCACCGGCTGCCGTTTGTGACGACGCTGCACGGGACGGATATCACATTGGTGGGTCTGGATCATTCGTATTTGCCGATCACGCGCTTCGGCATCGAGCAGAGCGACGGAGTGACGGCCATTTCGAACTACCTGCGGGAGAAGACGGCGCAGGAGTTCCGGGTAAAACGTGAGATCGAGGTGGTCCCGAACTTTGTGAACTGCGATGTGTACACGCCACTCAATCCGGAGGTTCGCGAGGCGGCGCGATCGCAGTTTGCGGAGTCGGGCGAGAAGATCCTGGTACACCTGTCGAATTTCAGACCGGTGAAGCGAGCCGTGGATGCTGTGGAGGTCTTTGCGCGGGTTGCGGATGAAGTTCCAGCGCGGCTTCTGCTGATTGGCGATGGACCGGACCGGTCGCAGGCGGAATGGATCGCGCGACGCAAGGGCATTCAAGATCGCATTCACTTTCTGGGCAAGCTGCCGAGCGTGAGCGACGTGCTTCCGCTGGCGGACGTAATGCTGATGCCGAGCGAGTTGGAGTCATTCGGGCTGGCGGCACTGGAAGCGATGGCGTGCCGGGTGCCGACGATTGCGACGGCAGTCGGCGGGGTTCCCGAACTGATCGAAGATGGAGTGAACGGGCGGCTGTTCCCTGTCGGCGATGTGGACGGGATGGCGCAGGCGGCAATCGAATTGCTGAGCGATGACGCGAAGTACGACGCGATGGCGGCGGCTGGGCGGCAGACAGCACAGAAGAAGTTCTGCGCCACGCGGATTATTCCGCAGTATGAGGCCTACTACGAGCGGGTGCTGGAGCGGGCAGCGGCTGGAGTGAGCTGAGGTTCGTCTTCGCTGTCGTGCGTGACGGGGATGGCCAGAGTCACCTTGGTTCCCCGGCCGGGTCGGCTGGTGACGTCGAAGTGGGCGGCATCACCGAAGAGGACTTCGAGGCGTTCGCGGACATTTTTCATACCGATGCCGGTGCCACGGAGCACGCCGCTAGAACGCGAGCGGCTGGGATCGATGCCGACTCCGTCGTCTTCTATCTCGATGATCATGCGGCTGCCCTCAATGCGGCTGCGAAGAGTGATGGTTCCTCCGCTGATGCGGGGCTCAAGCCCATGCTTGATGCTGTTTTCGACGAGCGGCTGGAGGAGCATGCTGGGCACGGGGCGGTCGAGTGTGGCGGGATCGATTTCCTTTACGACGTGCAGCTTGTCGGCGCCGAAGCGAACAACTTCGATGCCCAGATAGTCGTCGGTGAAGCTGAGCTCGTCGCGCAGCAAGACGTAGGAGTCGTGATCTTTGAGGAGCGCGCGCAGGATGTTGGCCAGTTTGACGATGAGGTCGCGAGCCTGTTCGGGCCGGAAGCGGACCAGCGAGGCGATGGAATTGAGGGTGTTGAAGAGGAAGTGCGGGTTGATCTGGCGCTGCAGGGCATCGAGGCGCGCTTCGAGGAGGAGGCGCTTCTGCTCTTCGAGAAAGCGTTCGGTGCGGATCGCGTTCCAGATCTTGAGCGGGATGCCAACGACGACGGCAGCGCAGGCCCAAATGGCGAGACGGACTGCCCAGCTATTCGTGGTGAGAGCGAAGAGCCGGTTGGGGTAGAGGTCGTGAATCCAGTCGCGGACGATCTCCATGCCAACGATGAGGATGAGCAGGAGGACCTGACGGTCGATGCGCGGTTTGCGGATGTTGCGGCGAATCCAGCGATAGATGCTGAGATCGACAAAAGGCGAGAAGGACCAGACCTCTTCTTCCTCGACGAATTTTCCGTAGAGACCGGCGGTGATGGCAACCGCCATGAGGAAAGGCAGAGAGAGATATTCGTGGTGGAGCATGGCGGGCAGCGAGAGGGCAGCCGCGCCGGCGAGGGCTGACAGGGGTCCGAGCAGGATGCCGAGTATAACGGTAGTTTCGAAAGAGATGTCAGCGGCGAAGAAATTGGGGACTACAAGGCGGACCCAGACTCCGAGTCCCAGCGGGATGCAGATGAAGGCGAGGAGTCCCAGGGTTTCGGAAGGCTTGCGATTCTGGTTGAAGAGCAGGTTCTGAAAGGTGCGGGCGCGGGCGAGCGCGCTCGAGACGGCAGCGGCGACGCCAAGCTTGACGAGAAGCGTGATGAGGATGAGACGTGACTCGATCACAGTGTTTACTTTACGCCGGTGCGGCGGGGCAGGGCCGGAAAGAATCGATTGTCGGGGAAGGGCATCTATAATACTGCTATGCCTTTAGAAAGTGTTCGGAAAGTAGCCGATGCGGACTTCCCTGCCCGCTGGGGACACTTTAGGATTCTCGGATTTGAAGGAAGGGTGGTCTCGCCGGAACCGTGCGAGCCGGATGGAACGCCGCCACCAGTACGGATCGAAGGTGCGGTCGCACTGGTGATGGGCGACATTCACGCCGAGGCACCCATTGTGCGGATCCACTCACAGTGCCTGACAGGCGATGTTTTTCACTCGCTGCGGTGCGATTGCCGGCAGCAGTTGGAGCTGGCGCTGGCACGGATCACCGAGGAAGGCACCGGCATCCTTATATATGAGCAGCAAGAGGGTCGCGGCATTGGCTTGATGGCCAAGCTGAGGGCATACGAATTGCAGGACCGGGGTTTCGATACGGTCGAGGCCAACGTGGAGCTGGGTTATAAGCCGGATTGCCGCGAGTTTGAGTTGCCAGCGGCGATTCTCCGGCAGCTTGGCGTGGGGTCCGTGCGGCTGATCACGAACAATCCAGAGAAGGTAGAGGCTCTGGAGGCCGCAGGGATCATTGTGGCTGAACGGATATCCGCTGAGGTGGAGCCGCAGGAGACTTTCGAGCGCTACCTGAAGGTGAAGCGCGAGAAGATGGGGCATATCCAGGATAGCCGCGTTGAAGTGAAGATTGTGCCCTAGGCTCAGGGCTCAGGGCTCAGGGCTCAGGGCTCAGGGCTCAGAATTGGACTAGCATACTGGGCGCGATGGTTTGCTCAATCTTCCCAGATGTAGTCGTTAGGGGCACGGAAATTCGTAAATGACAGACTGATGCTGACGTCCATCGAACGGACGTGATGCCACCATCCCACTGGTAAGAACAAGACTTGTCCGGGCTCGAGAAGAACCTTGAGCGGCGTGACTTTCCGGAACAGTGGAAACTTGCTGTAGTCGGGCTTCTCGCAGTCGACAGCGCTGTAGACGCCGATGTGGTTGTAGACCCAAGGAGTTTGGAACGACGGGATGAGAGTTACCGTTTTGCGCCCGTAGACCTGCGCCAGCAGGATGTTCATTGCGTCGTGATGGAGCGGGGTGACCGTTCCTCCGGGGCCGAACCAGAGAAACATCCGAGACGGCGCTCGCGCGGGGTCCAGGATGTTGTCGAGGATGCGAACCTCGTTGAGCAGCCCTTGCATATTGGGCGATTCGAGCGAACGGTTGTTCGCGACCATGTAGAAATCGTTGGTCTGGCCAGCCTGCTTCACGCGGTCGACGAATTCGTGGAGGCGGGTGCGCGTCTTGTGCTGGTTGGAGTTGATCTCGTAGTCGCGATCGCGGCTGCGTCCGGACATGACCTCAACCATCTCATTTCCGCAACGAGCCTTAAGATAATCGGGAGTCCAGGATGCGAGTGCAGGGCACGCCTTAAGACCGTCCTGAAAGATGACCGGTCGGTTCACGGAATAATAAGACTTGAAGAATTCCGCAGGTTCGAGACGTGTACGGCGCTGCACGTATTTGCCGGGCTTGCTTTGAAGCCAGAGTTCGGAGTAAACGGCCATCATGGCTTCGAGCTTCCGTACCTTTCGGGCGACCTTCTCTGCACCCTTGATTTCGAGTGAAGCGCGGGAGACCTGCTCGCGCGCAGCACTACGGTCGAATCCATTTTTGACGAGAATGTCGATCAGCTGTGGCTCGTCGATACCGAGGATTCGGTTCTCTTCGATCCAGCCGATCCAGGCGGGAGGAATAGTGGTGAGATTTATCGCGGGACTTGCCATGGAGCGGCATTGTAAAGATGGTTAGGCCATAAGAACAGATGTAATGCGAGATTTATTGACAGTTCATTGAATGGTCTGGATAATTCCCTCGACTCAGGAGCACGGGACTGCGCTCAAGAACTTCCGCCCTACGGTCCCAACGGCGTTGTCCACCTTACGCAAGCCGATATTTTCCGGCTCAACAGGAGAGCAAAATGGCGAGAGAACGCGCCTGGAAACAAGCGCCCGGCAAGACCGAAGACAAGTCGAACGAAATCGCCCTGCTGTCGCAGACGGAGGATGCATGGATGGCGGCGCGTCTTCTGGGCAAGTCGAAGATTGTCGAACAGCTTGTGGATGACGCTTATAGAGGAGCAACGTCTCGCGGTCTGCCCCAAACGAAGAAGGACTTCATGCAAGCGGTGGAGTCGTCGGCGGGGGCGTTTACGCAGTATGTTCATTCTGAGCGAGTGATTGAAGTGCTTGGCAATGTAGCTGTTTCTACGGGCCTGGCTACGCTCACCTCGCCAAAGCGGAAACACGCGTTTCGTTATCTGCGGGTGTTTTCAAAGAACCGGGGCAAGTGGAAGCTGCTCGCTTCGCAGTCAACTCCGGTGCCTGCGGCCTGAAGCTGTTGGCGAGGAGCGGTCTCTCTGTAACGCCAGAGCATTTCAATCCACGATTCTGCGGAGGTGTTGCCTGATGGCAAGGCTGGTAGTGTGCGCGGCGAAGGCTTACGCCGGTGTAAAACACCGCTACGTGATGCTGCGGCAAGTTAGGTCATTCGCCCAACATTATGGCTACGGAGTGCGCTTTTTGTGGGGCATGACACGCGGCGTCTCCGACTGCAGACATGAGGAACTGTTTGCGCCTATTCCGGGCGTGGAAATCCGCAACATTTCGGCGGGTGAGCTGGCGGCACTTTCCTATTTCTGCCAGAGAGACGGGGGATTCACTTACAAGGGCGAGCCGTTCATGATGCTTCGCGACGGCGAGAGGCCGGCGGAGCGGTTCTTTTCATGGGATCTGGCGGGTTCGGAGGGGCTAGCGCGACGGGTCAGGGGCTCTCATCCGGCGCTGCACGCAAGAGCCTCCGCCTCCTTACAGAACGAGATTGATGCTTACGTTCGCGCCAATGGGATCCGGGAACGGCTCGGTATTCGGGTGCGGGTGACGGAGTCGCTCACGCAGCGGGGCAAACTGCATCGCGTAAAGGCGGAGCTGGATGCGGTGCTGTACTCGCTCTATCGGATTCCCTGGTATGTAAAGGTGTTTATCGCGACGGATTCGGAGTACGTCCAGAAAACGCTTGTCGCTCACTTCGCGGATGTGAGATTGATTCCCAAAGAGTTCGATCACGTTGAGGCAACGGGCCGCTACGTGCATCGCGCGGACAAGGTGGCGATGCGGACGTTTCTAGAAGAAGTGGGCTGCCTGTGCGCATGCCAGAAGGTGATTAACATCGGGGGATTTTTGAACGAGGGGCTGGTGCAGTCAAAGCTGTTAAGAGAGCCGTATGATGAAGCGGCGTTCATGCATGTCAAGAGAGTGTAGAGGACAGCGATCTGGCGGTGAGACATCGTGCCGGAGTTAGCGTGGATTTGAATCAGCCTCGTCGAGCGCGAAGGATGTCTGCGAGGCGCGCAGTTTCGACTCTAAGTGCGTGGCGGAGCTCGGGGGTTATGTTGCGCGATGCGAGATGACGAATCCGATCGGTGAACTCGGCGCTGGATAGCTGCTGGCGCATCCACGCGCGATAGTGTTCGAAGGCTTCACGGTACATTTCAGCAAGACGCTGCTTGGTAGCGATGCGGATTGGCGAGCGGATTCCGGTGGCGTGGCTGTGACTGAGAGAATCGGGACGCATGACGTACTGGTAGTGAGGCTCTTCGACGAAGGAAACACGGCCAGTCATGAGCAGGAAATTTGTGAGAAGCGTGTCGTAATTCATCCGGAACCCGGCGTAGCAGCCGCCGATACTTTCCAGGGCTTCTCTGCGGAAGATGCCGTGATGAGCGGCACGATTGACGAAGTGCTCGTTCAGCAATGGATCGAAAAGGAAGAGCTCACGCTGTCCGGGAACGGCGAGGAGTGGGTCGCCGGGCTGACGGCGACGCCAGCGGATGGCGTCGGGCTGTAGGTTGCCGTTGACTTCGGCGCGATATTGCTGCCAGGCGGAAAAGGCAAGATCTGAGCCTTCGCTGATGAGCGCCTGCAGGAGTGCGGCTACGCGGGTGGGTGTGCTCCAGTCATCGGCGTCCTGCACGAGGAAGTAAGGCGTCGTTGATGCGCCCAAAACCAACTGATGAGCGAAGTAAGGGCCATAGTTCAGGTCGAGGCTGAAGCGGATGAGGCGCGGGTCGTCGATATGGGCGAGTTCGGACCAGGGAGCATCAGGGTCGCCGTCGTTTACGACGACGACGGTGAGATTGCGATGGGTCTGTGCAAGAAGACTTTCGACCGCGCGGCGAATGTAAGGCCGCGCGTTGAAATAAGGCACAGACGCGGTTACCGCAAGATCATTTTGAGACGCCATCAATTTCGCCAACAGCAGGCATCCAGGTGCGCAGAAAGCCGACCGGTTTCGAAGGCGAGTTCCTGCCAGTCCTGCGAGGTGAGCCGGCTCTGGCAGCGCCGCCGTATTGAGTTTGCGAGCTTGTCGCTGCTGATCTGGCCGCGCAGATATTGTTTGTATTCCGCAAACGAGCTTTCATACATGCCCTGGATGATTTTGCGCTCGGCCCACGAAGCGCGAGAGGCAAAACCGGTGCCCGGGCAGTGCGTGATGGAATCGGGCCGCAACAATCGGTGATAGAGAGGCGCGGTGGTGTGGACGATGTTGCCGGTCATCAGAACGAGGTTCATCAGCAGCGAGTCGAAGTGCAGATGAAGGCCGGCATAGTAGCCTCCGATGCGACGCAGAAGTTCGGCTCGGAATAACCCGGTGTGAGGAGCCCGATGCCTGTATTGCTGAGTGAGTTCGATATCGACGAAACACTGCTGGCAGCGGCTGCCGGGTGGGCAGAGGGGGCAGGTGCAGCGCCCGAGGTGCGTCCATTTAACGGTGACGGGCGTCGAGCTTCCGTCGACGTTCTCGCGGTGAAAGACGTGCGCCGATATGGCTGCGTCAGCGTGGCAGGTGGTGGCTAAATGCAGCAGATACTCGACACGATGGGGGTCGCTCCAGTCGTCCTGCTCCTGCACCAGGAACCAGGGCGAAGAAATGGTGCGGATGACGACGGCGTTAGCGAAGAATGGGCCTCCGTGGTTGCGGGTGAGGCTGAAGCGAATGAGGCGAGAATCGCGCAGGTCGGCTAGTTGGTCCCACGGCGGGTTCTTGTCACCGTCGTTCACGACGATGATGCGCAGATCGCGATGCGTTTGCGTAAGCAGGCCTTCGACGGCGCGCCGAATGTAGCGCTTTCCGGCGTAATAGGGAATGCAAGCGGTGACGGTGGGTTCGGGGCGCGGCATTCGAGTCTTCCGAGATTAAAGTAAGTTCTGTTTCCTGCTGTTCTCCCGCTTCCGGACGGGAGGATTTAGCTGGTTGCCAACTGGCCGAATGAATCGCAGATTCCGAAGCGCTCGACAAAGGAGGCAAAACGTACGGGCAAACGTTCTTCGAGCAGGCGGCGACGATTCCAAACATCGCCTGCGGATAGCGAACGCAGGGCTTCGGAGAAATTCGACGGCGACTGTTCCGAGTAATAGTGCATCAACTGCACGATTCGTTGCTGATCAAGATAAAGCAGGCCGAAGCGGAGGTAGTTGCGAAGCGATACCTGAGCGATTGCGTCGAGAAACGGCTCACGCTCCGAGGCTGGACGAAAGCGATGGTGAAGCACGAGGTCGGGCATGCAAAGGATTTCGGCGCCGCAGAGCCATAGGCGGACGCTGAATTCAGGTTCGGCGGCTCCGTAAACGGGCATTTCGGTGTCGTAACCGCCGGCACGGCGAAAGAGGTCGGCGGTGAGGGCGGTTCCGGAGCAGGGTGAGATGGGAACATAGCCGCCGTACAGGCGTGGATCGCAAATCCAGTCCACACCCATGGACGGGATCAGCAGTGTGCAGCCGTAGCCGCGGAATGGCGAGTCGATGTCGGCGATGGTTGCGCAGAGCACGACGTTTGGACCGATGCGCTCCCGGATGGGGAGATCCCAGTTTTGAGGAAAGAGCACATTCGCATCAGTGATGAACAGGACGGCGGCGTGAGCGGCTGCAGCTCCTGCATTGCGGGCAAACGGGATGCCCGACCAACGTGGCAGGCGCACTACGTCTACGCGCACGAGATCATGGGGCCAGGACCAGGCTTCAGACAGACCATCACAGCAGCCGTCGGTGGAGTCGTCATCGACCAGAACGATTTGCAGGGGGAAGCGGTCAGATCGCCCAGACGCGATCGAAGAGACAGCAGCGCGCAACCGCTGCCCTTCGTTGCGAACGGGAATGACGACACTGATGACGGGCCTGGGGGAGAGAAACCCGTTGGCGGATACGTTCACACTGCCTACCCCGGTGAAAGAGGTTCAAAATGTACGGGCCTTGCGGCCTTTGCTTAATGCGACTGCCGAAACGGTGCCCACCGCAACCACTGCTCCGGTGATGGCGGTCAGCGAGACGGCGCTGACGATCGCGGTATTTCTGACGCCGCGTGAGCCGGCTCCGGTCGAGTGCGATCGCGGAGCGTGCGCGGGAGACGCACGGGGCGCCGGAGGTTTTCCGGAACCGGCGAGCAAGCCGGACAGAGTCTTACCGAGGCCCGCCAGGGCTGCGATTTTGCCTTCGTCGAGACCCGCAAGCTGGGCAACAGCTTGCGGGTTCCTGACGATGGACTTCACCAGGTCCGGATTTTGAAGGAGACGCGCTGCGAGCGCTTTTATCTCGTTCATTCCTTCTCCTTGGCAATGGCGACGGTTGCGACAATGCCGGCTGTGGCGACCATGCCCATAACGGCGGCAATTCCGACAACTCCGACGAGTGCGACGGAGTTGGAGCCTTCGCCAAGGATGGACGCTAGCGCAGATGGCACACCAGGCGTTGGCGCGGAAGCCGGTGTCGCGGGCGGCAGCGATGGGACGCCCTTCCGGCGATAGTCAAACGGAGCGCCCAGCGGACCAATTGCACCCGTGCTTGGTGTGGGAGTTGGCGTGGGGTGCGGGGTGGGCGTAGGAGTTGGATGCGGAGTAGGTGTCGGGGTTGGATGCGGTGTAGGCGTAGGAGTCGGATGCGGGGTAGGTGTGGGAGTCGGGTGCGGGGTAGGGGTCGGCGTCGGATGAGGCGTCGGTGTGGGGGTCGGCGTTGGGTGAGGAGTGGGCGTAGGAGTCGGCGTCGGATGGGGCGTCGGCGTAGGTGTGGGGGTGGGTGTTGGCGTGGGGTGAGGTGTAGGAGTCGGTGTGGGCGTAGGGGTAGGGGTGGGGGTTGGCGTTGGAGTAGGCGTGGGGGTCGGGGTTGGCGTGGGAGTCGGGGGCACAGTGGCCGTCAGCTTTGTCAGCAGCGTGCTCCCGTGCGGGCTTCCCAAGCCGGTGCAGGGATCCCAGCCGGTTGCCGCCTGGTAGAGACCATTTTTCCCGGTGCTGTCATTGTTGCCGTGGACGATATCGCGGAACCCTGCCGGAGAGACCCCGGACCCGTAAAGGAAGGTGTTCAGGAATCCGACGGGCTTGCCGAGCTTCTGACCGAAGCGCGCGATCAGAGCAGCCCAGAGCGGCGCGACGGCACTGGTGCCGCCGAGCACAATGTTGTTTCCCTTGCACCGTACCTGGTAGCCGGTGGCGGGATCAGCATCACCGGCAACGTCGGGCACGCCGCGGCCACCTCCAGTACCCGTGGGCTGCGGCGGAACGGTGACAGAGGACTGGTAGTCGGGCTTGGGGAAGAACTGACTGACGCCGCCTCCTGTGGCTCCGCGAGTCTGCTTGCCTGTTGAATCGGTTACGACCGCGTTCCAGACGGTTTCGCTGGAA
>Ga0335073_10004903_pt1 | contig 18760 bp, 10 predicted proteins | sample Lox_Sample_22_FD_207093 | JGI IMG/M metagenome (GOLD analysis project Ga0335073, IMG submission 207093) | Soil microbial communities from Loxahatchee National Wildlife Refuge, Florida, United States - Lox_Sample_2.2 | ecosystem: Environmental > Terrestrial > Soil > Wetlands | place: USA... | reverse complement strand
TCAAAAGCGGCGGCGCGCTCGATCTCAAAGGCACAGTGAACCTGCCGTCGTCGCAGGCCGAGCTGAATCTCACCGCTGACAAGATTGATTTGCCGGGATTGCAGGATTTCGCGCAGGCGGCGTTCGCGGGCACGATCGATTCGGGCAAGGTCACGGCGCATGCGGACGTGAAGGCGCTTTTTGCTCCTGGTAAATTCAATGTCAGCGTTGAGCCTGCAGATGCATCGCTCGATGATCTCGCGATCAGCGCGCCGCGCAGCAAAGAGAAACCGATTACCTGGAAGCACTTCGGCGTCACGCTGGGCCAGTTGGATCTCGCGTCGAAGCACGCGACGGTCAAGGAAGTTCAATCCGACGGCTTGCACGTTTACGCGATGCGCTCGTCCAATGGCACGCTCAGCCTGATGTCGCTGATGCGCAAGCCTGGGCCTCCGCCGCGTGAGACTCGCGAAGAGCGGCTCGAGCGTCTGCGCAAAGCTCGCGAGGAACGCTTCGCGCGTCTGCGCAAAGAGCGCGAAGAACGCGAGGCGGAACGAAGAGCGCGCCGCAATCGAAGGATCGCGAAGGCGGCGCCGCCGCCAGGCCCCGCGCAGCAGCCGTGGACTTACGATGTCGAGTCGATCGCGTTCACCGACACCGACGTGCGCGCCTATGATCGCGGCGGCAACCGCCCGGTGCGCGTCGACCTCGGCCCCGTCACGCTTCATGTGAAGGGCGTGAGCAGCGATTTCGCCAAGCCTTTCGATCTCGACCTCGAAGGCGCACTGAACAAAACCGGCACCTTCAAAGTGTCGGGAACGGCCGCGATCGATCCGCTCAAAGCTGATCTGAAGATCTCAACCAAGCGGCTCCAGCTTCGCGAGGCGCAGGCCTACGTGAACACCAAGCTCAACGCGGAGATCACGAGCGCCGCGCTCACGATGGAAGGCGACGCGCATGTGTCGCGAAAGGGCAAGGACTTTCACGCGAGCTATCTCGGCGACGTGTCGCTGGTCGATCTCGCCGCGATCGACAAGCTGACCGGCGACGACTTCTTGAAATGGGACGTGCTGCGCTTCGCGAAGATCGACGCCGACATCGGCGACGGTCCGCCCAAGGTCAGTATCGAAAAAATTTCGCTCGCGGATTTCTACGCCCGAATCATCCTGAACAGCACGGGCAAGATGAACCTCAACGACATCGTTGCCAAGCCCGAGCAGGCTCCTACTTCATTGACGCGCGCCGAGGGTGAGCCGGGTGCGACAGCGCCGCAGCCGACGGCCGCGGCGACTCCCGCGCCAGCGCCGCCGGCTAGCGCAGCCGCGGCACAATCGCAGCCGATTCCTGCCGACATCAAGGTCAACGAGACGGTTCTCGAGGACGGCAAGGTCGATTACACGGACGATTTCATTCAGCCGCATTATTCAGCGAATCTCAGCGATATCGCGGGCAAGGTTGGCACCATCGGCACCCAGGTCAACGAGCCCGCCGACGTTGATCTCCAGGGACACGTCAACGGCAGCGCGCCGCTAAATATCAGCGGCTCGATAAACCCCCTCGCGCCGATGGCATCGCTCGATATCAAGGCCAAGGCCGACGGAATCGAGCTGATGGGACTGTCGCCCTACACGACCAAGTACACGGGCTACCCGATCGAGAAAGGCACCCTGACGGTCGACGTTCACTACCTGTTAAATCAGGGCGAGCTCAAGGCCGACAATCATATCTTCATCGAGCAGCTCACTTTCGGTGACAAGGTTCAGAACTCGACTGCGATGAATCTGCCGATTCGTCTTGCGGTCTCGCTGCTCAAGAACTCCAAGGGCGAGATCGATCTCAACATCCCGATTTCGGGCTCACTGTCGGATCCGAAGTTCAGCCTCGGCAGTGTGATCCTGCATGCCTTCGTCAATCTGATCATGAAGGCCGTCACCTCGCCGTTCAGTCTGCTGGCCTCCGCGATCGGATCCGCCAACGGTCAAGATCTCTCGTACGTCGCGTTCAAGCCCGGGTACTCGACGCTCACTGCCGACAATAAGTCGCAGCTGGATGCGATCGCGAAGGCGCTCCAGGAGCGGGCGTCACTCAAGATGAGCATCTGCGGCCGCGTCGATCCCAGTCTCGATCGCGACGGACTTAAACACGCGAAGGTCGATGACGCGATCGAAGCCCAGCAGATCAAATACCTCGGCAATGACGCGAAGGATAAGAAGGTGTCGCAGGAGGAATACGACAAGTTCGTCAAGCGCGCCTACTCCAAGGCGGATTTCAAGAAGCCGCGCGATGCGATCGGACTCGCGAAATCGCTGCCGACCGACGAAATGAAAAAGCTGATGGTCGAGAACACCAAGGTCGGCGACGATGATTTGAAGAAGCTCGCCGACGCGCGCGCCGACGCCGTGCGCAGTTATATCGGCAGCAAGATCGATCCGGCGCGGCTCTTTCTCGTCACCCCCAAGCTCAACGCCGACGGTATCAAGGACGCGCCGACCACGCGCGCCGATCTCTCACTGCAATAGCGCTTCCTTCTACCTGGTGCGGCGATGATGATCGGCGATCACGCTCGCGACGCATGCCGTCAGTTTCTTCGCCGTCGGGATATGCAGGAACTCGTTGGGGCCGTGTGCGTTCGCGTGCGGGCCGAGGACTCCCGTGATCAGGAACTGCGCCTCTGGAAAACGCTCGCCGAGCATGCTCATGAACGGAATCGTTCCACCTTCACCCATGAATGCTGGAGGCTTGCCGAAGAATGAGTGCGACGCCGTCTCGAGCGCGCGATGCAGCCACGGCGCGAGCGGAGGCGCGTCCCATCCCTGCGCGCCCCAGTTCGGCTCGAACTTCACCGACGCGCCGTGCGGAGGATTTTCCTCGAGCATCGATTTGAGCTTCGGCAGCGCCTTTTTCGGATCGCAGGTCGGCGGCAGCCGCAGCGACAGTTTCACAGTCGTCGTTGGCCGCAGAACGTTGCCGGCGTTCTCCGCGGGTGGCAGGCCGTCGGCGCCGATCACAGCAAGGGCAGGGCGCCACGTGCGATTCAGCACCAGTTCCGTCAGATGCTCCGTCATCGGGCGCATCCGCGAGACAAAAGGAAACTTGCGATAGAGCTCCTCGCCGAGCACCGCCGCAGTTTCCGCTGCCTGCTGGCTGCGCTCCTCCGGGATCGCGGCATGGAACTCGTCGGCGCGGATCGCGCCGGTCTCTTCATCCTCGACCCGGCTTAACAACTGGCGAACGATTCGAAAACTATCAGGCACCACGCCGCCGGCGTCGCCGGAGTGCATTCCCTCGGTGAGCACATCGACCTTGAGCGTGCCGCCGACGAGTCCGCGCAGCGAAGTGGTGCACCATAGCTGCTCATAGTTGCCGCATCCAGAATCGAGCGCGATCACGAGGCTCGGCTGGCCGATTCGCGGCGCTAGATGATCGATGTACGGCGGCAGATCGAAGCTGCCGCTCTCCTCGCACGCCTCGATCAGCACGACGCATCGCGCATGCGGAATCTGCTGCGCCTGGAGCGCGCCAATCGACGCGAGACACGCGAATGTGGCGTAGCCGTCGTCGGCGGCGCCGCGCCCATACAGGCGATCGCCTTCGCGCACCGGAGTCCACGGACCGAGCCCGTCGCGCCATCCCGCCATCTCTGGCTGCTTGTCCATGTGACCATAAAGAAGGATGCAATCGTTCGACGCGCCCGGGATATCCATGAAGATCACCGGCGTGCGATTTGCGAGCCGCACCACCTCGACCGTCATCCCTTTGATATTCTGGCTGCGCGCCCACGTCTCGAAGCGGGCGACGACGCGATTCATGTGCCCGTGGGATTCCCATTGCGGATCAAAGGCGACCGACTTGTTTGGAATGCGGATATATTCGGTGAGCTCCGCGATAATCGAGCGGTCCCACAGGTCATTTGCGAAAGCGGCGATCGCCTTGGTGTCCATAGTCGAGAGCCTACGCAGATACGGCGCGCCACGCAAAATCCTCTGCGCGACGGAACGCGATTGAGCTTGGCATCATCGCGGGATAGTTAGAGCGGCACTGATGGCATCGCAAAGCAAATGGCTTCCCTCGAGCGCATCAGCCGACGGCTTGCGCCTGCTCACCTCGCGCGGACTGCGTGGATTCGCCGACGGCGCGGTGAGCGTGCTTCTGCCGAGCTATCTCACCGCGATCGGATTCGGCTCGGCGCAAATTGGCGCGATCGTCTTCAGCACCTTGCTCGGCTCCGCGGCGCTCACGCTTTGGGTCGGCCTTCTGAGTCATCGCCTGGGACGGCGGCACGTGCTGCTCGCGTCCGCCGCGTTGATGTTTCTGACCGGGCTCGGATTCGCATTAGTGACGAGCTTCTGGCTTCTGCTCGTCGTTGCTTTCGTGGGAACGCTGAATCCATCGGTGGGGGACGTCAGCCTGTTCCTGCCGATCGAGCAATCGTCGCTCGCAGAAAGCGTCGTCAGGTCTGATCTCACTTCGATGTTCGCCGTTTACAATGTCGCCGGCGCCTTCGCTGGCGCTCTGGGAGCGCTCGCGAGCGGATTGCCTGTCGCGGCCGCACCCTCACTGGGATGGACCTCGGCCGGGGCGCAGCGCACAGGCTTTTTTGTTTACAGTGCAATCGCGATTGTAGCCGGCGTCGTGTATTGGCGTCTCTCGCCCGCCGTCGAGGGCGACAACGAGGCGGCCAAGGCGGCGCCGCTGGCCAAGTCGCGGCGCGTCGTTATTCAACTCTCAGCGCTTTTCAGTATCGATGCGTTCGGCGGCGGATTTGTAGTGCAATCACTCCTCGCACTGTGGCTGTTTCGCCGCTTCAACATGTCGGTTGCGACCGCAGGAACATTCTTCTTCGTAGCGGGCCTGCTCGGTTCCCTTTCGCAATTCGTTTCAGCGCGGCTCGCGGCGCGCTTCGGCCGAATCAACACGATGGTCTTCACGCATCTGCCGGCGAGCCTCTTCCTGATTCTTGCCGCGATGATGCCGAATGCGAAACTCGCGATCGCATTTCTGCTGTTGCGCTCCGCCGTATCCTCGATGGACGTGCCTGCCCGCCAGTCGTACGTGATGACGGTCGTGCCGCCCGAGGAGCGCGCCGCGGCGGCCAGCGTCACCAACGTACCGCGCAGTCTGGCGTCGGCGTTCGCGCCATTACCGTCGGGCCTGATGCTCGAATACTCGACCTTCGGATGGCCGCTGGTCTGCTGCGGCGCGCTCAAGGCGCTGTATGACATTTTGCTATTGATTCAGTTCCGCGCTCATCGCGCGCCGGATGAGTAATGCTCGATCACATATGGAGTCGCCCACACCTTGCGCGGCTGATACGCTTTCCCGATGACTTCTAGTTCCTCAGCCACCAGACAAGCGACGAGTTTGTTAATTCTAGTATTACTGTCGATCGCATCTGCGCTCGCGTTCGCGGCGGACTCGACGTGCGGTCCGTTTGGTGACGCGCCGGCGCAGATTCAGACGGGACTATGGCCGAGCCTGGTTGTTAATCACGGGCTGCGATGTTTCGGCGGCGAGAAACTCGGTCCCTGGCTCGATTCCGACGGCACGCAGCGCTACGCCTGTCTCTACGATTACGTATCATCGCAGAGTAACGACGCTTATCCACTCGTCGTTTTTGTGCACGGCTCACTGGCGAATGCGGATTCCACGATCGCAACGGGATTAATCCCGAAGTCCAAGTCGACGAATCTTGGAACATCACATCCGGGTTTTGTCCTGCTGGCGCCGGAGGGCCGCGAGACCACGCACTACTATACGGCGCCCGACGACAGAGGGATGGGGTGGGACAACTGGTATCGGCAGTTCAGTCGCGGGGATGTTATCGCAAACGGCACTACCTACAAGGAGAACGTTGACGCGGCGGCGATCGATCATTTCATCCAGCAGGTTGAGGCATCGCGCAAGATCGATCGAAATCGAATATATATGACGGGATGGTCCAATGGCGCCGCGATGGCGTTGCTCTACGCTCTGAATCGTCGGAATATTGCCGCGGCCGCCGTTTACTCGGCGCCTGATCCATTCTCAGCCTTCGACGACGCCTGCCCGCAAACGCCAGTAGCGGGGGCGCCGGCCAGCACCAAAGAAATCTCACTGACTAATCCAAAAGTGCCTATCATGCACGTCCGCAATAGCTGTGACATCGGCGGCATCTGTCCCAACGGCCTGAAATTCGTCTCGCAAATCAAGGCACTGGGTAATCAGATTGACGATATCATAGTTAACCCGGAGGGAATCCGGGTTCAGCAATGCGATCCGTTGTGTGGAACCAATCCCGATGGCGGCGGTGATATATCCACTTCGGGCTCGATGCTCGGGTTCAAGCATCACCTCGCATGGCCCAGAACCTGGAATGACAGGATGTTCGACTTCATGAAGAACCATCCGCTGCCTGCGGGACAATAGTCAAAAAATGGCGTGGCGGTTGTGAGGGGGAGAGCCATACCGCCACGCCGCGCCCTGGGGAGGAGGCGCAAGTGAAATTTCTAAGCTGCCAGACGCTCGCGCGACGGCGGCGCCATGAATTCGGGACCGACCGGGTCGAGTATCGACTCGCGCAGGAGGCGATCGATCTGCCGCAGCGCTTCGTGACTGAGCGACCAGCCCATCGCGCGGCTGATTGGTGCGAGCTGTTCCGGACGCCGTGCGCCCCAGAGCGCAACTGACACGCCGGATTGATCGAGCACCCATCGGAGCGCGAGCTCGATCACATGCTTGACGAATTTCTCGTTGGCAAAGAGGTCGAGGCGCTCGACAGTCTGCAAATATTGCGCGTAACGCTCGCCCTGGAACTTTGGATCCGTTTTACGCAGATCATCACCGTCGAATACGGTGTCGATTCGCATCCGGCCGCTGAGCAAGCCGCGGCAGATCGATCCGTAAACGACAGTTGAGATTCCGTTCCGTAGACAATAGGGCAGAATCTGCTTTTCGATATCGCGCTCGAACAGGTTGTACGGAGGCTGCAAGGTATGAATCGGCGCGACCGATCGAAAACGTTCCATCTGTGCAGATGAAAAGTTACTAACGCCAATCGCGCGGATTTTGCCCTGCTTGAACAGCTCGAGCATCGCGCCCGCCGTTTCTTCAATCGGAGTTTCAGGGTCGGGCCAATGCACCTGATATATATCGATATAGTCAGTGTGCAGGCGCTTGAGCGATGCGTCGATCTCAGTGAAAATTCGCGCGCGCGATGCGTTGCGAAAAGGTTGGTCGCCGTTCCAGTCGAGACCAACCTTGGTGGCGATCACGACACGTTCGCGCAAACCGCCTTCGAGAGCTTTGCCGACGATTTCCTCAGAGCGGCCGAAGCCATATACGGGAGCAGTATCGATTAGTGTGATTCCGCTATTGATCGCGGTGTGAATAGTCTCGATCGATTCCCTTTCGTTGCTGCCGCCCCACATCCAACCGCCGATCGCCCAGGTGCCGAGTCCAACTCGCGATACCTCGAGGCTCGTTCCCTGAATCTTTATCGTTTCCATGATAGTCAGATGCATTTGCGGTACTAGCGGTTTCGCGTGCTAGAGATTGCTCGACTTCTGGCTGACCGGCTGGACTGCTTCGCCGTCACGAACCGCTTGTCCGACGCTCATTGCGACCAGGTCACCGTCGTGGATATCGCCGTTTACCGCAACCTCGAGCCCATCGTCGTGGCCGAGCCTGACGTCGACGAGGCGCATCTTGCTACTGCGAACGATCGGCAAATAGACTTTGCCGTCACGAAATACCAGCGCATCGTCGGGAGCAACCAGCGCTCCGGCCGTCGATGCGGTCTGAAGATGCAGGTTGCCATACATTCCGGGCAGAAGCTTCAGATCGCGATTAGGCAAATCTACTTCGACAAGCATCGTCCGCGAGCCTTCGTCGAGTGCCGACGGGTGTCGCGTCACCGTGCCGTCAAAGCCGACCCCGGGATACTCGGCGACGATCACCGAAGCCTTGTCGCCATCATGCACCAGCGGTGCGATCGTTTGGGGGACATTCGCATAAATGCGCAGCGGTTGGAGCGTTGCCAGCGAAACGATCGGCGTGTTGCTGGCGAAGGTCGATGGCGACGTCGATTGCGGAATCAACGCGCCCTGGTCGAAAAACCTGGCCGTGACGACGCCGTCGAATTGCGATCTGACTATTTCATAACTCTGTAGCGCCAGCATCTGCTCGTACGCGGCCTTCGTCTGAAGCATCGCGGCGTGGGAGTCATCGGCGATCTGCTGTGCGATTACGCCTTGCTGGACCAGGGTTTGATTGCGGCGATCGGTGACCTCCTGATACCAGTAGGCGGCTTTGGCGTCGGCAACTTGCTTGTCGAGCTCAGGCGATTCGAGCACCGCGATAATTTCGCCGTTCCTGACGCGGTCGCCCTTGTCCACGTAGATCTTCTTCATATATCCGGCGACCTTGGCGTAAATCGAAGTCTCAACATAACCACGAATAGTCACTGGAATGTCGTAATCGCCTCCCGTCGTCGAACGATGAATCGGCTCGACAAGGACGTGGGGTCCGAGGGCAACCGCGGCGGCCAATTGACCGGTCTGATGTTGCAGGCGGAGCTGAGTTGCCAGTACGATTCCGCCCGACGCGACGAATGCGAGCAGAACTCCAATCGCACAGACGGCGATGAAGCGTTTGCGATTCTTACGTGTCTCAGTTGTTTTTGGAACAACAATTTCGGATGCCATCTAACTACTCCCTACTCACGCACCCGGCATCGCGATTGCCGCGATCTTTGCGTCGCGCTGATGCTTGCCGACCAGACTGCGGCTGAAGATTGAGTAAATTGCCGGGACGACGAACAAAGTCATGAGCGTTGCGGCAAGCAGACCGCCGATGACGGCACGGCCCAGGGGTGCGTTCTGCTCGCTGCCTTCACCGATCGCGAGCGCCATCGGCAGCATTCCAAGGATCATCGCGAGCGCCGTCATTATGATCGGGCGAAAGCGGATGCGCCCGGCCTCAATGGCGCTGGTAACAGGGCTATGACCCTCCTCGCGCATCTCATTGGCAAAGGTGATTAGCAAATTGCCATTGGCGACGCCGACTCCAACCGCCATGATCGTGCCCATCAGCGATTCGACGTTGATCGTCGTTCCCGTCAGCACCAGCATCCAGAGCACGCCGGCGAGTGCGCCCGGAATAGCCATTGTGATGATGAACGGTTCGAGCCAGGACTGAAAATTCGCCGCCATGAGCAGATAAACAAGTATAATCGCGAGCACGATACCGAAGCTCAGGGTGCGGAACGAGCTGCGCATGGCCTGGCTCTGCCCGCGAATCGTGATAACGGTGCCGGGTGGTAGCTTACCCAGGCCATCGATGGCTGTTTGCACCGCGTCGGTCGCACTGCCCAGATCGCGACCCGAGACCGCGCAGTTCAGATCGATGACTCGCTGAACTGAGTAATGCTCCACGACCGAAGGATCAACATCGTGATGAATGTTAGCGACATTCAATAGCAACTGTGCGGAGCCTATGGGATTGTTTATTGCTCCTGGCGTGAGAGGTGTATTAGCGAGCGCATCGACGGAATCGACCAGATGATAGGGCGATTGCGTGATAACGTCGTAATTGACGCCGTTCTTTGGGTCGAGCCAGAAGTTTGGTTGGAGCAGCGTCGCACCGCTGAGGGTCGCCAATAGACTCGACGCCACCTGTTGTTCCGTTACCCCGACCTCGAGTGCCTTGGTGCGATCGACATCGACCTTGAAGGCCGGATAGTCGAGCGGTTCGGCGATTCGCAAATCGACTAGCCCTGGAACGCGACTCAGTTTGTTTTGCAGGCGCGAGGCGAATTCGTAGTCGGAGTTCAGATCATTTCCCGATACCTGAACATCGATCATCGCGGAAAGGCCGAAGTTTAGAACTTCGCTCACAATGTCGGCGGCCTGAAAGTAGCCTTGGACTTCGGGGTAGTCAGTCGAGAGCATCGCGCGAATCTTGTCTTCATACGATGCAGTCGGATGATGCTTGGGCCTTAGTTGAATGAGAAGGTCGGCGTCCTGCGCCGCGACGCTGTCGGTCTGGTAGAAGGCAAGATCGTATGAAATCGGCAGGCCGATGTTGTCGCTGACACTTTCGAGCTCGTCGGGCGGAATGATTTGTCGAATTGAGCGTTCGATTGAATCGTCGATCTGCTCGCTGCGTTCGATGCGAGTGCCGATGGGTGAGCGGACGTGAAGGCGCATCATGCCCGCGTCGACGCGGGGAAAGAAATCCTGCCCGACGACGGCGAAAAGGGGCAGCGAAGCGATGATCAGGAGCGCTGCGGCGCTGAGGCCAATCGCACGATTGGCGACGAAGATCGTGAGGAGGCTGGCGTAAGCCTCGCGCAGGCGCTCGAAACGCGCTTCGAAGCCGCGCAGGAATTTGCCGGCGAAGGTATTCGGGTCGGGCTCCTGGTGCTGCTCGGGCAGAATGTAGGAGGCCATCGTCGGCACGAGAGTTCGCGACAGCAAGTATGACGTCAGCATCGCGAAGACGACGGCCAGCGCGAGGGGGGTGAAAAGAAAACGCGCGACGCCGGTCAGCAGGACCACGGGGAAGAAGACGATGCAGATGGAGAGGGTTCCAACCAGCGTCGGCGTGGCTATTTGATGTGCGCCGTCGAGAATCGCGACGAGCAGCGGCTTGTGCATCGCGTGGTTGCGATGGATGTTTTCAACTTCGACCGTGGCATCGTCAACGAGCATCCCGACCGCGAGCGCGATTCCGCCGAGGGTCATGGTGTTGATCGTTTGACCCATGAGATTGAGGCAAATGATCGAGGTCAAGATCGAAAGCGGGATCGAAGTGATGACGATCAGCATGCTGCGCGCGGAGCCGATGAAAACCAGCACCATCACCGCGACGAGGAACGCCGCAATCAGCGCTTCGCGCAGCACCTCGTAAAGGGCAGCGCGCACGAAGGTCGATTGATCGAACGTAAGATCGACTTTCAGGCCTGCGGGCGCGGTGGCGCGGATGAAGGGCAGACGCTCCTTGACGGCATTGACGACCGCCATCGTCGAGGCGTCGGCATGCTTGATCACCATCAGGTAGGTCGCGGGTTTGCCGTCGATGCGCACGACGTTTTCCTGCGGCTGATGCGTATCCGTTACCGAGGCGACATCGCCCAGAAACACCGGCGCGCCGTTGACGACCTTTACCGGCAGATGGTTGAAATCGCGCACCGTCGGCGGACTCATGTTCACATCGACGTCGTATTCGAAGTGGCCCATGCGCGCGGTGCCCGACGGGATGATGACGTTCGAGGTCGCGAGCGAGTTGCCGATGTCGTTGGCGGATACGTTGTTGGCGTAGAGCTGGGTCGGATCGATATTGACCATCACGGCGCGCTGCACACCGCCCAGCGGGGCCGGCGACGAGAAACCGGGAATCGTGAAGAGCTGCAGGCGCAGGAAGTTGAACGCGTAGTCGAAAAGCTGCGGCACTGACAACGTGTCACTCGAAATATTGAGCTGCGCGACGGGAACGTTGGCCGCGTTGTATGAAATGATGTTCGGCGGCTCGATGCCGCGCGGCAGCGTGGTCAGGATCGTTTCGGAGACCGCGTTGACCTGCGCGATAGCGCTGGCGATGTCGGCGCCGGGCTGGAAGTACACTTTCAGCATCCCGATGCCGAGCATCGATTCGGATTCGATGTGCTCGATGCCGTTAACGGTGGTCGAGTAGGCGCGCTCGCTGATGATGACAACGCGCCGCTCCATGTCGAGCGCTGCCAGACCCGGGTAGTTCCATACCACCAGCACGACCGGGACGTTGATGGCGGGAAAGATGTCGATGTTCATCATCGAGAACGACAGCGTGCCGAGCACGAGCATCAACAGCGCCATGACGGCGACGGAAATGGGACGGCGAAGCGCGAGTCTGACGATCCACATGACGAGTGTTCATATGATGAAGCACTCGCGCGACAAGTTTCAGATTTGCGACAGCGAAGATGGGCGAAGAATGCGCACGGCGCGCCGCTTATTAGGCGCGCCCTGCGGGTGGATTAGTTGCGGTTGATTGCTGCGCCGAAAATGTTCGCGCCCGTCAGGATTTATCGCTACTCGATGCCGTAGCGGCGGCGCTTGCGCCATAGCGTTGTGACGTTGATGCCCAAAACCTCGGCAGCCTCTTCCAGCGTCGCACTCTCGCCGAGGACGCGCCCGATATGCTCGCGCTCGACCTCCTCGAGGCTCGCGGAATGCGGAATTCGCGCGATCGCCTCGGACGCATCGCGGAAGAGCGAGTCGGGCAGATCGTCCGGGGCGATTTCCTCGCCACGGGTCAGGACTGCGGCGCGCTCGATCGCGTTGCGCAGCTCGCGCACGTTGCCGGGCCATCGATAACGCATAAGCGCGGCCGATGCGCCCTGCGAAAGCTTCAGCGCCGGACGCTGATTGCGCATGCTGGCGGCAGACAGAAGCCATTCCGCGAGCGGCAGGATGTCTTCGCGACGTTCGCGCAGCGCAGGCATGCGTAGCGTGATGACATTGAGGCGATAGAAAAGATCCTCGCGGAAGTGGCGCGCGCCGACCTCGGCTTCGAGATCGCGATTGGTCGCGGCGATGATGCGGGTATCGACGCGGATGGTCTGCTCGCCGCCGACGCGCTCGAATTGCTGTTCCTGGACGAAGCGCAGGAACTTGGTTTGCAGCCGCGCCGAGAGGTCCGCGATTTCATCGAGAAACGCGGTGCCGCGATCGGCGGCCTCGAGCCGGCCCGGCTTGTCTTTCACGGCGCCGGTGAATGAGCCGCGCATGTGGCCAAAGAGCTCGCTTTCAAGCAGCTCCTCGGAAAGTGTCGTACAGTTAACGACGACGAACGGTTGGTCACGCCGCGGACTCCAGCGATGCATCTGGCGCGCGAGCATGTTCTTGCCGGTGCCGCTTTCACCCGTCAGCAGGATCGTTGCGTCGCTGACAGCGGCCTGGCGCGCGGTCTCGAGCAGCCGCATCATGGCCGGGCTTTTGGACTCGAGCATCGGCGCTTCTTCGATCGTGTTGCGCAGCGCGCGATTCTCGGCGCGCAGCCCCTGCATCTGCAGCGCGCGTTCGACGGTGTGCTGAATCTGCTCGAGGGTGAACGGCTTGGTGACGTAGTCGTAAGCGCCGGCTTTCATCGCCGCGACGGCGCTTTCAACGGTCGCGTACGCCGTCATCAGGATCACGAGGGTTTCGGGATAGCGCTTTTTGATGTCGCGCAGCAGGTCGAGGCCCGTCATCTCGGCCATGCGGAAATCGGTGAGCACAAGGTCGAACGTTTTGTCATTGAGAAGTTTGAGCGCGTCAGTGCCCGAATCGACGGCGCTCACATCATGTGAGAGCGATTCGAAGAATGTCGCCAGATTGCGGCGGATGTTCTTCTCGTCATCAACGATAAGCAGGCGAGCCATTACGCCTCCATGGCCTCGGGCAGCTCGACAATAAAGCGGCTGCCATGGCCGTTGTTACTTTCAACATAAATGCGCCCGCCGTGGGCTTCGACGATGTCCTTGACGATGGCGAGGCCGAGGCCGGCGGAGCCGCGCTCGATATCGTTGGCGCCGTATTGCGCGAAGCGCTCGAAAATGTAGTCGCGCAGTTCGGGCGCGATACCGGGGCCCGAATCGGCGACCTCGAGCCGCGCGACGTTATCGCCCGGGCGCGCGATCACTTCGATCGTGCCGCCCTCCGGCGTGTAGCGCAGCGCGTTGCCGATAAGATTGGCGATGACCCAGGAGAGCTTCACCGGATCGCCAACGATCTCCGGTGTGCGTTCGATCTTCGCCGCCAAATTGACGTGCTTTTCGTCAGCCTGGATTCCGAAGCGATGCACCGCGTCTTCGGCGATGCGCGCGACGTCGAGGCGCTGACGCTGCACGGAGATCGAAGGAATCTCGCCGCGCGCCAGGTTGAGCAGGTTGTCGGTGAGCTGGCGCATCCGCGTGCATTCCTCGAGGATCGCGTGCAGCAGCTCACGTTGCTTGGGCGTGAAGGCTTCTTCATCGCGGCGTAACAGCTCCGCCGAGAGCGCGAGCGAGGTCAGCGGGGTGCGCAGCTCATGCGACAACGTCGCCACGAGGTTGGTGCGCGCACGATCCTGATCGCGCAGGTAAGTGACATCCTGGAGAATCAGCAGGGTGCCGAGGGTGCGGCCGTCGGACTCGCGCAGCGGCACCGGTTTGAGCACATAAGAATGATCGCGGCCGCGCACGTGAAGCTGCACTTCGATTCGCTGCTCGAGCGGGCCCGATTTGCGCAGCGTGCGCAACGCGTCGCGAACCCGGATGTAGTGCGGATGGTTGCTGCTCAGATCGTCGAAGGGACTGCCGAGCGCCTCGCCCGGCTCGAGTCCCAAGATGAGCGAGGCGATCTCGTTGATGTGCGCGACGATACCGGCGGAGTCGATCAGCACGACGCCGTCTTCGAGGCTCTCGATAATCGCCTCGGTCTTGCTCTTCTCGTAAACGAGGCGCTCGACGTTGAGTTTGTCGTATTGCTCGAGCCGCTCGGCCATCTGGTTGAACTCGCGCGCGACGGCTTCGAGCTCGGCGAGGTTCTGCGGCCCAAGGCGCACCTGGGTTTTGCGCTGGCTGACGCCGCGCAGCCGATCGGCCAGCTCGCTGAGCGGCTTTGAGAGCCGATAGCCGAGCAGCCAGGCGACAGCCGCGCCGAAAAGCAGCACCGCGACGAGGCCGCTGGTGTACTCGTATGCGAGGCGGCGGCTGATCTTTGCGGAGCGGCTGTCGGCGCGGAACATCGCGGCCTTGTTCATCTGGATCAGGTCGTTGATCTTCTCGCGCAGCTGGTCGAACTGAACGTCATGGCGCGCGGCCGGCGGATCGTCGGCGACCTGTGTGAAGAGTTTCTCGGCGCGCGATTGAATTTCATGCGCGAGCTCGGGCTCCCCGATCTCGGTGTAGTCATGGTTCTCGATGTCCATGTACTGCATGAATTCTTTCTGCGCGTCGGGTAGCTCAGCGCGTCCATCGTTGTCGCGCTCGGCGAGCTGCAGGCGCGTGAGGGCCGCGTGCATGTGCTGCGCGGCATCGATGCTGACGTAGTTGCGATACAGCGTGTTGCGGATCGCGCCGCCCAGCGAATAGAGGCGCGGCAGCGTGTAGATTCCCAGCAACACCACCAGCGCCAGCATGATCAGGGTACCGTTGCGAATCCGGGTTCTCAGCGACGGCGGGCTCATTGCGCTTCCTCCGGCTCGAAGGTCGACAGGAATTCGATGTCGATATCGAGCGCTTGCTTGACGAGCTGCATCGGCACGTCGCGCCCCAGCATCCGCTTCCAGAGCGGCTGCTGAGTGCGGCCGACGATAATCTTGGTAACGTTCTTGTCGCGGGCGAAATCGAGCAGGGCCTTGGTGACGTCCTCGGCCTTGAGCCAAACGGTCTCGGCGCCGAGGTCGCCGGCGAGATTGATATTGTCGAGCAGCGCGACGAAGTCGCCGGTGCTGATTTTCTTGACCGATTCGCGCGGCGTCTCGACGTGGACGGCGTACCAGTCGGCGCCGAGCTGAGTCGCGACGCGCGCCGCCTTGCGCAGGAGCTTGCCGGTGTCGCTCGCGTTGGACGAGATGCCGACCATGATCCGATCGTGGACCTGGGGGCGGCGGCCGCCCTCGCGCTTTATCGCCTCTGCGCCCTCGCGTTGACGATTGAGGCTGCGCGCGGTCTCGCGCAGCGCGAGCTCGCGCAATGAGGTCAAGTTGCCGGGTTGAAAAAAGTTGCGCAGTGCCTGCTCGATCTGCGATTGCGGATAGATCTTGCCTTCGCGCAGCCGCTCGCGCAGCGCCTCAACGGTAACATCGACGTTGACGACCTGGTCGGCGCGCGACATGAACGAATCGGGCACGGTCTCACGGACCTCGATGCCGGTGACCTGCTTCATCAGGGGGTTGAGGCTTTCGACGTGCTGGATGTTCATCGCGGTGATGACGTTGATGCCTGCCGCCAGCAGGTCTTCGACATCCTGGTAGCGCTTTTCGTGCTTGGATCCCGCGACGTTGCTGTGCGCGAGCTCGTCGACGATCGCGAATTCGGGATTGCGCGCGATGATCGCGTCGACGTCCATCTCGTCGATCGTCACGCCGCGATAGTTGATCTTCTTGCGCGGGACGATTTCGAGGTCACCGACGCGCGCAACCGTGTCGGCGCGATTGTGCGTTTCGACCAGGCCGATAACGACGTCGTGGCCGCGGTCGCGGAGCTGATGGGCCTCCTCGAGCATCCGGAAGGTCTTGCCGACGCCAGCGGCGGCGCCGATATAAATCCTGAGTTTGCCCTTCTGCGGATTTGGTTCGAGGTCGAGGAACGATTCCGGAAGCGGGCGGCGCTCTTCCTTCATTCAAGGCTCCGCTGCGGAGCACGCGCGGCGAGGTCGTGCGAGGTTCGCCGCTGTGCGCATCGCTTTATGCAGCGTTGATTTGAGGAGCGACGGTTCCATTAGAAGCGCCGATGCTGCCAGCAGGAAGTATCCCACTGGCAGCATCGTCCCGCGAGGGGTGTAAAGGGCCGCCTTATTGAGCGGCGCGCGCGGTTTGAGCGGGCGAATGAGCTTCGGCGGCCGCCTTCGGCGCGGCGCTCATCGCGTCGAGCGCCAGGTTCAGATCGAGAACGTTAACCGCGGGTTCGCCCAGGATACCGGCCCAGCGACCTGTAGTGTTCTGCTCGACGAGCTGGCGCACGGAATCAGGGCTGAGGCCGCGAGTACGCGCGACGCGATCGATCTGAAGGTCCGCCGACGCCGGACTGATATCAGGATCAAGGCCGCTGCCCGACGCCGTCACCATGTCGACCGGAACCTTCGATGCGGGCACGCCGCCTTCAGCCTCGATCGTATCCTTGAGGCGTTTCTGCACCGTGTCGATCAGAGTCTTGTTGGTCGGTCCCAGGTTCGAGCCGCCCGAATTGCTCGCGTCATATCCGTTGCCCGCGGCCGAAGGGCGCGAATGAAAGTACTTGCTCGAGCTGAAGTTCTGACCGATAACCTCCGCGCCAACCACGGTGCCGTCGCGCGTGATCAAAGTGCCGTTGGCTTCATGCGGGAACAGCACGTGCGCGATCACAACCATCACGAGCGGATAGACGAGGCCCAGCAGAATCGTCAGCACAATCGTCATTCGAACCGAAATCCAGAAAGCACGCATCGCAATATCTCCTAGGCAAGCCTCAGCGCGACCACCACGAGGTCGATGAGCTTGATGCCGATGAAGGGAATGATCACGCCGCCGACGCCGTAGATGAGCAGGTTGCGGGTGAGGATCGAGGCCGCGCCGAGCGGGCGATATTGCACGCCGCGCAGCGCGAGCGGAATCAGCGCAATGATAATGAGCGCGTTGAAAATGACCGCCGACAGGATCGCGCTCTGCGGATTGGCCAGATGCATGATGTTGAGCGCTTGCAGCTCGGGATAGCCGAGCACGAACATCGCGGGGATGATTGCGAAGTACTTGGCGACGTCGTTGGCGATCGAAAAGGTCGTCAGCGCGCCGCGCGTGATCAGGAGCTGCTTGCCGATCTCGACGACCTCCATGATCTTGGTTGGATTGGAATCGAGATCGATCATGTTGCCGGCTTCGCGCGCGGCCTGGGTGCCCGCGTTCATCGCGATTCCGACATCGGCCTGCGCAAGTGCCGGCGCGTCGTTGGTGCCGTCGCCGATCATCGCGACCAGCTTGCCTTGCTGCTGTTCTTCGCGGATGAGCCGGAGCTTGGTTTCGGGAGTCGCCTCGGCCTGGAATTCATCGACGCCCGACTCGTGCGCGATCGCGGCGGCGGTTAGCGGATTGTCGCCCGTGATCATCACGGTCTTGAGGCCCATCGCGCGCAGGCGCGCAAAGCGCTCGCGGATGCCTTCCTTGACGACGTCCTTCAGATGAATCACGCCCAGCACACGCGACTTGTCGGCGACGACCAGCGGCGTGCCGCCGCTGTGCGCGATCCGCTCGACGATTCCGGCGAGCTCGGGCGGAGGCGTGCCGCCGTTCTCCTTGACGAAGGTCACGACCTGCTCGGTCGCGCCCTTGCGGATCTGGCGGCCATTGAGGTTCACGCCGCTCATGCGGGTCTGGGCCGAGAACGGGATGAACTCGGCCTCGCGATCGGCGAGCTCGCGGCCGCGGATATTGAACTCGCGCTTGGCCAGCGCCGTGATCGAGCGGCCCTCGGGAGTTTCGTCGGCGAGCGACGCGAGTTGCGCGGCGTCCGCGAGTTCTTCAACCGCAACTTCGAGGACCGGGATGAACTCGGTCGCCATGCGGTTGCCGAGCGTGATCGTTCCGGTCTTGTCGAGCAGAAGCGTGTCGACGTCGCCGGCCGCCTCGACCGCGCGACCTGACATCGCCAGCACGTTGTGTTGCACCAGGCGATCCATGCCGGCGATTCCGATTGCGCTGAGCAGGCCACCGATTGTCGTCGGAATCAGGCATACCAGCAGGGCGACCAGCACCGGCAGCGAGAGGACCGTGCCGCCGTACTTGGCGAACGGGAACAGGCTCACGCACACCAGCATGAAGACGATAGTGAGGCCGGCGAGCAGGATGCTCAGCGCGATTTCGTTGGGGGTCTTCTGACGTGCTGCGCCTTCGACCAGCGAAATCATGCGATCGAGGAAGGTCTCGCCGGGGTTGGCGGTGATCCGGACTTTGATCCAGTCCGAGATGACGGTGGTGCCGCCGGTGACCGCGCTGCGATCGCCGCCGCTCTCGCGAATGACGGGAGCGGATTCGCCCGTGATTGCCGCTTCGTTGACCGCCGCGACGCCTTCGATGACTTCGCCATCGCCGGGAATCACGTCGCCGGCTT
>Ga0335073_10004902_pt1 | contig 18761 bp, 15 predicted proteins | sample Lox_Sample_22_FD_207093 | JGI IMG/M metagenome (GOLD analysis project Ga0335073, IMG submission 207093) | Soil microbial communities from Loxahatchee National Wildlife Refuge, Florida, United States - Lox_Sample_2.2 | ecosystem: Environmental > Terrestrial > Soil > Wetlands | place: USA... | reverse complement strand
TGCGCGTTTTGCCGGGGAAGGCCTGCTGCTGCTGGCCGGAGGACTCCTGGTCCTGCGCGGACGACGCCCGCAGCCCGCAGATCGGCCCGCCTGAGGCCCATCGCCGAGACCCTCGATGCTGCGGATGTGCCGGCGATTTCCGGTCACATCCGCCGCGGATCGACCACCGCGCGCACCGGTGCGGCGGGGCTGCTCATCTTCAGCTCTGACCCTTGCGTTGGGGACATAGATCCCCTCGGGCACGAGACAGAACCCACCGGTAAATGAAGGCATGACGCCGCTGTCCCCACGAGCTGCGTTGCGCTTCGTCATCGCCTTCGGCGTCGTCAGCCTGTTCGCCGACATGACCTATGAAGGCATGCGCTCGATTTCGGGCCCGTACCTCGCGTTGCTGGGCGCGAGCGGTGCCGCCGTGGGACTGATCGCGGGTGTCGGCGAGCTCTTGGGCTATGTGCTGCGCCTGGCATCGGGGAGTGCGGCGGATCGGAGCCGCTTGTATTGGCCGATCACGTTGATCGGATATGTCGTGCAGATGGCGGTCGTGCCTGCGCTCGCATTGACCGGCGGTTGGAGAACCGCGGCCGTGCTCATCATTCTCGAACGGATTGGCAAGGCAACTCGCAATCCGCCCCGCGATGTGATGCTCTCGCAGGCGGGCGAGAGCATCGGTCAAGGATGGGCGTTCGGACTTCACGAGGCGCTCGACCAGAGCGGGGCAATCATGGGCCCCTTGCTCGCCGCATTCATCCTCTCCATTCACGGTGATTTTCACGCCGCGTTCGCGTGGCTGCTGCTGCCCGCGGCGATCACGGTGCTGCTCGTGTCGTCGGTGCGCATTCGCTATCCGTCCGCCGGCCGCTTGCCGTCGATCGAGTCGCCGGCCAAGGTCGAGCACGCAGCTCGGCTCTCTCGTGCGTTCTGGCTCTACGCGGTCGGCGCAGGTCTCGTTGCCTTCGGCTTTGCGGACTACGCGCTCATTGCGTATCACTATGCCGTCTCCAAGGTGATGCCGAGCTCGAGCGTGGCGGTGCTGTATGCATGCGCGATGGGTGCCGGGGGCCTGGGCTCGCTCCTCGGGGGTCGCAGCTACGACCGATTCGGACTCAAGGTGCTGCTTCCGGCGACCTTCATCATTGCCGCCTATGCACCGCTCGTCTTTCTCGGCGGCTTCTCTCTGGCGCTGATCGGCACGGTGTTATGGGGCGTAGGCATCGGCGTTCACGAGACCGTCATGTCGGCCGCGATCGCACAGCTCGTTCCCGTCCTGCAGCGTGGCCGCGCCTATGGCGTGTTCACCGCGATTTTCGGGATCTGTTGGTTCGCCGGAAGCGTGGTTCTCGGTGTGCTTTACGATCATTCCCTGACCGCCACGGCGTGGGTCGCCGCGCTCGCGCAGCTCCTCGGGATCATGCCGATAGCCATGACGGTGGCCGAGCTGCGGGCAGCGAGGAATTGACAGGGAGCGACCCTGCCTCTATGTTGAGGGCTGATGGGGGATGGAGTTCCCCTCGAAACGCCCTCAGGGCTGATGACTCCTGTGATGCACCGGCGACGGTTTCAGCGCCAGGAGACAGAGTAAATGGTCGACACGCCCCGTGCGGCCCAACATTCGGCCGAGCGAACCCTTCGCAGCCGGGCCTTCAGAGCCTTTGCCGCGGATCTCGGCTCGCGCTTGCGTGCGGGCTCTCATCTGATTCTGTACGGCCCGCGCGGCGCCGGTAAATCGACGCTCCTCGCGATGATGTGCGAAGACAATCGCGCGTTCGATGCACCCTGCGGTCTCGCTGCCACCACCTCGGGGTTGGGCGATGTCATCGAGGCTCTGGCCCAAGCCTATCCGGATGCCGACATCGACGGGCTGGGGAGACGCGCTGCACGGGCGCGGCTGCGCCGTGCCGCAGATCGCGCCTCGGGTGTACTGCTCCTCGATCATGCGACGATGGTCACCACGGCGATGCTCGGCTACTTGCGGCGCTTGCGCGGCGGGATCGCCGGAGCGCTTCTCGTGGTCGACGTGGACACCGAGCGCGAGCGCGACCGGCTGCGTGCCTGGCGAATCGGCGCGCTGTCGGTTCGCATGCCGCTCGCCTCCGATAGGCAACTTCATCGACTGCTGATGGCCTCGATTCGGCGGGCCGCGCTCCCCGGGATCGAGCCCGAGCTGGCGCGGCAGATCGCCCATGCTGCGCGCGGCCGGATCGGATGGCTCAGGGCGTGCGTCGATCGGATGCAAACCGAAGACTACTGGCGCGGCGGTCGGCTGCACCTGGCCGCGCTCTGCACGGACACGGAGATTGGACTGCGAGAGAGTCGTCCTGGACCGCGCTCGTGGCGGCGCCCTGGCACAGGCTGAGGCACCGAGCGAGGCCATCGCGATCGTGGGCCTGCTTTTTGGCGAGAGCACCTTGCCGAGTCCCATGGTAATCCGTATATTCGGATCGCAAGGAGATGGCATTCTCCTCAATAAGAAACCGCTGCTCCGCGGCTGATGATGCCTACCGAAGTCTTTTCTCAAGATGACGAGAGGATTTGGTAGTGCCCGCGCAAAGTTCTGATCGGCGCCCACATAGCGCCCGGCCCATGCTCGCGCGGAGTCCCTGATGCGCGATGTGTGGTTGCAGGTCGCCCAGGTGCTCACCGTGATCGCGCTCGCGCCGCTCCTGCAGGGCGTGATCCTGCAATGGGAGGAGCGCGTACAGCGAGCGCGCGGTCCGGGCATCTTCCAGCCCTACCGGGATCTGTGGAAGCTGTTTCACAAGCAAGGCGTCGTCCCGCACTCCGCAAGCTTCATCTACTGGATCGCTCCGATCGTCGCATTCACCTGCATGCTCACCGTGCCCATCCTGATTCCCGTGCTCACGGACTTCCCGCTGCCCGAGTCGGACATGGGTGACATACTGGGCGGCGGGTTGATCCTCACCCTGGGATCGTTCTTCATCACCCTCGCCGGCCTCGATTCGGGCAGCGCCTACGGCGGCATCGGTTCATCGCGCGCGGTCATGCTCGCGATTCTCGCCGAGCCCACACTGATCCTGGTGTTCGTCGGCATCACTCTTCTCGCCAAGGCGATGCTGCCTTTCGTCGTCAATCACCTGCTGGTCGCGCAGCCCGCGGTGTACTGGAGCCCAGCGCACCTGTTTCTGGTCGCCGCATTCTTCATTCTGCTTCTCGTCGAAACCGATCGCCTGCCGATTCACTCGAGCACGCATATCGAGGTCTACATGATCGACGAAGCGCGCATCCTCGAATATTCGGGCCCGCTGCTCGCGCTGCTGAAATGGGCATCGATGATGAAGCAATTCATCTTGTACACCATCTTCTGCAACGTGCTGCTGCTGCCGTGGGGTCTGTCGCGCCGGGGCGCTGCCCTCGGCGCGCTCGCGGCGGCGGGCGCGTTGTTCGCGAAGTTCCTCCTGGTGGCCCTCACCGTCGTGTTCGTCGAGACGGCGCAGTCGCGCCTGCGCTACTACCGATACCAGGAGCCGCTCGCCGTTTCCTTCCTGCTGGCGGTGCTGGCGATCGTGGCCAACCAGCTGAGATAAGTCATGTTCGCAGCACAGCTCCCGCCCCTCGCCGCGTCGCTTTTCAGCCTGGTCGCGATTGCGAGCCTGCTCTTGAGCTTCGTCATGCTGGGCTCGCGTTGGCTCACCGACTATCTCGTGGCCTTTGCCGCTCAGTCCTGGTTGATTGCCTGCCTCTCCGCCGCTATCGGCTACTACGGCCACTTTCCCGAGCTGTACGTCATCGCCGCGCTCACCGCTTTGTTCCGCGGTGTGGTGCTGCCGTACTTGATCCTGGGGATCATCAAGCGGCTCGACGTCGACCGAGAAATGCACGAGCGCCTCTCGCCGAGTGCTTGCTTGGTGGTCGGCGCGTTGCTCGTGCTGTTCGCCTTTCTGATATCGAGCCACCTGGGTCAAGCACTCGGACTCTCCGGAACTGTAGCGGTGCTGGCATTGACGGTCATGTTGTCGATGAAGCTCATCGGCTTCCTGATGCTGACGGTTCGAAACGAGGCCCTGAGCCAGATATTGGCGCTCCTCGTGCTGGAGAATGGAATCTTCCTCGGTTCTCAGATCCTCGTTCCGGGGATGCCGTTGTTGATCGAGCTGGTCATCCTGTTCGACCTCCTGGTGGTCGTCGCTTGCTTCGGGGTGCTCGTGCGCTTCCTGCTCGCGCAGACGGGCACTTCTGATGCCAGCCGGTTGCGCAGGCTCGTCGGCTGATGGTTCCGATCCTTCTCGGGGTCATTCTTCTCGCGCCCCTCGGAGCGGTCATCGGGTGCTTGGGCATTCGTCATCCGCGTTTCGTGGAGTTGTTGAATCTCGCGGCGGCGGTATCGGTGTTTCTGGCGGTACTCGTCTTGTTGCCGCTCGCGCTCGCCGGGCCTTACCTGTTCTGGGGCGGCTATCTGATCGTCGACCCGCTGAGCGCGTGGGTCCTGTTGAGCGTCGCGAGCGTTTATCTGTTGGCATCGATCTACGCTATCGGTTACATGCGCTCGAGCCCGGATCGCGATCTTTACCGATTCTATGCGCTGTTCGCCGGCTTTGGACTAACGACGCTCGCTGGTCCCTTGATGAATAACGTCGGCGTGTACTGGATCGCGATCGAGCTCACGACGCTGGTTAGCACCTTCCTGGTGTGCTTCGAGCTGGGGCGTGAAAGCATCGAGGCGGCTTGGAAATATATCGTGATTGTGTCGGGCGGCATCAGCCTCGCGCTCTTGGGAATAATTTTCTATTATTGGGGCGGCAGCCTCATCGTCGGCGCAACCTACGACTTGACCTGGGCGATGCTGCGCCACGTTGCCCCTCAGGTCGACCATACGATCGGATTGATGTCCTTTCTGCTCGTGTTCATCGGCTTCGGGACCAAGGTCGGCCTGGCTCCTATGCATACCTGGCTACCCGACGCGCACAGCGAGGGTCCGGCGCCGGTCTCCGCGATGCTATCGGGGGCGTTGTTGAACACCGCGATGGTCGGCATCGTGCGATTCATCCAGGTGAGCGATGCGGCGCAGCTGGGCCTGATGCCTCGCACCGTGGTCGTTTCCATCGGCGCGCTGTCGCTTTTCGTCGCCGCACTCTTCATCACGCGACAAACCGGGATCAAGCGGCTGATGGCTTATTCGAGCGTGGAGCACATGGGAGTCATGGCGCTGGGCTTTGGCTTCGGTGGCCCGCTGGGGGTGGCGGGCGCGCTCTATCACATGCTGGGACATTCGCTCAACAAGTCACTCATGTTCTTCGGCGCAGGCAATGCGATGCACGTCTTTCACAGCAAACGCATCGGCCGCATGCATCGGGTTCTGTCGCGCATGCCGGTGTCGGGCCTGTTGTGGCTCGCCGGTGCCGTGGCGATCACCGGGGCGCCGCCCTTTGGGCTGTTTCCGGGCGAGTTCACCATCTTGCGCGCCGGTCTTGCGGGACCCAACGGGTGGGCGGCGCTGATCATGCTGATTCTGCTGATCGTGATCTTTGTCGGGTTCTTGAACCACTTTCGCGCCATGTATTTCGGCCATGCGATGAAGCCGCGCGATGAGACTCGACACGTGCCCGATCGGTCTGCGGCGGAGAGGCACGAGCCTTTGAGCGGCTGGTGCCTCGTGCCCATGTGGCTCGCCCTCATCCCGCTCCTGGTGCTGGGCCTGTGGTGGCCGCAGAGCTTCATGCACTATTTCTCGGCGATCGCCACGGAACTGTCGATGGGTGGTTCCCCGTGAGGCCGGTCATCGAGCAGGTCGAGGTCGTGGACTTGCGCGGCCGATGCGAGGCGGCGGTGAAGGGCGGCGCGCGATTGCAGATGGCCTACGCGTGGTTTCCGCGGGGCGGCACCGAGCCGGAAATTCGCTATCTCCTGCACTGCGGCGCGAATCGACCGCTCGAGATCTGGTGCTCTCGGCCCGGTTCGCGGCCCACGCCGAGTTTGGCGCGCATCTCACCGCTCCTCTCCTGGTATGAGCGGGAGATGATTGATCTGTGCGGGATCGCATTCCTGGACCATCCGCAGCCCCTTCCTTTGGCGCTCCTGCCGGGCGCGCGCGCCTCGATGCCGCCACTATGGCCCAACGCGAACACTTCGCTCACCTACTCCCCGTTGCCTTATACGCTCCCGGAGATCGCGGGTCCGATGCGCGAGGACGTACAGCTCCTGCCGTTCGGGCCGGTGCGGGCCGATGTGCTCGAATCCGCGCAGTTCATCTTCTACTACATCGGCGAGGGAATATTGCGCTACGAGCCGCAGCTCTTCTTCAAGCATCGCGGCATGGAGAAGCGCTTCGAGGGCGTGAGGCAAGACCTGGGAGCCGTGCTCGCGGAGCGGGTGTCGGGAATCGGAAGCGTCGCGCATGCGCTCAGCTATTGCCGCGCATTGGAAGCGGCAGCCGAGGTGCAGGTACCACGGCGCGCAGAGTGGTTGCGGGTGCTGCTCGCGGAGCTCGAACGACTCTATAACCATCTGCACTACCTCGGCCATTTGTGCCACACCACGACGCTCAAGGTGGGCGAGGCGCAGGGCAAGTATCTCGAGGAGATGGCAAAGCAGATCAATGCAAGGATGAGCGGCAGTCGCTTTTTGCGCTCGCTCATCGCACCGGGGGGGCTGCGGCGAGAGCCGAGCTTGCAGGGTGTAGAGGCGGCGTTGACGGCGCTCAGTTCCCAGTTCGAGCCCTACGCCGCCATGCTCGAGCGCACCGGAACCCATCTCGATCGCCTGATCACCACGGGCAAATTCAGCCAGCGCCTGGCCTTCGATCAGGGCGCAACCGGCCCCATCGAGCGTGCTTCCGGACTCGACCGGGATTTGAGGCGCGATCAGCCCTATGCAGCGTACGGCGAGTTGCCGCTCACGGTAGCGCTGCGGGAGGGCGGCGATGCGCATGCCCGCCAGCAAGTGCGCATCGCGGAAGTGGCCAACAGCATCGAGATGCTGCTCGAGCTCATTCGCCGCTTGCCGGAAGGGCCGATCCGGGTGGCGTGCGAAGCGCCCCCCGGGGCGGAAGGTCTGGGATGGGCGGAATCGCCGCGCGGCTCGGTCTATTACGCGATTCACCTCGATGAGGCGGGGCGGCTCGCCCGGGTCAAGATCAAGTCGCCCAGCTTTTCGAATTGGTACGCTTTCTCATTCACGGTACACGACAGCAACATGATGGATTATGCGATCAACGAGGCGAGCTTCGGCTTGAGCATCGCCGGCTGCGATCGATAGGAGCGGCGATGCCTCTCTGGACCTTATATGGTTTGAAGCAGGGCAAGGCGAGCACCGCCTGGCCGAACTCGGGCGATGACGGGCAATCCGGGCTTCTCGGTATGCCGCGCTTCGACCTCGCAAAGTGTCAGGAAGGATGCGAGACCTGTGCGCAAGCATGCCTGCCGAAAGCCATCAGCATCGCCGGGAGCGGGGAGGTGCAATTGGACTACGGGCGATGCGTCGCATGCCAGCTGTGTGTGGAGGTTTGCCCGACCGGCGCTTTCTCCTCTTCGCGCGATTGGGCGTTCGGCGTGCGACAGCGGGAGGATCTCGAGTGGAGCGTGCGCCCATCTTCGCAGTCGCGGCAGCTCGAAGGGGCGATCCGGCGCGTGTTCGGTCGTAGCCTGCATGTGCGCCACATCGACGCGGGATCCTGCAACGGCTGTGAATCGGAGCTGCAGGCGCTCAACAATCCCTTTTATAACCTGCATCGCCTGGGCATCTTCTTCACTCCGTCGCCGCGCTTCGCCGACCTTTTGCTCGTGACCGGACCGGTCACGTATGCCATGCGAGGCCCGCTCCTCGAAGCCTTCGAGGCGATGCCTGAGCCTAAGTTCGTCATGGCCATGGGGGTGTGCGCTGTGTCGGGTGGCACAAATGGCGGCGGCTACGCCTGCGGCAACGGCCTCGATGAGGTGTTGCCCGTGGATATCTACGTGCCGGGCTGTCCACCCAATCCCGCTGCTATGATCCATGCGCTGCTCATGCTGCTCGAGCGGGCACCGCAGCGGGTGCGGCGCGGGCATCTGGTCGAGGGAGCCCTCGATGCCTGACTTGCTGATCGCTGCGCTCTGCCTGTGGGTTGCCGGGATCGTTCTCGCGCTGGCACGGGCCGTCACTGCGGCGCGCATCCTGATTGCCCTTGGCGCTCTGAGCGCACTGCTGGGCGCCGTGTTACTCCTCCCCCATGCAGTGCCGCGGGCATTCGATTCGACGTTGACCTATGCAGGTCACATCGTGCGCTTGAATTACTCGACCGAGAGTCTGTGGTTGATGGGCTTCGGCTTGTTGCCGGCCACCCTCGCGCTGGCGCTGTCGACTCCAGTGCGGGCGGCACGTGCGGGCTGGCTGGTCGGCGCCGGGCTGTCGCTCATCGGCGCGCTCGGTGTGTTCGGAGTTCAAGACGGCTACGCATTCCTCGTAGCCTGGGAACTCATGAGCCTGGGCGGGGCGGTCATGATTCTGTCCGAGCGGCTGTCGCAGGACACGGGAGGCGCGACACTCTACATGCTGGCGCTGCTCGAGGTCGGCACCGTCGCGATCATGTTGGCAATTCTGCTGTGGGCGCAAAGCGCCGGCGGCACCACGGACTTTGCCGGCTTTCTCGCCGGCGCCGAGCGCATGTCGGGCTCCCTGCGGGTGGCCGTCGGCTTGCTCGTGCTCGTGGGTTTTGGGGCGAAGCTCGGGCTCCTGCCCTTCTACGAATGGTTTCCGGGCGCCTACGCGACGGGGAGCGGCGCCACCGGCGTCATCATGTCGGGCGTCGTCTTGAATGCCGCTTTTTTCGCACTGTCGCGTGCGCTCACCGATTGGCTGCCGGCCGCGGGCGGAGATTGGCTGTTCGCACTGGGCGCCGTAGTCGTTGTACTCGGCGTCCTGTCATCGATTCTCGCGGTCCTCTACGCCTTCCAGCAAGACGACTGGCGACGTCTCCTGTCCTTCTCGTCCGCTGAGAACGCGGCGATCGCAGTCGCCACGTTGGGCGCCTGTCTGATCTTTCGCGAGGACGGTCACGCTGATCTGGCCGGGCTCGCCTGGACGGTGGCGATGCTGCACCTCTCGGGGCACGCCCTCGCCAAAGGAGGCATGTTCTTGTGCGCGGACGCTGTCCACGAAGCGAGCGGCGGCTATCGGCTGGCGCAAGGCGGCTGGCTGCGTCCGGCGGGCCTCGCCTTCGGCGTCGGCGCACTGTTCACCGCGATGAGCCTTGCCGCCATGCCGCCGCAGATCGGGTTCGCGACCGAGTGGCTCGTGTTTCAGACCCTCTTTCAGGGCTTTCATCTGAGCGGCCTCGCGGGACGACTCGTGCTCGCACTGGCGGGCGCCGGGGTAGCTCTCACGGCAGCCGTCGCCCTTGCGACATTCGTGAAGGTGCTCGGGATAGGCCTGCTGGGCGCGCCCGGCGGCGCCGCGGCTCCGAGCGGCGCCTCGGGGGTCCGTCCGCGGGCGCCCGGCGGGTGTTATGGCGGGGCCGTCCTGCTGCTCGGACTGGCGGTATTGCTGGCGGCGGCGGGGCTTCCCCTATGGCTGAAAGGTCTCGATCAGCCGGACATTGCACAGTTCGGGGCTCACAGTGCGCTCGCGCTGTCGAGCGACTGGCTGATCGTGCCGCTCACCAACAAGTTCGCTTTCATCTCGCCCTCCAAGTTGGTGATCGCGCTGCCCCTGCTCGCGGTCCTGCCGCTGCTGCTGGCTCTGAATCTGCGTCGCCACGCGATCCGGCGAACCGGGGTCTGGTACGGAGGGATGCGCGAGGATCCAACGCGTGCGGCAACCACCTCGCTCACGTTTGCAAACGCCATGCGGGTCTTCTACAGCTTCATCTATCGGCCCACACTCGACACCGCTCGGGGGCAGCCGGCGGTCACTTACTTCGTGCGAAAACTCGAGTTCGACCACGCGGTCGCGGACGTTTTTGGGCCCATGCTGTTCACCCCCGTGCGCCGGTTCGTCTGGTCCCTGGCAGGTCGATTGCGCGCTCTACAATCCGGGAACCTCAACTTCTACTTGGCACTCATTGGCGGATTGCTCGTTGTCATCTTGGCACTCACTATGCGGTGATCTATCGCGACACGGTGGGTGACTGCCAGCACCGTGACCGCTGCGAGCGCGCGCTCACTGAGTGATGAGGCGGCGACCGGCGATCAGGAGGACAGCATCCTCCGCAGCCCGACGCTCCTCGTCGCTCGTGAGGTATCGACGCAGCGCATCATGCTTGAGTGCGTAGCGCCGCAAGTCCTCCGCGAGACGATCCAGCGCGCGGGCATGCTCGGTGAAGAGCGACGCCGAGAGAGCAGGATCCTCGAGGCCAGATGATATGATGCGTAGATGCGGCATACACAGAGCAGGCACGGTCGATCGCATTGAGCCGGCGGCGCTATTTTTGATGACGATGTCGGCCAGCGTTCGAGTCTCGATTTGCTCCTGCATGCGGCACATATGGCAACGCGCCGGAGTCGGGTGGGTTGCAGTGGCAGCATCGACGGCTGCCGCCCGCAGTTGAGCGCTCAAGTTCATGAGAAGCGGGGCCAAGGCCACGCAGATGTCGCGCGGCGCGGCGATCGCCCGATACAGCCAGAAGTGCCTTGCGCAGAATCCGCCATTGACGACAAAGCGCTCAAGCTCCCCGGGCTCCGTCACCACCGCGTGTTGAAAGCGGCACAAGAATTCGAAAAACGCCTGGGTGATCTGCTCGCACAGCTGGCATCGTTGCACCTGACTGCCTGCCGCCTGCGCCATCGTGGCTATTGCCGCCTCCTCCGACCCTGGGGGATCGATGCTAGCTCGGCCATGCGCGGATCGAATCCTGTCGACTCGATCCAAGAGCGCGCGGACCTCACCATCCGCCGGAACCGATTCGAGGAGCCCGGCGGCGCGCTCGATGATGCGATGCAAGAAGCGGCTGCGCTTGTGCTCGACGAGGAACCGCGTCAATGCCTCTTCTAGCTCGGACACCCCCGTAGCGCGAAGCTGTTCGTGATCTTGCCCTAGCTTTGCAGCCATGCCGGCTATCGCGGAAGTTGAAAAGATCCTGGGCGGCGTACTGCCGAAAATGGTCGACAGACGCTGCGAGACGAAGGCCACGACTTCCGGTCGCGCGCCGGGCTCAACCGTGTCCTGCTTATTCAATACCAGGAATACTTGAGTTGCGCTCCGTGCCGCTCCTCGAAGCACATCAAGTTCCTCCTCACTCAAGGGACTGTCGTAACCCGACACGAGCACGACTGCATCGGCCTCGGGTAAGAATCTCAGGGCGGTCTGCGTGTTTTCAGTAATGGCGGACCCCAAGCCGGGGGTGTCCACAAAGTAGAAGCCGCGGCGCAGGATTTCGGCGGGCAGTTTGATGCGAGCTTCGCGAATCCGCTGCCGGTTTCCCGGGTTGCCTCGCTCGGTGATGTAATCGGGGAGCTCGCCCATGCCAATCTCGAGAGGCACGCCGCCACGTTCGAGCTCTAGCTGGACGTGCTCGGTGGAGCCATAGGACACGCTGGTGATCACTGATGTGAGCGGCACGATGCCGGTGGGCAGGCGATCCGTCCCTAGAATCGCATTCATCAAAGAGGTTTTACCGCGACTGAACCGGCCTGCCAGCACCAAGTTGAAGCGATCCTCGGCGAGACGCGCAAAAAAATCCACGAACTCCCTCGGTAGAAGGCCGCCATCTCGCGGTGCTTTCGCAGCCGCAAATCGCACGATGTCGGCAAGCTCGAGCTTGACCTTGTCATAGTCCCTCAGATCGATCGGCTCGTGAGTCGAGATGAGCCGCGCATCGGAAGTGTGATCGACACTCATCAAGGGAACTCACAAGCGCCGCGTACGTCCCACGAAAGCCGGGATCACGGCCGGTGCTGCATCACTCGCCTGCCGTGATGGACGGCGGGGCGGGCGTTTTCCCGTCCATGGTGCCGAAACGCGCGGGGATAAACGCGTAGAAAAGCGCAATCTTCTCGCGATGCACTAGATCGAGGAGGCGCTGCGCCTCCTCGTCGGTCACCACGAATTCGATCTCGATGATTTGCGACCCCTTGAGATCGAAGAGCCGCGACTCCACCAGCTTGTGATGCCGGCCGAATCCGGCCATCGCCCTGAACGCGGAGCCGCCCCGGATGTTCATCTTGTTGGCCTGCATCAGCAGCCACTCCCAGACAATTCCATGGTGGTGGCGGTGCCCCTCGTGCACATAGAACCTCAAGAATGAGCCTTGCATAGTGACTTTCCCAAGTAATTTGAGACTACCTTTCCTGCGGTTTTCGTCCTTGCGACCCACCTCTTCACGTCTGCTCAAATGGTAGTGCTGACCTCCTTACTCCCCGGCGCCGATGCGCGGCGGACGCGGCGACTCGGGATCGATGACGCCGAAATGCGCCGGGATGCACGCGTAAACGAGCGGAATGTTCTCCTGATGAATCAGAGTGAGCAGCTGCTGAGCCTCCTCATCCGAAACGATGAACTCGACTTCGACGGCGAGCGAGCCCGCAAGTTCGAAGAACTTCTCCTCACTGAGCTTGTGATGACGCCCGAACCCAGCCATCGCTTTGAATGCCGAGCCGCCCTGGATCCCCCGCGCGTTGGCCTGCGTGAGAAGCCACTCCCAGGCGAGTTTCCCTTGGTGGCGCTGACCTTCGTGTACATAAAGTCTCAAGAACGATCCTGTCATACCGCTCCTTCGCAACTCATGCTTTAACGAGTCTGCTAACTTCTAATCCATGCCACCGTGCCGATGCCGGCGATCGTCATCAACACCGAACCCGATAAGTGCACCGCGGCCGCGCCGGCAGCCCAAAGCAGTCGTCCCTGCTGCAACAGCGTCACGAGCTCGGAGGAGAAAGTGGAGAAGGTCGTCAACCCACCGCAAAAGCCGGTAACGACGAATAGCCTCCACTCGGGAGGCAGCCCTGCAGCGGAGCCGAAGGAGGCGATCGCAACGCCGATAATGTAGGCACCCAGCAGATTCGCGGCGAGCGTGCCCGGGGGTAGCACGGGGAACAGATTGTTGAGGGTCAAGCCTAAGACCCAGCGCAATAGCGCGCCGAGAGCAGCTCCCACCGAGATTGCGAGAATTGATTTCCACATGCACCTGTCTCTGACCCAGACACTTGGACAGGATGCGAGCAGCACTACGCCAACCGTCCGGCTAAAACGCAGGCATCATCAGCCGCGAGGCGGCGGTTGGAAGGAGGTATGCCATCTCCTCTCAGGAGAATGTTAGCGCCTGGCGGCCGACGATTCAATCGGCCGTGCCGGCCGCACTGCCTCTGATCGATGCAAGGATCCGGCGGCTCGCAAGAACATGCGCGGGTCCGCCGGCACCCTCGTCAACTTGCAGTGTGCCCGTCGCCCGAATTAGGATTGTCACAAAGGAGATGGTTTCCTCCTCCGACAAACCGCCCCTCTAGGGCTAATGACGCCTACGGACCGTGCCGGGAATTCGGCTGGACGTAGCGTGGGACTTCAGAAAATCCCGCCTCCTCCGCTCGAGTGCTTGGTACCCGACGACTCAGTGTGCCGCATCTTTGGCGGTGTGAGGGAGCGCAGGAATGCCGATAGGGGCTCGTAAGATCGTTTCGCAGCTTCTAGCCGAGTGCAACATCCGGATCGGCGGCGATGCACCGTGCGACATCCGAGTCAAGAACGAGGATTTCTATTCCCGCGCGCTGGTGGACGGGTCGCTGGGCCTGGGTGAGTCCTACATGGAGGGATGGTGGGATGTCCAAGATTTGGATGGGTTTCTCTATCGGCTGGTGAACGCTCGCGCGGATGAGCGCGTATGGACCTGGCGGACGGTCGCCGCGCATTGCGTCGCAAGCGTTTTCAATCTGCAGAAGCGGGCGCGCGCCTTCCAGATCGGCGAACGCCACTACGACATGGGCAATGACCTCTACGAGAGCATGCTCGATGAGAGCATGATCTACAGCTGCGCATACTGGGAGTCGGCGACGACGCTCGAGGAGGCACAAAAAGCGAAGCTCGAATTGATCTTCAGGAAACTCGATTTGCAGGCGGGACAGAGAGTGCTCGATGTGGGTTGCGGCTGGGGCGGAGCGCTCAAGTTGGCAGCCACCGAGTACGGGATCGAGGGCGTCGGAGTGACGGTTTCGCGGGCTCAGGCCGAGTATGCCCGTAAGATCTGTGAAGGGCTTTCCGTGGCCATTCTGCTGAAGGACTATCGGGACCTTCACACCGTTTTCGATCGTATTTTCTCGGTCGGCATGTTCGAGCACGTTGGTGCGAAGAACTATCGCACTTACATGGAAACCATGCACCGCAGTCTCCGCCCTGATGGCCGCTTCTTGCTGCATACCATCGGTGCCGCCGAGGCGACCAACCACAGCGATCCGTGGATCGTCAAATACATTTTTCCGAATTCCATGTTGCCCTCGCAGGGGCAAATCACGCGCGCGCTGGAGGGTTTGTTCATGATCGATGGTTGGCAACGAATTGGCGCGCACTATGAGCCGACGCTACTCGCGTGGCGGCGCAATTTCGAGGAAAATTGGCCGCGTCTCAAGGCGAGCCGCGACGAACGGTTCTATCGCATGTGGCGCTTTTACTTGAGCGCAAGCGCGGCCGCGTTTCGTGCGGGAACGATCGACGTCTGGCAAGCGCTGTTATCCCCGAAGCCAGATCGCAAACGTAAATCGGGACCGGGCGAGGGTATTCAACCACGCGTCGCGCGGGCTCCCGCCCAGTCATTTAATTCCCGCATGCCGAGTGCCTGAGCGATGAAAAAGCGCCGCTTGCAACGGCCGTCGACCATCACACTCAGTCAGCTCTTCGGCGGACGAAGGATGCGATACGATGAGTGAAACACCCCACAGCATCGTGTCCGAGAGCGCGGAGAACACGCGATCGGTGTTGATGGATAGGATTCGGGCGCTTCGGTTGGAAGAATACTTTACTCGCGCCTCACTCAGGGCTGCCGAACAGATGGCAATGCGCAGGCATGCGTGGATTGAACCGCTTGCCTGGTTCAGACCGGTCGGAAGCGACGCGGATATGCTCCAGTCAGAGTTCCAGGGCATCGACGGAACACGCGAGCTCGTCGAGGTGTGTCTCTTCCAACGTTTAGGAAGCCCTGTGGTGGAGTCGAAGTGCACGTGCGGACAGAGCTCGTGTCCGCATGCGGCCGCCGTGCTGATCCGCCTTCGAGGGCTCCTCGACTGGCCTCGTGCGCTCTCGCCGATCGAGCGCTGGTTGCGCACGGCAGGGCACGAGACTGAGCCGGCGGGCGCGCGACCATGCGGCGCGCCATCCGAGTATCGGCCAGTCGCGTGTCTACTGTACGTCGACGGTTCGCACCGACCAGGAGTGTTGTTCGCTCGATTGGTTCTGGTCGACGACGACCGGTCACTGCGAGAAGCGGAAGGGTGGAGTGGGCTCGAGGAGGTATCCGCCCATGTGCTGCTCATGCCGCGCGTCATGATGTGGCAGGCACGACTCGCGAGCGGACAACGTCGTCAACGCGCGGGCACATCCGCGTATCGGCTGGAAGGAGCGCGCGGCGCCAGCCTGCTCGCGGAATTGCTGAAGCAAGGCATCTGTTATCACGCCGATACGCACCAGAAGATTCGCGCGTCGGCGCCGCGGCATCCCCAATGGCGGTGGTTCCGCGATGAGTTGGTGCAGGCACGTCTGGCACTCGAGTGGGGCGAGAACATGGTCGAGGTCATCGACCTGGACGGGTTGTATTATCTCGATGAGACAAGCGGGGAATTCGGCTCGCTCAATCTTCCGCGACGCGTATACGACCTGATTGAGCGTATGCCTCCTATCCCGCCCGGGGAAACTCACTTCTGCGCACGGTGGCCGCCGCATCCGCTACTTGCAGGTGTTCTTCCCCCACCCCCGGATCCGTCACTGCGCGAGATTCGAGCCCCAATGGTACCGATTGTAGTGATTGGCGCCTGTCGCGATCCGGACCGCGGTGACTACATCTTCCATCTGCGGCCGTTCGCCGATTACGAGGGATGTCGGCTGCCGCTGGCGGCGGAGTCCTGGCGGCAGCGCATCGCCCGTCGACTATCGGCCGAATACGTGTGGATTCATCGGGAAATCGATCGGGAATGTCGCGCTAGCACTGGGCTCGCGGGCGCGGATGTGGTCAGTCTGCGCCGGCTGATTCCGCAAGGGTGGCGACGTTTGATTCCGATGCCAAATCCGCTCGATCTTGCCCACAGAGAATACCATCGTGGCGGTGGCGAGGCCTTTTCGGCGCTGGCGCAGTCGCTCGGCGGCACCGGCTTTCGAATTGAATATGACCCCGAACTTCCGTTCACGGTGCTTTCGCAAGACACTCGTCTCGCGGCGACCCTCGACAAAGCTCAAGCCGCCGGCTGGACACAGTTTGAACTGGCAGCACCGATGGAAGGCGGTGAGATCAACATTTTACCCACGCTCCTCGCCGGTGTAGCACGCCGGGCGTTCTCCTTGACACCCCTTCCGCGTGAGGCCCCCGACGCTCACTGGCTCGCACAGATCGCGCCGGACCGATTTCTACCGCTGCCGCTCAAGCAAATACGCGAATGGCTGGCGCCACTCGTGGAGAACCTCGATACGCCGACGTTGAGTCGGCGCAACGCCCTTGTGCTGTCGCACTCCCAGGCACTGGCCTTGGGGGACAGTCTCGAGCGCCAGGGAATTGAAGTGCGCGGCAATCTTGCCGCGAGCTTGAGCGAAACGTTGGCCTCGCTGCGTGCTGCGCAGGCCCCGGCATCTCTCATCGAAACTCCACCCGCATTCCGTGGCACCCTTCGCGGCTACCAGCGCGAGGGACTCAAGTGGTTGCAGGCGCTGCGGCAATGTGGCCTTGGGGGGATACTCGCAGACGAAATGGGGCTGGGCAAGACCGTGCAGGTGATCGCGCACCTGGCTTGCGAGATGCAAGCGGCGCGATTGGATCTACCAGCCCTCATCGTCGTTCCAACGAGCTTGGTGTTCAACTGGGTGGATGAGCTCGCGCGCTTCACGCCGACACTCCGCTGCATCAACTTCACTGGATCGAGCCGCGGCCAATTGCGCGGGCAATTGCGCCACGCGCAAGTGATCGTCATCACCTATGCACTCTTGGGAATCGAGCTCGAGATGCTCCAAGAGATCACCTACTCGATGCTGGTGCTGGATGAGGCACAGTGGATCAAGAACGCATCCACCCAGACGGCGCGTGCGGTTCGGCGATTGCGGGCACGGCATCGGGTCGTTGTGAGCGGCACGCCTCTCGAGAATCACCTAGGTGAGCTCTGGGCACACATGGATACGGTCATGCCCGGGTACCTGGGCGACCATCGATCGTTCAATCGGAGCTTTCGAATACCGATCGAACGACACGATGACGATAGCCGCATGACGATCCTGCGTCAGCGCATTGCGCCATTCCTGTTGCGCCGGACCAAGTCAGCCGTCGCTCCGGAGCTTCCGGAGAAGACGGAAACCGCACTGAGGGTGGTCATGGGCAGGGAACAGCGCCGACTCTACGAGTCCCTCCGTCTTTCATTGAGCAAGCAAGTACGGGAGGCCCTGGCGCGTTATAGCGAGGAGCAGTCCCGGATCGTGGTCCTCTCGGCATTGCTGCGTCTTCGCCAAGTTTGCTGCGATCCGCGACTCGTCGAGGCACCTCGAGAAGTGGAGGAATCCGCCAAGCTCACCGCACTCATGGAACTGTTGAGCGCGCTGCGCGAGGAAAGTCGCCAAGTTCTCGTATTTAGCCAGTTTACATCGATGCTGGAGCTGATCTCGCGGGCGCTTGACGCGCACGGCGTGGAGCATGCCGTACTTACCGGGAGCACCGCGGATCGCAGAACTCCGGTGGTGCGCTTTCAAGACGGCGAAGTGCCGATTCTTCTGGCCAGCCTCAAAGCGGGCGGGGTCGGGCTCAATCTCACCGCCGCCGATGCGGTTATCCACTATGACCCGTGGTGGAATCCAGCGGTGGAGCGACAGGCCGTCGACCGCGCTCATCGGCTGGGTCGAGAGCGGCCGGTTTTCGTCTACAAGTTACTATGCGACGATACGATCGAAGACAAGGTCGAAGCCATGAAGGTCCGCAAGAGTTATTTGTCGGATGCATTGCTCGAGCACGGCAATCACGCGGCGACGTGGCTAAGCGAAGCGAGTGTACGAGTGCTGTTCGATCTGCCGTCGGCAGGACAACGATGAGCCGATCGGCGTATGCATGAACGACCGGCGTATGCATGAACGACGCGTGCATGAACGGCGTCGGGCTCGTCGTGCTCGAACCGCCATCAAAACAGCGCGGCCGCTTTCTCAATGGCGATGTAAAGGCCGACAAAGAACGGTATGCCGACGGCGACCCAAGAGAGCACCCCGCTGAGTCCGAAGCTCCCGCACGCGGCTGTTTCAGCGTCGGCCGTGATCCGGTCCTCGTGCTGAAGTGCGCGCTCACGTGTGAGCTCCTCATCACTCATCCAATGCTTGCCCCACCACGCCCGGCGACGGACCATGCGGTGATCAAGCGGCCGTGAATGGCGCCTGCCATCCGAGTTGCCGAATATATCCGCAAGGTATGCGGGGACTGTGGAGAACCGGCCGCCATACATGCCCCGCACAGGGCTGCGACCAAGTAGACGAGCCGGAGAAATCCTGCATGATCGGTCTTGGCTGCGTTGGCTCATCGTTGGGGCCGCATTGCTTACGGCCTGCCGCTCCGGCAAATCGAGGTAACGCATCGTGAAGCTTCGCAACGAGCAGGATTGGGCCGCCGCGCAGGTCGCCTCGAGCGCCGCAGGGTAGGCTCAGGGCTCAGGGGAACCGTGAGCTCCATCGAGGGAGCGCTA
>Ga0335073_10004899_pt1 | contig 18766 bp, 15 predicted proteins | sample Lox_Sample_22_FD_207093 | JGI IMG/M metagenome (GOLD analysis project Ga0335073, IMG submission 207093) | Soil microbial communities from Loxahatchee National Wildlife Refuge, Florida, United States - Lox_Sample_2.2 | ecosystem: Environmental > Terrestrial > Soil > Wetlands | place: USA... | reverse complement strand
CGTGGCAAGGAAGTCATTTGCCTTTGAACTGCGCTGGCCGCTTCTCGAGAAACGCGGTCGTGCCTTCGGTTTTATCTTCTGTTGCGCAACACACACCGAACAACGTCGCTTCGAGATACAAGCCCTCGGCCAGCGTCATCTCCATGCCCTTATTGACGGCTTCCATCGCGTACTGCACGGCCAGCGGAGCATTGGCGATGATCTTCGCCGCAATCGCCTCCGCGCGCGGAATCAGATCAACCGGCGCGACCACTTCATTCACCAGCCCGATGCGATGCGCTTCCTGCGCCGTAATCATCTCGCCTGCCAGCACCATGTGCATGGCAATCCCTTTGCCGACCAGGCGTGGCAAGCGTTGCGTTCCGCCATAGCCGGGAATGATGCCGAGTTTCACTTCTGGCTGACCGAGCTTTGCGTTCTCGCTCGCGAGACGCATGGTGCAAGCCATGGCGATTTCGCATCCGCCGCCGAGGGCGAAACCGTTGATGCAGGCGATCACCGGCTTTCCCAAATTCTCGATCAAATTCAGCACCGACTGTCCACGATGCGTGTATTCCTTGCCGCTGACGGCATCGTGCTTCGCCAATTCGGCGATGTCGGCGCCGGCGATGAACGCCTTCTCGCCCGCGCCGGTCAGGATCACGACGCGGATCGCTTTGTCGTTTTTGATTTCGTGAAACGCCGCGCGCAGCTCTTCCATGGTGGCCATGTTCAGCGCGTTGAGCACCTTCGGCCGGTTCACGGTGACGTAGGCGATGGCGTTCTTCTTTTCGAGGAGAATGTTTTCGAAGTTCATAAATTCAGTCTGCCACGGATGAACGCGGATTTACGCGGATCAAACAACCCTTGTCATCCTGAGCGAGGATTATGCTCCGGCTTGCCGGAGCACAACCGCAGTCGAAGGACCCTTTTACCTCAACCAAACAGTCGGCCTCGCCAGGAGTTCTCTCCGCAGGACCTCAAAGAGAACGCCTCGTGAACGCCCGTCGTCCTGTCGGCGCTAAGGGATCCTTCGACTGCATGAGAATTTCGCTTCGCCAAGTTCCCACTCCGCTCAGGATGACAATACTCTCAAGGCGGAATCAGCCTTCAAGAATCCGTGTTCATCCGTGTGAATCCGTGGCAATGAAGTTTACAGTTTCTGCGCCTTTGGCTTCTCCGGGTCCGAGTAATCATAAAACCCGCGGCCCGTTTTGCGCCCGTACCATCCTGCCATGACCAGCCGCTTCAGCAGCGGAGGCGAGGCGAACCGCCGCTCCTTGAATTCGTCGTACATAACGTGAGTGATGTAGTACGTCGTATCAAGTCCAACGAAATCCAACAGCGTGAACGGCCCCATGGGATATCCGCAGCCCAGCTTCATCGCGTTGTCAATGTCTTCGATCGACCCGACGCCTTCTTCATACGCGCGAATGGCATCGAGCAGATACGGTACCAGCAGCCGGTTCACGATGAATCCTGTTTTGTCGGAGGTGCGCACGGGAACCTTGCCCAGCTTTTTTCCGAACTCGTAAGCGGCCTGATACACCTCTTCGGCCGTAGCGATTGTGCGCACGACTTCGACCAGCTTCATCAGCGGCACGGGATTGAAAAAGTGCAGGCCTATGAACCGCTCCGGGCGCTTTGTCGCGGTCATCAGCTCGGTAATCGAGATGGAAGAAGTGTTCGAGGCAAAGATGGCGTCTTTCTTTGCGATGCCATCGAGCGCGCCATACATTTCTTTTTTCTGGGCGACATTTTCGATGATCGCTTCGATGACGATGTCGCAATCCGCGAGATCGGATTTGTTGGTTGTGCCTTTCATCCGCCCGCGAATCACGTTTTTCTGCTCGACTGTGATGCCGCCTTTCTCCGGAGGACGCTCGGCAAACTTCGCCAGCGATCTCTCGATCCCTGCGAATCCTTTGTCGAGAAACTTCTGCTCGACTTCGAGCACGGTGACGTCGAATCCGGCCATCGCGCAGACTTGCGCGATTCCGGAGCCCATCAGCCCGCAACCCAAGACACCGACCTTGTTTATCGCCATTGTTTCACCTCTGAGATCCCTCGCTGTGCTCGGGATTTCGCCTGTGGGCTCCCGCTTCGCTTACGCCCCCAAAACGGCTCAACTTCCTTTGCCGCGGATTAACGCGGATTCTCACGGATCAAGATCATTCACCGCGGAGACACGGAGATCACTGATTCATCCCCCCAGCCTGGTGACGCAGCGGTCCCCGTCTTCGAAGGATCGCCCATGAGGCAAGCGAAAAAAAACGCAACAGCGATCCCGCCGATGATCAGCAACTCGACGGGTGCGCCCTCAAATCCGAGTCCGAGCACCCGCCCGATGAATTCACCAACAGATTCGGCAATGCGCGGAGTGATGTTGAAGAATAGATACAAGAAAACAAGGTCAAGAAACAGTCCCACGAGCAGCGCAGCAAGCACTCTCCAAAGGGTGATTTTCAGATCTTCCCTCAACCCAGCCTCGTGTTTCAACCCGTTTGAATCTGTGTTCATCTGTGTGGCGAAGATGCCAATTCATGCTCTCCACCGGATCACTCCGCTTCCGCCGCTACACTCCATGTTTGTCATCCTGAGCGAAGCGAAGGATCTATGCATTTTGCGGGCGGCTCAAACGGATGATACTCGAACCATTCCTTGCTCAAGTCAGTCCATGTCGGGTTGGCTGAAACGACAATTGCAATTTTCTTGATCCGCAGCCAGCCTTTGATTTCCTTCTCACGCTCAATCGCGTTCCGGATATCTTCAAACCGTTCGAAGTAAACGAGGCGGTCAAGTTTGTATCGAGTCGTGAAATCTGAAGCCCTGCCCTCTTTGTGTTCGCGTACCCTTCGGATCAGATTGTTCGTAACGCCGGTATAAAGCGTCTTCGAGCGATTGCTCATGATGTAAACGAAGTACGCTGTACGGTCGCGAAAATGCATAGATCCTTCGCTTCGCTCAGGATGACAAGCTTCTTGAAATCCGTTCATCCGTGGCGATGAAGTTCAGTTCATAGCCTCCACCACCATCGCGATCCCTTGTCCCCCTCCGATGCACGCTGTAGCCAGACCGTACTTTTTCTTTCGACGATGCAGTTCGTACAAGAGCGTGATCACCAGCCGCGTTCCGGTTGCGCCCAGCGGATGTCCCAGTGCAATCGCGCCGCCGTTGACATTGACTTTTTCACGATCGAGGCCCAGCTCTTTTTCTACCGCGAGATACTGCGCCGCGAAGGCCTCATTCACTTCAATCAGATCGATGTAATCGAGCGATAGGCCGGCTTTCTGCAGCGCGATCTTCGTCGCTGGAACCGGACCTCGTCCCATGATTTTCGGCTCGACTCCGGCGATGCCCCAGCCGACAATTCTGCCCAACGGCTTCAGATTCCGTTTCAGCGCATTCTCGAGCGACATGACCACCACCGCCGCGCCGCCATCGACGATGCCGCTTGCGTTTCCCGCGGTCACAGTTCCGTTCTTGCCGAACGCCGGCTTCAACTTTGCCAGACCTTCCATGGTGGTCTGTGGACGGCGGTGATCATCTTCGGTCAGCGAGTCGCCTGTGGGCTCGCCTTTGTGATTTTTCAGCGGCACGGGAACAAGTTCTTCCTGCAATCGCCCGGCTTTGTAGGCGTCATCGGCGCATTTCTGCGAGCGCCAAGCGAATTCATCTTGCATCTCGCGTGTGATGCCTTGTTGCGAACCGTAGAGTTCAGCGGTGTTCGCCATGTACGACCCGCAGTAGGAATCGAGCAGCGCGACCATCAGTGAGTCTTCCAACTTGCCGCCGGGCGAAAGCGTGAAACCATCGCGTCCGCGAATCACGAATGGCGCCTGCGACATCGCTTCCATCCCGCCGGCGAGAACGATTTTGGCTTCGTCGGTCTGGATCATGTGCGCTGCGCTGACGATCGCCTGCATGCCCGAACCGCATAGGCGATTCACCGTTAAGGCTGGTGTCTCGATTGGGATTCCTGCGCGAAGTCCAACGTGGCGCGCGCCATAAAGAGCGTCTCCGGAGGTCTGCTGCGCGTTGCCGAAGACTACATGATCGAATTCCTTCGGATCGATTGCAGCGCGCTCCATCGAACCTTTGGCGGCAATAGCGCCGAGTTCCTGCGCGGTGAAATCCTTTAGCTTGCCGCAATAGCGGCCGAAGGGGGTTCGCGCGCCGCTGACGATGGCAATGTCTCCGGGTTTTAGCATTGGGTTCTCGCAGAACTCCGACCTGAATCGATCGGAGTCACTTTGCCAAACCCCTCAGTCTAGCAGTGCAGAATGAACCTTGACCACACCAGGGCGATCCGCACCTCGAGGAGTTTCCCAATTCGGGCTTCAGTCGACGATCAATCACACCCACTCATGTCGGGAGGTGAGTGGGGGCGCCAAAAGCTCTCTCAAGAAATGTCTTTGTCTTCTCTGTGGCCTTGCCATCGATAAAAGAGGAAACCCAAAGCCTGGACCGCGATTCCGGCGGAAGTATCGAGAACGACATCCTGCCAGCGGCCGGTGCGCGACGGGATGAAGGTCTGGTGCCACTCGTCAAGGCTGGCAACCATAGCAGTTCCGAGGACGGCGATGGCCGACCAGCGAAAGGTCCATCGGAGATTCCTGCCAATTTGTGTGAGCTGGGGCAGAGTCTCGCGGAAGGCGCGAAAGAGCAGGAAACTCAGGAAGCCGTAGCCGACTACGTGTCCGGTTTTGCGGAGCAGGAAGTTCCATGGTTCGAAATTCTCACGGCTGATTCCGAACAGAAAATGGAAAATTGGATAAAGGAATCGGCTGGTGTTATGGGCGGAGAGCCATGCCGTCGATTCGATCGCGATTACGATCAGCCAAAGAATGGCGGCAATCCACGCCTTGAGCAAGTGGTCCGGGTCGCGGGTGGGATGTCGGAGTGGCGTCTGCGGCTCGGAGGCGACAGCCGAATGTGAATTCCTTTCGCGGTTCATCGGCATGATATGGGGCGAACTGATCCCTCCGGCAAGTTCTGTCGACAGGCCCACTTCTCGCAAAACCGACGAGAAGTCGGGCACCCCATTTTTCGCTCAGAACGACCTGGAAAAGAGCCGCCGCTATTCGATGGCATAGTTGGGCGCCTCGCGCGTGATCATGACATCATGCACATGGCTCTCACGCAGGCCTGCGCCGCTGATGCGGACGAAGCGCGTTTTCTGCAGGAGTTCGGAAATAGTCGAGCATCCGCAATATCCCATCCCGGATTTCAGGCCTCCAACCATCTGGTACACGATCATGGCGACCGATCCGCGGTAGGGGACACGGCCTTCAATGCCTTCAGGAACGAGTTTGTCGAGGCGGTTGGATTCGCCATCGGTGTTCGATGCCGAGGAATCGCCGTCAGTGCTCTGGAAGTAGCGTTCGCTAGAACCTTGCGCCATGGCACCGAGCGATCCCATGCCTCGATAGGACTTGAACGATCGGCCCTGATAGAGGATCAATTCGCCGGGACTCTCGTCGGTTCCGGCAAAGAGGGACCCGATCATGACGGCGCTCGCACCGGCTGCAAGGGCTTTCGTGATATCGCCGGAATATTTGATTCCACCATCCGCGATGATCGGCACGCCCGCATCTTTTGTGGCGCGGTAGGCTTCAGCGATCGCCGTGATCTGCGGAACGCCGGCGCCGGTCACGACGCGCGTGGTGCAGATCGATCCCGGGCCGATTCCGACCTTGATTCCATCGGCGCCAGCGCGGGTGAGCTCGCAGGCGCCATCAAAGGTCGCAACATTACCGGCAAGCAGTTCGACATGCGGCAGCTTCGATTTCACCATCTTGACGGCTTCCAATACTTTGGAAGAATGGCCGTGCGCGCTGTCGACGGCGAGCACGTCAACCTTTGCTTCGGCTAATTCCTGGGCGCGTTCGAGAAAATCTCCGGTCGCGCCGATCGCCGCCCCGACCCGCAGGCGTCCCTGAGAATCTTTCGCGGCGTTGGGATATTTCAGCTTCTTCTGAATGTCTTTCACCGTAATCAGTCCCTTGAGGTTGTACTTGTCGTCAACGACAAGCAACTTCTCCACGCGGTGCTGATGCAGAATTTTTTCCGCCTCATCGAGCGTAGTGCCGACCGGAACGGTGATCAGATTTTTCTTCGTCATCACGCTGTCGATGGGGATATCGAAGCGGGTCTCGAAGCGCAGATCACGGTTGGTGAGGATGCCGACCAGCTTGCCGTCTTCGGTGATCGGCACGCCGGAAATTTTGTACTTGCGCATGACTTCGAGCGCGTCGCTGACGCGATCGGTCGGATGCATCGTCACGGGATCGACGATCATTCCGCTTTCCGAGCGCTTCACTTTGTCGACTTCGTTGGCCTGCCCCTCGATGCTCAGATTGCGATGGATGATCCCGAGCCCGCCCTGCTGCGCCAGCGCGATGGCCATGTGCGATTCGGTGACGGTATCCATGGCAGCGCTGACGATGGGAATATTCAGCGTGATATTGCGCGTGAGACGCGTCTGCGTACTGGCCTGCGCGGGAATCACGTCAGAGCGCGCGGGCAGCAGTAACACGTCGTCGAAAGTAAGAGCTTCGGGAACCGGAAAATGAATCATGTGTTGTTCGGAATCCGCCCAACGTCTGGGTGAAATTTCATTGTAGAGAGCGGGGAAAGATCAGGCAAATGGAAGAGTGCGGATGCTAGCGGCTCAGTTTAAAACTCCCGTTGCTGCGTCATCCCGAACGGCCGCGCTTTCACCAGCGGGCGGAGGGATCTTGCGCGCGAAGTCGAGGTGGCCCCACGCGAGATTCCTCGCTCCGCCTGCAAAACGGCTTCGCTCAGGATGACGTCACGCGTCAACAGCCCGGCTATAATTTGCCCATGTCGTCGCTGGCTCGAAACCTGCGTTTCGCTCTTCGCATGCTCAGCAAGAATCCCGGATTCGCGCTGGCGGCGATTTTCACCCTGGCCCTCGGTATTGGCGCAAATACGGCAATTTTCACCGTGACCAGCGCTTTGCTGCTGCGGCCGTTTCCCTATGAAAATCCCGAACAGTTGGTAAGCGTCACCCCGCGTGACAAAGATAAAACTGACGGCACTTTGCTGCGTTATGAGTTGGTGCGCGATACGAACCGGTCGTTCCAGTCGGTCGCGGCATGGACCAACGACAATCTGGATCTGACCGGCTCCGGCGAGCCGATGCAGGTTTCGGTGGCACGAGTTTCGCCGAATTTCTTTTCGACTCTCGGGGTGCATCCGCAGTTGGGGCGGGCATTCAGTGAAGAAGAAGGACGTCCGGAAGGAAAACCGGTGGTCATACTCGCGGATTCCTTGTGGCGGGGCCGATTTCATCGAGACCCGAACATCGTCGGCCGGATCATTACTCTCGACGCCACACCTCAAACCGTGATCGGCGTGCTGCCCGCCGGAGTGCAGTTCCCCTTCATGGAACCATCAGAAATCTGGACTTCTCGATATTTCGAATTTTCTGTGGTCCCTGCGGCGCGGCTGCGCATGGGCGTGGGCTATCTCAGCATGGTGGCGCGGCTGCGTCCGGGAACAACCTTAGAACGAGCCAACGCCGAACTGGCAGTGCTCAACCAGCGCTACCGCGAGCAGAACCCGACTATGCCGGATGCAAGTTCGAGCATGACCATGACGGCGGAACCGCTGCGAGATGAAGTTGTAGCGAATGTGCGCCGGAAGCTTTTCGTGCTCTCGGCAGCTGCGGCTTTGGTGTTGTTGATTGCCTGCGCCAATGTCGCCAGTTTGTTGCTGTCGCGTGCGCTGGCGCGACGGCGGGAAATTGCCGTGCGGACGGCGCTGGGAGCGAGCCGCGGCGCGCTGGTTCTGCAATTGCTCACGGAAAGCATGTTGCTGGCGTCGGCAGCCGGCATTTTGGGAATCGGATTGAGCTGGGGCGCGACGAGGGCTCTGGTGGCTTGGGGCGCGAACCAGCTTCCTCAGGGAGTTCCGGTGAGCATGGATTTGCGCGTGCTGCTGTTTTCCTTGGCAGTTTCGCTCATCGCCGGAATTCTGTTTGGCATAGCTCCGGCGCTGCAACTGGCCCGATCGGATCCGAATACGGCTCTGCGCGATGAAGGCCGCGGGATTTCCGCCGGTCACGCGCGCACGCAGATGAAGAATTTGCTTGTCGTTGGGCAGATGGCTCTATCGTTGCTGCTGTTCATCGGTTCGGGACTGCTGTTGCGCAGCTTCGCTCGGTTGCTCCGCGTCGATCCGGGCTTTGATGCGGAAAATGTTTTGACGATGAATTTGTCACTGCCGACCATTAAGTACGCGAAATCGGAGCAGCAGATTGCATTCTTCGATGAAGTCTTGCGGCGCGTTTCGGTGCTGCCCGGCGTGCGGGGCGCTGCGATCTCGGCTGCATTGCCTCTGAGTTGGATTCGGATAACTCCGGTATTGCCGGAAGGGCAAACGGAGGTGCCGTTGCCGCAGCGGCCTTTTATTGATATCGAGGCGATCAGTCCGCAATGGTTTCAGACAATGCGAGTTCCGCTTCTCGAGGGACGTGCATTCAGCGATGCCGACGATTCGAAGGCACCGAAGGTGGTGGTCGTGAATGAGACCTTCGCGCGGCATTTCTGGCCCAACGAGAATCCGTTGGAAAAACATATTGTGGTGGGACGCGGGCCCGCTCCGTCCGAGGTAGTGGGCCTTTCAGCGGACGTGAAGAATAAGGGTCTCGAGCAGGAGACGCAGCCGCAATTATATCTTCCATTCAAGCAGTTACCCTGGAGCAACATGAATCTGCTGGTGCGAACCGCGGTCGAACCAAGGAGCATGCTCTCGGCCACGCGAGCACAGATCCGCGCAGTCGATCCTGACCAGCCGATCACGAATGTTCAAACTGTCGATGAATTGATGAATAACTCCCGTTCGCAACCGCGTTTCACGATGCTGCTGCTGGGAGCGTTTTCGGCGACGGCGCTGCTGCTCGCCATTATTGGAATTTACGCGGTGCTCTCGTATTCGGTGGCACAGCGCCAGCAGGAGTTTGGAATTCGGTTGGCGCTCGGCGCGGAACGGGGAGAGGTTCTGCGGGAAGTTGTCCGGCAGGGATTGATGCTGGCAGCCGCCGGCATTGCTCTTGGGCTCGCGGCGGCATTCTTGCTCACTCGATTGATGGCCAGCCTGCTCTATCAGGTCAGCACGCGCGACGTGACAACGTTTGTCTTCACACCTCTCATCTTCGTCATTATCGCGGCGCTAGCCAGCTATCTGCCGGCACGCCGGGCGATGAAGATTGATCCCGTCGAAGCGCTGAGATAAGAAATACCCACCTGCTTCGCTTTTGCCTCCCTTTGTCTTCCGTTTTTCGTTGGAGAACCCACGGCCATCGCCTACTCTATGACGTTGCTTTTTATTCCTTCATACGAGGAACGTCATTTATGAAACGGTTATGGGTACTTGCCCTTGGCTTGATCCCTGTGTTTTTCACTGCATTCGCCGGGGCTGGCGAATTAAAAATTCTCACCAATCACATCGGATATGAACCCAGCGGCCCCAAACATGCCGTCATTCTGGGCAAATCGGGCGATATCGTTTCTGATTGCGGATTGAACGAGGACAACACTGATCGGCAGGTTCTTTCTGTTCCCGCGAAAGCTGCCGGGCCAGTGCAGAAGTGGAGAGACTGGTATTTCTGGACGCTCGATTTCGATTCGTTCTCGACGGAAGGCAAGTATTACCTAGCGTGCAAAGCGAATGGCGGGGAGGTGCGGTCGTTTCCGTTCGTGATCCAGCGCGATCTGTTCGAAAGAAACACGATGTCGGACGTCATTTACTACTTCAAAGACGAGCGCAGCTCCGGCCAGTACGACAAGGCGGACAGCCATCTGCATTTTGACGGCTCGAAGCCGGGCGTGGTCGATGCTCACGGCGGATGGTGGGACGCGACTGGCGATTACGGCAAACATTTTTCGCATCTGTCGTTTTCGACGTATTTCAATCCGCAGCAGATTCCGCTGGTCGTTTATATCCTGCTGAAAAGCTATGAGCAGACGAAACTGCGCGCCCTGCCGGATTTGGATCGCTATCAGGCGCACCTGCTGGATGAGGCGATGTTTGGGGCGGATTATCTCGTGCGCATGAAAGCGCCGCAAGGATCGTTTTATCGTTCCGTCTCGACCGGGAGCGTGAAGCAAATTCCCAGCGAGCGGCGAATTGCCGGCGAGATGAAGCGGTTCGGCATCGAAAGCACACCGGGCGAGGGCGCGAAAGAGGTGGTCGAGCAGGCGAACAACGATCTCGAATATGAAGTCAGCTATCGCTCGGGAGGTGGGATTGCGATTGCGGCGTTAGCGATGGCGAGCAATTATCCGGTTTCAGGGTCGTTTTCGAATGCGGATTATCTGAAAGCTGCGGAGGCAGCGTTTGCATATCTCGAGAAAAATAACCTCAGGCTGACGAACGATGGAAAAGAAAACATTGTCGACGATTATTGCGCGCTCGCCGCGGCCACGGAACTTTATCGCGCCACGCACAAGCAGGAATACAAGCTGGCAGCGGATCGGCGGGCGAAGAGCTTGATGAGCCGGCAGATCGGCGCGGGTGGATACACGAATTACTGGCGAGCGGATGATGGGACGCGTCCGTTTTTTCATGCTTCGGACGGAGGCTTTCCGGTCGTTAGCCTTTTGTATTACTCGGAAATTGCCGATCCGCCAGAGCGGGCGCAGGTGCTCGACATCGTGAAGAAGTCATTGCAGTTTGAGATGGCGATTACGGCGGAGGTGAATAATCCATTCGGCTACAGCCGCGAGTACGTGCAGGGTAAGACCGGGGCGCGGCGGACGAGTTTCTTCTTTCCTCATAACAGCGATGCCGCTCCGTGGTGGCAGGGTGAGAATGCGAGGCTTGCGTCGATGGCAACGGCGGCGCGGCTGGCAGAGCGCGTGTTCCTGGTTGATGCCGCGTTTCATAGCCAGCTCGAAAACTTTGCCGTCGATCAATTGAACTGGATTTTAGGGTTGAATCCGTTTGATTCGTGCATGTTGAATGGCGTGGGAAGAAATAATCCTCCGTACATGTATTTCGATTCTTGGGCGTTCACCAACGCACCGGGAGGAATTTCAAACGGAATCACCAGCGGATTTCACGATGAGAGTGATATCGACTACCTGGTGCCATATCGCGTGACCGGTGCCGACAACGATTGGCGTTGGGGCGAACAGTGGCTGCCGCATGCGGCATGGTATTTACTCGCGGTCGCGAGCGGCGAGGCGAAATAGCAATACCCCCGTATGCTCGCATGCGTTTCCAGCCCTAAAGGGCACGTCGTCTTTGCATCACAACGCGGCCCCGAAGGGCCGCTCTTCCACGGAATGACAGAGCCGCAGTGTTTCGTGGTGCCCGTACGCACGATGATGAACTTCATTGGCCGGCCAAGCGCAGATCTCGTCCCGGACTAGGCGCAGCCTTGAATGCCGCGCTTCCACGGATCAGTTCCGGTGCGGGTGCTCCTCTGATTCTTCGGGCGGGAGCGGCGGGTGGTAGCGGCTGTCATCCGAGTGTCCCAGACCGTGTTTCTCCACTTCAGCAGAAATCCCGGTATACCGGCAATACTCACGCCAAGCGGGAGAGATTTTCATCCCCAGAGTTCGCAGCAGATTCGCGCGCCTGAGGTCCAGAACCCCAATTTTGTCCTCAGAACTCTTCTTCATACCTTAATTTTACGCTGAATCAGAGTAGTTCGAATTCGAGCGGAGGGCGCGCTTCCAAAGCAGTTAGGGAACCCGTCTTCAGTCGCCGCTGGCGGGATTGTGCGTCGCGACCAGAACCAATTGCGGGCGTGTCGGTTCTGGCTTCGGAGCGCGGCCGAAGCTCGCGAAAATTCCCAGGACCGCGACATAAGCCGCGAGAATACCGAAGCTGACCGAAGCGAAAACCGTGAAGCACAGGACGAGAGGCATAAAGAACGAAATCACAGGTGAACCAGCCTTGTAGATTCAGCTTTACCGACCATCGGCGCAACCGCACGGCGCAATATCAGATGCAGGATTTCTCAATCCGTGCTGCTTTGGTTCAAGCACCGCCCTTCCCGGTGCCGTAACTGCCGCAGTATCAATCTATCCGCGTTGACGTTCCGCGCTAGTGACGATTAAGATACGGAGTAAAGCTGTGTACTATCACTGTCAAGCATTTCTGGTCATCTGTCGACATTACGGAAGGTCCTTTCCCCCGGCACGATAATGGCGATTACGAAGATTTCCGTCCGGGGAGCCCGGCAGCACAATCTCAAAAACATTGACGTCGAGATTCCCCGTAACACCCTGACCGTGGTTACCGGCCTGAGCGGATCGGGCAAGTCTTCGCTCGCCTTTGACACGATTTACGCCGAGGGGCAGCGCCGGTATGTGGAGACTCTGTCGGCGTATGCGCGACAGTTTCTGGATCAGATGGAACGACCGGATGTCGATGCGATTGATGGACTTAGCCCGTCGATTTCGATCGAACAGAAAACTACCAGCCGCAGCCCGCGATCGACTGTGGGGACGATCACCGAAATCTACGACTATCTTCGCCTGCTGTTCGCTTCGATCGGCGTGCCGCATTGCCCGAAATGCGGACGCGCGATCAGCCGGCAATCGGCCGATCAGATCGTGCAGCGGGTCATGGCGCTTACGCCGGAAGATCGGGTGATGGTGATGGCCCCGATCGTCCGCGGGCGCAAGGGCGAGTTCAAAAAAGAGATGGAAACGCTCGTCCAGCACGGCTACACGCGGGCGCGAATTGATGGCGAGCTGGTCAATCTCGAGGACGAGATCAATCTCGACAAACGCAAGAATCACACGATCGAAGTGGTCGTCGACCGGTTGCTGGTCAAGCTGGGAATTGAGCATCGGCTGGAAATGTCTGTCGGGCTGGCGATGAAGCTAGCAGGCGGGCTTGTGCAAGTCGCGGTCGTGGGTGGCGAGGAGCAACTGTATTCCGAAAAGTTGGCGTGTCCGGATTGCGGCATCAACGTTCCACAACTGGAGCCGCGTTCGTTTTCATTCAACAGCATGTATGGGGCTTGTCCTGAGTGTCACGGGTTGGGCAGCAAGTACGATTTCGACCCGGCGAAGGTGATTGCGGATTGGTCCAAGCCTTTGCTTGATGGCGGGCTTGGCCCAGGATCGGCGTCGCAGAATCTGATTCATCAGTTGCAGGTCGTATCGCATGCATATGGAATCGATCTGAGCACTCCGTTTGAAAAGCTACCCGAGAAGGTTCAGGATTTCCTGCTTAATGGCGAGCAGGGACGCGGCGGGCGTACTGGATTTCATGGCATCTTTGGATATCTGCGGCAGAATCTGGAAGAGTCGACATCCGAGGGGTATCGCGATTGGCTGATGGATCACATGTCGGCGACCGAGTGTCCGGTGTGCCATGGCAAGCGGCTGCGTCCGGAGTCTCTAGCCGTGAAAGTGAATGAGATGTCGATTGCCGACTTCACCGCCATGCCGGTTTCGCGTGCGCTGGAAGTTGCTTCGGGAATCAAGCTCGCCGGGCGCGAGGCTCAGATTGCCGGGCGCATCATGCATGAGATCGTCGAGCGGCTGCAATTTCTGCATGCCGTCGGCTTAGGCTATATCTCTCTCGATCGGTCGGCTGCGACTTTGTCGGGCGGAGAAGGACAACGCATTCGGCTGGCCACACAGATCGGGTCACGGCTGCGAGGCGTTCTTTATGTGCTCGATGAGCCCTCAATTGGACTGCATCATCGGGACAATGGACGGTTGCTGAACGCGCTGGAGAATTTGCGCGATCTCGGCAACACCGTGCTGGTCGTCGAGCATGATGAGGAGACGATTCGGCGAGCAGATTATGTGGTCGATCTCGGCCCGGGCGCGGGACGTCACGGAGGCGGTCTCGTCGCCCGTGGCACTCCAGAAGAAATCATGCATGAGCCGAACTCGCTGACCGGCGCCTATATTTCCGGGCGAGCGCAGATTGAAATGCGCGTCGAGCGGCGGCGAGCGAATGGTGCGGCGCTGACAATTCTTGGCGCGAAGGAAAACAATCTCAAAAATCTGGATGTCACGTTTCCGCTGGGTGTGATGACCGTGGTTACGGGTGTTTCCGGTTCGGGCAAATCGACGCTGGTCAATGACATTTTGTACCGGGCGCTGGCGCGGCAGCTTTATCGTTCGCGCGAGAAAGCCGGCGAGCACAAGGCGATTTTGGGAGCAGAGAACGTTGATAAAGTCATTCGTATCGATCAGTCGCCGATCGGGCGCACGCCTAGATCGAATCCTGCGACCTACACCGGAGTCTTCACGGCGATTCGCGATCTCTACGCGATGCTGCCCGAATCGCGCGAGCGCGGATATAAAGCTGGACGATTCTCATTCAACGTTTCCGGCGGGCGATGCGAAGCTTGCCAGGGCGAAGGCCAGCGGCGCATCGAAATGAATTTTCTGCCGGATGTATATGTCCTATGCGAAGTTTGCGGCGGGCGGCGCTACGACCACGAAACATTGGCAGTGAAATACAACGGATACTCGATTGCCGATCTGCTGGAAATGCCGGTTTCCGATGCGTTGCCGATTCTGGAAAATATTCCCCAGGTGAAGCAGAAGCTGCAAACGCTGGTCGACGTCGGACTGGGATACATTCATCTGGGGCAATCAGCCGTGACGCTCTCGGGCGGCGAGGCGCAGCGCATCAAGCTGGCCCGCGAGTTGAGCAAGCGGCAGACCGGGAAGACACTGTATCTGCTCGATGAGCCAACCACCGGCCTGCACTTTGACGATGTGAAGAAGTTGCTTGACGTGCTGCACCGGCTGACCGATCTTGGCAATTCGATCATCATCATCGAACATAATCTCGACGTGATCCGCAATGCGGATTGGATTATCGACCTTGGTCCGGAAGGCGGCGAGGACGGCGGGCGAATCGTGTCGCAAGGCACGCCGGAGCAAGTGGCGCGAGTGAAGAAATCGTATACGGGGCAAGCGCTGAGTGAGTTCTTTGCAAGAGCAAAGCTGACGATGGAGTACCCAGTTGCCAGTACCCAGTAGCCAGTTCTTGAGGACAACCGACGCGATGGGGGCAATGGGGAGAAAACTGGTGTCGAGATTATGCTATCGATCATCGAATCGCTAGCACTTTGAAGAAGGGGCGTGTTCTCTGGCATCTCCGGACAATTCGCAATTCGATCCGCAATCCGATGAGGCGCGGCCGCAAAACGTGAGCGGCGGTTCTGAAGGTGTGCCCACGCAAAGCGCACAGCACGTGGATGGGCCGACGGAGCCTTACATCGCCGCCGGTCCGGAAATGCCGCCGCCAATCGCCGCGGTTCCGCGGCGCGATCCTGTCTGGACCGGCTGGGACGTGCTCCTGATTGCGGCTCTTACCCTGCTGACCATTCCAATTCTTGGTCTGTTTGTGGCGCTCGGTGCACGCATCATCTGGCCGCACGCCAACCTAGAGAAGATGGCGCCCGAGATCGTGATTGCCGCCCAGTTCCTGGCGTACGTTGTGGTCTTCCTCTTCATCGTCATGATGATCGAAGGCAAATACCGCGTGCGCTTCTGGCAGGCGATCCACTGGAATTGGCCGCGCTGGGGGTGGGCTATGTTCGGGATTGGCGTATTGCTGCTGCTGTCGATCAACTTAATCGCGCACTTTTTGCCGATGCCAAAGAGCACGCCATTCGATCAGTTTTTTGCCAGCCCGCGCGACGCGTATCTGATGTCGATCTTCGCGGTCACATTCGGACCATTCATGGAAGAACTGTTCTTCCGGGGATTACTCTATCCGGTGCTGGCGAGGCGACTGGGCGTGTTTTGGGGAGTGCTGCTGACCGCCGCTCCTTTCGCCATGATGCACATGTTTCAGTACGGATACGCCTGGGGCGTGGTGCTGCTGATTTTCATCATGGGAATCGTGGTCACGATCGTGCGCGCTCAAACTGGCTCGGTAGCGGCGAGTTTCCTGGTGCACGTTGGATACAACGCGATGGAGATGTTCGCGCTGCTGCTCGCCACCGATGGCTTCCGGCACATGGAGAAGGCCGCGCTGGGATGAGCAGCGAGCAATTTCTGATGTAGGGACAGCCGCCTCGGCTGGCCGGCCGAGCGAAGCTCCACTCTTCTCTACAACTATTCTCTGCTGTACTGATTCCTTTTCTTATCCTCATGGCGCTCGATGCCAAGCTGAATCAAGCGATCAATCAAATCTGCATACGCCAGCCCCGATGCCGCCCACAGCTTGGGATACATGCTGATCGAAGTGAATCCGGGCATGGTGTTGATCTCGTTCAGATAGATCTTGCGCGTGGTGGGGTCCATGAGGAAATCGACGCGAGCAAGCCCTGAGCAGTCGACAGCTTCAAACGCCCGCACGGCCAGCTCTTGGACTTTTTTCGTTTCCGCTTTTGTCAGCTTCGCAGGGATTATCAGCTGCGAGCCCTCGTCGAGATACTTCGCGTTGTAGTCGTAAAATTCTGTGCTGGGAACGATTTCGCCCGGAATCGACGCAATGGCATCGTCATTGCCCAGTACCGAGCATTCGATCTCGCGAGCTTTTTTCTTCTTTCCTCCCACGCCCTGCTCGATGACGATCTTGCGATCGAATTTCGCGGCTTCTTCAATGGCTGGTCCGAGCTCTTTGCGATTGTGCGCTTTGCTGATCCCAACCGACGATCCCAGGTTCGCGGGCTTGACGAACACGGGATATTTCAGCTTGCCATCGACCAGTTTGTGAACTTTTTTCGGCTCTTTTTCCCACGCGCTGCGCAGAATTGTGACGTGCTTCACGATGGGAATGCCGGCTGCGATGAACAAAGACTTCATGATCTCTTTGTCCATGCCGGCAGCCGATCCGAGCACGCCCGCGCCCACGTAAGCGATGTCGGCGAGTTCGAGCAGTCCCTGAATTGTGCCATCCTCGCCGAATGTGCCGTGCAGCACGGGAAAGATCACATCGACGTTGATGGCGCGATCGGCCGCGCGGCGCATCTGGGTGGCATCGCTTTGAAAGGGAACGAGTCCGCCTTCGCGATGCGCGGGTTCGGGAGGCACAACAACCGACTCACCTTGTGCGAGCACGGCCGCCCCGGGAGTGGTTTCAGGATCGCCCGCGCGTAGTGGGCGAGGGTCGTGAATCGGCTTGCCTTCCAGGAGATTCTCGGCATGCTCGGCCGTCAGCCAGCGGCCTTCTTTCGTGATCCCGATGGGAACGACCTCGTATTTTTCTTTGTTGATGGCGTTGAGAACTGACGCGGCTGACAGCAGTGATACTTCATGCTCTCCGCTACGCCCGCCGAACAATATGCCGACGCGAAGCTTTTTCATGACCTTTCAGTGTGGACGGCGGCGGGTGCGTCGTCAATCTCACGGATGGTTCTGGGGAGTGTTTTCATCGCTGAGGGCGCCGAGTTCTGGAGAAAAAAGTATTCAAAGTTTTGCGGACGGTCTCGGCGGTCTCCGGGTGCTCGGCGTGAACGCGTTACAAAATTTTCTTTCCGAACGCCGACAATGCCAGCTCGACCGCGAGATTCGCCGTGCGATTGTGCTCGTCGATTACGGGATTCACTTCGACGATTTCCATGCCCAACATACGGCTGTGGTCGGCGATGATTTCCATGGCCAGATGCGCCTCGCGATAAGTCGCGCCGCCGCGAACGGGAGTTCCCACGCCGGGCGCGTCTTCGGGATCGACCCAGTCCATGTCGAGCGAGATGTGATAGCCGGCGGTGCCGCGTCCGGCGATGCGGAGGGCTTCTTCCATCACGGTGCGCATGCCGCGTTCGTCGATGTCGCGCATGGTGAAGACGCCAATTCCAGCGCGGCGAACGTTTTCTTTTTCGACCGCATCAATGTCGCGCACGCCGACCAGAACACAATTTTCGGGGCTCACCTTGGGAGAAAAGCCATAGATGTTGCCGAGATCGGACGACCAAAGACCCATGAGCGCCGCCAGCGGCATCCCATGCACGTTTCCACTCGGCGAGCTTTCCGGCGTGTTGATGTCGGTATGTGCATCGATCCAGATTAGCCCGATGCGCTGTTGCTGGCGCCGATAGAACTCAGCCACGCCAGAAACCGTGCCGACCGCCATCGAATGATCTCCGCCAAGACAAAGCGGAACCTTGCCGGCCTCGAGCGTCTTCAGCACTAAGTCCGCCAGCTTGGTGCAGGTCGCCGTGATTTCCTTCAGGTACTTGGCGTGCGCATCGCCTTCTTTTTTCTGTTCGGGGATGGGGACCACAACATTGCCGCCTTCCTCGACTTGGTGTCCGAGTTCTTCGAGGCGAGCTTCGAGTCCAGCGACGCGAACGGCAGATGGCCCCATGTCAACGCCGCGGCGCGACTGACCGAGATCGAGGGGAACACCGATGACGCGAATTTTGCGAGGAGAGATGGAGGACGTTGTAGTCATTGCGGGTTTGTGAATTCCCTTTTCACCGCCGAACTTCCCGACCAAAGTTTTGTTTGTCTCCGCAAGGCCACCTCCAGAAGCCAGCAACTATCTGGGGGCGCTCGGCGGTGAAACGTCATGGGTAGAGCCGGTACAGCATCCTCGGGAACGGAATGGTTTCTCTCACGTGCTCCAGGCCGCAAATCCAGGCCACGGCGCGCTCGATTCCCATGCCGAATCCACTGTGCGGGACGCTGCCGAACTTTCGCAGGTCGAGATACCACTTAAACGCCTCTTCCGGCAGATTGTGCTCGTGAATACGTTTGATCAGGAGTTCGTAGGATGCGGTACGCTGCGAGCCGCCGATGATTTCTCCGTATCCTTCCGGCGCGAGCACATCGACGCACAGGGCCAAGTCTGGTCGCTGCGGGTCCGGCTCCATGTAAAA
>Ga0335073_10004896_pt1 | contig 18774 bp, 16 predicted proteins | sample Lox_Sample_22_FD_207093 | JGI IMG/M metagenome (GOLD analysis project Ga0335073, IMG submission 207093) | Soil microbial communities from Loxahatchee National Wildlife Refuge, Florida, United States - Lox_Sample_2.2 | ecosystem: Environmental > Terrestrial > Soil > Wetlands | place: USA... | reverse complement strand
GCTTGCCGGTGCTGAGGACTTCAAAGTTGTGAGTCACGGTCCTTGGCAGCAGCTTGCGAATGTACCGCTCAACCGACTTTGCGATCTTGGCCGGATCCTGATCGGGGACGAGACGCGTGGAGAGTTTTGCGTAGGCCTTCGAAGCAATCACGGTTTTGGCGCCTTCGCCGGTATATCCGCCCCAGGTGCCGTTGAGCTCGAGCGTGGGGCGCGTCCACAGCTGCTCGACGATGGAGTAGCCTTTTTCCCCGCAGAGCGCGGGAGCGCCGACCGTCTTGCGAAATTCCTTTTCTTTCCAGGGCAAGGAGTTCAACGCCTTGCGCTCCTGGCGTGAGAGCACCGCGACGTCGTCGTAAAAGTTCGGGACGGTCACGCGGAAGTTCCGGTCGTGGAGCTTGGCGATCATCTCGGCAAGAATCGTGATCGGATTCGGAACGGCGCCGCCGAAAGCACCTGAGTGCAAATCCTGGGTGGGACCGGTGAGTTCGAGCTGATAGTAGTTCAATCCCCGGAGACCGTAGGTAATCGAGGGCACGCCCTTCTGGAGCATCGAGGTATCCGAAACGATCAGCGCCTGAGCTTTCAAACGCTCGCGATTCGCGCACACGAAGTCCCAGAGACTGACGCTGCCGATCTCCTCCTCGCCTTCGACCATCATCTTCACGTTGATGGGCAGTTTTCCGTTGGACGCGCGAAGCGCCTCGAGGGCCTTGATGTGGATGTGAACCTGGCCTTTATCGTCGGCCGTGCCGCGGCCGAAGAGATTGTCGCCGCGCACGGCGGGCTCGAAGGCGGGGCTGGTCCAGAGATCGAGGGGCTCGGCCGGCTGGACGTCATAGTGGCCGTAGATGAGGACGGTCGGCTTGCCGGGGGCCTGCAGGGACTCGCCGTAGACGAGCGGGTGCATTTTGGTGGGCATGATCTCGACCTTGTCGAGGCCCGCGGCGCGCAGTTTGTCGGCCACCCAATGCGCCGCTTTCTCGATATCGGGCTTGTGTTCGCTTTTGGCGCTGACGCTGGGAATGCGGAGAAACTCCTTCAGCTCGTTGAGATTGTTCTCGCGCCTGGATTCGATGTAGTCGATTACGCTCATGGACGTGCTCCCGCAGGTGAGATGAAGCCGACGGCGCCCCTGGCAGCGCTGTCGAAGAATGCACCATATTACGGAACGCCGCCGAATTCCGACAGGCTTTTCGGAGTCTGCTTCTTTGGGCACGCAAGCATTTCGGGCGATTGACTCACTCCCGCCTGCATTGCACGATAACTAGGATGACGACCGCAGCTCCATACAGCAAGGAACGCCGGAGTTCGCGCGTGTTCACGCGCCTGCCCGTTCGCGCCGCGGGCAAGAATTCGGACGGCCGGCGATTCCGCGAAAACAGCCAGACGATCGTGATCAACGCGCACGGCGGCCTGCTCTATCTGCAGGAAACGATCGAGCTCGGGATGGACATCATTCTCATCAACCCGGCGACGGAAGAGGAGCAGGAGTGCCGGGTGGTCTACGTCGGCGACACGTCGGACAAGGGCACGCGCGTCGGCGTCGAATTCCTATCGCCCAGCCCGCACTTCTGGGGCGTCGAGTTTGCCCAGGCCGACTGGGTGGGCGACATTCCCTCGCGCCCTGTAAATTGACGTAGCCCAAGCTGTGCCAGCCCGGCTCCCATCAAAGCTTGCGTAAGTTGATTCACGCTCGTTCCCGCCATACAATCGGCCAGCATCGCCAGCGGGTGAACCATGCCGGCCACTTCTCAGCGCATCCACGTCGGAGGCAGCGAACGCGTTCCCGAGCGCGGCCGGCTGGTTGTGGACGCCGGCGGCAAAACCATCGGAATCTTCCGCTTCGAAGGCAAGCTCTACGCCTGGGAAAACACGTGCGCGCATCAGGGCGGACCCGTGTGCCAGGGAAAAATCATTCCTCGCGTGACCGAGATGATCGAGCCGGGCGGCGAGAGCCGCGGATTCGCCTTCGACGAATCGAGCCTGCACATCGTCTGCCCGTGGCACGGATTCGAGTACGACATTCGAACCGGCGTGCATCCGGGAAGGCCTGCCGCGCGATTGATTCGCGTGGCGGTGGAAGAAGCGGCGGATGGAATTTATGTCACCGTCTGAGGAAGCCTCGAAGGTAGCCGCGCTTGCCGCCGAACTGCACGACGGGATCGAGCGGGCCAGGCGTGCCGGTGAAATCGCGAGCGTGCCGCCCGCGGGCCTCACGACGCTGATGAGCGATGCGGTGAAGCTATACGCGACGGCGGTCGAAGAGGCCGAAACGGGATCCGATCCAATTCCCGTGATCGATGGGACGGTCTCGACCACGGAGGCGATGGTAGTGGCGTGCGCGCTGCTTCGCGCGCATCACCTGAATCCTTTCGATCTGGCGCTGTGGTTTTCGCGCACCGCACCCGCGCGCGGGCCGGGCGCTTGAGCCCGCGGCCGCTCCGGAACGAGGACACATCATGAGCACAACAAAGACTCTCAACGGCGCTGCGACCGCCACCGAACACGCGGTGCAGCAGATCACCACACGGACCGACTCGCGGGAAATTCTCGCGAACGCGCGGCGAGACATCGAGCGGTATCACCTCAACGATTATTTCATCGTCGACGTCGACGCGCATCACGTGGAGTTCGACTCGTGGAACGAAATTCTCGACCGCCTCGAAAATCCCGTGCTTCGCCACAATGCGAAGACGATGACGCAGGACTGGCCGCGGGCGCGCCAACTGGCGTTCAGCAATCATCCCGTGGGGCTGACGTTTCAGGATGTGTTCGGCCGGATCCCGCACCAGGCGGAGCTTGCGGAGTACGTCGAGAAGACGGACGAGCACCGCGACCTCACGCTGGTGCGCCGGGCCATGGACTCGATGGGAATCAAAGTCCAGGTGGTGTTCCCGCAGCCGATGCTCGAAATGGGTTTGCATCCCGAGCCGGATATCGTGACGGCGATGACGTTCGCCTATAACCGCTGGTTCACGGAAACGATCCTGCCGCGCGAAGAGCGCGTGAAAACGCTGCTCTCGCTTCCCTTCCACGATCCGGACGCGTGCCTGAAGATGATCGCGGAGTTCGGCGAGACGCCTGGCGTGGTCGGCTTCATGATCACGAGCCAGCGCCACACGGGCGTGCACAAGAACATGTACATGCGCGTCTACCGCGAGCTCGAGGAGCGCGGGTTCCCGCTGGCGTTCCATGCGGGCCCGAGCTGGGGCGACACGATGACGATGACGATGAACCGGTTTCTTTCGGTGCATTCGATGTCGTTCGTCACCTGCAATATGACGCATCTGACGAATTGGGTCGTCAACGGGCTGCCTGAACGCTTCCCGAAGCTCAAGCTGATCTGGATCGAAAGCGGGCTGGCGTGGGTGCCTTTCATGATGCAGCGGCTGGACCATGAGTACCTGATGCGGCAATCGGACGCGCCGCTCTTGAAGCGTCTGCCGAGCGAGTACATCGCGGAGATGTATTTCACTTCGCAGCCGCTTGAAGTGACGATGCCGCATATGCTTGAGGCGACCTTCAAGGCGATGCGTGCCGAAACGCAACTGATGTACTCGTCCGACTGGCCGCACTGGGACTTCGACGTGCCCGCGCGCATTGCCGGCCTGCCGTTTCTGAGCGAGCAGGCCAAGCGGAACATCCTCGGCGAGACGGCGCGCAAGCTTTTCAAGCTCTAGTACCGGCGGTTTTCTTTTTCACGCAACCGCCGGTGCGGCCATATCCCACCTCGTTTTGGGCGTTCGCCCAAGCCATCGAACGCGATTGTCCGCATGCGAACAGTTTGTTATGCTCCGCCGCGGTTGGCAGTTTTTCGGCCGGGGGAACGATGAAGCGGGCAAAAACGGCGGCATTTTATTTGGCGCTGGTCTGTCTCGTGACGGCGTGGGCCGGGGCGGCGCAGGCTCAGCAGGATGCATCGATCGCGCCGGCGCAAACGTGCGCGGACCTGACGAAGCTGCAGATTCCCGGGTCGGGGATGACGATCACGAAGGCGCAGTCGGTGCCCGCCGCGGCGCCGAATACGATTCGGCCGTCGCAGTTTGGCGACACGATCACCGTGGCCGTGCCGTCGTACTGCCGCGCGGACGGCGTGATCGATCCGCGCACGGGCGCCGACGGGAAGCATTACGCGATCGGATTCGCGATCGCGCTGCCGGACAAATGGAACGGGCGGTTTCTGTTTCAGGGCGGCGGCGGGCTGAACGGTTCGGTCGGCGCGCCCTTCGGCACACAAGCGGCGGGAAAATCACCGGCGCTCACGCGCGGGTTTGCGGTTGTCTCGACGGACACCGGGCACCAAGGCGCGGTGTTTGACCCTTCTTTCATGAAGGACCAGCTCGCGGCGCTCGACTTCGCGTACATCGCCGTGGGCCGCGTGGCCGTGCTGGCCAAGCAGATCATCGCGAGTTACTACGGACAGCCCCCAAAGCACTCCTACTTTGACGGCTGTTCCACCGGCGGGCGCGAAGCGATGTTGATGTCGCAGCGCTACCCGGCGTACTTCGACGGAATCATCGCTGGCGATCCTGCCATGGAAACGGGCTATTCGAATATCGGCCTTTCGTGGGCGCGGAAGGCGTTCGATGAGATTGCTCCGAAGGGGCCGGACGGAAAGCCCGATCCAACGAAGGATTTTCCGAGCAGCGATCGAAAACTCGTCGCGGACGCGATCCTCGCTGCTTGCGACGACAAGGATGGGCTGAAGGATAAGATGATCTTCAACCGCGGCGCTTGCCAGTTCGATCCTGAAGTTCTCAAATGCAGTGGCGCAAAAACCGACGCCTGCCTTTCGGCCGATCAAGTGACGGCGCTACAGAAAGCCTTTGGCGGCCCCAAGGATTCGCGCGGCGAGCAGGTCTATCCGCGCTTTCCCTTCGACGCGGACATGGTGGCCGAGCCCAAGGTTCCCGGCTTCACATTGAGCTTTTTTCCCATGCCCGGGCCGAACATTCTGGGGAATGTCCTGCCGCCCCCCAATGAAAGCGTGGATCAGCAAGTCGCAGGAGTTCGTGCGGATGCCGGGCAGACACTCTCAGACACGGCTACCTGGACCAATCTCACCTCTTTCTCGGAACACGGCGGCAAGCTGATCTTTTATCACGGCACGAGCGACCCGTGGTTTTCGTTCCTGGCCACGTTGGGTTACTACGAGCAACTGGGGCAGGACCCGGCGAACGGCGGCATGAACCAGGTGCAAACCTGGAGCCGTTTCTTCCTTGTCCCCGGTATGAGCCATTGCAATGGAGGCGTTGCGACGCTGGATGACTTCGACATGGTCAGCGCGATTGTCGATTGGGTGGAGACCGGCAAATCGCCCGAGTCTGTGATCGCCACGGGAAAGTCGTTTCCGGGGCGCTCGCGGCCGCTCTGCGCGTATCCGAAATACGCGCGCTACAAGGGCACCGGCGACCCTGAAAAAGCGGACAGCTTCGAATGTGCGACAGGAGAGCCGATCCAATGAAAGGGAGTTTGCGAATTTCAGGTTCGCGACACGTGCCAATTCTTGTCTCGGCTTGATTTTCGCTGCTAGAGGAGGGTTCGCATGAAAACCAAGAGCGATCGTTCATCGGCAGGCGTCCACATCGGGCGCCGATCGATGCTAAAGGGTTCGGCACTCGGCGGCGGCGCGTTGCTCGCCGGGGGAGCATTCGAGGGTTTACTGGCCAAGACAGCTTTTGCCGCGAGCGCTGCCGTGGGCCAACCGCAGCAGGCAAATGCCAGCCCTTCGGCCGAGGGATCGGCGCAGCCGCTGGGAGTGATCGAGACGATCAAGCTCGAGTATGTCTTTCAGATCCGCATCGATTTCAAAGAGCGCGTTTCGTTCCAGACACCGAACGGCCGGCGGTCCTACGTCCCCGCGATTTCGGGCGTGATCGATGGACCGCGGCTGCAGGGCATCGTGGTGCCGCACAGCGGCGCGGATTACGCCGGCAACGGCGTGCTCGACGCGCACTACATGCTCCAGGCCTCCGACGGCACAATGATCTACATCCACAACACCGGCTATCTCTATCCGCTCGACGGCAAGCCCCTCGACCGCAACGACCCGAGTTGGGGCGGCGATCGGCCGTTCTATTTCCGTTGCACGCCCTATTTCGATACGCCGGTAGGACCGCACGACTGGCTGACGCGCACCGTGATCGTGGGCAGCGGCAAGCGCCACGCGAACCCGGATTACACGATCTTCACGTACTACGCGGTGCTGTGAGGGGTTAGACCGCCAATCGCCGCCTGCCGGGCCTGGGAGGGCGGCGGGCTAAACTTCGTTATCTTGAGGCATCCCGATTGCCCGCAAGGGCCATCTTTAGTAGTCTCTACGATTGCGCTTAGGCGTTCCAGCCGATCTGCCGGATCAGGGGTGAGCAATTGCCGGGTCGATTTCGTGTCTTTTCGTTGCTTGCGGTTTGTGTCGCGACCGTCGCGCTCGCGACTTGCGATGAGCAGATCAACTATCCGACGCCCTCGCCGAACATTTCGCTGGCCCCGCCGAACGCCGTGGCTGGAAGTCCGGCCTTCACGCTGATCGTCACGGGTGGCAACTTTACACCGGCATCGACGGTTACCTGGGATAGCGGCGGGCTCGTCACGATCTTCACTTCGACCAAGCAGCTCTCGGCGCAAGTTCCGGCGACGCTGATCCAAAACGCGGGAACGGCATTCGTACAGGTCACAACGCCTTCGCCGGGGGGCGGGACCACCCTGCCGGCTACCTTCACGATCGAGCCGCCGCCGAGCCCGACGCCCACGATCACGTCGCTTTCTCCGTCGGGTGTCTTCACGGGCGGCGCAGGATTCCCGCTTACGGTGTACGGCACGAACTTCGTCTCGCAATCCACGGTGACGATCAACGGAAGCAATCGCCAGACCAACTTCGTGAATGCGACTGAGGTGACCGCGGAGGTTTCCGCCACCGACATCGCGACAGCCGGCAACGTGCAGATCGCGGTGGTCAATCCCCCTCCCGGAGGAGGCGTCTCCAATTCCGTGCCGTTGAGCGTGACGAATCCCGTCCCCAGCCTCGCGGCGTTAAGTCCCGCAGCCGTCGACGCCGGAGCGACGTCGTCGCTCTCGGTAAGCGTCTCAGGGACGAACTTCGTGACGAACTCCGTCGTGACGATCAACGGCGCTCCCCACGCGACTTTTTTTGCAAGCGCAGGGGGGCTGACAGTGACGCTGACGCCGGGCGATCTGGCGGCCGGGGGCGTGGATCAAGTGCAAGTCTTCAATCCCGGGCCCGGCGGAGGCACATCGAACACATTGACGTTTGCCGTAGATCCTTCCGACTCGGCCGGCCTGCCCGTGCTGGTCGATCTCGCGCCTTCGGGAGCACAAGCGAATAACGGAGTATGCGGCACGCCGTGCACGACGGGCGTTCCTACCCTGACGACCGCGGGGCCCTCGGCCAGCTTGACGGGGCAATTCGTGGCGTTCGCGTCCACTTCGACCAACCTGCTCTCGACGGTCACGCAGAAAAACCTGACGAACGGTCTCAGCGGCATCTTTTTCCGCGACACGTGCTTTTCCACGAGCGGAAGCAATGGTTGCCTGCCGAGGACCCTCTTGATCACGACGGGCACTTCGGGCAACCCAGCCAACGGACCGAGTTCCGAGCCGTCGCTCGATAGCGCGGGAGACGACGTCGCATTTACCTCGACGGCGAGCAATCTCTTGAACTACGTCGGCACGGCGGGAGGAGCGCGCCAGGTCTATTGGCAACCGACCTGCCAAGCCGGGGTTCTCACGAACGGGTGCACGCCGGCGCTGGTTTCTCTCTCGGCGGATGGCACGAGCGCCGGCAACGGCGACAGTTACAATCCGGTGATCAGCCCCGACGGGCAGTTCGTGGCGTTCGTCTCGTTGGCCACCAATCTCGTATCCGGCGTCGTGGTAGACGGCGTTACGCCTCAGGTGTACATCCGCACGATCTGCGACGGCGCGATCCCTTCGACCCAGAACGCTTCGTGCGTACCGACCACCTACCTGGTTTCGACGACGGATGGAGTGACGCCGGGCGACGGGCCGAGCTCCGACCCCGCGATCTCGAACAACGGTCTCTACGTGGCCTTTTCATCGACCGCAACGAATCTGGGAGCCACGGCGCCAAATCCCAACGGCAATCAGGAAATCTTCCAGCGCACGACGTGCGTTACCAGCACCGGAATCGTCAGCAGCGGCTGCCTGCCGATTACGAGTCTGGTATCGACGCCAGACAACGGCGCAACGCCTGCCAACGGCGTGAACCTCGAGCCGGCGATGTCGCCCGACGGCCGCTACATCGCATTCGCCTCGACGGCAACGGACCTGGGAATCAATTCAGGCGGCGTGCAAGAGATCTACGTGTACGACACGTGCATCAACGTAGCAGTGACGACGCCACCCTCGTGCCCCGTCGCGACGCTTCCGAATCCGATGCTGGTTTCGACGCCCGACACGACGACGAATCCCACGAATCCCGCGAACACTCTGGCGGAGGACCCCAGCGTGAGCGTTTGCAACGCAACGACCACGGTGACGGGAACGTGCCCGGGAGGCGTGCTGGTGGCGTTCTCGACGAAGTCGACGAATCTGGCGTCGAACGTGGTCAACGGCGTCGAGAATATCTACGTACGCAGCACCTGCGTCGATCTGCCAACCGGCACGACGGCGTGCACGCCGCGCACGGCGCTTGCGAGCATCGCAGCGGGCGCTATGCCGCCCGCGGCAAACGGGAGCAGCGTCGTTCCGTCCATCAGCGGCGACGGGCACACGGTCGCGTTCATCTCAGCCGCCAACAATCTCGTGGGAATCGATTCAAACGGGCTGCCCGACGTCTTTCTCTCGGCGACTTCCTTTTAGTCAATTCGCGGGCGGCTTTCTGGAAGAGATTCGTTCGAGGACCGCGGCGCGCGTGGTCGTCAGCGTGAACGTCAGCGATTCGCGCGGCACGCTGTTGACGAAGGGGCCGACCAGCCAGCCGAGGCCAGTCGGGATGTCGCGCGTCAGCGAAATCGACTGCGACTCGACGTACGTTCCGCCGTCCTTTTGCTCGAAGCGCCAGTAGGTATTCATCCGCCACAGAAAACCGTGATCGTGTCCTTCCGGTTCTAGATGCTCGTCCGGTTGACCGGCATCGTCCACTTCCTGAATTCGAGTCGTGCGCGAGCGACTCCAGGCGTGGGTGGCATCGACGATCGTGTAGTGAACTTGATGTTCGGTGTCGAGCACGGTCGCGATGACCTTCTTTTTGTATAGTCGGAGCTCGATCGTGAAATCGTTTCCGTCGTGGCGCAGAGTCTTCGAGCGCATCACGTCCGGGCGATAGTATTCCTGCTGGTGGTCGTAGTCCTCGACGAGAGCGAGCGTCTGCTGGAGAGTCGCTCCGGGAATGAAGACGGTGCCGATCCAGTGATGGATCATTCCGCCGGGCACAGAAATCGGCTTGTCGAGATTTTTCGCGTCCGTCGCATCCAGGCGCTCGATCACGACCTGGCCCGCCCGCAACTGGGCTTCGGCCGCCGCGCCACGATCGGGCGGCAGGCTCTCCACCCAGAGAAAGGGCCCGCCCTTTGCGAGCTGGGCATCGATCTGCGTTTCAGCCTGCTGGACGTAGCGATCGAAGGCCTCGACCGTCTTCGGCTCAAGATCGGTCGCCTGAGCGCCCGGGGCCAGGAGGCTCGCAACAATGGCAGCGGCAATCGCCCACCGGACCGTGCTGGCTGCTTTTCCCGCCATCTGTCGTAATCCTCCGCCTGCGGCTCCCGCCCGATGATAGCGCGTGGCGCGATTCCAGAGCGCTTAGATGACGTGCGCCGAGCGAGACCGCATTCGATGGGCAAGGCGGGGTCCAACGGTGGGGGGCGTCTCCGCGGTCCCCGGAAGCGAATCCCCGCGGAAGGGGTCCACGGGGTCAGGGACGCGTGCCAGAGATAATAAACGGGTTGGGGCCGCGTGCTTCCAGCTCTTGCGAGCCGTCGTCCCCGCAACGCAACTCCCAACCCGCAGTTCATGCTAATGAGCTTAAGCAGAAGAGACCAATGGGCCCGGCGAATCAAAAGGGTGACACATCGGTTCTAGTACTGACTCCCGAGGCCTTAGGGATGGGCGCCTATTTCGTGACAACGACGGTTACGTCGGCAGCCGGAGGGAGCTTCAGGGTGATTTCGGTGGTTTTGTCAGACCGAATGACGACGCGCTTGGTCCAATCCGAGAACATGCCATGCCAATACGCCTGCAGGTCGTACTGTCCGATTTCGTATCGGGCAAACACGAAGTGGCCCTTCTCGTCGGTGTGGGTAGCGCAGGGGCTCTGGCCGTAGGATGTCTGCATGGTGACGGTTGCGTCCGCGACGGGCTTGCCGTGTGCGTCCACCACGGTGCCGGAAATCGCCCCGATGCGTACCCTTGCTTCAGCGGATGCGGCGAATGCGAGAATTGCGGCAAAAGCGATGAAGAAGGCCGAACGTCGAACGTCTGCCACGAGTCACCTCATGTGCTACAACGATATTGTACGGCGACCCGCAGCCGGCGCCGGATTTCCGCGCGGCGTGTGTTCGGGCTGTGCACCTGTCCCCAGGTTCAGCCGCCCACGACGGCTGCATGCCCGCCGGCGCGATTGATTTTTCGGTCCGGAAACGGTATCCCATTATCCCGCGCAGATCGACGGTCCTGCGCGATGGCAGAGGAGGATGGGTGGCCCGCTACCTTTCGCAGCACACTTTGGCATGCCTGACGCGGCAAGGCGCCGAGGAACTCACTGCCCGCCTCTATGGAGGCGGCCCAGTGGCCGCGCGGCGCGTCCTGGTGAATATGCATGAAGGCAAGATGCTGGTGGAATTCGAAGCTCCGGGCCGGGAAGAGCTCGAAAAGTGGCTTGGGCTACAGAAGTTCCATTTCGATTGGCTGCTTCGCGTCGAATACGAATCCTCCGAGGCGGGACCGCTGCGCCCGATCTAGTTGCCAGCGGTTCGGAATGCAAGACCTTGTCACTAGCGGGGCTTTCGGCGTATGCTCGGGCCATGACGATTAGCCGCCAGAGGCCGGTTGCGCGGTGTTGTAGCCGCCCTTGCGTCCGGGTTTGCTCTGGCACGGGCAGGATGAGCGACTAAGCGCCTTCCAGCTCAGGATTTTGCGACCCGCCGCCAGAGAAACTGGCCGGCGGGTTTTTTCGTGTTTGGGTCTTCGGTACGACGACATCCGAATATATCCAGAGGGAGGGGACCACATGAGTGAGTACGCACACCCGGAAGTGCTGGTAACGACGCAATGGGCCCAGGATCATGCAAACGATCCCAAGGTTCGCTTGATCGAAGTCGACGTGGACACCACCGCCTACGATCAGGGCCACATCGCCGGCGCCGTGGGATGGAACTGGCAGACGCAGCTTCAGGACAACATCCGGCGCGATCTGATCGCGAAGCCGGCGCTCGAAATGCTTTTGGGGCAGTCCGGAGTCTCGAACGACACGACGATCGTTCTCTACGGCGACAACAACAATTGGTTCGCGGCATATGCATTTTGGCAGCTCAAATATTACGGCCACAAGGACGTGCGGCTGATCAATGGCGGCCGCAAGAAGTGGATCGAGGAGAAGCGCCCGCTCACCACGGAAGCTCCCAAGGTGACTCCGACAAGCTATCGCGCCACCGAGCCGGATGACTCGATCCGCGCCTACCGCGAAGACGTCCTGCAGATTGTCGACAACAAGACGAGCGGAAGCCTGGTGGACGTGCGCTCCGTGGATGAATTCACTGGCAAGATCATTGCGCCGCCGGGAATGAGCGAAACCGCACAGCGCGCCGGGCACATCCCCGGGGCAGCCAACATTCCCTGGGCGCAAGCCGCGAACGAGGATGGCACGTTCAAGTCAGTCGACCAGTTGAAACAGCTGTACCAGGGCAAAGGCGTCAACGGCTCGGGAGAAACAATCGCCTACTGCCGGATCGGTGAGCGCAGCTCGCACACGTGGTTCGTCCTGAAGTATTTGCTCGGCTACAACGACGTGAAAAACTACGACGGCTCGTGGACCGAGTGGGGCAACCTGATCGGAGCGCCCATCGAAAAAGAGGTTGCGACCAAGGCCGCGGGATAGCGCGCATGGCGCATTCGCGGCGCTAGGGTAACGTGTTCGGCGCCACACCGTCGTGGCGCGCCTGGTCCCTGAGCGTGTCGATCTGGGCCGCAACCCCGTCGCGCTTTTTCTGGAGCCCGTCGAGTTCCACGCGCCAGTCGTCCGGCCGCGCTCCGCCCCACTTCCGCACCTCATTGACCGTCTGCCCGCTGAGGGCCGCTTGAAGCTGAGCGATCTTATCGTCGAGCGGCGGAAGCTGTGCCTGGAGCTGGGTGATTCGCGTCCGATACCAGCCCGCGTTCTTCCCGTTCGGGTTGGCAGGCCTTGCGGCATCCCTCTGCGGCCTGACGTAGGGCTTCGAGGCCGTGGAAATCGGTGAGCTCAGGCGCAGGTCCAGCATGTCGTCGTTGGTCCAGACCTTTTTGGGTCCGGGCGGCACTGGAGCAGGAGCCGGCTGGGAGGCCTGGTCTGTACTTTGCGCGGACGTACTTACCGCATTCGCCGAGCTGCTCTGCGCGCCCGCGGGCGTCGCAATTGCGGCAAGGGCGATCAGGCTGGCGAGCAATCCCTCGAGAACCGTGCGTGCCGGGCGTTGCATCGGAGTCTCCTTAGAGAAAAGGGTGGACCCCTCCATTTAACACCGGGCGGCGGGTAAAGTTACGGATCCTCGCTGAAGGGTTTCCCAGTTGCTAACTCGTTCTGGACGATGGCCAGGGCCTCGCGGGGCGAACCCAAATGGCGATAGTGGCTGGCCTCGATGATCTGGTGTTCTGAGAACGGAAACAGGAATTTGCGCCCCGAAAATTGGTATTCCGTGCGGGCGGGCAGCCAAATTCCGGGCGCCACCTCAGCCTGCTCCATCGAAACGAAGCTGCCGCGGTAGAGCTTCCCGAGCAGTCCCCCGCCAAACGAGATGTCGCTGAGCACGTTGGCCTCGCCGCGAACCATCTGGCCGGAATCGCGATCCACCCAGATTTTTGCTGTCACGTGGGCGAGCGCGCTTTGAAACATGGAATGCGGCTGAAAGGCCGGATTCGGCGTGAGTTCGAAGATGTCGCAGCGGCGGCTGTTGCGGATCTCTTGGCCAACCCATTTGACGAGGTAGGCCTGAGCGGCGGCGTCCACGAAATCCGCCCGGTCGTGCTGCCGCTTCTCGTATTTTTCGCGGGCGGCCTTGCCCCTTGAATTGTCGGGCTGCAGAATTCGCTCGAGGATGTCCTCCCAGAGCTGCAATTGCCGCCGGTAATCGGCGGGATCGGTGGGCGTGCCTTTGTCTTTCAACAGGATCTTGACCGTGCCGCCGCCATCGGGAACAATGCGAAAGGTTTTGTCTTCGATCGTCTGCGGGTGCGCGCCCAGGGTGAAGTCCTGATACCGCTCGACGCGCTCATATTCGTCGAGCGCAGCATCGTCCTTGTGCTGATTCGCGATCAGCCGTTGCGTGCGTGCGTGAATCTCTTCGGGCGTCGGCGGCTGAGCTTGGGATTCCACATGCCCCGCGGCCTGGGGCGAGGTGGCTTGCGGTCTGTCCTGCCCGTGAGCGGCGCTGCACAGCGCCACGCTGATCGCAAAGGCCGAGGCCACGGCGAGCGGGAAGGGCTTCGAGATCGCGCAACGCTTCAGCATTCAGTTAACCGCGTTCCAATCGGGAGTCGCTGTGGCAGGATCGGCATCATCCTCCATCTTAACGCAGGCCGGAACCGCAACTGTAGTTGGAAGGCCCCCGTTGCATTGCCACTTTCACTTGGATGCGCCGGGGAGCTCGGGAGGGCCCGGGATCACGATGGGGCTATTCGGGTTCAGCGCGGACTTGCCGTCGGGGCCGAAGACATAAGAGTAGCCCTCGGGATCGACCGGAATGCCGGGCAACATGCCGGCGGCGCGCAGTTCCTCGGCCGATGCCGGATAGCGGCCGAAGCGCTTGTGGTAATCGGCGGCGACTTCGTCGAGGTGCTGCTCGTCGTCCTGCGCTTTCAGCGCTTCCAATTCCTGCGCCGCTTTCTTCCGGACGTTCGGATCCTGCGTCGAATTGTAGAGTTCGGACCAGATCATTTCCGACGTTTCGATCGATCCGCCCATTTGCGCGACCCGCGCCGCCATCAACTTCATCCAGAGCGGTGCGCCGGGCTTCTTGCTGCCTTCGAGGTAGGCGTTGGCGGCATCCGGATAGTCCTTCATGCGCCAGTAGTAGAGAAAGCCGAGATCGCCGTCGAGATGCCAATTGTCGGGATTGGCTGCGATGCCCTTCTTGACGAGTTTGACGGCGAGGTCGGTGCGATTCGCGCCGGCGCTGGGCTCCGAGAGAAAAATCGCGCCGAAGCGGTAAGCGACGATGAACTTGGGATCGAGCGTCGTGGTGACGTCGAGCAGAGGCCACAACAAGTGGAAATCCTGGCTCCGCTTTTCCACTTGCGAGCCGTAGTATTGGACGGCACGCGTCCAGTAGATGTCGGCGACCAGCGCGTCGTAGCCGAGGCTGAGTTTTTGGATCGCCCCGGGCGAACTCAAAAGCAGCTCTTCTTTTTCGGTTGCGAAATCGGCCGTTTGCGCGTCGATTCTGCCCTGCAGGACCGCAATAGCGCCCAGCAGAAGCACGATCGCCCCCAGTGAAGCCCAGGGAACGCGGTGAGGGCCCGGCGAACTCATTTCAGGTTCCGTCTTGAAAATACGGCCGAAGCGGCGACCAACACCACGGTGACGTACAGCGCGGCGTAGAGCGTATTCTGCACGATCAGCGCGGCGGGAATCGGCTCGCCGTGGGCGACGGCCGCGATCACATTGAAGTTGTGGAAATTCGGCACGAGGTAGTAGATCGCGCGCGTCACGATTTTCAGCGCCGGGTTTTCGGTGAATTGCCCGAAATCGCGGATGTCGGTTCCGAAGACTCCGGTGATGTAAATCCCCAGCGTAAACAGCGCGGAGAGCATAGGGCTCGAGAAACAGGAGAAAAAGAGCGCGAGCGCCGTCACCAGCGCAAGTTCCAGCAGAATGAAGTAGACGGCGATGAGAATCGACGCGTCCGACGCCACAAACGGCCGGCCCACGTAATAGAGCGCCGCCGCCAGACCCAGCGTCATGAAGCAGGTGTTGACGAACAGCGTCAGCAGCAGGCCGCCGTATTTCCCTACCAGGAATTCCGACCGCCGAATCGGCTTGGCGAGCAGAGTGTACAGCGTGCGCTTCTCCATCTCCTTGTACACGAGGCCCACGCCGATGAAAATCGCCATCAGCAGCCCGAAAAGCGAAATGGCCGAAAGGCCCAGATTGATGATCACGAGCCGCTCGATCCCGATGGAGATCTGGCCCACCAGAATTGCGGCGCCGATCATCATCAGCGCGAAAAGGACGAGGTTGTAGAGGACGCGGTCCCGCACCGCTTCGCGGAACGTATTGATCGCGACGATTCCCGGCGTCGCGCTCATCGGGCCATACCCTCCAGCGCGTGGACGGGCGTCTGCTCGCGTCCCACGACGCGGATGAAATAATCTTCAAGCGTCGGCCGCACCGGCGTGATCCCGAGAATCCGCGCTTCACAGGCGCGCAACTTGTCGAGCGTGCCGTACAGCTCGGCCTCCGCAACTTCCAGGCGGTAGCGCGCCCCCATCGCAACCGCGCCGGCCAGTGCCGGCGGAAGCGAGCGCCCCTCGCGCATCTCGAAAAGAATCTCCATCCCGGCGATTTCGAGCGAGACGATCTCGCTGGGCGCCCCCACACCCTGCAGTTTTCCGCCCGCGAGCACGGCCACGCGATCGCAGAGCATCTCCGCGTCCGAAAGAATGTGCGTCGAGAAGAAAACCGTGCGGCCCTGGCTTTTCAAATCGTGAATGATGTCGCGCACCTCGCGCCGGCCGATGGGATCGAGCCCCGACATCGGCTCATCGAGAAACACCACCGGCGGATCGTGCAGGATCGCCTGCGCGATCCCGGCGCGCTGCAGCATGCCCTTCGAAAATTTCCGCAGCTGGACGTCCGCGGCCGATGCGAGCCCGACTCGCTCGAGAAACCGCGCCACGCGTTCGCGCCGTTCGGCGGCGGTGTAGTTCGAAAAGCGCGCGTAATAATCGAGCAGCTCGCGCGCGGTGAGGTAGTCGTAGAAATAGGGCTGCTCGGGGAGATAGCCGATGTCGCGGTGCATGTGCACGTCGCCGATCGAGCGGCCGCGGACGCGCGCCGTGCCCGCCGTCGGGAAGATCAGCCCGGTGAGGAGCTTCAGGGTGGTTGTCTTTCCCGCGCCGTTGGGCCCGAGAAATCCGAAGACTTCGCCTTCCGCGACCTCAAGCGTCAAATCGTCGAGCGACCGGCGCATGCGCTTGCGCCAAAAGCCGACGGGATAATCCTTGGTGAGTCCGACGATTTCGATCGCTGGGGCGCTCATGGCAGTTCGCTCTATTCACTATAATTTTTTTCGAGCGCGACGGCCTTGTCAATTCGCAGAGGTTGCTTCGCAAAGCACAATTGCCCTTTGCGGCGGCCCTGTGGGCGAGGGGCGACCGAACCACTACCAGTAGACAGTTTCGGCACGCGCCACCGAATATTTTGTGGTCACCTTCCCTTTTTCGCTTGACAACTTTTCCGCAAACTCCGATACTCCGCAACCAGACTCGGCATTACGTGCACGGTCGTTTGTCCCAGCGCCGCGGCCGCCCACGCGAGAATCAGACCGGGTTACAACGACATCTAGCGGCTTGCGCTCCTCAGACCGCGCTTCGTGTAAGACGCGGCCTAGCAGCGCTTTTTGCTTTTTTTCGGTTTGAGCAGGGGCTTTGCGGGGGCGAGGCGCCTGCTGGAAGTTGTTCAAATCCTCTCACTCCGTGTATCCCCTCGATACACGCAACAATTTTCCGGGTTCCGGTCGGGAGTATAATTAGAGGTAGTTCCTCCCGCCTGGCACCCCGGCCAACTTTTTCGGCGGCACGACTGCCGGCGCGGAGGCAGAGATGGCAGAAACGAGAATGATTTTGAATTCGCAAATGGAACAGACGGCACAGCGGACGACCGGACTGGATTTCAAGCGTCGCTTTACGGACGGGTTCGCATCGCCATTCGACAAAGTCGAATGGGAACGCCGTACCGCACTCATAGGCAATGATAAGGGGCAGGTGATTTTCCGACAGGAGAATGTCGAGGTCCCGAAATCCTGGTCGATGACGGCGACCAACATCGTCGCCTCGAAGTACTTTCACGGCAAGCCCAATACGCCGGAGCGCGAAACTTCCGTACGCCATCTCATCAGCCGCGTGGTCGATACGATCGTCGGCTGGGGCGAGGCAGGAGGCTATTTCGCGAACGCGGAGTCGAAGGGCGCGTTCCGCGACGAACTGACGCATCTTCTGGTCGAACAGAAGATGGCGTTCAACTCCCCGGTATGGTTCAACGTGGGAGTGCAGCCCAAGCCGCAATGCTCGGCCTGCTTCATCAATTCCGTGCAGGACAGCATGACCTCGATCATGGACCTCGCGAAGACCGAGGGCATGCTTTTCAAGTGGGGCTCGGGCACCGGCACGAACTTCTCGGCTCTGCGCGGCAGCCACGAAACGCTTTCCGGCGGCGGCATCGCCTCGGGCCCGGTGAGCTTCATGAAGGGCTTCGACGCCTTCGCCGGCGTGATCAAGAGCGGTGGAAAGACGCGCCGCGCCGCGAAGATGGTGATCCTCAACGTCGATCACCCGGACATTGTCGAGTTCATCGAGAGCAAGACAAAGGAAGAGCGCAAAGCACAGGTGCTGATCGAGCAGGGCTACGACTCGTCGATCGACGGCGAGGCCTACTCTTCGGTCTTCTTCCAGAATGCCAACCACTCGGTGCGCGTCACCGACGATTTCATGCAGGCCGTCGAGGAAGACCGCGACTGGTGGACTCACCAGGTGACCGACGGAAAGCCGCTTGAAAAGTTCCGCGCGCGCGACCTGATGAGCAAGATGGCCGAGTCCGCCTGGCAGTGCGGCGATCCGGGCATGCAGTACGACACGACGATCAATCGCTGGCACACCTCCAAGAACACGGCTCGCATCAACGCGTCGAATCCGTGCTCGGAGTACATGTTCCTCGACGACACCGCGTGCAACCTGGCTTCGCTCAACCTGATGAAGTTCCTCGGCGCGAACGGCCAGTTCGACACCGAAGGGTTCAAGCACGCGGTCGACGTCACGATCACGGCGCAGGAGATCCTGGTCGATAACGCGAGCTACCCGACGCCGAGGATCGAGAAGAATTCGCACGACTTTCGGCCGCTCGGACTGGGCTACGCGAATCTCGGCGCGCTGCTGATGTCGCTGGCCCTGCCGTACGATTCCGACGGCGGGCGCGACTTCTGCGGCGCCGTGACGGCCCTGATGACCGGCGAGGCCTACGCGCAATCGGCGCGCATCGCCGAGCGCATGGGGCCGTTCCCGGGCTACGCGCCGAACCGCGAGCCGATGCTCGACGTGATCCGCATGCACCGCGATTCGCTGCGCCCGATCAAGGAAGAAAACGTGCAGCCGTCGCTGCTGCGAGCCGCCCAGCAATCCTGGGACGACGCGCTCGCGCTCGGCGAAAAATGCGGCTACAAGAACTCGCAGGTGTCCGTGCTCGCGCCCACCGGCACGATCGGCTTCATGATGGATTGCGACACGACCGGCATCGAGCCCGACCTGGCGCTGGTGAAGCAGAAGAGGCTGGTGGGCGGCGGCGTGATCAAGATCGTCAACAACACGGTGCCGCAGGCGCTGATGAAGCTCGGCTAC
>Ga0335073_10004894_pt1 | contig 18779 bp, 19 predicted proteins | sample Lox_Sample_22_FD_207093 | JGI IMG/M metagenome (GOLD analysis project Ga0335073, IMG submission 207093) | Soil microbial communities from Loxahatchee National Wildlife Refuge, Florida, United States - Lox_Sample_2.2 | ecosystem: Environmental > Terrestrial > Soil > Wetlands | place: USA... | reverse complement strand
GCGCGCGACGTCCCGCTCCCGGAACGTCACGCGCGCCCCGAGCCCGGCGCGCGCGACGTTCGCCGCGGCCGCCGCGAGGAAGTCGGGGCGCCGGTCGTACGAGGTGACGTGGCCGGTCGGCCCGACAGCGGACGCGAGCGCGATCGTCAGCGCCCCGCTCCCGGCCCCGGCCTCCGCGACGCGGCCGCCGGGCTCCACGGCCGCGAGGAACATCAGCTGCGCCGCGTCCTTGGGGGTGACGATCTGGGCGCCCCGTCGGACCGCGGCCGACCGATCGGAGGGGGAGGGCCGGACGACCCGGTACGAGGTCCCGAGCCACTCGACCGCCTCGCCCGGCGCCCGGCCGATCTGGCCGGAGAGGTCGATCACCCCGCGATCGTCGAGCCGCGTCGGTCCGCGCGCGAGCGTGACCAGGAGCGCCGGGGCTCCCCGGGCCTTCAGCGCGACGGTCTCCCCCTCGGCCCAGCCCGCCTCCGACACGGCGACGCGCGTCCCCGAAGACGGCTACGGGCCGGTCGCGGTAATAACCCGATGGAGCCGCCCCATGGGTCGTCTTTATTGGGAGGGCGCTAGTCGGGGCGCGCCGAGAGCGCGGGGGCGATCGGTGTCCGGTCGGCCGGGGCGGCTCGGAGCACGCATCCAGGAGATGGTCCGCCGGACGGGGTCGATCGCGCGGTCACGCGGGTATAGTGTAGTCTGGTTATCACATAGGCTTGCCAAGCCTATAACCCGGGTTCAAATCCCGGTGCCCGCATCCCGAACCCGCGTCCGACCGGCCCCGTTCCCCGCGCCGGCGCCGCACCAAACGTTTGATTCGGAGTCGTGATACCGGTCCGATGGCCCGCGTCCGTCGTGTCCACGTTCCCGGAGGCCGCTGGTTCGAGTACATCTCGCGAGGGACGGGGCCGGCGACGCTCCTCGTCCATCCCGGGGGCCCCGGACTGACCTACCATTACCTGCGGGGGCTCCTGCGGCTCGCGAACGCGCACCTGCGCGTCGTGCTGTTCAATCCGCGCGGCGTGGGGCACAGCTGGCGGCCCCGCTCCCCGCGGGAGTACACGATCTCCGCGATGGCGGAGGACGTGGAGGCGATCCGCAAGGCGCTCCACATCTCGGAGCTGCACCTCCTCGGGTACTCGGCGGGAGGGTTCGTCGCGCTCGAGTACGCGCACCGGTTCCCGTCGCGGCTCACGTCCCTCCTGCTGTGCGCGACGGGCGGGAGCGCCGAGGAGGTCCGCCAGGCGTACCGGACCGTGCTCGGCGTCGCCCCGCCGAAGCTCCGCGGGCTGATCCGGGAGCTGACCCGGGCGAAGGCGTTCGACTCGCCGGAATACCAGCGCATCGTGGAGCAGGTGTTCCGCCCGTTCCAGACGCGGTTCTTCTCGGGCACCTCGGCGGACTGGAAGGCGACCAAGCTGTCGCCCGAGGTCTATCGGGCGATGATGACCCGCTCGGGCGACGAGTTCGCGGTCGACGGGACGATCGCGCGGTGGGACGGCCGACGGTACTACTCGCGGATCGAGGTGCCCACCCTCGTCGTCGTCGGGCGGTACGACTTCTTCCTCAACGCCTCGATCGAGATGGCGGAGCGGATCGAGCCGGCGCACCTGCGCGTCCTGCAGCACAGCAGCCACCGGATGATCCTCGAGCAGCCGAAGGAGTTCCTCGGAACGGTCCGGGAGTTCCTCGAGGACGTGACCGGCGGCTAGCCGACCGGTCGACCCGGTTCACTCGGTCGGCCGCACCGCCTCGGCGGGGGGCATCCGGGCCGCGCGCAGCGACGGTTCGGCGACCGCGAGCATCGCGAGCCCGTAGGCGAGCAGCAGGATCAGGCCGAGCGTGAGCCACGGCGCGGCGAAGACGCTCGTGCCCGACGCGGCCGCCGTCGAGGACTGCGTGCGGTTCCAGACGACGAGCAGCCCGAGCGCCGTGCCGATGGCGATGCCCACGAGGGTGACGAACGAGTACTCGAGGAAGAACGTGCGCAGCACCATCCCCTGGGTGAACCCGTTCGCGCGCAGCATCCCGATCTCGCGACGCCGCTCGACCACCGCGCGCAGCGCGACGATCCCGAGCGCCGCGATCCCGACGACGAGGCCGAGCGCGACGAACACCTGGAGGAGACCGATGATCCCCTCGGTTGGCGCGATCGACGAGGCCAGGAGGTCCGCGATGTCGAGGATGACGAACCCGTACGGGAAGAAGGCCGCCTTCGCGAGCTGCGCGGCCCGCGACGCGGAGGCCCCCGGCGCCACCGTGAGGAGGAACCGGTCCGATCCGTTGATCCCGAGCGCCGCACCGGTCGGCGGGCTCACGAAGATCCCGCTCACGAGCGACTGGTCCATGACGCCGATGACGGTGACCGAGGTGCGGTTGCCGTTCGCCGGGTTGACGAGCTCGATCGAGCCGCCGACGCTCACGTGGGGGTGGGCCGCCGTGCTGGGGCTGAGCGAGTTCTGGACCGTCGAGTAGGCGTTGTCGACGATCGCGACGCCCGGAGTCGAGGCGAGCGCGGCCATCACCTGGGCCGCGGTCCGGCCGCCTTGGGTCGACTGGAACTGGTACTGGCTCGTCTGGTAGAAGTTCGACGCGGCCGGCGCCGTCGCCGGGGCGACGTAGACGCTGTCGGTGTACGGATTGTAGGCATAGCCCGAGACGTTCACGTACATCCCCGCGGACGCGAACGGGACGACGTACTCGAAGTAGGGCGCGAGCGTCGAGTTGTTCGCGATGAGGCCGGGCAGGTCGGGGATCGGCGAGGACGAGTAGGCGACGAAGGTGTATCCGCCCGACTGCTCCTCCAGCGTGTTGGCGAGGCTCGCGTCGACGGTCGCGCCGACCGTCGCGATCGCGATGAGGACGAAGATCACGAGCGCGAAGATCGCGAGGCTGATCACCGTCCGGGACGTCTTCCGGGCGGGGTAGGAGAACGCGATCTGCGCGACCGGGGCCCGCTGGGTCCGGCCGCCCGAGATCCGGATCAGGGCGTTCGCGATCGTGGAGGCGTTGAAGGCGAACAGGAGGAGCGCGCCGCCGACCAGGAGGATGCCGACCGTGAAGACGTCGAACGTCGTCCCGGTGTGGGCCGAGCCGATCACCGCGTCGCGGAGGGGCGGGTAGCCGGCCCAGAGGAGGAGCGCCGCGCCCGCGACCGAGAACGCGAGCCGATTCCGCACGAACCGCGAGGCGACGAGCGCGAGGCCGAGGACGAGGAGGGCGCCCCCGAGGATCGGGTACGACTCGTCGCTCGTGCCCGCGTGCGTGCTCGCGAAGAGGAGCGCCCCCAGGACGAACACCGCCGCGCCGAGGTAGGCGAGGTAGGTGTACGTGCGCAGCGTCGGGGGCGGCTCGGGGATGTCCCGGATCGCCCGCACGATGTTGAGCCGGCTCGCGCGCCGGCTCGCGATCACGACGGTCACGAGCGTGAGGAGAAAGCCGAGCACGTACGCCTCGATCAGCGAGGCGGTCGTCACGGTGAACGAGTCGAGGATCGCGTTGCCCGGGAGCCCCGGGATCCGGTAGAGCGCGCTGAACGCGTAGACGAGCCCGTAGCCGACGCCGACGCCGAGGGCCGTGCCGGCGAGCGCGCTGCCCGCGGCATAGACCGTCCCCTCGAAGAAGAACGAGTAGACCAGCTCGCGGCCCTGGAGCCCGATCGCGCGCAGGACCCCCATCTCGCCCTTGCGCTCCTCGGCCAAGAGGACGAAGATCCCGACGATCAGGAGCGCGCCGGCGACGATCGCGAAGAGCCCGAGGACGAGGAACAGCGTCGTGAGCGTGCTCGAGGAGGAGGACGCGCTCGCCAGGGAGTTCACGAGGAGCTGGTTCACGGTCAGCCCGCTCGCGGCGGGGATCGTCGCCAGCGTGGCGTTGAGGGTCGCGCTGACCGCCGGGGCGAGGGCGAGGCGGTTCGCCTGATCGCCGACGTTGGTCACCGACAGGAAGTTGATGGCGCTCGGGAGCCGGGCGAGCTGCTGGGCGGTCGCGAGGTCGACGAACGCGCTCCCGAAGTTCCCGAGGCCGCCGGTCGGAAACGCGCCCCGGATGTTGTCCTGGACCACCGCCTGGACGACGGACGGGATCGAGGTCGCCCCGGCCCCGTAGAGGAGCACGTGGTCCCCGGCGGAGGCGTTCATCTCCGACGCGGCGAGGTCGTCGAGGATCACTTCGCCGGGCGCCGGACCGACCACGACCGACCCGTTGTCGGCGACGAAATCGCCGAGCTGGCGGCTCTGGTTCGCGTTCACGCCGACGAGGTTCAGGTTCGGCTGGGGGATGCCCGAGGTCCGATCGAGCACCGAGACCTGGCCGACGATCTCGGGGGCCATCCCCGCGATGTCGGGATTCCCCGCCGTCGCGTTCGCGACGTCCGTGTAGACCGAGTAGGGGAACGCCGTGTAGGATCCGGACGGCGACTGGTTGCCGATGACCTCGTCGTTGTACCCGACCGCCAGGACCGTGTAGTGCACGTCGACCTGGTTCACCGTGTCCCCGACGACGAGGCTCCCCGACACGATCATCGTCGCGACCAGGAGGCCGAGCACGAGCAGGATCGTCCGTCCTCGCGCCCGGGCGACGTTGCGCAGGCCGATGCGGAACGCGATGCGGTGGCGTACCGCGAGGACGATCGCGACGACGAAGACGGCGAGCAGGACGAGGATCAGGAGGCCGACGATCCCGAGCGCCACGGGGTCACCCCTCGAGCCGACCGTCCCGCATCCGGACCGTGCGATCGCAGGCAGCGGCGACCGTGGGATCGTGGGTCACGACCACGATCGTCTGGTGGTAGGTCTGGTTGAGCTGGCGCAGCAGGCTCGTGACCTGCCGGGAGTCCTCCTCGTCCAAGTTGCCGGTCGGCTCGTCGGCCCAGACGATTGCCGGGCGCCCGACGAGGGCCCGGGCGAGCGAGACGCGCTGCTGCTGCCCTCCGGAGAGCTCGGAGGGCTTGTGGTCGACCCGGTCGGTGAGCCCGAGGTCCCCGAGCATGGCGCGCGCGCGCTCCCGGGCCTCTCGCCCCGGGACCCCGGCGATCAGGAGCGGCATCTCGACGTTCTCGGTCGCGGTGAGGACTGGGAGGAGGTTGTACGACTGGAAGACGAAGCCGACGCGCCGGGCCCGGTAGTTGCTCTTCGTTCGGTCGTCCATCGAGTGGAGGTCGACGCCCTCGAGGAACACCTGGCCCCGGCTCACCTCGTCGAGCCCCGAGAAGCAGTTCAGGAACGTCGTCTTGCCGGATCCGCTCGGTCCCATCACGGCGAGCATCTGGCCCCGCGGGATCGAGATCGAGATCCCGCGCAGGGCCGAAACCTCGGTGTCGCCGCTGCCGTAGACCTTCCAGACCTCCTTCCCGACCACGACCGGTTCGCCGAGAGCTTCCGAAGCGGGCGCAGACTGAGGATTGGTCGCGTTCATGGTGCGGTCCGTGGGGTTCGGTTCCCGGCGCCCGTCAGTCCGCGGATGAATTAAGCGGCGTGACCCACCGGCACGCCGACCGCGCGCCGCCACGGGGCCGGGGCGCCGAACCAGAGCTCGTTCCGCGAGCTTGCGCACGGAGGTCGCGGAGAGGGACCGCGCGCGACGCGACCCTAGGAGTCCATATGCTATGCGCACACCTACGTACGATGTGCCCTCGGCCGACGACCCGAAGTCGGTCGTGCGGGAAGGCTGGAACCGCGTCTCGACCATCTACCGGCCGTCCGGTTCTCCCGCCGACGCCTTCGGCCACACCCTGCAGCACCACCGCGAGTGGCTCGAGCCGCTGTTCCGCCGCCTGCGCCGCGGATCGGAGGTTCTCGATCTGGGATGCGGATGCGGGATCCCGGACGCGCGCCTGCTCGCGGAGCGGTTCCGGGTGACCGGCGTCGATATCTCCGACGTGCAAATCGCGCGGGCCCGGCGGCTCGTGCCGCAGGCGCGGTTCGTGCGGGCCGACATGACCGAGATCGCCCTCCCGGGAGGCGCCTTCGGCGGCGTCGTCTGCCTCTATGCCCTGATCCACGTCCCGCTCGAGGAACAGCCGGGGCTGCTCGGCAAGGTCGCCCGCTGGCTCTCGCCGGGCGGCCTGTTCCTGGTCACGACCGGCTGGACCGCGTTCACGGGCACGGAGCAGGGATGGCTCGGCTCGACCGCCAAGATGTACTGGAGCCACGCCGACGCCACGACGTACCAGCGGTGGCTCGAGGAGCTCGGGTTCCGCGTCCTTCGGCGCGACCGCGTCCCCGAAGGCGAGGAGGCCCACGCGCTGTTCCTGGCGCAGCTCGGCGACGAGCCCCGGTGAGCCCGGACGGTCGCGGACGCGCTCCGGAAAGTAGAATCTAGGGGAACGCGATGCCGGTCGGGCGCTCCGCCGCCGGGGCGGGGGGGCCCGGAGGGGTTCGACCACGAGCGAGTCGGACACGGCCCGGGTGGCGCTGCGCTTCGTGAACGAGATCAACCGGCACGATATCGAGAGCCTGCTCGCGCTGCTCACCGAGGACCACCTCATGATCGACGCCCAGGGGCAGGAGCTTCGGGGCAAGGACCGGTTGCGGGCGGCCTGGACGGAGTGCTTCCACGCGTTCCCGGACTACCACCTCGGGGTGAAGGAGTGGTTCCAATCCGGCCGGGTCGTCGGCATGTTCGGCACGGCGAGCGGGACGTTCGCGGTCGGCGAGCAGTTGCCCGCCGAGAACCGCTGGCGGGCGCACGCGGCCTGGCGCGTCGTCGTCCGCGACCACCTCATCGCGCAGTGGCAGGTGTACGTCGATCGCGAGCCGGCGCTGCGGGCGATGGGTCCGCGCCGGCCCGCCCCGGTCGAGCCCGGCCTCGAGCGGAAGGGCTAGCGGCCCTGCGGCACCCCGATCCACTGCTGGAGCCGGTGCAGGTTCGCGAGGGTCCCCACGACGATCAGCGCGTCCCCCGGCTGGAACTGGAACGACATCGGCGGGTTGAGGATCGTCCGGAACTCGCCGTCGGGCCCCGGGCGGGCGTAGCCGATCACGAGGCAGTCCGACGCCTTCCGCACGAGCGCCTCCGCCTCCGGGAGGGTCTGACGGGAGATCGGGGTCCACTGCGTCAGGACGAACTCCTCCATGTCGGCCCCGAACTCGGTGGTCGTGAGGTCCTCCACCATGTTCGCGACCTCGGGCCGGAACGCCGCGTCGGCGCACAGACGGCCCGCCATCTCCGCCGGCGACGCCACGTAGGTGACCCCGGCGGCCTTGAGGGTCTGCTTGAGCTCGGGGCGGCCGACCGAGACGACGATGCGGATCGTCGGGTTCATCGCCCGGGCGTTCAGCGCGGCGATGAGGGTCGTGGTGTCGTCACCGGTGCAGACGACGACGGAGTGCGCCGACTCGATGTTCACGCGCTTCAAGATCGTCGCGTCGCCCGGCGGCCCAGTGGTCGCGAACAGCTTCCGATCGCTGGCGAGCGTGTGCAGCAGCGCGACCTGCTCCGGGGTCTCGGCGACGACCGCGACCTTCTCGTCCTGGGCGATCAGCTCCCGGACGACCGCGCTCCCGACGGCCGCGTACCCGAGGACGACGATGTGGTCCTTGAGGTCGGTGCCGAACGTTCCGAGCAGCCGGTGCTGGGACTCCTCCGCCACGACGCTGATGACGATCGAGACCAGATAAGCGCCGAGGAACACCTCGGTCGCCGCAATCCCGATGACGAACAGCCGGGCATCGGGCGTGGTCGGGACGACGTCCCCGTAGCCGATCGTCGACAGGGTCACCATCGCCCAGTAGGCGGCGGTCAGGACGTCGGGGTACCCGTGGTACGACTCGAGGTAGTAGAACCCGAAGGTCGCGGTGAGGTACACCGCGGCGTAGCCGGCGAGGAAGATCCACAGCCGGGAGAGCAGCCGCGACGCATACGAGACCCGGAGCGACTTCACCGGCCGGGCAGCCTCGGGGCCCCCTAAATCGTTGCGCCCGACGGGGGTCGCGGCCGGGCCGAAGGATAAGAGGGGCGCGACCGTAGCGGGTGCCATGCCGCGAGTGAAGATCGAGTTCGTCTACGCCGGGATCCGCGTGCGGGACCTCGCGCGGTCCCTGCGGTTCTACCGGAGCCTGGGGTTCCGGGTCGGCCGGCGCGGCACGATGAGCCACGGCGGGAAGTGGGTGCACCTCGCCTTCCCCGGGGCCGCGCAGCGGGTGGAGCTCAACTACTACCCGCCGGGCAACCCCTACTTCGAGCCGCTCCGGACCGGGACGGAGTTCGACCACTTCGGGTTCCGCGTCTCGAACGTGGAGGAGTGGGAGCGGACCCTGCGCCGGCACCGGCGGCCGATCGTCGCCCGCATCCGGGAGACCCACGAGAACATCGTCTACACGCGGGATCCGGACGGCAACTGGCTCGAGTTCTTCGGCCCGCCGCCGAAGTAGTCCGATCGCCGCCCCTCACGCGAACGGGATCCCGTCGAGCGACGCGAGGCGTCCCACCGGATACTCGCCGATCCGCTGAGCGCGGGACCAGGGGGAGCGGTCGTAGAAGAAGTCGAGCCGGGCCCCGGGATCCGCCGCGAAGCGCGGATCCGACCGGACCCGCTGCTCGAACTCCGTTCTTAAGGCTGGGTCGCGCGCGAGCTCCGCCCGCGCGAGCCGTTCCACGACATACGCCTCCCCTCGCTCCTTCTGCTCGAAGATCGCGTCGAAGAATCCCCACCGGACGGCCGAGTCCGGCGCCTCGGGCTCGAGCCAGTGGATCACGACCTTTGCGAGGCGCTGGTCGAGCGGGACCACCGCGGAGCCCGCGGGGAAGGTCATGACCTCCGTCGACCGGAGGCACGGACCGAAGCGTCCGTACTCCCCTTCGACGTTCCCGCCGCGGAGGATCGGATGACGTCCCTCGAACGGGCGCTCGGTCCATCGCATCCCGGAGCAGCGGTACCGCTCGACGGGGCCGGTCCACTCGGCCGCGGTGCGCCGCATCTGTACGTGGTGCGCCGCAAGGACGTCGAGCACGCGCCGCCACTGGGGCGGGACGATGTACCCCGAGGGCGGGACGATCGAGACCGCGACGCGGGCCCCGGTCTCGACCGGGATCTCGGCCTCCCACGGTTCCGTTCCGTACTCGATCGCCATCGCGCCCGACACCTCGCTCGGGCGACGCTCGAACCGGATCCCCCGAAACTTCACCGGCGAGGTCGCGCCGCTCGACGCGACCACGAGCGGGAATGGGGCGGACGTGCGCGCGGCCTCGTGGAGCCGCGCCGCCGCGGCGTCGGCCTCGCGATTCAGCGCGATGAGCTCGGCGGCGTCCCGGTCGAGGATCCCGAGCAGTCCGCGGAGGACCTCGTAGTTGGCCGTGACCCGGGTCCGGTAGTCCTTGAGCATGTGGAGCTCGACGAGCAGGGCCGGCCGGTTCTCGAGGATCATGTAGCCCGTCGAGAACCGGGGCGGATTCTCGTTGTACGCGAGGCCCTGCGCGGGGTCCGTGTCGTCGCGCAGGAAGACCGCGTAGGGGAGGGCGAGGTGCCCGGACGCGTCGACGTGCCGGACCAGTCCGGGGGTGACGCGGTCGCGGATCCAGCGCGCCGTCCCGGCAGCGACGTCGGGCGTCGCGTCGAGCTGGAAGGTCACATCGTACTGGAAGTCCGCGCCGTCGGTCACGTGGTCGTCCACGAAGAAGTCCGGGCGCCATCGATCGATCAGGTCGAGGAAGGCGCGGGTCTCGGGCGCCTCGGCCTTCAGGTAGTCCCGATTGAGGTTGAGGTTGGTCGCGTTGGCGCGCCAGCCCATCTCCTCGGGCCCGTTCTGGTTGATCCGATGGAACGGGGACCGCCGTTCGTGCCCGTCGATATTGTACACCGGGACGAAGGCGAGCACGGCCCGCTCGAGCAGCGGCGCGAGCGTCGGGTCCCGGACGAGGTCGCGCGCCAGCGCGAGGCAGGCGTCCTTGCCATCCATCTCGCCAGCGTGGATCGCGTTCTGGACGAGCAGGACCACGCGGCCCGACCGGTGGATCGCCTCGGGATCGAACGTCCCGTCGCCCGAGACCACGGCCAGAGTGAGCTCGCGGCCCTCGCCCGTCCGCCCGAACGCCTCGAGCCGCACCCGGTGCGGGTACGCCGCGACGAGCCGCTCGAGGTAGGCGATCGTCTCGGCGTAGTTCGGAGTGGCCCGGTACCCGCTCCGCTCGGCGGGCGTCGCCCAACCCCCGGCGTCCGGGCTCGCGCTCATCGGTCCCGACCCGACGCGGGACCTCGCGCGTCCTCTTAACCGTCCAACGTCCCGGGGCGCGGCCGAACCCGGGAGGACGCCGCCTCGCGGCGCCCGGCGCAAGGGGTAAATACCGAGCCTCGGGTGGGCGTGCCCCTGACCGCGACGGTGGTGCACGCGATCTCAGGGAGTGCTTCCGTGGCCGACTCTCCGGTTCCGGTGCCCCTCGAGGTCCATGAGTTGACGCGTTTCGAGCGGGCCCGCATCCTCGGCGCCCGCGCGCTGCAGATCTCGCTCGGCGCGCCGATCCTGATCGACGTCCCCAACGAGCTGGTCGACCCGGTCGAGATCGCGGAGCGCGAGTTCGCCCAGGACCGCATCCCGATCACGGTGCGCCGCGGGCCGCGGGCGAGCTAGACGCCGGCCTCGTCGAGCGCGTGCGCGCAGCGGCAGGTCGGCGGATGGGCCAGGGCGGGTAGCAGCCGCTTCAGGATCCGGCCCATCCGGTCCGCGTTCCGGTGCATCACCGCGACGATCTCCTTCGCCTCGACCGGGCGCTCGGCCCAGACGTCGTAGTCCGTGACCATCGCGAGGCAGGCGTAGCAGATCCCCCGCTCGCGGGCGAGCGTGACCTCGGGGACGAGGGTCATGCCGATCACGTCGGCGAACGTGCGGAAGAAGCGGGACTCGGCCCGGGTGCTGAAGCGGGGCCCCTCGACGCACACGTAGGTCCGGTCGGCGGCGAACGGTGTCCCCTCGGCGGCCCCGGCCGCGACCGCGGCCGCCGAGAGGTCCGGGCAGAACGGGTCCGCGAGGGAGACGTGGTAGACCCGGCCGCCGTCGAAGAACGTCGTCGGCCGGCCCTTCGTCAGGTCGACGAACTGGTTCGGGAGGACGAACGTCCCCGGCGCGAGGTCCTCCTTGAGGGAACCGACCGAGCTCACGGTCACGATCGCCTCGGCCCCGAGCTCGCGCAGCGCGTCGACGTTGGCGCGGTAGTTCACGCGGTGCGGCGGGATCGAGTGCCCCGCGCCGTGGCGGGGCAGGAACAGGACCGTGAGGCCGCCGAGATCGCCCTCCTCGATCGGGCCGCTCGGGGCGCCCCACGGGGTGGCGAGCGCGTGGGTGCGCTTCGGGCCGCCCTCGAAGATCCCCCGGATCCCCGAGCCCCCGATCACGCCGATCGTGCGGCGGGCCGCCCCGCTCACGGTCGACCCCCGCCGCCGCTCCCGTCCGCGGGGCGCGCGCGGGCGAGGAAGCGGGCCATCACGACCTCGCCCCGCGTTCGCTCGAGGAGGGCCCGCGCGGTGTCCTGCTTCGGCTTGAGCGGGACGATCGCCCGGGTCGTGTCGAAGCGCAGCAGCGATCGCGTGAGCCGCTCCATGAGCGCGAGGTCGGCCTCGGCGCCGGCGACATCGTCGCGCCCGAGCCGGTCGAGCACGCGGCGTCGGACCTCGCCGACCACGTCGCCGAGCCCGAGGAGGTACGGCTCGGGGTCGACCCCGAGCTCGGCCGGGCCCGGGAGCGGCTCGCCCGCGTTGATCGCGCCGAGGAGCACGGCCTCGACCGCCTCCTGGAACGCGTCGAGCGCGAGCGGCTCGTCGCCCCGCCCTTCGCGGTGCAGCCAGTCGGCGAGCTCGGCGGTGCCGCGGCGGACCTCGGCGAGCTCGACCGCCGCCGATCCGTTCGCATGCAGGCGGGTCATCGTGCTCTGGGCGAGGCGACGCAGCCGCCGGGCCCGCTCGTACAGGTCCTCGCGCCGAAGCTCGCGCTGGCGCAGGTGGGCCTCGATCGTCGCGAGCACCGAGTCCGGGACCCCCGGCGAGGTCCCGGGCGCGCCGCTACCGGAAGAGGGTGAACCGCTGGTCATCGTCGCCTCCGTCGAGGATGCCGAGCCGGACGCCGGCGTCGAGCCACCCGTGGGCGTAGCTCGCCGCGGCCAGGGCCCGGTCCGGGTCGCCGGCGGCGGAGAAGTGCTCCGCGTCGGCGAGGTACGCGCGCGCCATCCCGAGGAAGTCGTCCGAGGCCCCGCGCAGGAACGATCGGGCGGGCGGGGCGGCGGTCACCCGGTCGAGGGCCTCGCGCGTGAGGCGCAGGTACCGCTCGAGGAGCGTCGGTTCCGACACGTTCGGCGGGGCAGAGCCGGGCGCGCGATATAATCCGTCGGACCGGCCGGGAGCTCAGCCCTTCGGGACCTTCTCCCAGTCCTTGAGGAACCGGGCGAGCCCGAGGTCGGTGAGGGGATGCTGGACGAGCTTCTCCATCACGGCGTAGGGCATCGTCGCAATGTCGCCCCCTACTTTCGCCGCCTCGAGGACGTGCACCGGATGGCGGACGCTCGCGACCAGGATCTTGGTCTTGAACGCATAGTTCCGGTAGATCTGGACGATCTCCCGGATGAGGTCCATCCCGACCTGGCCCTGGTCATCGAGCCGGCCGATGAACGGGCTCACGTACGTCGCCCCGACCTTCGCGGCGAGGAGGGCCTGGTTGGCGCTGAAGACGAGGGTCATGTTGACGCGGATCCCCTCCTGGGCCATCGTCTTGGTCGCGCGGAGCCCCGCGGGGGTCATCGGGCACTTGACGTAGATCGACGGGTGGATCTTCGCGAGGTGGCGGCCCTCGCGCAGCATCCCCTCGGTGTCGGTGGCGACGACCTCGGCGGAGACGCTCGGGACGCCGAGGGCGCAGATCTCCCGCAGCACGTCCTCGAACCGGCGCCCCTCCTTCGCGACGAGCGTCGGGTTGGTCGTGACGCCGTCGAGGATGCCGATCTCCCACATCGTCCGGATCTCGGTCACGCTCGCGGTGTCCAGGAACAGCTCCATCGTCCCCTCCGTCACCCCCGCCGGCTCAAGTCGCCTTGCCCCGGAGCTTGAGGAGCTCCCACGCCTCGTCCCGGATGCGCTCCTTCGACATGCCGTAGCGGTCGAGGAGGGCCCACGGGTCGCCCGACTCGCCGAAGACGTCCGGGACGCCGACCCGGCGGACCGGCACGGGATAGTTCTCCGAGGTGGTCGACGCGACGAGCGCGCCGACGCCCGTCAGCACCGAATGCTCCTCCAGCACCAGGATCGCGCCGGTGTCGCGGGCGGCCCGCAGGAGGGCGGGCTCGTCGAACGGCTTGACCGACGCGAGGTCGAGGACCCGCGTCGAGATCCCGACCTGGGCGAGCTCCTCGGCGACCTCGAGCGCCCGGGCGACGAGCGCCCCGACCGCGACGATCGTGAGGTCCCCGCCGGCCCGGAGCTCGGCCGCCTTTCCGATCGCGAACGATCCGTCGGTGACGGTGGGGAGGTTCTCGCGGGTCAGGCGCACGTAGGCCGGTCCGTCGCGCTCGTGCACGGCGAACGTGGCGGCCCGGGTCGTCGGAGCGTCCGCCGGGACGATCACGGTCATCCCGGGGAGCCCGCGCATGAGCCCGAGGTCCTCCACCATCTGGTGGGTCCCGCCGTCGCCGCCGACCAGGAGACCTCCGTGGGTCGCGACGACCTTCACGTTCGCGTGGTTGTAGCAGATCGACTGCCGGACGAAGTTGTAGGCCTGGCCGGCGGCGAACACGGCGAACGTGCTCGCGAAGACGGCCCGTCCGCCGAGGGACATCCCGGCGGCCATCGACATCATCGTCGGCTCCATCACGCCGACGTTGAAGAAGCGGGTCGGGAACTTCTGGCCGAACAGCATCGTCCGCGTCGACCCCGAGAGGTCCGCGTCGAACACGACCACGTGGGGGTCGCGCTCCCCGATCTCGACCAGCGCCTTCCCGTAGGCATCGCGCAGGCTCTCGGGCTTCCGGGGCTCGGTCACAGGGCCACCTGGGTGTCCGGGATCCCGAGCTCGATCAGCGCGCGCTCGGCCTCGGCCTTGGACGGGGCCTTGCCGTGCCAGACATGGGTGTTCTCCATGAACGAGACCCCCTTCCCCTTCACGGTCCGCGCGACGATCGCCGTCGGCCCGCTCGCCGTCGCGCGCGCGGTCTCGAGCGCGTGCAGGATCTGGCGGAAGTCGTGGCCGTCGATCTCGATCGTGTGGAAGCGGAACGCGCGGAACTTGTCGGCGATCGGCTCGATCCCGAGGATCGCCTCGGTGGAGCCGTCCGTCTCGTAGCCGTTGCGGTCGAGCAGGACGACCAGGTTCTCGAGCTTGTAGTGCCCGCCCGCCATCAGCGCCTCCCACGTCGGGCCGGCCTGGCACTCCCCGTCGCCGAGGACCGCGTAGACCCGGTTCGTCCGACCCGCGAGGCGCGCGTCGAGCGCCATCCCGACCGCCATCCCGACGCCCTGCCCGAGGCATCCGGTGGCCGCCTCGATCGCCGGCAGCTTGCCGCGGTCGACGTGCCCCTGGAGCCGGCTGCCGAGCTTCCGCAGCGTCCGCAGTTCCTCCCGGGGGAGGAAGCCGCGGAGCGCGAGCGCCGCGTAGAGCGCCGGAGCCGCGTGGCCCTTGGAGAGGACGAGGCGGTCCCGGTCCGGCGCGTCGGGCCGCTGGGGATCGATGCGGAGCTCGTGGAAGACGAGCGCCGTCAACAGGTCCGTCACCGAAAGGCTGCCGCCGGGGTGGCCGCTGCCGGCCCAGTACGTCATCCGGATGACGTCCCGCCGGATCTCGAGGGCCTTCGCTTCCAGCGACGGGATCAGGTCGGCCGGGAGCTCCTCCCCCATGCAGGGCGGCGCGAGGAGGGGCGGGCTATTTGACCGTTGAGGAAGCGGGCCGGGAGCGCGCGCGGCTCCGGCCGGTTCCGGCCGCGGGGACCGACCCTCCGAGCTGCGCCCGGAGGGTCGCGAGGTCCTCCGCGTACCGGGCGTACCCACGGTCGTCGAGCGGGGTCTCGAGATAGCCCGGCACGTCGTTCCACCGGGGGTCGCGGAGGAGGGGCGCGAAGCCGGCCGCCCCGATCTCCCCCTTCCCGATGTTCTCGTGCCGGTCGAGGTGGGAGCCGAGCTCCGCCTTCGCGTCGTTCAGGTGGAACGCCCGCACCGCCTCGAGGCCGAACGTCGATCGGATCCGGTCGGTCAGCTCGCCGTAGCCGGCGTCGGTGCGGAAGTCGAACCCGGCGGCGAACAGGTGGCAGGTGTCGAGCGTGACGCCGACCCGCTCCGGGCGCTCGATCCGGGACAGGATCGCCTGAAGCTCCTCGAACCGGGAGCAGAGGGTCGTCCCCTGGCCGGCCGCGTTCTCGAGCAGGAGGCGCACGCGGCCCTCCGGGAACTTCGCGATCGCCCCGTTGACGCTCGCGACGATCGTCGCGACCCCCTCCTCCACCGTGGAGTCCAGGCGGGCCCCAGGGTGGAAGATCAATCCGTCGACCCCGAGCATCTCGGCGCGCCCGATCTCGTCCTGGAAGGCCCGGCGGCTCCGCGCGAGCCCGGCCCGCTTCGGCGAAGCGAGGTTGATCAGGTACCCGTGGTGAACCGCCGTCGCGCGGACGCCCTGGTCCCGCACCGCGGCCCGGAACGCGGCGGCCGACTCGGGCGCGATCGCGGGCCCGCTCCACATCTGCGGGCTCTTCGAGAAGATCTGGAGCGCGTCGCCCCCGATCTTCTTCAGCTCCGCGACCGCTTCGGGAAGCCCGTTCGCGATCCCGAGGTGCGCGCCGAGGATCATCCCCCGCGTCAGGGGTCTCCGCGTTTAGCCTCCGCCCCTCGCGCGCTCGGGGTGGACCGGCGGGCCGCCGGGGGCGTCTTCCGGTGGCGCGCCGAGGATCGGACCGATCCGATCGGCAGCCGATGGTCCCGACGAGAACGGGCCGAACCGTGCGATGTCACTGCACGCCGCTCGTCTGGCCGTTCGACGGGTCCCAAAGTGCCCAAAGATTTAAGGCGGGGAACTTCCGACTTCACACAAGTGTACGGGCGACGGCGATTGTCGGACGTCCCGGACCCATCGCCCACCGACGAAGGGAGGGCCTCATCGACCGCTTCGGGACTCCCGAACCCGTCCGATCCGGACCCGGCGATGAGCGAGCCCACGGATCCGACCTCCTTCCGATCCCCGCCCGATGCGTCGGGTGCGACCGCGACCGAGGAGGCGATCGACCCGACATGGAACGATCCGGTCAAGGTCCTCGACGAGCTGGCCCGCGTGGACGCCGAGCTGCGCCCCCGGCGCCCGAGATCCGGCGCCAGCGTCCCGCGGCCCGAGCCGGTGGCCGCGGCGGTCTACTCTGAGGATCCGACCCCGGCGGAAACGGAGCTCAGCCCGCACCTCGAGGAACGGCTCGAGCTCGCGAGCGCCTCGCTCGTCCAGATGGGAGCCGGGCTGCGGGCGATCGACGACCAGTGGCGCGAGCTCCGCGCCGCCGCCGATCGGCTCGAGGAGCAGATGGAGGGCGCGGCGAAGGAGATGGAGTTCCTGCGCGAACGCGCCGGGACGATGCCCGCCGGGGCCGCCGCGCGGGGCCCGCTGTCGTCCGCCGCCGAGGCGCTCGCCGCCCGGTCGGCCGCCCACCAGCTCCCGGTCGACGCACCGTACGGCCAGTTCACGGCCGACCGCTACCGCCGGACCGTCGACGCGGTCAAGGACCGCCGCCGCTCGATGGCGGCCTGGACGATCGGGCTCGCGGTCGCGATCAGCGGGGCCCTGCTGACGTTCACCTACCTCGCCCACGAGGGGACGCCGCCCCTCTGGCTCGCGCTCCTCCCCCTCGTCTGGCTCATCCCGGTGCCGTTCTTCCTGGTCTCGTTCCTCGCCACGCAGCGGCTCGTCTCCCAGAACGCGCTCGACCTCGCGGGAGGCTCGTGACCTACCCCACCGTGATCTTCCAGATCACGGCGATCGGGAAGAACCCCCGCGCGCTCGCGGAGAGCGCGCACTCGGTCCTCCACTGGATGCGCGGCACGCCCCGGCTCGCCTTCCGCGGGCAGGTCTGGCTCGTGATCGAGCCCAAGGGGTACGCGACGAACCCCGCGCTCTACGAGGGGCTGCGCGCCGAGGGGTGCCGCCTCATGGTCGTTCCGCCGGAGTACACCACTCCGCTCGGCGCCCACGGCAAGGCCCGCGCGCTCCAGTACGCCGTCGAGCAGCGGCAGGCGCTCCGCATCTCGACCGCCGACACCTGGGTCTACCACCAGGACGAGGAGACGTGCGTCGGCGAGGACACGCTGCGCGGGATCTCGGAGTTCATCGAGGAGGGCCGCTACCAGGTCGGGGTCGGCATCATCCTCTACCCGATCGACTGGGCGGGCACCCCGAGCCACGTGCAGGAGCTGACCCGGTCGTACGACGACTACCGCGTGCTCGACTCGATGACGATGCCGGGCAACCCCACGTCCGGGGTCCACGGCTCGCACATCCTGGTCCGGTCGGACCTCGAGGACGACGTCGGATGGGACTCGATCGGCTACGAGCCGGCCGAGGACCTCACGTTCGAGATCCGCCTCCGGCGCAAGTTCGGCGCGGTCTTCGGCGTGCTGAAGGGCTTCGCGTACGAGAAGGGCGCGTTCTCGCTGGGCGACCAGCTCCGGCAGCGGCGCCGGTGGATGCACGGTGTGCTCCACGCCCTGCGCCACACCCACGAGCTGCCGGCGAAGCGCCGGCTGACCCTCACCTACTCGGCGCTCTCCTGGTTCTCGGCGTTGCCGAGCATCGCGATCCTGCTCGCCGGCCTTGAGCTCCGCTACGGGCCCCTGCTACTGGTCTCGGGCGTCTTCACGGGCTTCATCTGGATCTCGATGGTCACCGGCTACCTCGAGGGGTACCGGATGCACTCGGAGTACATCCAGCTCCACATCTCGCGGACCCGATTCGTCCTCCATGCGATCGTCGGCGCCCTGGTCGACGTGCTCGCGCCGTGGTACGCGCTGGCCTCGCAGCCCTCGCTCGGCGACTTCATCCCGAAGGAGCGGCCGTACTGCCAGATCTCCCCGACGCCGATCCCGACCGCGGCTCCCGCGTAGCGGGGGTCGCCCGCGGGCGGTTATCTCGCCGGTCGCCTTCGGTCGGCCGGTGCCGGTTCGGACGACCTACCTCGCCTTCCTGCGGGCGGTCAACGTAGGGTCGCGCACGATCGCGATGGACCGACTGCGCGCCGCCGGGGAGGCGATGGGGTTCGGCGACGTTCGGACCGTGCTCACCTCGGGGAACCTCGTGCTCACGGACGAGGAACCGGACCCGGACCGGGTCGCGCGACGGCTCGAGGCGGGATGCCGGGACCGGCTCGGGCTCGCGACCGAGGTCATGGTGCGCGACGTGACGACCCTCGAGTCGGTGATCGACCGGAACCCGTTCCCGGAGTTCGCGCAGCAGGATCCATCGCACCTCCTCGTCGTCCTGCTCCAGGAGCCGCCGCGCCCCGACGCCGCGGCCGCGTTCGCGGACGGCCTCCCCGGCCCGGAGGAGGGCCGGGTCGTCGGCGCGCACGCGTTCGTGACCTATCCCGCCGGGATCGGGAGATCGCGCCTCACGCTGCCCCGCATCGAGGCGGCGCTGGGGACGCGCGGCACCGGCCGCAACTGGAACACCGTCCGCCGGGTCGCGGCCCTCGGCCGCGCGCCGGTCGGCCCGCCGAGGAGAGGAGGCTGACAGCTTTCCGCGTTTCCCGTAGGCTCGCGCACTTCAGTACCGCGCGGAACGCCAGCGGGCTTAACTGCCGGGTTCGGAATGGGACCGGGTGTTTCCCCGCCGCTTTGGCCGTCAGCC
>Ga0335073_10004893_pt1 | contig 18779 bp, 13 predicted proteins | sample Lox_Sample_22_FD_207093 | JGI IMG/M metagenome (GOLD analysis project Ga0335073, IMG submission 207093) | Soil microbial communities from Loxahatchee National Wildlife Refuge, Florida, United States - Lox_Sample_2.2 | ecosystem: Environmental > Terrestrial > Soil > Wetlands | place: USA... | reverse complement strand
ATCAAGGCGAAGCCTTGGCTAGTTTGCGCTCTCCGCGCCGCGGTCGGTGTGTTCCACGCGGGCGGATCTTTGCGGGTGGTTGGATCGCGCCACCCGTAACTTTGATCCAGCCCCGAGCGCGGGCTCGCAATGGGACCATGATAGATTCCTCCCGGTAAATGTCGCTCACGTCAGCTGGAGCATCCCGGCAACCCACCTGGCCGCATTGTCCCCGACCCACCGAATCGGCGTGCGACAGCACCGCCACGATTTCCCCGTGCGGCAAGCCCCCGCATATTGACCGCTCGCACTCTTCTGGCTTTCGCGTTTTCCAAAGATGGCGCCCAAGTTTACGGGATGGCCCGTCACACGGAGGGTCAGGGCGCTCTGTGGGGGCTTCACTCGATTGACGTCAAGACCGGCGCTGACCGGCTGCTCGCCCCGCTGGATTTTCCCACTTACACCGCGAACATTGCGGGATTCTGCCTGCACCCGGACGGCTTTCACTGCCTCACGTCCCTCGCGAAGTGGCCGTCGGATATCTGGATGCTGGAACGCTCTGCTCCGCCGAGACCGAAGACCTGGGTGGAACGATTCGCGCGCCGCTGAGTTGGCGAGCCGGTCGGCAACTCGGAACTTGCCGCCCCTACCATCCCGCACCGCCTTCCCTTTCCGGTCTGGGCGTCTTTGTCCAAGTGCCGCTGGCAACGCATTTGCCGGATGCTAGTCGACGTGTGCGAGGACCTATCCAGTTGGGGGCCCGGTAAACCGGAGAGTGCCTCCACACGCGGGACCTGCTCATTCAGATCATGGAACTCGCGGGGCCAGAGCCGGTGCGCTAGTGTAGTTGACGGGAAACAGGAGGCAATTTGAATATTCGCCAACGCGCCACCACAGGGTTTTTCACCATTGGACTTCTCGTTACGCTCGCAGCCAGCTTGCATGCCGACGATATGGCCTATGCGCTGGGAACACAAGCGCTAGGGGTTCAGAATCCGCTCGGCATCGTCGACCTCCATACGGGCGTATTCACGTTGATCGGCAATATGGGATCCGGGGGATACGACGGCCTGGCTGCTTGGAACGGTGTTCTCTACACCGAACAGAACGGACTCCTTTATTCGGTCAACACCGGCAACGCAAGCCTCACCCTCATCGGGGGAATCAACGGCCATCCTCTCGTCACGTTCGGCTCAACCACCACCGGACTCTATGGCGTGGGGAATACGGGTTCGCTTACGGTGCCGACTCTGTTCTCGATCAACCCTGAGACTGGCGCCATGACGACGATCGGGCCGCTCGGCGCCGGCGCCGTGCCCAACGGCCAAGGCGCCTATGCGGCGCTCTCCGTCGGATCCGGCACGCTGTACCTGGAGTTCCAAAGCAATCTTTACATCATCAACACCACAACCGGCGCGGCCACGCAGGTGGGAACTACCTCCAGTAATGAGTATTTGAGCACCGTGCCGCTTTTCGAAAACGGAACGTATTACGCCGGCTATGGCAACGGAATCGGCACCATCGACGTCACCACCGGCCAGATCACGCCCGGCTCCGCGATTTCCGGAGGACCGGGGTCCCTGGTCGGTCTCGCGCCCGATCCTCTGCCCGCGGGCACAACGCCGCCTATGCTGACGGCGAATGCCTACATGCTCACAACACAGGCGCAGGGAAACCAGAATCCGTTCGGCATCGTCGATCTCAACTCCGGCGCGTTTACCTTGATCGGCAATATGGGAAATGGCGGATTCGACGGCCTTGGTGTTGCCAGCGGCACTCTGTACACCGAACAGAACGGACTGCTTTATTCGGTCGACACGGCCACGGCAAACCTGACTCTCATTGGAGGAGTCACCGGCAACCCGGCTCTCGTCACGTTCGGCTCGACCACCACTGGACTCTACGGCGTCGGCAACACGGGTTCGTCTACGGTGGCGACTCTATTTTCGGTCAATCCCCAGACGGGCGCAGCCGCGGCGATTGGGCCTCTCGGCGCCGGCGCCGTACCCAACGGCGAAGACGCCTATGTGACGCTTTCCGTCGGCTCCCCCACGCTGTTCCTGGAGTACAACAGCACTCTCTTTACCATCAACACTTCAACCGGCGCAGCCACCCAGGTGGGAACCACCTCCACGAACACCTCTCTGACCAACTCCCTGCTTCTCGAATACGGCACGTATTATGTCGCCACTGGGAACGGTATCGCCACCATTAACATTGCCACGGGCCAGATCGATCCCCACTCTTCGATTTTCGGACCAGGGGGCTCCCCCGTCGCTCTCGCGCCCATGCCGCTAACCACGCCCACCCCGGCGGTCACGCTGGTGGCCAATGCGGAGGGCGGTGTCGCCACCATTTCGCCGAACTCGTGGGTGGAGATCAAAGGTTCCAATCTTGCTCCGTCGGGCGATACGCGCATCTGGCAGAGCCCGGATTTTGTAAATAACCAGCTGCCCACCAGCCTGGATGGAGTCAGCGCCACGGTGAACGGTGTGCCTGCCTACGTTTACTACATCAGCCCCACGCAGGTGAACATACTCACGCCTCCCAATGCCATCTCCGGATCGGTGCCCGTTGAGCTCACCGAAAATGGAGTGGTCAGCGCCAGTTTCATGGTGCAGGCGCAGACGGAATCTCCCTCGTTCTTCGTCTTCGGCGGCGGACCTTATGTTGCCGCCACCCACCTCAACGGCAGTTACCTCGGTCCAACCAGTCTGTATCCCGGTTTTACCACCCCCGCCCAGCCTGGCGAGACGATTGTGATGTACGCCAACGGCTTCGGATCCACGTCGACACAGGTAGTGAGTGGCTCGGAGACGCAGTCGGGAACGTTATCGCCAATGCCGGTGATCACCATCGGCGGCGCGGTTGCGACGGTGACCTTCGCCGGCCTGGTTGCTCCGGGCGAGTTTCAGTTCAACGTGGAAGTGCCGCGCTTGCTCGCCTCTGGCGACCAGCCCACGGTAGCAATGTACAACGGCCTGACGACGCAGGGGGGAACGCTGATAACGGTCCAGCAGTAGCGGTGCTTCATTTCCGGCCCAGTCGACAATCCACAGGAGTGAGAAGTCCCCGGCCCGCCGGATGGGCGTGATGCCGCCGCGGCCGGTCAGACGAAATCTTCGTCCGCGATCTCCTCAATGGCCGCCTCACTTAGTTGCGGCGCCGCCACGCTGTGTGCCCGCAGCGTCCGCCGCAGCCTGGCAGTCCAGCCGTGAAAAAGCTCACGGGAAGGCGCCGGGCCCGGAGTCCGCTTCGTTTTCACTCCCTATCAACGCCCTTGCGGCAGTTAGCGAAGGGGACCGTAGCGGAAGGACGCAAGTACAATTCCAATCTCGATCTCGGCATCTGCGGCGAACCGTGCTCGGTTCAGTTTTGCCATCACGGAGTGATCTCCGTCTCCTGCTTCCCCTACCGCCTGCCGTTGGCACGTCTCGCTGCCGCCCAGGCGGCGATTTCGGGCGATAAGTTCGAAACCCAGCGCACCGCATAAGTAAGTCGATGGCGTGGGCGCGAGGAAATCGTCATGTCCACGCCATCGAAAAATTCCCCGGGGCCGGCAGATCGGAGCCCGGAAGCCGGCTAACCACCCGGCGACATGCCGGAGGAAACGCTACGCGCAATCCTGAGGCAGGCTGGCACAGACCCGGAGGAATTCTCGTCGCTCGGCCCGGCGAAGCAGAGGACCCGCGAGGCCCAGCCTTCAATGGAACGTTACACTCGTGGACGCTTCGAAGTGGCGATGATTCTTCAATTCCACCTCGACGCGTTCTCTCTTGCCGGAGTGATATGCCACGACACAGGTGCCGCGGACAGGCAGCCAGTGAAAGTTATCGCCGATCTTTACTGCATCCCAGGCAAGGTGGTCCTCGCGCTCAGCGAGCTCGAACTCCTCCGGGAAACGCGCGTCTTCGTACAACTCGATCACATGACCGGTGGCGGAGTCGACGCGTACGTGGCCGATACGAGCTGGGTTGAACCGTTGGTAATACTCATAGAAGTACGAGAAGCAGCCATCCACCGGACTCGTGTAGCGGTACCGCTCGGGGGCTTCGGCCTCGATGGTCACCGGGCATTTGGGGTCGAACAATCCCCGGATCTCACTGCCGAAGCCGCCATGCCACTTGAATCCCGGCAGCGAATCGAATGGCTGATTCAAGGGCTTGCCGTTCCGCCGGATTACGCTATAGGTGGTGCGGGAACCGTGAAAAGTGACCTCCATCTGGATGGTATCGAGGGTCGTCCATTGCGTCGATTCCACGTTGCTGACGTATCGCGTTTGAGTTTCGTCGGCGATAAAGTTAGGTAAGTTGGAGGCATAATCGAGGTTGGCGCGACGGGCTTGCGCGAATTCCTCACTGTCGGGCACGTCGGCGACTACGGCACCGGGCGGGACGGGCCGTTCGAGCAGGTTCTTGCCTTCATGGAAGATGCGGCCGGAGAGTGTGGCGGCGAGTTTCTCCTCCGAGGGGCGCTCGATGAGACGAATTGCGGTGACTTCCAGGTACTGATAGCGTTCCGTGTTTTGTTGGAGCGTGGGCTCGATGGGCCTACAGGAAACTTCCACCTGGTCCCCCATGCGGTATTGCTCAGCTAGTGTTTTCGCTGAGAGCGCGCCGCTCGGGGGCAGGCCCGCGGAAATCACCCGGCGGTCGCTCAAACGGACTGCCAGGGAATCTTCGCCGAGACTCTCCAGGTATCCGGTAATGGAAGCATCCTTGGCCGCGCCAACGTTGGCGTGCCAGATGAGCAGCGCTGCTAACAGGACGGGTAGCCCCGCAGCGAAGCTGCCTGTTGCTGGCCGTACCATACAAGCTCATGATACTGCGCGCGCGACGGTGGGTAGTGCCAGGTTGGCCCGCGGCGAGCTTCACGCCCACACGAACGTTCCGCGCCCTGGATCTCACCACGCCGGCATACGCATCAAAATGGCGCCTGCTCCTGGCAAGCTCCAGGTTAAGTGGGCATTCCGTCGATTTCAGGAATTAATAGCGGCAGGAGCGCCGCTGGTGGACGAGATCGCCGTATTTTGTCCAGAACCTTGAGCCGGTGTCGTTCGCAGCAGCAAAATCAATGGTTTGGGCGTTACGGAGCCGGGCGTACAGCCGGGACGCCTTCCGGCAGCGCCACCCCTGGAGTTGGCGAGAAATGCCCATTCGCGTATTCTGGGGGTAGGATGGCTCCGGCCTTTCAGTGGGACAGTCGCAAAGCGCGCTCGAATCTGCGGAAGCACGGCATCACGTTCGTCGAAGCTGCCTCAGTCTTCGCGGATCCGCTAGCTCGCATTTTCGACGACCCCGATCATTCGATGGAGGAATCCCGCGAGATTATTATTGGTCGTTGCGGAAAGGGAAAACTACTACTCGTCTGTTTTTCGGAACCGTTTGAGGAACAGATCCGGATCATTAGCGCCCGTCGCGCAACGAAGCTTGAGCAGCATGACTATGAAGAAAACGTCAACGCGTAAGTCAAGAACAAAAGGCCCTGATCATCTTAGATCAGAGTACCGCTTCAACTATACCGCGTCGAAGCCGAATCGGTTTGCGAAACGGATACCCGAGGGGTCGCTTGCCATACTATTAGACCCGGACGTCGCCCGGCTTTTCAAAGATGCTGAATCGGTCAACACCGTGCTTCGCGCCTTGATCGCGACCATGCCTCAGCGACGTATGCCCTTGCGATAGGCACGCCAAGCGCGCTCCGGTCGCTTGGCCCCCACGAAGCGGACTGGCGGGGTCCAGTTTCCCGTAACGCCGTTTTTGTCTCCGTGCCTGCCACCCGAGACTGCCGAACGATGCTTGAGCCGCAGCAGATCGCCCTCAGGAAGCTCCGACAAATATTCTCGGTGGCGCAGTGCAGATCACGTCAACCACATGATTCGAACACGCTATCTCGTAATGCTGAAGGGGACCAGGATAATCGTCTGACGCAGCAGTATGCTCTCTCGTGAAGTCGAGCAGATGCGAGGCGGAAAACACGCGAAACAATTTCCCAGTAAAGTGCTCCGGCAGTTCGGGGTACTTTCCATACGACTCGTTGAGAACGGTATACGAAACGATTTGCTGTCTGTCGAAGACCAGCCGAAAGGAGCGGCAGGTAGAATCCGTTTCAATCGGATGGCTTCCCAGGAGCAGTCGTTCGACTTCGCTATCGCCCCGCGCGATCAGAATCGGTGCCTGCGGCTTTGCCTCATGTACGATCAATTCGAGCGTCAACTCCTCGATCTCGCGGATGCTCGTGGCGAATAAGTACCCACAGTCGTTGATCTGCTGCGCAGCCTCGTCCCACCGGGGCTCTATCATGAAAGATCCTCACACACAGCCCAATCATCACCCGGACCGCTTCGACTCGCTCGCCAACCAGGTCGCAGTCGCGCCAGAGTCCGAATGCTCGTGTCCCTCTCCACAACACAGTGAAAGCAGCTAAGCTTGCAGCCGTCCTTCTCGGGATCATCGACGGGGCCTATGAATTGCCAGTCGCCCTGACGATCATGCGCAACGAGCACAATGGGCGCGTTGTCCTCCACGACGCACCGGCTCACGAAAACATTCAGATGCGGATCATCGGAGAATGGCCACTCGCTTTCGGCAAGCCGCTGGTCGTCAACATAATGCATCATCCGGGCAGAGAGCAGACCTTCCTCATACAGCAGTGGCTGGGAAACGAAGAAAGCGGATGAATCCTCCCACGGGTATGTGCCATCCCTGGCGGGCCAAAGGCATTGGACCGTTGGAAACTCGGTACCGCCGTAAAACCAAATAGCCCAACCGAGGAGATCTTTGTACCACGACTTCCGAACATCGCGGCTCCAACAGTTGTAGCCTTCGAGCACCCAATCGTGTTCACGTCCCGCCGTAAAGTTGTTGCCTTTGCGGACGTTCTCCCCAATCCAATTCAGAATCGAGTGACGCACCCGCTGATCCATACCGAAGATAGCCACCTCTGGGTGACCGAAGGTTTCGAAGAGCCCGATAGTGAAAGCCCATCCCGGTGCCCCGTCCTGTTCGCGGATGTTTGTAACATTCCAGCCGTGGCGTTCGACGTGGCTTAGAACCTCCCGCTCGCTTGCATCAAGCTCTCGGTCTCGGAACCTTTCGATCATAGTTGAGGGCGCTCCACGAACATTCACGATAGCGCACGACGCGGGCATTGTGGACGAAGAGTGGGCTTTTGTCGAACTGGCCCATTCCAAGGTGGACCCCCCCGACACATCTTTCCACTAACTGTTTGTCCAGCGCCCCGATTAGGCGTTTGAGTCAGTCAATACCCAAGTGATCAACGATCAGGGCACCGCGTTTGATGAGGTGCCGTTCGACCCCTGTCTGGTTAACGATGATCCTGCAAAGCGTTTCCCAGACCTCTCGGTCGTTCCAGCCGCCAACCTCTGTCGCAAACTGAGCTTGGTTCAGCGCGAGCACATCCCGTGCGAGATCGCCAACCGTCTCCTCCCGGTTTGGAAAAGCAAGTGCGAAGCCGGGCAAAAAACGCAATGCCACTAGACCAATGATCAAGCCTACAAAAGCGGCCAAGCCGACTCCTGCGACCCGGGCGTGGATGCACGCAGCACCACCAGTCCCCAGAATCAGGCCCCCCACTGCAAAAGTAGTTACGGTCGAGCTGGAACAGACCAACGGTGGCATTCTCATCCCTGTGACTTCTTGCATCCTGCACCATCGGTTGCGGCGAGTGTCCTCCTGGAACAACGCCGCAAGCTTCGTGGAGGGGCGAATCTCCCGACGACTGATACCCAGCAACTCGACGATCCCGCGCCTAGTTTGATAAAAAGCCGCGCTCGTGAAGCAACGATTTGACGCGACGCCGCGAAGCTTTGACATCACCAACTCGTGGAGGTCGCCGACCGTACATGCCCGCGACGCTTCTTCGTCCTCGATATGGATCTGGAAACCCTCCTCAACCGCCAGAAACAGCTCAACGATGTCCAGCCCCATCATGGCCTCCAATGGTTATTCTAACCAGCGTCGAATCGACCTTACGGGCCGAAGCCCCCGATAGGTGGCCATCCCGGAAACTGGCCGCCTCGAACGGGACTCATTCGGTGCAGTCTCCAGGAACCCCTACAGCCGTTTCCCTGGTGTGTAGGGGCGCGCTAATCTAAAAAGTGTCCGATATGCGCGACGCGCTGTTTCTTACTGTGCTCAGTGCGGTTTCAGTTCTCGGCCAAGCCCAGGAGCGCCTCCGGCCTCCGTTTCAGCCCGATTCCTCAGAGCTTCTGCCAGCAGACCTGTCTCAGATTCTCGCTGCGCTCTGCCCCGGCAGGGGATTCACCGGAGCACAGGCCGGGTGTCACGTTTGCCCCATCGGGACCTCGCGGGCTAGAAGCAACGGGGACTTGACGATTTCATTCGCATTACGCGGGCATTTCGTCATTCCGAATTCCGACGACCTGCTGCTCGGCACGGAAGGTTGCGAGGATCACGCCCACGGATTTGGGGGCAGCATACTCTTCACCCGCGACAATGGCCGGTGGCGCATCAGCCGGGAGTACTCTCCCGGGTCAATTGGGCTTTGCCGGAAGGTCGTGAACCGCGTAGGCCGGGACGGTCTCGTTTGCTATAACGAGGATCAACACTACGATTCCCGGCGAGGATGGGTTTCCTTCACCGATCTGTTTGAGGATCCGGTAGTGCTCGGGTTCTGGAACGACAACATGAACAGCGCGTGCGATGTGCAACGACGTCCATTGTCGTTTGTTCAGTCGGAGATCGTAAAGGTGGAATTCGGACAGGACGAACGGGGCGGAGTGAAGTTGACTATCGATGAGCGGTGCCGAAAAGGCGATCTGAGTCGCCAGAGCGTTGAGGCGTGTGAGAGCGGCGACGTGGGCTTAGGTGGCGTCGAGGCACCCTACAGTAATTACCAAGTCCAGTACCGCTTCGATGGAGAACGGTTCGCCTTGCTGCCCGCGAGCACGGCGGCTAAGCATAGCCTCGATGTCTGTTTGGACCCGGACGTTGAACGGGGCCATTGAATGCCCCGCCAGCGGCTGCTCCCGATAGTGGACTTATCGGAAAAGTGCCTGCGTCGGAAACCCCGTGCCCCTGAAACGCCCCCAAGGGCTTCCCGTATGGTCATTGGAAAGCGACTGATTCGTTAACCTCGCTCCACGCTCGCGAACGCCGTGATGGCAAATCGCTGCGCAAGCAGTATACGGTCACCCCTCGGGACGGAAAGCGCTTGCCGCAGCTAAAGCATCGAAGTGTTCCGTGAGGTCATCGGCGATACCGGCTGAGACTTCGTCAAAGGAGGCGCCATCTGGGCCGGGCGCCCGTCGAATTGCCCTGTCGTCGAGGTTCGCCGGGAAGAGTCCGGGATGTGCGAGTTCGCCGGCTTTTGACGACCCGAGTCGGGATTCCGAATGTCACCGATGGTGATCCGGCACCGAGTGCCCCGAGGCGGTCAGCGTAAACCGGCCATGCTTGACGCCTTTGGTGGCGATCAAGGCATTGGCCAGATTTTGCACCAGAGATGACTTTCCCTGCACCAGCACCACCTCCAGGCAATTGTCGTGATCGAGATGAACGTGGACCGTCGAGAGGATGGCGGCGTAGTTTTGGTGTTGGAGTTTTGTGAGCCTCTCCGGCAGCAGGCGCGTATGGTGATCGTAAATCAGCGTGATCGTTCCGAAGATTTCCGCGTCCGGCGAGCCGGAGACCTCGGTGATCAACTCATCTCTCACCAGATCGCGAAACGCTTCCGAGCGGTTCGCGTATCCGCGTTTGGCAATCAGTTTATCGAATTCGTCAAGCAGGTCTAGGTCTATTGCAATTCCGATTCGGGCGAGTTCCGCCATCGAGTCCCCCAAAATTTGACACCGGAAACACATCCGGACCCACAGCTCCCTTCGTATCACATTTCGAAGATACGTGCTATTCTAAAACGCGAGTAGCACGATTGTGACATTCGTAGCACGAAAGGAGCTCATAGAGTGCATCTGCGCCGTCACTTTCGGCTTTTATTCGCATTGATGCTCACTTTACTCGCCGTTGCCGCGCAGGACCAGGCGCCGCTCTCCCCAGGCGAGAGGCCTGCTAAGCCTCAGCTATCGGGAACGGTCGTTGACCCGTCTGGCGCGGCCATCCCCGGAGCCACCGTACAGGTAGAAAGCCCGAACGGCGCCGTACTGGCAACGGCGCAGTCGGGGGTGAACGGCGCCTTCACGATTCCCGGGCTCGCTGCCGGGGATTATCGGCTGGTGGTATCTCATGCCGATTTTGAAACCAAAGAAGTCCCCGTCGCGATAACCACTACCGAGGCGCCGGCAGCGCTGCGCGTCGCTCTGGCCGTGGGCTCCGTGAATACGACCGTAACCGTGTCCGGCCGGGAGGACAGCCTGATCGGAGTTGCCGAATCCGCCACCCAGGGAACCGTGGGCGCAACGGAAATCGAAGATCGTCCGATTCTTCGTTCGGGAGAGGTTTTGGAGACGATTCCGGGCGTCATCATCACGCAACACGCCGGCGGGGGTAAGGCGAACCAGTATTTTCTGCGCGGCTTCAACCTCGACCACGGCACGGATATCGCCATTTCCCTGGACGGGATGCCGCTGAATCTCCCGTCGCACGCCCATGGCGAGGGGTACTCGGATATGAACACCGTCATTCCGGAGTTTGTGCAGCGGACGGATTTTCAGAAGGGTCCTTACTACGCCGATGTCGGCAACTATGGTTCGGCCGGATCGGCCGATTTGGTGTTCTTCAAGACGCTGCCCCAGAACTTCTTTCAGGTGGAAGGCGGCATGTACGGCTACGAGCGCGCCGTTTTCGGCGTATCCCAAAAGCTCGGTTCAGGCAATTTGCTGTTCGGCGGCGAGTTCTATCACGATGATGGCCCATGGACGCACGCGGACAACTTTTACAAGTACAACGGCCTTCTGACTTACAGCCAGGGCGACGGCGCCAATGGCTTCACCATCACGGCCCGCGCGTATCGTGGAACGTGGAGTTCGAGTGACCAAATCCCCATCACCGCCGTGCCGCAGGTCGGCTTTTTCGGAGCGCTGAACCCAACCGATGGTGGCGATTCGGACCGCTATAGTCTGCAGGCCGAATGGCATCGCCAGGACGGAAATTCCCGAACGCAAATTATCGGCTACGGCTTTTATTATTACCTCAACCTATTCTCCGACTTCACTTACTACCTGAATGATCCGGTTAAGGGCGATCAGTTCGAACAGCAGGACAGTCGCTTTGTAGCTGGGATAAAAGTGCGCCACACCATTTTCAGCCAGTGGGGCGGCCGCCGGGTGGAAAATACCTTCGGACTGGAGGGCCGCAACGATTGGGTCCACAACGGCCTTTACCGGACGGAAAATCGCACGCGCACCGACAAGAACGATATCACCGCTTGCGGTGACGAACCCATCGACGCATGCGATACCAATCCGGACCTGGTAGCGGTCTTGCCCGCTGCGACCGATGTGAATAAATTCACCGACACGATGTTCGGCTTTTATGTCGAAAACAAAGTCCAGTGGGCGGAGAAATTCCGAACGGTCCTGGCATTTCGCGGTGATGACGCAATTTATAATGTCACGAGCTTGACTCCCAGTTACACCGCTTCCGAATTGCCGGGCGCTCCGGTGGTCAACTTTGCGGCCGCCAATTCCGGCACCGCCACCAGGTTTCTGCCCGAGCCGAAAGCCAGTTTAATTTTCGGCCCGTGGTCCAGGACGGAGTTCTATCTGCAGGGTGGGTTCAGTTTCCACAGCAACGATGCGCGCGGCGCAACGCAAACCCAGGAACCGATTTCCCCGGATAATCCATTTCCCACGGCCACTGCGAAAATCCCCGCCCTGATCCCAACCAAAGGGGGCGAAATCGGCGTGCGCACCACGCCCGCGCCACATCTGCAAACCACGCTTTCAGTGTGGTATCTCCACAGTGAATCCGAATTGCTGCAGGATGGCGACACCGGGGGCACGGTTGCTTCCTTGTCGCCGAGCAACCGCTATGGAGTCGAATGGGCCAACTACTACACGCCCCTGGATCACTGGGCTTTCGATTTTGACTTTGCCGATTCGAGAGCATTCTTTACCGCAATCGACCCTGATGACGCTGCGCCCAACAGCCCCGGCGGCAAGCGCGTGCCGGAGGCGGTTGGAGTCGTGGCTTCGGCCGGCGCCACGCTTCACGATTACAAACGCTTCTCGGCTAGTTTGCGCCTACGCGCCTTCGGACCGCGCGATTTGACATCAGACGCCATTTATCGCTCCAATGCGACGGTTCTGCTGAATGCGGAGATCCGCTACCGGATTACCAGAAACTGGAGCTTTGTCGTTGAAGCCCTGAATCTGCTGAACCGCAGGGATCACGACATCGACTACGCCTATACCTCCCGAATCACGCCAGCGGCGGCGGCCGCCTTCACGGATGTTTTCCACCCCGTGGAACCCCTCCAGGTGCGATTCGGGTTAAAAAGAAACTTCTGAACGTAGAGATGGCCCGCCCGGAAGGCACCCGCCAGTGGCCGAAGAGTGGTTTTAAACCGGCCAAAGTTGATTTATTTCGGACTGCTGGCTCTTGAATTCCCGGCTCACGAAGTGTCCGTCTTATTTTCTTTTCGTTCGAAATTTTCCTTACTCCGCATGCCTTCGGAACCCTTGATAGACGGTCGTCTCAACTTACCCAACCGATTGCCGGCATAAACCTCTTGCAGGGCCCTGAACATTGGGCAAAATGGACTGCGCGAAGTTGATCGAGAGCCCGGCACACTCCAGTCAATACGGGCAGAGATTAGCCGGTTTAGGTGGGCATTCCGTCCATCTCAGGAACTAATAGCCGCATGAGCGCCGCTAGTGCCGCGACCGCGAGATCAATTCGCCCGCATCTCGAAGCATTACCCAACCAAGGCCTTGCTTCAGGCGCGCCCTTACGCGAGATTTCACGCGGTCAGGTACCTAGTGGACGCGATTGCCGTTCTTCGCCCGCTTCGTCTGGCGTGATAGGATGCCGACAGGAGTACCGGGTATGCGGATATCCGCGATCTGGATGTCGTTGATAATCGGAAGCGTTGTCGGGTTGGCGCAGCCGGCCTTCGAAGTAGCGTCTATTAAACCTTCGACGAGCCGAGAAATGGGCGGGATCCACGTGTACCCAGGGGGAAGGATGGAGTTCCGCGGATGCACACTTCACTATCTGATCGAACAGGCCTTCAGCGTCCAGGATTTCCAACTGTCGGGTGGTCCGGGGTGGATCCAGAGCGAAAGATACGATATCGACGCGAAACCACCGGCATCTTCTAAGTCGAGTCAGTATATGCCTCCTTATTCGAAAGCGCCGGTGCTCGAAGAGCAGCGCGAGATGCTGGTATCGCTATTGGTGGACCGGTTTGAATTCAAATACCACCGCGACACGCGCGAAGGGCAGGTGTACTTGCTGGTGAAGGGCAACAAGCCCCTCAATATGAAAGATGCTGAGGATAAGAACGGGTATCCGTGGGCAGGCAGCCCGCGCGGCGGCATGCTCGAGGGCGATGGCATCCAAGGGGCAAACGAATCCATGGCCGATCTGGCCTGGAGGCTGAGCCCCTATTTGGGGAGGCCGGTGCTCGATCAGACTGGCATTTCGGGGTCGTTTGATTTCCTAATTCGCTATACGCCGGACACGGACCACCCGGATATTGTCAATATGATTCTGATGGTTGTGCAGGATTTGGGACTCAAGCTGCAGCCTTCCCGCGGTGCGGTTGAGACCATCCTGATCGATCACATCGCAAAGCCATCGGCCAATTGAGGCGGAAGAATTGCCGCGAATTCCGTGAATATTACGACCCAGTAAGAGCGAGCGAGGCGGTTTCGATTGTCATCAAGCCCTACGGGGGTCGCGCGCATGGCTCATCACGGCAAGAGTGGCGGGGTGGTGCGGGGTACACTAAGGTGAATCTCAAATGCAGCTCGCGGTCGGAGCAAAACTCGGCCCGTACGAAATCCTTGCCGCCATTGGCAAGGGGGGAATGGGAGAGGTGTGGAAGGCGCGCGACACGCGCCTCGATCGTGTGGTCGCAATCAAGTTTTGCGCCGCGGAGTTCAGTCATCGATTCGGGCGCGAAGCCAAAGCCATCGCCTCCCTGAATCACGCGAACGTCTGCCAGATCTACGATGTGGCCCCGGGTTACATCGTCATGGAATACGTCGAAGGCGCGCCGGTCGCGCCTGTCGACTCGCCGCGCAAACTTCTGGATATCGCGGTGCAGATGACTGACGGCCTGGCCGCCGCGCACGCCGCCGGCATCATCCATCGCGACCTGAAGCCAGACAACGTCCTGATTACCCGCGATGGCCGGATCAAGATTCTGGATTTCGGGTTGGCCAAAGCAGCGCACGGCGACGTTGGCCCGGATGACGCAACCCGCACGATGGATCCCGGAGAGCGGGTTCTCACCGAACCCGGCACTACCGTCGGCACGGTTGCCTACATGAGCCCCGAGCAGGCGCGTGGACAGACGAATCTCACCGCGCAATCCGACCAATTTTCACTCGGCCTCGTTCTTTACGAACTGGCTGCCGGGAAACGGGCGTTTCGGCGCGGCACCAGGGCCGAGACGATGGCGGCCATTATTCGCGAAGATGCCGAAGCCCTGCCGGCCACCGTGCCTGCCCCGCTGCGATGGGTCATCGAACGGCTGCTTCACAAGGAGCCGGCCGAGCGCTACGATTCCACCGCCGACCTGTATCGCGAACTTCGCCAGTTGCGCGATCACCTGTCGGAATCGGTGTCGGCCAGCGCGATTCCCGCAGTCGCGGGAAACTCCCCCGGAGCGGGTTCGACAACCGGACGGCGAGCCATTCTGGGAATCGGTCTCGCGGCGGCCCTGGCGTGCGGCGCGGGCCTGGAGGCGCTGCTGATCCGCCCGCGGGCTGCGGATTTCTCCGCTTACAAGTTCAGACCCATCGCCCGCTATGGGACCACGCAGAGGTACCCGAAATGGTCCCCGGACGGCAAGAGCATCGTTTACACGGCCGAAATCCATGGCGTTTATCAGATTTTCACGAAAGGCGTCGATTCACTGGAGACGGCGCAGCTCACCCACGCCGCCGACTCCTGCACACAACCCTTCTGGTCTCCGGATGGCGCTACCATCTACTACATTTCGCATGGCAATTTGTGGTCTGTGGGAGCCTCCGGCGGCACGCCGGAGCTGGCGATGCAGAACGTCTCGTCAGCGGCGCTCCATCCGGATGGGAAGACGGTGGCGTTCCTTCGCGATGGCAAACTGTGGGCCGCTCCGCTGAGAGGCGGTGAGCCGAGGCAAATCGGGTTGGCTCCCGAAGCCAACGCCAGCTGGATGGCTTTCTCTCCGGATGGGTCCAAGCTCGGCGCAATTCTCCTGTGGAAGCTCTGGATTCTGGAGTATCCTTCCGGCGCCTCCCGAAAAGTGGGCGTTTTCGGTCGCGATGCGAGCTGGTTTCCCGACAGCCGTCACCTTGCCGTCAATGGCGGTGATTTCGAAAACACCATGCTTGTCACGGACTCCACTGACGGAAGCAGCCGGGTGATCTATCGCGTCACGGGGAGGCTTCTCGATCCGTCGGTTTCTCCCGACGGTAAAAAGATGCTCTTCAGCGGCGGCGCTGCGGCGGAATGGGATATTCTCGATGTTTCCCTGGCCGACGGACACGTCCGCACTTTAGTCGGCGGCGGCGGTGTCTCGTGGGAGCCGGATTGGGCGCCATCCGCCACTCATTTTTTGTTTTCGACATTCGGCGAGGGCGCAGGCGGGTACATCGTGGACCGTTCCGCCGCGGAGGGGTTTTCCAGGCGCGTGGCCGATGCTCCGCCGGGCGAGGACAGCTATGCTCTGGGGCCGCAATGGGCGCCGGACGGCACACGTTTCCTGTTCACGCAGGGCCAGGTGTCGCACATGCAATTAGCGGTAGCCAACGCATCCGGCCGGCGTCCCATCGTGCTCGCGGAGAATGTGGCGGAAAATGCCCACGCCTGGTCTCCTGACGGCCAATGGGTGGTTTTCCTGCGGCGTGAAGGCGGCAAAGAGCAGGTGCTCAAAATGAAACCGGTTGCGGGCGAGTCTCCAATCGTTCTGGCAACCGGCAGTCCGGCGGCGGACGACTACTCCATGATTCAATGGTCCCCCGCAGGCGACTGGATCGCATACCGATCGGCCGAAGGCACCTCCATGATTTCCCCGGACGGCAAGAACCCCCGCACATTGACCGCTCACAATCTCCTGGCTTTCGCGTTTTCCAAAGACGGCACTCAAGTTTACGGGGTGGTGCGTAACACGGCGGGTGAGGGCGCTCTGTGGCAGCTTCACTCGATTGACGTCAAGACCGGCGCCGACCGGCTGCTCGCCCCGCTGGATTTTCCGGCGTACACTGCCAACGTTGCGGGATTCAGCCTGCATCCCGACGGCAAGCGCTTCCTCACATCCATCGCGAAGTGGCCGTACGATATCTGGATGCTCGAAGGCTTCGATGCATTCAGACAGAAAACCTGGTTCGAGCGGTTATTCCGGTAACTGGCAACTGGTGGATTGGTACGGAATCCGCGCGGCCGTGCCACAAACAGCGGTCGAGCTAGTTTGGCCGAAGTACTCCCCAACAAGGCCCGCTCGGGACCTGGAACCTCGGCAGAATCGCGCTGTGTCCCGATGTGCTGTGTCATGCGCGTTTCTCGCGGGTAATCGGCGGGCGCCTCCGGCTAGCTCGCTATGGGCTGTTCCAGATCGCTGCTGAGGTATTCCAAAATCTCCTGCTCGCGCTGTTGAATTTCGAGCAGGATCGGTTCTGCCATTCGGGTATAGTCCTGCTGGGAATGAACCTTACGTGCCTCCAGGAGGACTCTTCGAAGGTTGCCAACGCATTGCTGTGCGAGCAGCATTTGGTCGTCTGTCTGAATCATGCCAGCTCCAGTTCCACAATACCGCGTTTTCGAAAGCCTCTGGAAGTTTGGTATGTGTCCAGCCAGAGATCAAGCACCTCTTGTCCGATTGAGGATCGCGCCCAGAAGACGTCCGATTCGAAAAGGAGCTTTGCTCGGGTGGAATCGAAGACCGCTTGCGCCGGAGCGGACATTTGCTCGACTTCAAAATCGTCGCTCACGATCGGCAGGATGTCGAGATCTCTGGGGGAAGGTTTGGCGGTGACAAAACTACCCCAAACGAAAATACGACGCAGCCGTCCGCCAGTGGCGGCGAGTTCCAGAATGGTGCGCAACCGGTCTGAAAGCCACAGGCGTCTTGGCGACGAGCCTCCGAAACGAGATATGAACTCCTGCCAGCCAGCAGTGTGCACGCCGGGTGGCAGTTCGCCATCAATGGTCAACGCAGGCAGCACAACCCAAACGATAACAGATGCAGCACCGATCGCTGCTCACCGGCGTTGGAACTTCATCCATGCAGCTCGCCGAATGGTGACGTTAGCGCGTTTCCCGGTACAAATCCGGTCCGACGCGCAACCACATCAGTGGTTGCGGCCCAGGCCATAGCGGTCTGGTCGAGTTGACGGGACCGCGACTTCACGGGCGTAATCTCCCAGAACCCCGTCTTGTGAGCGTCAGGCGGTCAGATCACCCAACTGGCGATATGCCGTCAACTGGGACGTGTTAACGCTACGGGTCAGGCAGGATCTGGTCCCGTTCGTGTTAATTTATTTGGATTGGGTCACTCGGAGGTGACACATGAAAACTGCATACTTTTTGCTGGTTTGCGGGCTGGTGCTCGGCGTTTCGGCCGGAAATGCACAAAGTGACGCTGCAGGATGTAAGGACTCACCGCTGATCGGCCGGTTTCCCGGAAGCTTTATCAGCCAGTGCAAGGACCAGGCTGACGATCTGATTACTTTGGGTAGCATCGGACCGAAGAAAGAAAGCAAGCGCATCGAAGGCGAACTCCATCACACTGACTACCGCTGGCCGACCAGTTCGGCGAACAAGGCACAGGTAGTGGCCAATCTGCATAACGCCCTGACGAAGGCCGGGTACTCGCTTGTTTACGATTCGGGCGATTATGGCGATTTCACCGGGACCAAGGGGAAGACCTGGATCGCGATCGAAGTCAGCGGCGGTGGCAGCTACTCGCAAACCATAATGACCGAAATTGCCCTGGCGCAGTGGGTCACCGCCAAGCCCGCCGAGACCGCCGATAGCTTCGCCACCCAGCAGGCCCAGCCCAAACCCGTGCAGGCCCAACCCGACGCCAAGGGCTGCAAGGATTCCCCGCTGATTGAGCGGTTCCCCGGCAGCTTTATCCAGGGCTGCATCGACAAAGCCGACGAAAAGCACAACTTCGAAAATCTTGGGCCGAAGAAGGAGACCAAGACGCTGGAGGGTGAAATCCACCAGGTGACGTATACCTTTCCGAATACGGCCAGCAAGGCTCAGGTGGTGCGCAATCTCAACACCGCGCTGCGGCTGGCGGGCTACACGTTTCTCTACGACTCGGGCGATTACGGCGATTTCACGGTGAACCGTGGCAAGACCTGGATCTCGGAGGAAGTATCCGCCAGCGGACATTACGTGCAGACGGTGATGTTTGAGACCACCTTGACACAGGACGTAACCGCCAACGCGGCGGCCATGTCGAACGGCATCACCACCAGCGGACACACGGTCGTGAACGGAATTCTGTTCGATACCGGCAAAGCCGATCTCAAACCGCAATCCGCCGCGGCGCTAAAGGAAGTGGTCAAGTTGCTGCAGGCAGATCCGAAGCTCAAGATCTACGTGGTGGGCCACACCGATAACGTCGGCCAGCAGTCCGCCAATCTCGAGCTTTCGCGGCAGCGCGCCGCATCGGTGGTAAAAGCGCTGACCACCCAATACGGC
>Ga0335073_10004892_pt1 | contig 18784 bp, 22 predicted proteins | sample Lox_Sample_22_FD_207093 | JGI IMG/M metagenome (GOLD analysis project Ga0335073, IMG submission 207093) | Soil microbial communities from Loxahatchee National Wildlife Refuge, Florida, United States - Lox_Sample_2.2 | ecosystem: Environmental > Terrestrial > Soil > Wetlands | place: USA... | reverse complement strand
TGTCTCGCTGTTCATGTTCTTGATGTTGTCCAGGGCCTGTAGAACTTTTCGATGTCCCTGTCCTTCACCCCAATGGCAAAGGAAGGTGAGTACCTCGGAAACCAGCTTTCTTGTGCTCAATCGCGGCGAAATCAGGCTACCGGTTAGAGCCATAACAATTTGTGCATGCTGCAACGCATTGTCGGCACCATATTTGTTGTTCATCAGCGCTTTGAGACACTTCACAATGTCATACTCGCGCTCCAAATCCTTCGCCTGTTCCTTTGTCGCTTCTGCTGCAGGACCCTGCGCTTGCCTCCTGTTGATCTTCTGCAGCACGTTTGTAAGAGCAATCTGACCCTGCGCTTCGACAAACTGCTTAACCCATCCAATGGGTTGCGTTCGCAAACTGACGGACAGCGACTGCAGTTGCTTGGCACTGATGCTGTTGTCCAGGACCTTACGCACATACCATTCGGGACTACCTTCTTCGTGTGCTCTGTCCAGAATGGATGGATCGGAAGGGCCATATCGCGATTGATGTCTCCTCTTCTGCTCGCCCTGCCATTCTGCCAACCTATCCTGGTAGACCAGTGTCCATTTCTTGTTGATGGAGTAGGCTTCCATTTGCCGTCTCGCTTGTTCTGGCAGGCTGTTCCATCCTCGCTTCATCATGAGGTCAAGAAAGGCAGCTTCGATTTCGCTGGAATCGGAAGGTCGGCGAAGATTGAAATCATTTGGAGTGAGTGAGTTTATTGAAGCCACGGACATGGCGTGGTGCTGTGCTTTCTTCAATGTGTTGTGAGAGGGGGTGGGTCGCCAGTTTGGCAGTTCCGAAATATAAGATTGGTGGGCAGGTTGAGCGTTGGAAGTGCGGTGATCGGAGCTGTGAGAGTAGACAGAAGCACCATCGGAGTCTTTGGTGTGAATGGAGGCGTTGGAGGAGTCTGCATGATAGTAGTAAGGGCCTCCGATGATTGTGCTAGCATTGCTGGTTCGTCCATTGTGCAGAGAGGAGGCACTGGAAGCAGCACTTGCCGAGGAGTGCATGGGCGGTCTTGGAGGGCCCATGGTACTACGTGAAGGCATATCTATTGCTGGATATTGGTGAAAGTCTCCTCCGCCCTTGTTCAAATGGTGAGGTAGTGGGTCTCGGCCACGTGTTGGGGGTCTGTAATCTTCTCTAGATGTCAGATCAGTGGTCGCGGGAGACGTGCCGGCAGCAACGCTTTCGTATGGAATGGCAGTAATCACGCCAGCATTCATCTTTAGACCCAGGTCATCGGCACCGCCAGAGCTGGGTCGCTCATAGTTCGGTTTCTGAGAGAATCGTGGCGAGGACGCGCCGGCTTCGTAGAAAGGATCTTCAGACGTAGACTTGTCCTTACGCCTGAAAAGGCTTGACGTCTTCTTCGCCGCGGAAGACTGTCGGGACTTTGCATCACTGGCAGGCATTCCGAGCACAGTGACGTGAAAGGATGTGGTTGTGGTGTTAATTCCTCCACGGTGTTATGATGCCGCAGTCACGAGCCAGGATTGCCACCACGGCCGGAACCCTTAAACGCGCCACAGAACGAAGCGAGTACGTCGCGCAAGCAAAGATACTGAAGCGTATGTCAAGGGTACGCGGGACCGATGGTTCAAAAGTTGATCGGCGAGATGGGGGGTGAGAAAGCTGAGCGCGGACAAAGGAGGGCGGGTGAGGGTGAGCGGTAGCGAGTCGCGACTGTACTCTCCGAACGTAAGCGTGTAGTCATGAGCACTCCCGGCCGCAGCCCGATGCGCTCTGTTTTGCGGTAGTTAGATCGTGTGAGTGCGTAGACTCTTATCTGAGGTTGAACTGTGTATACGGAAGAGAAAATGTGGAGAGTATCGGAGGGTTTGCAACATACAGACGGTTTCAGTTCAGGGGATCGCAAAGCGTCAAGGGCGCTGGAGTGCGAAACCAACCCAGCCAGGTCGGTTAGCGCGTCCGCAATGGGGCCAAAGCCAGTGGATATAGTTACAGCGACCAGTGGCCTCTCCTGACGAGCGCTTTCAATGCAGAATACGGGGAGTATTGGTTGTTATTTCGCTTGTACATGCTTGACTTCCAGGCTACATTCAAGTTCATGGGCGCATATCGTGTGCCAACGGCAGCCATGGCTGATACAACTTCGGCCAATAATCCTTTCCAGTTTATGCATTACTACCACATCGATGAGGTAGGCCTGCATATGCCCTTGCTGGCCGAAGGCAACGAAGAGGGCAAAGGCGTCGACGGCGTGAATACGAATCTCGCTCGGCGTTCGCTCCTCGCATTCGCGGCCACCTCACTCACACTCCTCTCCATCCTCGCCTTTTTGGGGCCAGAGAGCCAGATGGCAACCTCGCTCTCCTTTGCAAAGGTAAAGAAAGAACTCTCTCCTTTCTCTCTCCATCCCACACACGAGTCCTTTTCTCCATCGTCCTTGCACGCCGAAGCCGAAACCCATGAACCGCTGATCGACATCCTCGGGAATCCCAAACTGCCACCTCCACAACATCCCAGCCCTCTCCATCCGCATTTGAAGGCTCTCCAAACCGCTAACAAGTTGCACCCACAGTCTCTCTTCCTCCCAGCGCTCATCGCCCTCGCGCTCTTCCTCCTCCTAACCTACGTGCTGGTGCCCGCCTACCGCCGGCACCGGCAGCGCTACGCACAATACCAGCCGGTGGGCGCGCCGTCGTGGGCGGCGTCGCTCTCGCCGTCAACGTCGTCGCTGCGGCAGCGCTTCACGGCGGTAGTCATGACGGTGGTGGTGCCGTCGCGGTGGGCGGAGTGGCGGGTGCTGCGGCGCGGCCGCCGCGTCGTCGACGCCGAGGGCGAGCGCCCCGACGAGGAGATGGGCGACATGGCGGACGACACCGATCTCGATGATGATGACGATGAGGGCGCGATGGTGCCCGGCCGCCGCGACGCCGTCTCGCTGGACCAGCAGCTGGGCCGCGTGGACTCCGATCGACGGCTGAGCCGCGAGCTGGAGGAGGGCTTTCGGGACTCCAGTGATGAGGAAGATGGCCCTGGGAGGTGACACGCTGGTCACGGCGCTTTTTGGTTTCGTTTTTGGGTTGGGATTGCTACGAGGAGTAGACGGAGAATGTGCGGTTCCGACATCACCATCGAACTATACCCCACTGCACCACACCGCATCGCATTTGTACGATCATGGGAAAGCATTGCTTTAGCATTTGGATGTGCGAGAGTACACAAAACAAGGAATGATATGCATCGGCATTCAACCTTCATTGATTATCCTACTTTTCTCAAACATACATTTGAATTTCGCCTACACCGCCAAAGTGAGGAATGGGGAAGTAGCGTCAAACTTCAAACTGTGTTTTCAAGCTCCATGCTTATTTCTTGTCTCGCTGTCCGTAAGCTTTGGTAGCATAATCACCGCCGTGTACAATCAGATCTTCTGGACGATAGTCGTGGCGGCCGGAGAAGTAGCTGTCAAGGATGCTCTTGACGCCTGCAGCATAACGCTTCTGCGCGTCGATGGACGTGCCGGACATGTGCGGCACCATGGCATTGCCACCACCCCATGGGTTCTTGGCATACCGCAATGGATGGTCCTTTGGTGCTGGCTGCGGGAACCAGACATCACCACCATAGCCACGGAGGTGGCCTGACTTGAGGGCCTCGGCGACGTCTTCCTTGACGACGATGGCACCTCGCGCAGTGTTGACGAGCCATGAGCCTACAGATTGATATGTTAGCCACTGAGGTCTCAACGCGGTAATAATATCAAAGTAGTAGAAAGAATGGGGAAGATCGATAACATACCCTTCTTCATCTTGGAGATGAGGTCCTTGTTGAAGAGGCCGCGGGTCTTCTCGTGCAGCGGGCAGTTGATGGTGACGACATCGCACTGGGAGATCATTTCCTCGAGATCAGTGACGCGCCTGCAGCCAATCTCCTTCTCCTTCTCGGGTGACAGTGGCTGGTAGTCGAAGTACAGCAGCTCTTTGCAGTCGAAGGGCTTCAGGCGGCGCAGGACACGCTCGCCGATGCGGCCAACGGCCACAGTACCGACCACCTTGTCTTCCAGGTCGTACTCGTTCTTGGCGACCTCGGCGACGTTCCAGTCACCGCGTTCAATCTGCTCGTGGGCTGGCACGAAGTTGCGAACCAGCGTGAGGATGGTCATGACAACATGCTCGGCAACCGACACGACGTTGGAGCCCGTCACTTCCGCGACAGTCAAGCCGCCGTTCGTCTTATTGGCTGCATTGAGGTCGACGTGGTCGGAACCGATACCTGCAGTTACGCATAGCTTCAGGTTCTTGGCCTTCGCCAGACGCTCAGCTGTAAGATAGCCAGGGTGGAATCTAAAGAGCGAGAATTAGCGATTATTCATACAGCTAATTGCGTATCTCCATGAGATGGGACGCATTTCGAGCATGTTCCGCAGGACATTCTTCCTCAGAAAGACCCAATTCCGAGACTTGACCGTGCTACAAGGTGCTCCCGTGAGTTGAACTTACGGCGTAGTGATGATGACTTCGGCATCGACCAACTCCTTGTCGAAGGTAGAGTTCTCACCCTCCTTGTCCGAAGTGGTAACGAGAGTGTGGCCTTGGTCTTCGAGCCACTTTCTAATTCCAAGCTCGTTTTCTGTGGTTCCTAGCAGCTGCGGCTCTTGCTCGGCATGGATGCCGCCCTGTTCAAAACGGTCAGCTGGTCCGTCCGGGGCCGATTGGAGTTTGATCCAAGGCCAATTGGATCCGCTGGAGGCCACGACTTACATCGTACAAAACGAGAAGAACTTTGCCCTGTCGTTGCGCGGTCGCCGTTAGTGTTCTGACGCCAAAAAGGGGGGCAGCAGCGTTGCGGGCAAGGGTGCCGCGTTGAAGCGAACCCCGCAATTGAGGGGTAGCTGCAGCGGAGCACACTGGGCGAGCCAGGCGAGAGAAAGATTGTGCAAATACCATTGTGATGTCGGAATGAAGAGACTGTGCACCGTGAACCCAAAATCTCAAATCTCAGACGAGGGTCGGCAGTTGTATCAGAAGGTATGTAAGCCACAGGGGGGCTCTGAGGAAGATATACCCAGTCTGGGACCTGGTCTGCAATTGCTCGCGCGAGTAAATCGTTAGCTATAAGCGGCTCTACCAGTACGCCAGTATGACGGTCTACTCACCTCAAGCTCGATTTAAGTGTCCACTCGACTGACTGCGTGCGGAAATAATTCAGAGGCCTGTAAGGTATTAAGGTCCTTCCAGGCTAGATCATTCAACGGTATGCTGGAGGCAGAGAACGGATGCGTGTGCTTCGGAATGAAAACCTTCTTTCGAAAAAAGAAGCTCCTCTCGGGCGACTGGCATTCTTATATAGACTTTTGATCTATGTGTCAAACAATCCCACTTTTGATGCAGCCCAGATCGTCTTGGTTGGGTCATCGACGCGTTCTGTGTCGCCCTCGCAAGGGCTACTCCTCTCCATCACCACAAAGATGGACGAGGATCATCCGCACCAGCTGGTTTTTTGCGGGGTCAATCGAATTGCCTTACGCTTCCAATCTCATCGCAAAATACCTAGCATTTGGCCATGCGGGCTTCGCATCGTGAGACCGTAAGATATGACATTTGACTCCTTCGCGTCAGAGTTCGTAACCACGATTACCAGAGCCTGTGAAGGATCTTTTACTGTAGACCTTGGCAGCTAATAAGAGGCTTGCGAGACGTACCTATATTAAATTCTGGGTACACATTTCACAACTTGAGGCGCACCACCACCTAGCCGCCGGCTTGGCGGCCCCCGAGAAACGCTGAGAAGGGTTCTCGAATGGTGGCTTTAGCTCCTCGTACCACGCCAAGCTGCATGGGATCAGATGTGGTGAGAAAATGGGTACATCCGGTTACGATTGTTTGCCTGTGTAGGATATACTAGCCGTTGCCGGCTTCACACCACCGGCTGGTGACTTTGGGGCGGAACGTATTGCCATATTTGGTGAAAGAGAACTGGGATTCATCGTGCTGATGCTGTGGAATTCCGAAGTCGGCAGCTTTTTTGTAGGGCATCAGCAGAGCCGGAGCATATCGTTCGGCAAGTAAGAAACGGTGCGCTGCAAATATTCAACATTGGTGCGGTCAAGCGGCTCTGCTGGTGACAAGCGAAGCCACCCTGCTGTGGGTCGTAAAAACCGGCACTGACAATTGGGACACGCTGGTGCACGCGCGAAAGTGAAATCAACGGGCCTTCCGCTCCCTGTCTCGCGCGAGATGAAGAGCAACCACAAAAGTCGACGCGCTGCTATCCGTGGAACGACACCTCCGTCTGATCTAGACACAGACACCATCACGAGCGCTCGCTGCTTACGGCTTGAATGAAAACGACTTTGACTCTTTGTACATCATAGTTTTTGTCGTATACAAGACATACATACATGGGTATGATCCCTCTGCGTGCTATCTCCTATGCACATCCGTGAAAGGAAACAAGAGAAATATGAGTAAAGTCAAGAAGAACGTCAAAGCAATCGTCTTCCTAAGAGCTGCCAGGTTCAAAAGCAAGGCAGAAGAACGAATTTTAAAAAGCCTTCGGCAACGCCTAAGTCCAAAGCTCCCCAAATCATAGCCAGAAGTTTTCCTAAATTCTGAATGGTATCATAAACGCCGTGGTTTTGTCTTTGAATCGCTAAAAGACGTCCAACATCAATGCTTTACTAGAGTACGCCAAAGAGCTGGGGCCGTAACTGCCGTTATCTAAAAGAAACCAGTCAATCTGTCCTCTTTGCTAGGTGCCAGTCTGGGTAGTGGATAGAGGAGAGCTTCGCTTGGTTGACTAGAAGCTGTCTGCAAACGCTGAAGATCTATGCTCTGTGTTGAATCTTTGCTTTGCGAATCGTGTTTTGTCGACGTCCGTTTGGGTCGCTCCTTTGATATTGGCAGTGGTGGTGATTCCAACGGCCTTCCATCAAGTTGAGATTGAGGTACACTGTATGAGCGTTGCAAGCTCGAACTTGGTCTGTCTGCTGACTTCGGTGATACCACAATGATGCTCTGAGGGTCACTATTTGACGTAGCCAACACAGCGGCAGCGTTCGACAGCCTGATACCAATCTGAACAGTGGCACTGCTATCGGCACTGCTGCTACGATGATGAGAGGAATTGGTCCATGGATGACCTGGCGGCAGCAAGTCATCCACGTGGAAAGATGTATCCGACACGTCGAATTTCCAAGCTGACGGCTGGATCGTAAGGGGTGCCTTCACCCCAGTTTCCGTTTGAGCTCGACGTCGAGATGAGAGTGATGAAGGCGGCGGAGAGTAAGTAGTCGCGGGAAGCTGAACTATATCCTCTTCGGTTCCGGCAGGGAAGGTCTGGTAACCAGGTGTACTCTGCTCTTGAGAAGGGCCAGCATCCAAAGGTGTAGAAATTCGTGGTGACTTGATCGCGGCTGGAGATGGCAGAGGCAGAGGCCAGCGAGGGGTGGAAGCTTCTGGTGATAGTAATTGCAAGCTAAAAGTCGACAAAGGTTGAAGAGGAGACATAATCTTCGTTGAGTACAAGTCTTGTACTTTCTCGTCGGAAGAGTATCTATCGTGGATGAGATTCATTGGGGCACTAATGGTGAGAAGCTCGAGATCACTTGGTCCGAAAAGGCGGAATTTGCGCTTCCTATGCCATGGCGTCGATTTCGGTTTGATCGCGAACAATGAGGCATTAGCCCTTAGGATCAGGTGAAGAAGAGCAAGGAAAGATCCAGTCGTGAATAGTATGAACTCCGCTATCCTAGATGAGCTGAATTGGCTGTCGTACGTCATGGCTACGCCTTGGATGAAGAATGGCGCAACGAAGACCTAATGAGTGTCAATAATGAGACAACTGCTGCGGAGAGATGAAAACTTACCTGCAGAATGGCGGAGCCTACGAGGTAGTAGAACATCCGACTACCTGCTATGCGCTCATCCGGATCAATATTTCTGGTGTTGTAGAGTTGAATGCCAATGATTGCCGCCATGGTTATGAAGGCAAAGATGAGGCCGGAGCTGATTCCAGCACCCGTTCGGACATTTCTAAACGGACGCCAAATAATATCACCCAAACAAGCCATCTCGTTCGGCCAAATCCTCGTCGGTATCCAGGTTGCAATGGTCAGGACAATGATCGCGATTGCGCAGAAGAGGTTGGTGCATTTTCTTCGCGGCTGGAATGGATTTCGCTTAAGTGACCGAATCGTCATCTCGAAACCGTACACGAGATGTACGTAACTCAGCACAAAGATTGCTTCAAGCAAATCAGCCTCTGCAATCAAAAGAGAAGGAGAGTTTTACATACCTGGAAAGATGATTTGAGAAGTTGCTACGCATCTCTTCACAAAGATACTTTTGAGTGCTAATGCTTGAATTACCACGAATATCATGGTTTGTCCGAAGCTGACAAAAGCCAGAACAAGTGGGAGACTCTCGGCAGGATGAAGTTCGGTGAGGAAGGCATATTTTCTGCGCCATCGTTAGTGTTCACCGTCGGGATTTTGATTTCATATCACCAACCGATGCCTCAGTTTGCTTTGCAACTTGGTAGACCTCCACGAGTCGTACCAAATGCGAAAAATCACCCACGAGGCCAATGCCATGCTAACTGCTCCCAATGCAATATGCATATATCTCTGTTGTTGGACTTGGAGGAGGAAGAGAGAATTGATGATCATGGTAGTAGAGTTTAGACCTCCGCCGTTTTCCATGTTCACTGCAGAATTTACCGACGCCTCCAGATACTGGTCGAGCGTACTGCGCTTGATCATGTCGTCTATGATCTCGATCATGTTTGGTAGAGTCGCGGGCATGGCTTCCAGAATTCGTTGTCAGGCTGCGAGCAGCGGACTAAGAGATGAGATCAGGCGTCATGAAATCCAACTTCACCGGCGATAAAATCTGTCGACAGGTTTATTCCTCTGAACCACTCTTGACAATGATTTGTTCACTGGCAAGGCAATAGGTGAAAGTGATATGATAAGCTCGTCAGCATGGGATGTTGCAGAAGGCGTTGAGAGAGAGCATAACTTTTAAGAGGACTGCATGATCCCCCGGCGAGTGCTCCGAAGAGGTTTCGCCAGGGCCGATCTGGCGTCGCCCTCATGTCCTTAGTCGTAGAAGTGTTTCCAGTACGGCAATCCCAGCAGACAAGAGGGTTTGCGACAGCTAGTGATGTGGTGAGGCTGTGGTCGGAAGTGAATGGTTGTTTCGAACCACCCCTGTGTAATGGATTTGCTTCTTGCCACACGAAAATGGTGAAGCCACTCTTTCTAGTCACTTTAACGTAGAGTGTATAACGTCTCTCTGTCGTAAGTGACAAATTTCTTGTAGTCCAATCGGAACTTATTTTGTTTCAATTTTGTTTCCGCAATCGGCGAATTGAGCTTCCCGAAACTCGTGAACACCAAGCCTTGAAACGAATATTCGAGAAGTCCAAAATTGCAGAGAAGACATATTATCTTAACAATTAGAGATAAGTGAACCCAGCAACATCCAGAATACAACTCTTGCGATTTCTTAATGGCGGCATTGTCTTTGCCAGAATTCACCCACAAATATTGAGTTGGGATGCGGTGGTATACTCTAACTTCTCGCCACGGAATCTGAAACGCGCTGGCCGTCAGACCATCGGCTGGGCCATTCCGGTCCACAAAACGGTAAGGGCGAAATGTCACGTACTCTCATTTCGACCAAGAAACAGTAAGCGAATTGAGTGCCAGACAATGATATGAGCGGAGCCGAAGGCTGGCTTCGAGACGAACATCGTTCGAAAGTCTAGCCAGCGAAATCCTGATCAATTTGACGGCTTTCACAGCTCTGACGTGCAATCGTAGGGCAGTTTGTGATAGCAACGCGTCCTCTACGACTTCACTGATTCGATTTTCGTGAAATCAAAGCTCAACTTGAGAGTCTCGCGAAAGAAGATGAAAAGGAGAGCAAACGTGATAAGAATGTCTTAATTCCACACAGCTTGGTCGAAATCTCTACGCACCATTTGATGACAATTCTAATAGTGTCGCAGCGGAGTGTCAGAAAGACACTCCCAGATCGGAACCTCACGGCTCCGCTATTAGACTCTCAGAACTGTCAAAGAACTGTGGTCGCTGTGCGAAAAGCAAGGAAAGTTTCGCTGCTTCGAGTGTATAGGACAAGGAATTTTCTTTGCTAACAGTTTGCAATACCTTACACCTATATTGAATCACGTTTCTCAAAATTCAGCGGACAAGTTCTGGTCCCGGTTTCTTTACTAGCTGACCTTCAGGGTATCGAAGCAGTAAGAGTCGCCATTCAAAGATCCAAGTCTCATTCCGACATTGACTGTTCTTACTTTCCGTTCTAATGGTAATCAAAGCGTTCGCCAAGTCTGTTCCCAGAGTCGTTAATAAGCTATTGTTCCAAATGTCCTTGCTGGCTATTTGAAGAGTTCATTCCATTCGGATCCGCGGCTATTCTTCCTCCCGGTTCGAGTGTGCCGACGTGAGGAAACCTTGAGTCATTTCACAAGGTGTGTCACATATCGAAAGTTGCTTGAAAAGGTCGGAACCGCCAGCATCATAGCAAGAGACCAATTGGATTATTTCTAATGCAGTCGACGTGACTAACATTCCATTCAAGTTGGTATCGAACCACATTGTAATAGTGGAGGAAGGGTGCAGCCGGCTTCTAGAACCATCGTCTCAGTCTGGAGGTTGTCTTGCATGAAACCAAGAAAGGGTTTTGCTAACCCGAGTCAATTCGTTTGGAACTGGTCAAGGTATTGCCTTGAACTCATCTGCCGAAGCCTTACGGACGAGAGCAAAGCCTGAATGATGGCCATAGAGTTCAACCTTTCGTTGTCAGAAGAGCTACTCCACAGTGTCAAGAGACTTCTAGGATCTTCGCGTTCGGCCGGCAGTATCCAGATGCTGCAAGAAGAGCTTCAACGAGGTGGCATATACAAGGAAGCGCATAATCGTTTGTTTCAACCTCCATTCCAGTGAGTGAGGCTAAGCTTAACTGGACGAAATATCGAGCCACCAAAGTCTAGAATGGCGCTGAGATGGAAAGCACGATCATGATCAAACTGAGAACGCTGACTTAGTGTGAAGGAATCAAAGATCCATCGAACCGTTTGAGGAAACCTAACGTGCGTCCCTACGTCGAGGGACGCACGCCGTGACGGGACGATTTCACGGTTGGGACCTCTAAACTTTCTCCCTCCCAAGTTTATGAAGATATGGTCAATATGTGACTGTTCTCCACTCCTTTCTCCTCTAGGAAACCAGTCTGTAATGAGAAGTACCGCGGTGTTGGTCATGCTATCGATCGTTTTGTCGTCGCTAAAAGTCCTATCAAGAAAGAATATGGCTCCAAGTCTTGAAGGCCACTCCGACTTGAGAAACATCCATTAGTTGAATCCCAGATCACGTGTCACTGAGGACTACCTGATAGACAGGTACTGATTCACCTGCCTACCAGGCAGGTGAATCACCGAAGATGTATAAAGTACCTACCTCGTAGGTAGTTCGAATACTATCACACTTGTACCCTCAGTCCAGAGTTCAACTCCATTCCGAGAGTTTCGCCGAGGGAGGAGGGATAGTCTGATGTGGCGTGGATTTTTGGCGCACTTTGCCGTGCATTATTAGCTTGTGACGCAGGCCGAAGTAGATCAGCTGTAGAGCAGCCCTTCACGTGATCCAGTTGATAGAATAATGAAAGATTATGGTCCGGTTAACTAACTATTTTCCGTAGATTAGGTAATCAGCTGGCCGAGTCTTCAGGCCCTGGGAGTCCCAGCCTCCTGAACCAATCAATCAACTCTGCCGTGGACCCGATCCACGCGCCATTTCTTCAGAATAGTGGAAAAGGGATGTGCGAATAGTGTCGCCCAAAATTATTCGCTCTGTCGGGCACTACTATCTGTTGTTCTTGTCTGAAATTCCATCGGTAGGTCCGCTCCACACTTGACCATTTTGGTACAACGAGACCAGTTGAAAAGTTCATTTCGTCTGTCATTCAAGGGCCGAAGCAACAAGCTCCCCAAAATGTATCACAGTAATCTGAGCGTGTTGAAGTTTGTATTTGTGCATATTCGGACTGGTAAATCGCTCCGAGCATTGAACGGGCTATTATTGTCGCCGCCGTTCAGGCCGGATCGGGTGTACGTACGACATGAGAGACACGTAGTCTGAAGGGCTGTTATCTGTCACATTATCCTTCAGAGGCTAGGAAATGGAGAGAGTTTGAAGCCGCATTGGCTTTATCATCACGTGATTCCACGGATATCCACTACCGGTAGCTGTCGGCCGCCCGTACAAGTAGCTCGTGGAGTGGTTCTATCAGAATTGAATTAGAGTTCCTTTTTATTTTTGCAGAAATATTCGCTGGCCGAGCTTCTCACCGCTGTCTTTTTAAATGATCGTAAAGAGTAGCAAGGCAAATTGGGTGTTGAACGGCCAGAATGGAATTGACAGCTTAGTCTTTGAGCACGGATGTGTGTTGCAAGAGCTTGGTGAGAAGGAAGTGTTGGTCGAATTGCATGCAGCATCTCTCAATTATCGAGACCTGGCCATCGCAAAGGGTGCGCATAGGCTACGTATTCGTGAGCATGTTGTACCTGGATCCGATGGGGCCGGTGTGGTGACTGCCGTTGGTTCATCTGTTCAGATGTTCAAAGTCGGACAAAGAGTGGTAACCCATCTTGCCCCTGGATTGGCTGAGTGGGAATGGCCAGTACACTCGAATATTGCCGTTGGTCTAGGTCAAGTGGCGGACGGAACTCTACGAGCGGTCGGTGTTTTCCACGAAAGCGCTCTGATACCAATGCCAAGGAATCTGACTTTCGAGCAAGCTGCTACCCTTACTTGCTCGGCACTGACGGCCTGGAATGCCATCTTTGGGCTTAAAGGGAAAGCAGTGAAAGAGAGTGATTGGATCTTGGTCCAAGGAACAGGAGGCGTCTCAATCGCTGCTCTTCAGGTTCGTAATGCTTCAGACATTGATATCTTAGAGCTGACATTGTGTAGTTCGCGCGAGCTGCAGGAGCGACTGTTGTTGCTACCACAAGCAACGAACAGAAAGCTGCTCGACTTCGTGAGTTGGGAGCTGAAAGCGTCATCAATTACAAGGATGACCGCACTTGGGGGGAGAGCGCAAGAAAGCTCACTCCAGATGGACGAGGGTTTGACCACGTGGTAGACGTCGGTGGAAACAGTAGTCTAGCACAGTCCATCAAAGCCGTGCGAACGGATGGAGTTGTTGCTGCCACAGGTTTGTTGGGAAGCTCGGATGGTAGAGATGTACTCCTCATCGAGGCTCTCTGGAACGTCTGTACGGTCAGAGGCGTTTTGCTGGGAACTCGAGAACAATTCCATGATATGGTTCGATTTATCGAAGACCATGATGTCCAGCTTGCGGTAGACAACGTAACGTTTAGCTTAGGTGAAGTCAAAGAAGCTTATAGAAGGCTTGAGAAACAGAAGCATTTTGCGAAGATAGTAATAAAGATAGCCCAGGAACCCTGATGTTCCTATTTTACATTTGCTACCACTCATTAAAAAAAATTGGCTAATATCTGATATCAATGAGAAATCGAGGGTTGACTTACTGTGCCTGACGAGGCTAGACCTGAAGTCCTACCAGGATCAAACTCCGCGCGCCAAGACCTGATTGACAAGCTGCTGGGTTGACGATGATGTCGACAACATCAAACCTGAATTCAACAACTTTGGTGGGTGATCACTGTCTGAGTACAGTGCTCACGTTTTATGAACCTTTGACGTCCTCTTTTCGACATCATCTCCTGAGTTTGATCCGTCATCTCGTACCGTAGCCATGTTCTGTCTACGAAGCTGGATTCCCATCCTCTTCTTCCTGTGCGTCTACACTTGACTTACCATGTTAGTCTAAGGCTGACCGGAGTGATATTAGCACGAATGCATCTCCGATATACCTTATCCTCTTCGTTTCCGCGACATACTTCCTGAACAGGCCTTGCGTGTACTGCTCACTGCTTCTCGCCATCCTCGTCATCACCCTATTTGACTTTCACTCAAATTGGTTTGAACCACGATATACGAGTTCTTCCAATGTCACAATTGCGAATGGAGCCGAGAGCGCGATAAGCACGGCACAGAATGCTGTGTTGGGGACTCTCTCCGTCGTGACTTCGGCACTGAACGACACAGCGTCGAAACTCGTTGAGTCCGTGGTTCCAGACCTTCGCAGTCGGCAAATCTCGAATATCAGTGTGAATGGAGTGGCCGTGGAATGGGTCAAGAGCATTTTCCGAAAAGAATGGAGAATCGATTGTCTGGATGTTTCAATACGCTTGTAAGGTCTACTGGCATGGATGTTCAACATCAATCCACGGAAAGCGATGCATTGGGCGGCAAACATAATCTATGTATCCTATTGACTGTCCACTACCTATGATCACGAACAACGGGCATGTGGATGGGGAGTATGTGAAAGGGGCATTACATGGCGTTCTATGGATAGTTACGCGGCTTTTGGAACATGTCAATAGCAAGGCATTCTAGTCTCTCAAAGGCTGTTTGATCAACGGCAAACGACGCTCGAAAGTTAGATGAAAGGCAGAGATAGATTGATACCCTGGAATACATGACGGCTTTCTAGCTCGGAAATTGCCGAAGGCTTTGGCGTCAACGCGTGCGCTTTGTTGTTCAAACTTCCCATTAAGTTTAGTAATTTCACATCATCGAGAACCTCCAATACCATCATCAAATATATTGAGATTTTTGGTTCTATTGTTCAATTCTATGAACGTTTACAACTGTGTGGCAGTATGTGGAGCACTCACGAGACTCTTACGCCATCGACCGCACTCAAAGGCTGGCAGGCTGCCAAATTCAAATGTCGTTGGAGTTCGAGTTAACGTCCACCTTCAATTTACTAGGTATTGCAGCTACCAGTCTCAAAACATGGCTTCGGATCGAGATACTCTTCCAGACACGTATGTTCAACGGACTCAGGCAACCTCGACTTTGCAGTTCGACGATTGACTGTCTACAGGGTAAAGCCGACGAACTACTATCTGTCGGTGTATGATCTCGAATCATCCAACCCTTGGCAGTATCAAGGCACTGTGAAGATTGCTCTCGAGATCAAAAAAAGCGCAAAAGAAATCGTGCTCAATACCCATCAACTGAAGATCCACAGTGTAGAGCTGTCCACAGAGCAGACGAAGACCGAACTTGCATCAAAGGCGTCGAACATCTCATATGATACCGATAAACAGCGCGCGACACTCTCTTTCGATGATGAATTTCCAGTTTCTTCAAAGGCGTGTCTAGACATCAAATTCCAGGGTACCATCAACAACGTGCGTATATGATCAGTGCGATCTTTTGAATCAAGACATTAACAAAACCTTAAGCACATGGCTGGCTTCTACCGTTCTAGATACAAGCCAGTAGTAGAAGCAGCCAAATCCGTGCCTCGTGACGACGAGTATCATTACATGTATAGCACTCAATTTGAGTCTTGTGATGCCCGCCGAGCGTTCCCATCTTTTGACGAGCCCAATCTCAAGGCGACGTTCGACTTTGAAATCGAGATTCCGGACGATCAAACCGCACTGAGCAACATGCCTGAGAAGTCGACTCGCAAAGGCAGCAAGGATGGACTCAAGGTGGTCACTTTCGAACAGACACCGATCATGAGCACGTATTTGCTCGCTTGGGCAGTCGGCGACTTTGAATATGTCGAGGATTTCACGAAACGCAAATACAATGGCAAGAACCTGCCAGTGCGCGTGTACACGACCAAAGGTTTGAAAGAGCAAGGCCGTTTTGCACTTGAGAATGCGCACAAGATCGTTGATTACTTTTCTGACATCTTCAAGATCGATTATCCGCTGCCTAAGGTTGATCTCCTGGCTGTCCATGAATTTGTAAGTTTCGCTGATTCTACTATGCTGCAAAGGCTAATTTGTAGGCAATTATATGTCCACCCTCTCTATTTGTCCGTAGGAAATTTGCTGATCATCGAATCGTAGTCACACGGAGCCATGGAGAACTGGGGCCTGATTACTTACCGGTAACGACCCGACCTCAAGCTTATAGATTTGAAGAATGAACTGCTAACAATGCTCAAGTACAACCGCCCTGTTGTTCGATGAGAAGCAATCGGACCAAAGGTACAAGAACCGAGTCGCTTACGTGGTTGCTCACGAGTTGGCTCATCAATGGTTTGGTAACCTTGTCACAATGGATTGGTGGAATGAGGTATGCCAGCGATACAAGATCGTGAAGATTTGGCTGATCATGTAATAGCTTTGGCTCAACGAAGGTTTCGCAACATGGGTTGGATGGCTGGCTATAGACCACCTTCATCCTGGTAAGACTTAGATGGCAAGATGAATGCAAGATTGAGCTAACAAAGTCTAGAATGGGAGATTTGGTCACAGTTTGTTGTACGTGCGAGATCTAGAGGTAACTTGCCGCTTATCACTGACTATTGTTATTAGTCTGAGGCGGTTCAAACAGCTTTCCAACTCGACGCGATCCGGAACTCTCACCCGATCGAAGTACCAGTACGAAATGCTCTGGAAGTCGACCAAGTCTTCGACCACATTAGCTACCTCAAAGGAAGTTCCGTCATCCGCATGTTGAGTGCTCATCTTGGTGCTGAAACTTTTCTCAACGGCGTATCGCTCTACCTGAATGCACACACTTACTCCAATGCGACGACAAATGACTTGTGGTCTGCATTAAGCAAAGCATCAGGTCAGGACGTTAATTCTTTCATGGATCCTTGGGTACGAAAGATTGGTTTTCCAGTGGTGAAGATTGCCGAAGAGCCCGGTCAGATTGGGATTCGACAATCACGTTTCCTCACTTCTGGTGATGTCAAGCCAGAGGAGGATGAGACCCTCTGGTGGATCCCTTTGAGTCCAAAGTACGGTGCTGACTTCAAATCGGCTGAGCATCGTGCATTGACCGTCAAAGAGGAGAGCATAAAGATAGATGAGACGTTTTACAAGATCAATACTGATCAAACAGGTTTTTACCGGACCAACTACCCACCAGAGCGGCTCAAGAAGCTCGGTGAAGCTCGCAACAAGCTTTCAACCGAAGACAAAATTGGTCTCGTAGGAGATGCTGCCGCTCTGGCACATTCTGGAGATGGCACAACAGCCGCTTTCCTTGCTCTGATCGAATTGTTCCAAGATGAGCCGAACTACCTGTACGGATTTCCTCTTAGTAAATGCACTCTCACACGCTAATGTTATTTGTAGCGTCTGGCAACAAATTACAAATTCTTTAAGAGATATCGGGACCGTCTTTTCTGATATTCCAGCCGTCTCAAAGGGCCTGAAGAAATTTCAACTCAAGTTGGTAACCCCAGCGGCGGAAAAGATTGGCTGGGACTTCCCAGAGGGCGAAGACTTGTTGACGGGACGGCTGCGTGCGCTGCTCATCTCGCAAGCGGGCTTAGCCGGACATGAGAAGTAAGGCGAGCACACGAGGATCCGTGATCGGTCCTAACATTATGCCAGGATCGTCGCCGAGGCGAAGAAGCGCTTCGAGGCCTACACCGCCGGCAACGACACGTCCGCCATTCACCCCAGCCTGCGAAGCGCCGTGTTTGGCATCGTCATCCACCACGGTGACAAGGACGCCTACGAGGCCGTCAAGAAGTACTACAGCACGACGATCTCGACCGACGGCAAGGAGATCGCGCTGCAGGCGCTGGGCCACACGCAAGCGCCCGACCTGGTGCAGGACCTGCTGGCCTTCACGTTTTCTGCGCAGGTGGCGGTGCAGGACCGGCACACGACGGCGATCGCGCTGGCGGCGAACGCGCGCGGCCGCGGCCTGCTGTGGGCCTACGTCAAGGCGCACTGGGACGACGCCGTCTTCCCGTCGCTGAGCGGCAACATGGTCGTGCTCGAGCGCTTCCTGCGTGCCGGCCTCAACAAGTTCGCCTCCTTCGATGTCGAGCGCGACATACGCGGCTTCTTTGCTGACAAGGATACGCGTGGCTTCGATCGCGGCTTGGCTGTTGTTGCGGACACTGTCACTGCTGCGGCCACGTACAAGGAGCGGGATGCGGCGTTGGTGGAGGAGTGGCTCGGCGCCTACGGCTATCTTGCGTAGGCCGCTGTGGACGCGCGGTGGCATTGCCGTGCGTAGACCTCCACAACGTTTTTCTATTCTCAACTTTAGCTTACCTTAACGCACTTGCACTCCCTTGAACGTTTCGACCAGACTTTTGCTTTCTCGCGGTGATTTCGGACGGTGAGACACAATATGGTGATCAAACCACGCAGTCACAGAGATGGTATATGCAAGCATATGAGCGTAGTGTTAATAGGTGAAACAACCGAAAGCAAGCGCACAACAGCATGGAAGGTGAAAAACTCGATTTGGAAGGCTACTTGCCAATCCAGATGCACTCCAGTTCATATACATTTATAGCGCCGTCCGGTAAGCGCCTCCCAGATCCGACGTGGCCCAGTGATACAAAAAACCCGCAAACCGGAAACGCCCAAAGAATGAAAATCAGTGACATGCCTGAAGCCGTTCTGTCGGTTTAGTTGCACGAGGTCGAGATGTAGCCAGTAGCTTTCTGTGATCATGCGGTGTCGGGTCTGGCGCTGCGGCCCGTGGCCGTGGCCGTACTCGGCTGCTCGTTGTTCCACGAGAGGTAGGTGTGGTCTCCGAGTTTTCTGTAATGAGAGCGAATGTTAGCAAGTGCAAATGCAAGCGCTCTCACGGCGTGCCGAACACGAAAATAAAGAACTCACCTTGGCTTGATGATGTGAGTAGCGGTGAAGACAGCACCAAGCAGGATG
>Ga0335073_10004891_pt1 | contig 18785 bp, 18 predicted proteins | sample Lox_Sample_22_FD_207093 | JGI IMG/M metagenome (GOLD analysis project Ga0335073, IMG submission 207093) | Soil microbial communities from Loxahatchee National Wildlife Refuge, Florida, United States - Lox_Sample_2.2 | ecosystem: Environmental > Terrestrial > Soil > Wetlands | place: USA... | reverse complement strand
GTCTTGTAGAGCAGGGCGCGGGCGCGGTTGGCGCGGCTTTGGGCGTAGTTTTGCCAGCGATCGGCTACGCGGGCGAATTCGGCTTCGCCGGTCAGGCGGTGCATGATTCGGAGTTGGACGATGTGCAGTTGATGGTAGAACGGGCTGGCGACCATGGGCAGGCGGGTGCCGGATTGTTCGTAGAGCGACCAGAATCCGAGGTCGTAGCGATCCAGATTGCGCAGGATGGTCTGCACTGCGCGCGTGAATAGTTTTTCCGCTTCGGCGTCTTTCGTGGCCAGGAAATAATCGTAGACGCCCCAGGTTGCCCAGATGAATCCGTTGAGAATGTGGGTGGGCGGGGAGACGATGTATTCCTCGAACCACAAATCGCCGCGATCGTTACTGCGATCATTACTGCTGTCATCGTTGAAGGCTACTCCGCCTTCGGCGATGGGCGTGTGGAAACTGGCCATGGCTTGCTGCGCGGCTTCGAGATAGCGAGAGTCTCCTGACTCTTGGTGGGCGCGCACCAGCAGAGAAATTCCCTGCCCTTGCGCCAGCGCGGAATACCACGGGGATTGGAGCGTGTTGCGGTATTCCCAGTTGAAGTGGTGATTCCAGACGGCGAGTCCGTGGGCGTTTTTTTCGAGGTGATCGCGGAGCCAGTCGGCAACGCGAAAGAATTTCTGGCGGCGGGAGGGATCTGCCGTCCGGCGGAATAGATTGTAGTTGCCGAGGCCGTATTGCGCGATGGCGATGGGGTTGTACTGCAGGCCGATGTGGCCGTGATAGTCGAGTTGCGGGATGCCAGAGGGATCGAAGGCGCCGGCGTAGTCGGCTTTTTCGGCGAAGAGCATGTAGTATTCGCCGAGTTCGGCGGTCGTGGCGTTGGGATTCTCTGTGGGAGTTTCGTGCCAGAAGGTGAGATGGCTTTTGCCTCCGACGAGGTAGGCGCTGAAGATGCGGCGGTAGTAGCGGAGAGTGGGCACGGGCGGCGGAGTTTATCTTACGGCACGGGGCGGCTCGAAATCCCCACTTCTCGCAAGGAGCGCGAGAAATGGGGCGCCCAGCATTTCGATCCGACGCCGAAAATCCCCACTCTAGCCGCAAAGAGCGCGGCTAGAATGGGGCACCCTGGGGTTGATTCTTCTCTCCAATTATGTGCTGATTGAATAGAGCGAGGTGGTCGCGTCGTCTGGGGTGACGGCTGCTGTGGTCACGGCTAGATACGGAGTTGTGTTGTTGCCGTCGGGGAGGTAGGCGTTGCCGTACTGGAACAGGCGCGGCGGCCAGAGATCTTTTTCCCAGGCTAGCAGAGGCTGCCAGACTGCTGGAATTTGGTCGTTGGCGTAGATGCGGACTTGGCGGTCCGGGTTGAACTTGCTTGGTTCGACCATGGTGGAGAAGAAAACGCGATCGGCGACGCGGCATCCGTAGATGGAGGAGCTGGTGATGGGCGCTAGTTGCGACAACTTGCCTTGGCGGTCGAGGCGGTAGATGTAGTTTTGTTCGAGCGGCGTGTCGGAGGAGAAATAGAGCGCGTCGGGGGTGGGGACGAACGCTACGGCGCGGGCTTGCTGGTTGCCTTGAAGAATCGGCTCGACCGTGGAGAAATCATAGTTGGCGCGCAGGATGCGGCACTCGCCGCCGTAGTCGCCGGTGAGAATCCAGAGGCAGTTGGCCCAGGGATCGTGGACGATGTTGTGGACGTGACGGATGGCGCGTTGGGGAAATGTGTAGGCGACGGCCCAGGTTGCGCCGCCATCGGTGGAGGCGTAGATGTGGACTTGGTCGCGAGCGGAGTTGTCAAAGTATTCTCCCCAATAAACGCTGCCGCCGGGAGTTGCGGTGAGGTGAAGCGGGCGGGTGCCGCGAGTGATGCGGTGGGTGACGCGGAATTCGTTGTCGCCGTTGGGTTGTAAGAAGTTGGGATGTAAGAATAAGATCGCGCCGGCGACCGCTGCTACCAGGCCGCCTGAGGGCAGGACAGCGAGCGCGTGGAAGCCGTCGCGAAACAGGCGGGCGGTGAGACGGTTTGAAGCAGAGAGTTGGCGGCGCCACGGCGGACGGAAGGCGGCGACTGGCTGCCAGGCGAGATTGTCAGAGGGCTCGTGAATGCGGGCGGACAGAAGCTCGTATCCGCGCGACGCATAAAGAAGGTCGCCGGACCAGGCGAGGGCTCGCAGGTTGGGGAAGCGGGCTACGCGGGTGAGGCTGGCGTTTGAGGGAATGTTCATTCGGGGATGAAGTAGAGGCTGTGGTTGTCGTGGTCCGACATTTTGTCGGAGCCTGACATCTTAGTTGGAAGCGGCGAAAGCGGGCAATTCCTCGGATGGTTATCTGCTGGGCTGCGGTAGTAGCGCATTTTGGCTTACGCGTCAGGCCGGTCAAGCGGGAGATCCTTCGCTCCGCCTGAAGAACGGCTACGCTCAGGATGACATCGAGCGAGGATTTTAGATTTGGACTCAAACTGCGATCCTGCTTCGTTACTGTTGTAATCGGCGTCAGATACGTCTTCTGCTATAATGAATTCAACGCTACGTACCTCAACGTTACGTACCACGGTTTGCTCGCCACGCGGTGGTCGAATTCGACCAGATTCATCTCCGCCTATCCTGCCCGCCGTTTATCTCGCGTTAAATCCAAGCATGTGAGCGGCATAGCGGCTCTCGACGAGTGTCAGAGTGTACCTAACAGTTAGCCTCTCCAGAAAGAAACAATTCGAATGACTACATTTTCAGAACTGCCCATATCGGCTGCGTTGCAGCAGAAGCTTGGGGCAGCTCAATTTATTAACCTTACACCGATTCAGGAACGCGCGATTCCTCCGGCGCTTGAGGGCCGGGACGTGATCGGCACCGCGCAGACCGGGACCGGCAAGACGCTGGCGTTCCTGATCCCGCTGATCGAGACTCTGCTGATCGAGACTCTGAACCGGGAGCCGGCACGTTCGACGATTGCGCTGGTGTTGCTGCCGACGCGCGAACTGGCGATGCAGGTGCATGAGCAGTACGAACAATTGCGATCGAACAAAATGCCGAAGGCCGCGCTGGTGATTGGCGGCGTATCGGAGAAGGCGCAGATCCAGAGCCTGCGCGCCGGGCCGGGACTGGTGATCGCGACTCCGGGGCGGTTGCAGGATTTTCTGAACCGCAAGATTGCCGACCTGCGCAACGTCAAGATTCTGGTGCTGGACGAAGCCGACCGCATGCTGGACATGGGATTTCTGCCGGCGATCCGGCGGATTCTGGCGGTGCTGCCCAGGCAGCGGCAGACGCTGTGTTTTTCGGCGACGATGGAACAATCCGTCGCCGGGCTGGTGAATGAGTACATGCGGGATCCGGTGCGGGTTGCGCTGGGCTCGGTGCTGAAACCTGCCGAGAGTGTGCAACTCACGGCTTACGAAGTGCGGCCGGGAGAAAAACTGGATCTGCTGCGGCAATTGCTGTATGCAGAAAAGGGCCAGACGCTGATCTTTACCCGCACCAAGCGCGGCGCCGAGAGGCTGGCGAAGGAACTGGTGCGCGACGGCTTTGCGGCCGCGATGATTCATGGCGATCGTTCACAGTCGCAGCGTAATGGAGCTTTGAGCGGATTTCAGGAAGGCCGATACCAAGTGCTGGTGGCGACCGATATCGCATCGCGCGGGCTGCATGTGGATGACGTGGCGCACGTCATCAATTACGATCTGCCGAAGATGGCGGAAGATTTTATTCACCGCGTGGGACGGACGGGCAGAGCGGGGTTGCAAGGACGGGCGTCGAGCCTGGTGGCCGGAGCTGAAGTGGTGGAGCTACGGTCGATCGAACGAACCTTGAAGTTGCGGATCGAACGCAGGCAATCGGATGCGGTTTCGGCGGCGCCACCGCGGCGGATGGTTGAAAACACACTGGCCTCGAGGACTTTGACCGCGTTGCCGGGAGAAGTGTTCGTATAGAGATATTTCTTCCAGAAGCTATCTCATAGATGAGCGGGGAGACTCGATCTTCCCCTCGATCTTTCCCTTGATCTTCGCCTCGATGTTCGCCTCAGGGGGCTGAAACGCGGATAGTTTTTGGACTCTGGCGGCACGGCTAAAGGCCGTGCCCTTCCCAAAGCCACGGGGGTTGCAGGAGCGGGGCGTTCCGGCAACCAGGCAGTACGAGTTAGTCGCGTTCGCCGTGAGTGGAGTCGTCGGTGTCCGAATCCTCGGCACCGAGATTGAATAATGCGGCCTGCGCGGCGGCGTGTTGGCGGAGTTCAGCCATCTCGTCCACGGTAGTTTCCGCGGGCTTATCCTGTTTTCGCTGGACCCTGCGCTCGGCTTTGTCTTTTTGGCGCTGCTGACGGGTGTGTTCTTTCTGGCGCTTGGTAAACGTCGATCGGCCTCTTGGCATAGATGTCTCCCGATATTCGATGATTGCGGGCCAGCACGCTTGCGGGCTGGCTGTACGCACTTCCTTTCAATTCTATAAAATCAATTCTATAAAATTACCAGCGCGGTTCGCGCGGCTGCCGGGGATGGCCACGGTAGTCGTCGCGGCTGCCGCCTCCACCACCACCGCCAAAACGTTTTCCACCGCCACCACCGCCGCCGGTTCTGGGGCGGTCCGTCTTTGGCTTGGCTTCGTTGATGGTCAGCGGGCGGCCTCCCAGGTCGGTTCCGTTGAGCGCGGCGATGGCCTTATCGGCTTCGGCGGCGTTGGTCATTTCGACGAAACCGAAACCGCGGGAGCGGCCGGTATCGCGGTCGGTTACGAGGGTGACTTTCTCCACGGGACCGTGCGCTTCGAAGACGTTGCGCAGTTCAGCTTCGGTGGTGCTGTGGGGCAGGTTGCCAACATAAAGATTCTTCATCGCAGTTCCTCTCTCAAGAGATCGTCAAGGGTGGTCGCGGTTGGAGTTCGCTTCGAGGCGCGTCCTTCAGAATCGCGGGGCGGCGAGGGCTGGGAGCGCATGGCCTGGGTGCGGGCGGAGCAGGCGGAGCGGACGGCGGAGATGCGGCGCGAGGCTTCCAGAATGCCCCAGCGCTGCGTGAAGCCGCCTAAGTCGGCGGTGAGCGCGGCCTTGATGTCGCCGGAGACGCCCTGATCGTAACGGTTCGGCGCCGGCAACTCTTCTTCCACGCCGGGTGAATTGGCGAGATATTCCGGCTCGCCGACCAGGAAGGCAAGGCGCTGCAGCGGCGCGGAACTGCGAATCTCTTCGCAGAACTTGTCACGATGGCCCTGGCCGTTTTCCATGTTGATCAGAACGAGGTCATATAAGTCGACGCGCCACCAGGAGCGGGCTTCGCCGATGTCGGCGGCGCAATCGACGTCGATGCCGAGTTTTCGCATGACTTCGGCGCGCAGGTTGCGCTTGTGGGACGATGTGTCAACCAAAAGCACGCGGTTCTTCTTGAGTGGGCTGGCGACGTTGGTCGAGAGCAAGGCGACGAGCGGCGTGTTCATGCCGGCACCGACTGTTGCTTCGCGCGGGCAGAAGTCTTTGCGAAGGACGAGGACGAGGTGTCCGCGGATTTGGGCTGGCTGGCTGCGTGGTTCAGCAGTTCGCGGTTTCGTAGCCGGCGAGCGATCTTTTGTTTGCGCAGGCGGTTGAATCGGGACTTGTCGCCATTCAGTGCGGACATAAGGAACTCCCTTTGGGTGAGTGGATGAACTGCCGGGCTGTCACAGTCGTCCGCGAACAGCGCAAGGAACTGCGTCGGGATGCAGGCTTTCGAGTGCAAGCGCTGGTGGTGATGTGAGATGAAGTGGACGCCTCTCGATCTCTCAATCGCGAAGGCGCGGAGTGCTTTGGTGAACGTATCTTCGAGGTTAAGTATTTCGAGTATACCCTGTTTGGGGGAGTCGTGCTGAACAGGAAGGCGGTAGGAGGTTACCGTTGGGCTGGCTGGGGAAAGGCGACAACCACGAAGGACACGAAGTCGCACGAAGGACGTTGGTGTCCGATTTTCGGTAGTGGCCTGCACCACAGCCGAATTGGCAAAGGGATTATCCTGAAAGCACTCGGAGAGCGGGAGAGCTAAGTTTGCGCAGGGGATTACGAATCGCAGGCAGGTTTGCCGCCGTCGGTTTTGTACTGCCGTGGTTGCTTCTGGCCTTCTACGCCGGAGCTAATCATTTGGGCTGGCGTCCGAGTACGAAGCCGCTCGTCTGTCTTTGCCCTTCCTCGATCGCCGCGCTCGGACTGGACAATGCGTCGTTGATCGTTGGTCTTCTTGGGTGGTTGCTTATCAGCGCGACCAACGCCGTTCTGTATGCAATCCCTGGCGCTATCGTCGGCCTTCTGGCTGGCCTGTGGAAATCAAACTGACGGGCTACCTTGTCGCTATTCATGTTGCCGAATCAGTGCCGTGCGTGTAGGATGTTGACGTGCGTTAGACCGAGTCGGTCGTGAGCAGTTCTTGCCTCAACAGCCAGTAACCTGCCCTTCAGTACCTCCGAATCTCTCCAGCGTAAAATCAATTTGAAAAGGAACAGTATCAACATGGCAGAACAAGGAACGGTAAAGTGGTTCAACGACGCCAAGGGCTATGGCTTTATCAGCCGCCAGAATGGCGAAGACGTTTTTGTGCACTTCTCGGCAATCCAGGCGGGCGGTTTCAAGAGCCTGCAAGAGGGCCAGACCGTGCAGTTCGACGTGACCAAGGGTCCGAAGGGATGGCAGGCGGAGAACGTCCAGGCGCTCTAGGTGCAGGCGTTCCAGTTGGAGAAATTTGGAGAGGCGATTTCCACGGAAATCGCCTTTTCTTTTTTGCGATGGTTTTTGGCGCGCAGCCCTCAGGCGCTGAAGCGCGGATGAATCTTCAGCGAGTTAACGGCACGAGTAGACTCGCGCCCTTCCCGTTCGCGATGAATTGCCAGTTGCGAACGGCTAGTCGCGGACGTCGTCGAAGAACGATTTGAGTTCGCGGGAGCGCGAGGGATGGCGCAGCTTGCGCAGGGCCTTGGCTTCGATCTGGCGGATACGCTCGCGGGTGACGGCGAAGGAACGGCCGACTTCTTCGAGCGTCCGCTCTGAACCATCCTCCATACCGAAACGCATCCTAAGGATTTTCTCTTCGCGCGGAGTGAGCGTGCGCAAGACGTGGGCGGCCCGCTCTTTGAGGTTCAGGTTCATCATGGCTTCGGCGGGCGAGACTTCGTTACGGTTTTCGATGAGGTCGCCGAGATGGGAATCTCCTTCTTCGCCGATGGGAGTCTCGAGCGAGATGGGGACGCGCATGATCTTCTGCACCTTGCGCACCTTGGCTTCGGGAATGTCCATCTGCTGGGCAATTTCGGCCGAGGTGGGTTCGCGGCCCAGGATCTGGACGAGTTGCCGTGAAGTGCGCACCAGTTTGTTGACGATCTCGATCATGTGTACGGGCAGGCGGATGGTGCGGGCCTGATCGGCGATGGCGCGGCTGACGGCCTGGCGAATCCACCAGGTGGCGTAGGTGGAAAATTTGTAGCCGCGGCGGTACTCGAATTTGTCGACTGCCTTCATCAGGCCGACATTGCCCTCCTGGATGAGGTCGAGGAACTGCAGGCCGCGATTGCCGTATTTTTTGGCGATCGAAACCACGAGGCGGAGGTTAGCTTCGATCAGCTCGTGCTTGGCCTGCTCCGCATCCATCTCGCCTTTGATGATTGCGCGCTGGGTGCGCTGCAGCTCGGGGAAGGTCATGCCGACGTCGCCCTCGATGCGTTTCAGACTGAGGCGATGCTGGCGCTGGGTGGTGCGGTATTCCTTCTTGAGTTGCGAGCTGCGGGTGGCGGCAATTTTCTTTTCGAGGCTGGCGATCTGGCGATCGAGCGAGCGCATGCGGTCGACCGTCTTGGTCACGCGCTCGGTGAGGCGCTTGCGCTCCGAGACTGTAATCCCGAGTTGGCGGATGATGCGCGAAATCTGAACCATTTCGCGAGCCAGTTGGCGGCGGCAACGGCGATGTTCGCGCGGTCTTTGTTTCGCTGAAACGGTCCGCAGCCGCAGTGCCAGCCGGCGGGCAGTTTTGTAATGCTGGTGAAGCTGATCGATGCGGCGGGTGACGTCCTTGATCCGGTCTTGCAGAATCTCGTCGGTGAGTTCTTCCTCGTCGAAGACGACGATCTCTTTGATGGAGCGCCGGCCGTGCTTCAGATCGTCGCCCATAGCCAAAACTTCGTGGATAACGATGGGCGAGCGCGAAAGCGCTTTGAGCATGGAGAGTTGACCGCGCTCGATGCGCTTGGCGATGTCGACTTCGCGTTCGCGGTTGAGCAGAGGCGAGGCGCCCATCTCGCGGAGGTAGACGCGCACCGGATCGGTGGCGGCCTCATTGGCCTCCGGCGCCGGAGTGAGATCGATGTCGTCGGCTTCATGGGCCAGCCTCTGTTCGAGAGCGGCGTAGGGCGGCAAAGGCTTCTCCTCGAGCACGTCGAGGCCCTGAGTCCGGATGGTGGTGAGTAAATCGTCCTCGTCGTGGGTGGAGTGGGCGTGGGGCGCAGCGAGATCCAGGTCGGCATCCGGGGCATCATCCTTGCCGATGCCGACTAGCTTCCTGATGTGGTCCATAGCGGTGCGGAACTCCTTTTTTCGATGCCGTCCCGCATGGAGAAGAGGCTTTGTTGATCGGCAGCGGCAGCTTCAGCCGAAAGAGCGGGAAACCCAGACTTACTCATGCTAGCACGATATCTTCTGATCTCCAATTCCTGGTGTAAAAGGGGCGAGGCGGGGGTCGGACGACGGGTCGGCAGAGTGTGCCGAAGCGTCGGCAGAAGCGTCGGCAGAAGGCGGGAGCGGCACGGATCCAGCCTGAGCGGATTGGGCTTAGGCCAAGCTCACCGGCTGGGAAGTACTGTGGCACGGTAGTTGCTGGAGCCGGATGCTCAGCGGGAAGCATTGTGGCCACTGAGGAAGGAAAGATGCTCAGTCACTGCGCGAATCCGAAGTGTTGCAGGCCATTTCTCAAACTGAGAGAAGGCAAGCTATTCATGGTGGAGACCGACCGAAGCAAAGCGGGAGAAGTTGCGGCTTCCATCCTCCGCCCGCGGCATCCGCAGCGGCATGTGGAACACTACTGGCTGTGCGACGACTGCGCTGCGCAGTGGAGCCTGGTTTACGACCGGGAGCGGGGAGTGGCTCTGGCGCCGGTACGTAGGGGCGTATTGGGCGTTGGAGACGCGGGCACTGGCGATCGAAGTGGAGCTGCCTAGCATTCGCCTCTGGCCGAAAAACGGATGGTTTATCGACCGGATACGCTAGGCGTAGCCATCTTTCTTCCAAACCTTCCAATCCTCGCGAACGGCTTCCAGCATGGCTTGGGTGGCCTTGTGCAGCCACTTCGGTTTTTGCTTCTGCAAGTGGCGGAGAATGGCTTTGCGGGCAGTTCGAGTGCCGAGATGGATGTTCGCGGTTTCCCAGCCCATGGCGTGGAGGAGGCGGAGTTCCTGGCCCTGCGCTTTCAGGTCAGCCAGCTCGATGCGCGAGCAGTGCGGGCTGAGGCGACGCACGATCCAGCGGCTGCGCAGCTGAACGAAGGGATCGAGGCAGCGGACGGCGCGGCTGATGATGGCCTGATAGAGAACTTCGGATGGTCCGAGGTGGTCCTTGGCCCAATAGCAGGCGGAGGAGGCCAGAGCCTTGGCTTCGCGGGCGATTTTGCCGCCGCTCCAGTCGGCCAGAGCGACGTAGCGGGCGTGTCCCAGGCTGCCCAGGCCGGCCACGCGATGGGCGACACGGTAGTGCAGATCGCGGGCGGGCATGAGGTGTTCCATGGCGTCAATGGCGCTGATCGGGACGGGCTCTTTCAGCGTGGGCAAAGCGTCCATTTTGGCCCAGAAGTGGACGGGGTCGCGGAGCTCGCTTTCGGCAATCTGACGGAGCCAGGTATGCATTTCCTCGAGAACGAAGGGCCGACCGTGTTCCCGCATACCTGCGGTGTAGCCTTCGAGAATGGCGTTGCAGATCTCGGTGTGCTTGAGGGTTAATCGTCCGGCTTCGCAAGCCAGGTGAGCGCTCACCGCGAGGCGCACCAGATCATTGACGTAGGACATAGGGAAGGCTTCGTCGAAGTCATTGACGCCCCAGATGAGGCGGCCGTCGATGTCGCGCCAAGTGCCGAAATTTTCCACGTGGAGATCGCCGACTGCAAGAACCTGCGGGGCCTTCGCCAGCTCCGGAGACACTTTGGGCCAGACCTGCGCCCAGCGGTAGTACGTGGCGCGCAGGAAGGGAAAGACCGCGGCTTTCATGTTCTGGTGCTTGAAGCGAAGATCTTTTTTGACGATCTCGATGCGATGGCCCAGCCAGTCTTCAAACTGGCTGGTCGCTTTGACAACGTTCATAGCGCGGAACGATAGCGGGTGGGAGGGCGGAAGTCAACGGAACGGGGTCGGCAGGATCGACGGGGGACTAGAACTCCGCGCCCAATCTAACGCCTTCGGTTTTCCCATTATAGGTCTGCAAAGCGGATTTCCTGCGAGGTTCCCAAGGTTTGCGGCATGGGAGTGCTTAGACTTGATCCCATGAAACTACTCGCCACGATTCTCGAAACACAGAGGCATCCATGAAAACACTTGCGTTAACGCTGCTGATATTTGCCCTTGGAAGCACGCTGCCGGCTCAAACCGCCAGCAATGGGGACATTCAAAGGGCCGTCGAGGGCGCAATTCGCCTTCAACGCCACTTTAAGAATCCGTCAGACCTGGTGCTCGACTCGGTTACGTTGGCCCCTGGCAAGCACGGCAATGATGCCTGCTACGGCTTCCATTCCCGCGATCATTTCGATGTGATTGCTCCCAGATCGAACAATGGGATCGAGATTAACACCGCTGACTATACCGCTAAAGGGCAGCTACACATCTGGCCAGTTCATAAGGCGACGGCTTTTCACCAGCGCCCGTGCGCCTATAATCGAGCAAACGCTACCGACGTTACGAAGGAAGTGCGCGAGGCAGGTGGCTTTCTGCCATAGACGCAGGAATGCTTCCTCAGTTAGAGGAAACCGAATGCCATCCCGAAACTCGAGTAGCACGCGGCAGCCGCTCTTTCTCTTTCGCAAAAGCTCTAACGCTGAGATCAGGCTTTGGGCATCACAAGTGACTATGAGGCGACCAGTTCAGCCTTTCTCAACCAACTCCGAGTACGTGAGCCGCTTGCCAGAAAGCCGCGACAGCAGTTCGTAGAACTTTGCCGAGTCGTCCATCGGCTTTTTGTGATTGTTGAGACGATCTTAACGCAGCGCTTACTTCTTGAAGAAGGCCGCGTTTTTCTCCACGAATTCCTTTTTCTCTTCGGGCACATCTTCCAGGGAATGGATTGAATCGGAAGTGCAGACCGGGATGCAGGCTCCGCAGTCGATGCAGCCTTCGGGATCGACGTACATCTGCGTGGCGGCCTCGAATTCGGGCTCGTCTTGTTTGGGGTGAATGCAGTCGGTGGGGCAGACTTCGACGCAGAGGGAATCTTTGATGCAGGAATCGGTAATGACGTAGGCCATAGTCAATCTCCAGGATGAAGTGAACGCAATAGAGACGCTGCGTTCGAAGCTATCGGAAAGCAGTCTAGGGTCTGGGAAGCGGATTGGCCGTGATTCTCGTCACAGGAGGCTGTGCGCCCGCTGGAGCCAGTTTCGACTTGGGGAAGCGCGTTTTGCTGTTGGAGGCGTGGGGAAATCCCTATTGACGACGATCACGCGCAACTGTGATGAGCATCACGGAAATGAAGAGGTGCAGGGGTTAGATTAAGCACAATTGAACTAGGCCTTCTAGTCATAGGATCGCCCGGCTCCTCCCACAGAACCCCACAAGCCGTTTCCCCAGACGGCGGGAGCCGGGCGCTTGAAGGCTCTGGCTGGTGATGAGCCCTCCCCGCGCTTCACCTTCGTTGGCACGATTCCCTACGCGATAAACGTCGTACCGCTCCTCTTGGTACGACGGATCCCTTTCGTACGACAGCTTCCTTTCGTTCGACGCTTCCCCGCCAGCTGTGTACGCTGAGACACACTGTGCCTATCCGCATACTCGACTGGCTCGTCTCATAGAAGCTTCGGCCTTTGTTTTCAATCAGATGTCGTTTGGTTCCCATCCTGCCCTTAAACAAAGCGACAAGTTCAAGGGGGACGAGATGGGAGCAGATCCGAACACCTCAGATCGAGCCAAGACATACTTGCTGGCCGCTATCGCTCTGGGCTTGGCCATCGTGCCCCAGCTTGCGTCCGCCCAAACTGAATCTGCCCAGAACGCGGCTGCCGCAAGCGAACAGGTTCGGCGCGTGGTGCTGGTGAGCATTCCGGATCGCAGGCTGGCCGTGCTTGAGGGTGGGGACGTCGTCGCGACCTTCCCGGTCGCGGTGGGAGCGGCGAAAAGTCCGAGCCCGACGGGCGAATTCGAGATCGTCAACCGCGTTGCCAATCCTACTTACTACCACTCGGGCGCGGTGATCGCCAGCGGCAAAGACAATCCAGTGGGCACGCGCTGGCTGGGGCTCAGCCAGAAAGGTTATGGAATTCACGGCACGAACGTGCCGCGGTCGATTGGGCATGCGGCGTCGCACGGCTGCATCCGGCTGCGCAATCGCGACATGGAGAAGTTGTTCAGCATGCTGCGGGTGGGAGACGTGGTCGAGATTCGCGGCGAGCGCGACGACGAGATTGTGCAGATTTTTGACGGCGGTGAAGTGGAAGCTGATGCGGCTGCGCCGGAGCCATTGGCTGGAAAGTAGCGAGGCAAGAATTGAGAAGTTTGCAAGCTGAAGTTTGCGGTTGAAAGTCAAATTCTTCTTACTGGAGGCGCTTATGCAAATGGCAATCACATTCATGGCGGTGGTTGGAGGGTTGATCTTCTCGCTGGCGATCGCATTGCTGGCGGAGGAATTGATCTTCGGGCAAGTGTTCCGTCTGTTCTTCGGGGCTGGCAAAGCGGAATCCGGCAACCTGGCCGGCAACCTGGCCCGGCAACCTGGCCCGGCAGACGGTGGCCGTAAAAGCGGCGCCAAGGCGCTGAATCAAGCGTACGACTGACAAAGTAGAACCTCGCAAAGGAGAAGCACGATGCTGGCATTGAAGGACTTGCTGATTACCGGTGGCCTCGGGATGATGCTCGTGGCCGTGGGCATTTTGGGTTATGACCTGTACCGCGAACTGCTGTATCGGAGGGCGCTGGCCACGCCGGGTGCGGGCGTGATATCGCCGGCTCCGCAGTGGCGCTGGCGCACTTCGCTGGCGCTGGCGCTGCTGGCGTGGGGGCCGATTCTGCTGGCGCTCAGCATTGTCGTGGTGCCCAGCGGCATGGCGGGAGTTCGCATCAGCCAGACCAGCGGCACGGAGCCGGGGACGCTGTATCCCGGCGTGCATTTTGTGACGCCGCTCATCGAAGACGTGACCCTGTTCGACACACGCGACCAGATTTTTACCACCGGCATGTCGGAAGACGGAAACCATGCGGCGTCGAATGTTTCCAACAAAGCGCAACTGCTCGATGTGCAGGCGAAAGAGGGATTGACGCTGGGGCTGGCGATCACGGTTCGTTACCGTCTCGACCCCAAGCGGCTGGATTACATTCAGAGCAACCTGCCGCGTCCGGTGGAAAAAGAGATTGTTCCGCCGATCGTAGCCAGCGTGTGGCGGGAACTGGTTCCGAACTACACGGTGCGGGATGTATTTTCGGCGAAACGCGAAGAAGTGCGCCAGCGGGCCGCGGGGATGATCACGCAGAAACTGGCGGCGGACGGAATCGTGGTGAAAGAAGTCATGCTGCGCGACATTCAGCTGCCGGAAGAGTACGCGAAAGGATTGGAGACGCTGCTGTTGAAAGAGCAGGAGAACGACCGCATGAGCGTGGAGACGGAACTGAAACAGAAGCAGGTCAAGATTGCGGAGTTGGAGGCGGACGCGGCGAAAGTGCAGCAGATCAAGCAGGCCGAGGGCGAGGCGCAGGTACACGTGTTACAGGCGAAGGGCGAATCGGACGCGATGCAGTACACGCTGCCGCTGAAGGAAAAACAAATCCAGCAGAGCAAACTGGAAGCGGAGGCGCGCAAGGAGGCGACGATTCAGAACGCGGAAGCCGAGGCGCAGGCCAAGGTGATCGACAGCAAGGCGGAGAGCGAGCGGCGAAAAATGCTGGCCGATGCGGAGGCTGACCGCATTCGCGTGACGGCGGTGGCCGATGCCGAACGGATGCAGAGTGAAGCGGCGATTCTGAAGCAGAATCCGCTGCTGATCAATAAGATCGTGGCCGAACGGCTCTCGGACAAGCTGCAGATCATGATGGTTCCTGCCGACGGAAAGTTTTTCATGAACGATGTGCTGAAGGGGATGAACATGACGACCGCTGCGGGCCAGAGTGAGCAAACGGAGGAGCAGCCGCGGTAGATCTTGGAATGGATCGCTTGAGTCGGGAAAATCCCCACTTCTGGCAAAACCGGCCAGAAGTGGGGCACCCTGGGTCTTGATCGGGCACGCAGGCTGGACATTTCCGGACGGTGTCCGAACAGTGCGGTGTCCAAACAGTACAGGGGGAGGGCCGGCGACATGCACGGAGCGGTTTATAATTCGGCCATCCCAGCGGCAATTTTCAAATCGATGCACGGCAGGTTGCGACCCGCCTTCCGCCTCGGCATTTTCAGTCTCTTTCTCTTGTTCATGTTTGAAGGAACGGCCGTGGTGGCGCGCGCCGCGGATTGGAGCCTGCCGGAGCAGGAGCTGGCGAAAAAGATTGCCGCCGTTACGGGACCGGGCGCCGTGGCCTTCACTCTGGAGAACCAGTCGTCGCTGGGGCAGCGCGAGAGCGAGATCGTGGAAAACGGCTTGCGCAGCGCGGTCGCGGGACTCGGGCTGCGCTTAGTGGCGGCTGAGGAAGCGGCTGCGACGGTGAAGATTACGCTGTCGGAAAATGTCGCTTCGTACGTGTGGGTCGCCGAAATTCGGCAGGGTGCGGGCGAGGCTGCGGTGGTAATGGTCTCGACCCCGCGGCCGGAGGGTTCGAGCGCAGTCCGCGAGTCGGTGCCGCTCAGCCTGCGCAAGATTCCGCTCTGGACGCAGGACGATCCCATTCTCGATGTGGCGGTGCTGGAAGAGAATCCGGCGCCCACACAGATTGCGGTCCTCGACCCGGAAAAAGTTTCGCTCTACCGGATGCAGGAAGGAAAGTGGCAAGCGGAGCAGAGCCTGGTTATTGCTCACGCGCGGCCGTGGCCGCGGGATTTACGCGGACGGCTGATTCTGGGCCGCGATCATCTGCTGGAGGTTTATCTGCCCGGCGTAGTTTGCGTCAGCACGGCATCGCCTCTGGGGTTGAACTGCCGCGATAGGGATGACCCGTGGCCGTTGGTGGCGGGAGGGTTGAGCGCCGGAGGGTCTTCGATTTTTCCGAGCGCCGGAGCGAGCAACCCGCTGGCGCTGGTCCCGCAGATGAAAGCTTTTTTCGCTTCCTCGCGAAATTTTTTTACCGGCGCGCTCACTCCGGGAGTCGGCAGGTTCAGCGCGGTACCGAAGTTTTATTCCGCGGCGTTGCTGCCGCGAGATAAATACATTCTCTGGCTTTTCGCAGCTACCGACGGGCAAGTACACATGATCGACGGCATCAGCGATCAGACTGCGAGACTGGGATGGGGAAGCGACCTGGCGAGCGTGCGAAGCGCTTGCGGAGCGGGCTGGCAGGTTCTGGCCACAAGTTCCAGCAATGCAGCAGACTCGGTGCGGGCGTATGAGTTGCCCGATCGTGATCCGGTCGCGGTGAGTGCGGCCGTCGATCTGCCCGGACCGGCTACTGCACTGTGGACGGAAGCGAAGGGCGACACCGCGATTGTGGTTGCGAAAAGTCAAGAGACGGGGAGTTATGAGGCGTTTCGACTGGCGTTGGCTTGTAGTCAGTAGCCTGCTGCTGGCGTTTTCGGCGAGCGCCGAGACACGACCGCAGTATGGCGGTACGCTGCGCGTTGCCATGCGCGCCGCGCCAGCTTCGCTCGATCCGGCGGACGGTTCGCAAGCTGATTCGTTTTCTGGCTATTCGTTTTCTGGTACTGGGTTCGCCCGGCGCAGCGTGATGATGCTGATGTTCGACACTCTGGTCGCCATCGACAACAACGCACGCATCCAGCCTTCGCTGGCTTTGTCATGGGAGTCAGCGCCCGGATTCCGGCGCTGGCAGGTTCATTTGCGTCATGGGGTCAAGTTTGACGACGGCACGCCGCTCACGGCGGAGATTGCGGCCGCGTCGCTGCGCAGCGCCAATCCTTCATGGAAGGTGCACGCGGATGGAGACTCCGTTGTAATCGAGTTCGAGAGCGCGGATCCAGAGCTGTTGGCAGAACTGGCGCTGGCGCGGAATGCGATTGCGAAGAGAAATAATGATGCTCGGCCGAGCGGAACAGGACCTTTTTACGCGGTCGACTGGGAGCCGGGAAAGAGATTGACATTGGCCGCGCAGGAAAATTACTGGGGCGGGCGTCCGTTCCTTGACCGGATCGAAATTGAGATGGGCATGAATTTTCGCGATCAGTTGACGGCTCTGGAATTAGGCAAGGCCGATCTGGTGGAAGCAGCGCCGGAGCAGGTGCATCGAGTTTCGCTGCAAGGGCTCCGAATCGCGACTTCGCAACCGGACGAATTGCTGGCCCTGCTCTTCAGTCGCGATGCGGTTTCACCCGAAGAGAAGACGCTTCGCGAAGCGCTGGCTCTGAGCATTGAGCGGGGATCGATTCGGAGCGTGCTGCTGCAAGGTGCGGGACAGCCGGCGGCGAGCCTGCTTCCGAACTGGATGAGCGGTTACGGATTTGTGTTTTCGACCGACGCCAATTTACAGCAAGCGCGCAGCGACTGCGAACAGGTGCGGGCGACTTTGCATTCCATCCCGACCTGGACGCTGGGCTACGATGGCAGTGACGCACTGGCGCGAGTGATTGCCGAACGCATCGCGTTGAATGCCAGAGACGCAGGATTATCGTTGCAGCCAACAACGGCCGCGACGGCGGATCTGCGGCTGGTCCGCATTCCGCTGGCCTCCGCCAATCCGTGGGTTGCGCTGGGAAACTTAGCGGCGCTGATGGAAACGCCGGTCGCGAAACACATCGGCGGGTCGATCGAGGAGCTCTACGCGGCTGAGCAGTCTTTGCTGGCGGCGCAGCGGTTGATTCCGCTGCTTCATTTGCCGGTTTCGTATGCCGCGGCGGTCAACCTGAACGGCTTGCAGATCAGGCCGGATGGAACCTGGAACCTGGCGGGTGCGTGGTTGGGGAGCGGCAAGCCATGATGTTCCGGCGCAAGCTGCTGACGGTGTTTGCGCTGACGGTGTTCGTATCGGTGGCGGCGGTTGCCGGGCTGGTGCTCGCGGTGACTCGTCCGGCATTCGAGAAAATGGAAGAACAGAGGACGGCCGCACTGGTCTCGCAATTTCAGCGGGCGTTTAGCCAGCAGGGCGAGGAGGTTGCATCGCGGGTGGAAGCGATTGCGCGCTCGGAAGCAGTGGGCCGCATGGTTACGGCACTCAACGGCGCAGCCGCCGATGCCTCCGGATATTTCGACCTGGCGCAGACGATGGCGGAGAGCCATCAACTTGATTTTTTGGAGTTCGTCGACGGACACGGGATCATTATTTCTTCGGCGCAGTGGCCGGCGAAGTTCGGTTATCCGGAGAATGGGTTCGAGGCGCTAGCGGCATCGAGCGGGCAGGGGGCGTTTCTTCGACAGGAAGACTTGCAAGATTCGACTGCGCTGGGTTTGTTCGCGGTGCGAGCGGCGAACGTTGGCGATCGGCCGGTCTACGTGATTGGCGGGAGGAAGCTGGACCGGAATTTTCTTTCCGCGCTCGACCTGCCCGCCGGGATGCGCGCTTTGCTGTACCAGAATCGAAGCGATCATTTTTCGGCCGATTCACTGCTGGACGCCTCGGCAACCGTGAGCCCCGCAGACAGCGCTCGTCCGGCCGACAAACTTGCGCCACTGATCGAAGCGGTGCGGCAGTATAAACAGGAAATGTCGGCGGTTGTGCGGTGGTCGCCGGATCAGGCCGACGACGAAATCTTTCATGCCATTCCGCTGCTGGGAGCGGGCAAAGACCATCCTCTGCTTGCGATTTTACTGATCGGCAACTCGCGCCGGCCCTATGTCGAGTTGAAGCGCAGCATCCGGAACGCGGCGTTGCTGGCCGGCGGCGGCGGAATCGTGCTGGCGATTCTGCTGAGCAGCTGGGCTGCCGCCCGAGTGACGCGTCCGGTGGACCAATTGGTGCTGGCGGCGCAAGATGTGGCGGCGGGCAATTGGAACACGTATGTCGAAGTGACAGGCGGCGACGAGATTGCGCAACTGGCCGATTCGTTCAATCGAATGACCACGGAGTTGCTGACGCAGAAAGAACGGCTGTTGCAGACCGAGCGAGTGGCGGCCTGGCGCGAACTGGCGCGGCGGCTGGCGCATGAATTGAAGAATCCGTTGTTCCCGCTGCAGCTCACGGTGGAGAATCTGATTCGCGCGCGGAGGCAGAGCCCGGAACAATTTGACGAAGTGTTCGGCGAAAGTTCTCGCACTTTGCTGGCCGAGATTTCGAATCTCAAGGCGATCATTGGACGCTTCAGCGAATTTTCGAAGATGCCACAGCCGCAGTGGCAACGGGTGCAGGTGAACGAAATTCTGCGCGGTGTTGCGCAGTTGTTTCAGGCGCAATTTCAAGCTGCGGGCCGCGCGGCAATCGCTTGCCGGCTCGAACTGGAAGAGAACCTGCCGGCGATCGCAGCCGATCCGGAATTGCTGCATCGGGCAATTTCGAATCTGGTGCTCAATGCGATGGACGCCATGCCGGAAGGCGGCACGCTGATTCTGCGCAGCCGGAGCCACGATGGAAAAACTATCGTCGAAGTGG
>Ga0335073_10004890_pt1 | contig 18785 bp, 18 predicted proteins | sample Lox_Sample_22_FD_207093 | JGI IMG/M metagenome (GOLD analysis project Ga0335073, IMG submission 207093) | Soil microbial communities from Loxahatchee National Wildlife Refuge, Florida, United States - Lox_Sample_2.2 | ecosystem: Environmental > Terrestrial > Soil > Wetlands | place: USA... | reverse complement strand
AGACCCGATCTGGCGGAGGCTGGCGGAAAAGACACATCCGGCATAGAAAACGCCTTGCGGTCCATTTACCCCCTTCTCGACCGGTTGTTATAATCCCCGCAACGCCAGAAACTTACGCCGGGGAAGTTTGTCTTTCCGGGCGCTTGTCGCTGTGCGTTTTCGCGTTTTAGGTGGTTAGAAGCGGAGCGTTTTGCCTTCCCGAGGGACGGTCGTGAACGGACGGATCACCAGGGTAGCCATTGCGGTGATGGCGGCGGGAGTCTGGCTGTCGCTGTCCGTGCCGTCCCAAGCCCAGATCGCATCGTACGTCGATGAGCACGGCAAGCTCGTGTTTATCAACGGGGATTCCACGAAGCGAAGCGGTGGGAGTACCATTAGTTCTCCCTCGGCCTCGCGGACGGAATCTGCCGCTCAGTCGGCGAATCCTCCGGACGAAAAGCTCGACCAAATCGTCCAGGAGGCTGCGGAGCGGCACAACCTAGATCCGGCGCTGGTGAGAGCCGTCATCAGCACGGAATCGGGCTGGAACCCGACGGCGATTTCCCGCAAGGGAGCGGTGGGGCTGATGCAGTTGATTCCGGCAACGGCAGAGCGCTTTGGCGTCGGGAACTCTTTCGATCCCGCTCAGAACGTGGAGGGCGGAACATCGTACCTGAAGGAGCTGCTCGATCGTTACAACGGCGATCTGACGAAATCGCTTGCGGCGTACAACGCCGGCGAGCGGGCCGTCGACGAGAGCGGCGGAATTCCGGCGTTTCCGGAAACCCAACGGTACGTGCAGAAAGTGACCAACGCATACTTCCGGCCGAGTTCGGGCCGTGACCCGTCGCTGTGGAGCCCGCCACGGGCGCCCATACGCGCGGAAGCGGACTCGAGCGGGCGGATCATCTTCACGAACGAATGAGACGCGAATGGACTGGGGTCAACCAAGACTGAGGACGCGGCGAGTCCTGCCTGCCTTCGCCGCGGCGATTGCCCTGCTTGCCTTTGCGGCCGCGCCGGTGCCTGCGCGCGCCGATAAGAAAACCGATGCGCGGGAGCAATTCGCACAAGCGGTGCGTATGCGCACGATGCTCGAGGGCTACCTCGAGAAGGATCGATCACGGTCGGATTACGTCGAGACGGTGGCGGCGTTTCACAAGGTCTACCTGATCACGCCGGATGCGGACGACGCGACGTCGGCACTGGTAGCCGAAGCGGAGTTGTACACCGAGATGGGGCGGCTGTACGATCCGGCCTACTTCAAATCCGCTGTCGCGATGTATTCGTTTCTCATCAAGCAGTACCCGGGCAGCCGGTATCGCGGCGAGAGCATGCTTTCGATCGCCAAGATTCAGCAGGATGATCTCGACGCGCCCAAGGACGCCGAAACCACGTACAAAGACTATCTGAAGCTTTTCCCTCGTTCGGAGAAGACGGCTGAAGTACGAGCGACGTTGAAGGAGCTAAGCGAGCCCGAGGCGGCGGAGGCCCCGGCTTCGACGCCGCATGCGGAAACGCCTTCGGATGGACCGGCCGGAATCGCGCGGACGAGCCAGGCTGCCACGACGGCTCGCGCCGATGCGGACGACGAAGCCGCGCGGATGCTGCCGGTGGACGCGCAACCGGTGACGCCGAAGTCGGCGGCGAGTGGTCTGCCAACCGTAAAGGATTTCAAGACGTGGAACTCCCCGGATTCGGCCCGTATCGTGGTGAATCTGGCAGACACCGTGCAAATCAAGAGCGCGCGCATCGCATCACCCGAGCGAATCTATTTGGATCTCTCGCGTGCGCAGGTAGGGCCGAAGCTGCCGCGCAAGCCCGTGGATGTGGCGGGCGGAATCCTGAAGACGATCCGCATGGCGCAAAACAAGCCGGACACGGTGAGGATCGTGCTGGACGTGAGCGGCGCGAGGGACTATTCGGCGTTTCTAGTGGCGCATCCTTACCGGTTGGTGATCGACCTGCGGGCCAAGGCGGGCGCACCACATGGCGACGTGGCTACAGCGGCGCCGGCGGCAAGCGTTGCCACGGCGAGAACCGGGGACGCACCGGCCATGGTCGGTTCGCCTGCTGAAACCGTCTCGGTGAATGCGGATGGGGCAGCCCCGAAGATACTCGCAACCGCAAAGGATCCGATGGCCGCGTCGCCCTCCGCCGTTTCAGCCGCGAATGCAGACTCCGCGCCGGCTAAAACCCGGCACAAGTCGGCGGCGACGGAAACGGCCGAGCTCGGATCACCGTCTGAGGCCAAACCGAATCACGACGGCGAGCGGTCGCTAACTCGCGCTCTGGGGCTCAAGATCAACCGCATTGTGATCGACGCGGGGCACGGCGGGCACGACACGGGAACGATCGGGCCGCACGGGCTTCTGGAAAAGGATGTGTGCCTCGACGTGGCGTTGCGACTGGGCGCGCTGATCGAACAGCGGCTGCCGGGCGCAGACGTGATCTACACGCGCAAGGACGACACGTTTATTCCCCTCGAAGAGCGAACGCAGATCGCGAACGACGCAAAAGCCGATCTTTTTATCTCGATTCACGCGAATTCGAGCGACGATCCCTCGGCGCGCGGGATCGAAACGTATTACCTGAATTTCGCGACGTCGGCCGAGGCCATGGAAGTGGCGGCGCGCGAGAACGCCGATTCGCAGGAGTCGATGCACGATTTGCAGGATCTGATCAAGAAAATCGCGCGCAACGACAAAATCGAGGAGTCTCGCGACCTGGCTGAAGACGTTCAGGACAGCTTGACGGGGCGGCTACAGTTGGTGAGCCGGAGCGAAAAGAACCGGGGCGTGAAGAAGGCCCCATTCGTAGTGCTGATCGGCGCGAACATGCCTTCGGTGCTGGCGGAGATTTCGTTTCTGAGCAACCCCACGGACGAGCACCTGCTGCGCAAACCCGAACAGCGCCAGCGGATCGCAGACGGTCTCTACCGCGGCGTGGCGGAGTACCTCGCAGGCCTCAACAGCCTTGCCCCAAACCAGGGCAAGCTCATTTCAGACAATCACCTCTCCGAGACGCGCCTCGCCGACGGAGAAGTGGCGCCGGCCGGGAACCCCAAGTAAAATCGCAGCATCTAAGAAGAGAACGGGGATTCATGCATAGATCTGTTTCTTTCGTCCTCGCGAGCCTATTGGTGGCGGTGGCGCCCGCATCCGCGCAACAGCTGCTGCCGCATTCGCTCAGCGGCTGGACGCAGGCCGGCGATCAGCCCTTCGCCGCAGGCTCGGCGCCGCATCCGGCCGGAAGCGCCGCGAACCCGGCGACCACGGCAGGCGCGATCGACGAGTACGGATTCGCCGGCGGCGAAAGCAGCAGCTACACGCGCGGGAGCGAAAGTCTGCAGGTAAATCTTTATAGGATGAAAGACGGCAGCGGCGCCTACGGTCTTTACTCGTATTTGCACACGCCGGACATGCTCCACACGAACCTCGGCGAGCATTCGCTGCTTTCCGGCGATCACGCGCTGCTGCTGGTGGGTAACTTCGTGGTGGAAGTGCGCGGGCCGGAGCTGGCCAAATCGGTGTCCGGACTGAAATCACTTGTGGCTGCGGTACAGCCCCACGTGCGAGACGCAAGCCTGCCTACGCTGTGGCAACGCCTGCCTGAAGAGGACATGGTGGCGCGCACCGACCGTTACATTCTCGGCCCGCAAGCGCTCGATCAGTTTTTTCCCGACAGCCTGGGGAGCTTGATCGCGTTCTCGAAGGGCGCGGAAGCGGAACTCGCCGGCTATCGCCTGGGCGGCCACGACGCGACCCTTCTGATCGTCGATTATCCAACGCCGCAGATGGCAGAAAGCGCGCTGGCGGACATGGGGAAGAAATTCGACGTGAACGGCTCGAATCGCGGGGCGAATTTGCCGCAGCTTTTCGCCGCGAGGAAGCTGACGCTGCTGGCAATCGTTTCCGGCGCGCCGTCGCGGACGGAAGCGAATTCCCTGCTGAATGAGGTCCAATCGGGAACGGAACTCACATGGAACGAACCGACCTTCCAATTCAAGGAGCCGACGATCGAAGGCATGATTGTCGGAACGATTGTCGGCACGGGAGTGATCTGCCTCTTCGCAGTCATCGCGGGACTGGCATTCGGCGGCCTCCGATTGATCGTGAAACGCGTCCTGCCCGGGAGGGTGTTCGATCGCCCGGGCTACGTGCAGGTCCTGCAGCTGGGCCTAGGCAGTAAACCTATCAATGCAGAGGACTTCTACGCAACGACGGGCGGCCCGATCGCGAACACCAAAGTGGACAAGAATCTACCGGATCGCATCGCTCTCCGTATATTTCGCTGAAACAAATAGGTTTAGAGTGCGACAGATTTTGGCTTTACGGACTTGACTTCGTTCGCAGTGGCCACTAGACTGCGGTCGAGGAAAGGGTTCTGCGGCCATCCGCGCATTGGCTGGGAACTTTCTCCCCTCGAAAGCCCGCCGCCCGGCGGGCTTTCTGCTTTTAAGGGCGGTTTTGTAACGCGTGCCCACCTTGGGTTGTCGCCAAATGCTCCGGGTGCGACGATACGCGGAGGGATGCCGCTGATTCAGGAACGCGCGGAGCCGGAGGCGCTGAGGACTTTCTCGTAGTAGCGCTCGTAGAGCGGGATGATGTCGTTGGAGCAGTACTTGCGGCGGGCGTTGGCGCGCGCCATTTCTCCCATCATGCGGCCGCGATCGGCGCGGGTCAGAATGTCGAGGGCGAACCTGGCGCCGGCGGAGACGTCGCGCGGCTCGAAGAGATAGCCGTCCACACCGTGCGTGACGACCTCCGGCAATCCGCCTACATTGGTGGCGACGACGGGCACCTGGCAAGCCATCGCCTCGAGCGCCGCGAGGCCGAAAGACTCCGAATCGCTCGGCAGGAGGAACAGGTCGGCCAGGCCGAGTTTTTCCTGCACATGGTCCTGCTTGCCGAGAAAGAATACATCTTTCGAGAGCTTCTTCTTGCGGACGATGTATTCCGCCGCGCCGCGGTCCGGGCCGTCGCCCATCAGGACGAGCTTTGCGGGAATCTTCTCGCGCACGAGCGCGAAGATTTCCACCACATCGGTGATGCGCTTGACGGGCCGGAAATTCGAGAGATGCATCAGGACCGGCTCCCCTTCGGGGGCCCAGCGCTCGCGGGTCGCCGCGTCGTCCGAGCGCTTGTAGAGATCGCAATTCACGAAATTGGGAATCACCTCGATGGGACGCTTGATCTCGAATTCCTTGAGGGTGCGGTCGCGGAGGTAGTGCGAGATCGCGGTGACGCCGTCACTCTGCTCAATCGAGAAGCGGGTGATCGGCAGGTAGCTGCGGTCGTTGCCGACGAGAGTAATATCGGTGCCATGGAGCGTGGTGATGAACGGCAGGCGCCGCGGCGCGGCCATCATGCGGGCGAGAAGGGCGCTGACCGAATGGGGGATCGCGTAGTGGACGTGGAGGAGATCGAGCGCGGCTTCTTCGGCGACTTCGGCCATCTTCGTGGCAAGCGCGAGCGTGTAGGGCGGATGATCGAAGAGCGGGTACGTGGTGACTTCGACTTCGTGAAAGGAGATACGCTCGCTCGCGCCGCTCAGGCGAATCGGCATCGCGTAGCTGATGAAATGGACCTCGTGCCCTCGCGCGGCAAGCTCCAAGCCGAGCTCCGTCGCGACGACCCCCGAACCACCGTAGGTGGGGTAGCAGGTGATCCCGATTTTCATGCTAGCTGGGCCGGCGGCTGCGATCGGAGCGAAGCCGCGAGGCGACGACAATCGGCAACGAAAGGCGCGACCTACTGTCCGTTGGAGCCGCCGTTCGCTGCTTCTTCACCCTCTTTATAGACGTAACGGATCGAGTGCTTATAGACGAGCAGATTGGGACTGCCGTAGCGAGTCACCTTGATGCAATCGCGATCGTACCACTCGACGATGCCGCGAATCACTTCTCCATCCGTGAGAACAATGGCAACGGGGGTTCGGGACTGCATCTGCTTGACGTAGTAGAAATTTTCCGCAAAGGTCTGGTCCGGAGGGGCGGGCTTTTTCCTCGGGGCGGCGGCCGGCTGCGCGACCACCTGGGCAGGACGGGAAGAGAACGATTCCTTTCCGTCCCCAAGTGAAGGACGAAACAGCTTACGGTTCACCATGGCAGCTCCTATGTGGTTATACAGGTATGACTACGTATCAGGGGGTTCGGTTGCAACAAATCGAAAAAAATTGTGTCAAGATTTCAGTGGATGTTTAACGACGCGATGAGCGCGTCCAACCCCAGTTGACGTCCTGCGTTGCGACGAAGCCGGCTCTCGAAAGCATCGAGCCCGCGTGTGGCCCGCAGAACCCAGTCACAGTCGATCTTCTTGCCGAGAGACTCAACTTCCCGGTGCAAGTCCGGATTGCGAGGATCCCTGCCTGCTGGACCGAAGGAATATTCGAGTAAATCCGTGAACAGACTATAGAACAGGGCCAGGATGTTTTCAAACGATTCCTGCTCCTGCTTAGCAAGCTGAGCAGTGGACGCAAAGATATCGGCGAAACCGCGGCCGGAAACGGCCTGGTCGAGGAGGTGGAGCACGCTCGCGCGCAGGCGCCGCGATTCGTCAAGATCGATCGAGAGCGCCGCGCCGGGGCTGCCCTCGGAAAGCTGGGCGGCGAGTTTGCGGTCGGCGGGAGTGCGCTCCGAGCGCCCTTTCAGAAACGCCTCGATCTGCTCGGCGCGGACGGGCGCGAAATGAAATTGGAGGCAGCGCGAGCGGATCGTCGGCAAGAGCGCGTCGGGCGTGGGCGCGAGGAGAATCAAGGTAGCGGATTCGGGCGGCTCTTCGAGGATTTTCAGGAAGACGTCCGCGTCGGTCCAGCGCATGGTATCGGCGCCGTCGAGAATAAAGACGCGGCGGCGGCCCTGCGGCTTGAAGTAGGCGGCACGCTGCACGGCGCGCAACTGCCCGACGCGAATCATCGGCCGCGCGACCGGATAGCGCAGCCGAACGGGATCGGGAACGATCACCCAGACGTCGGGGTGCGTCTCGAGAATCAGAGGCGTGCGCTCGACGGCCGCGGCGTCTGCGCTTTCGCCGCGCTCGGCGAGTCCCGCCTGGATGAGCGGCGCCGGATCGGCGAGCGCGGCCATGCGCAGGCAGGATTCGCATTCGCCGCAGAAGTCGTCGCGGAGGCGCCGGCAATTGGCGGCCTGCGCGAACATGCGCGCGAGCGTGTATTTGCCGATGCCGCGAGGACCGGTGAAGAGCAGCGCGCTCGGGACGCGTTCGCGCTCGAGCATGCCGCGGAGGGCGCGGACGATGCGGTCGTTGCCGAGGAATTCGCCAAAGCCCACCTCAGCCTCCTCCGGCGAGCGCGGGCGCGAAACGCGCGTCGATGGCGGCGAGAATCTCGGCGTGGATCTCCTGCGGCGGCCGAAGCACCCCGGCGGGCGCGTCGAAGCATTCGATGGTGGCCCAATGGGGCTGGCGAGCGAGATCGTCGTAGACAGCGGACGCGGCCCCGAGATGGGTGAGGTCGGCTTCCTGCAAGTCGCGGCGCAATTTCGTGTAGCCGCGATCGGCGTGCTCGCCACGCTTGCCGGCCAGCCGATGGGCTTCGGCGGCGGGGACGCGAAGGTAGAGGACGAGGTCTTCGGGGGGCAAGGCGTAGATTTCGTATTCGAGTTGCTTGAGCCAGACGATGAATTCGGCGCGCTTTTCAGCGGGCATCCGCCCACCCTGGTGGGCGAGATTCGAAGCGATGTAACGGTCGGCCAAGACGGTGTTGCCCGAGGAGAGCGCAGATTCGAGCGCCGTCTTCATTTCGAGGCGGTCGCCGGCGTAGAGCAGGGCCGAGAAATGCGGATCGACCTCGGCGAGGGAACCGAATTCGCCGTTGAGAAAACGAGCCACGAGCTTGCCGAAAAAACCGTCATAGCGAGGAAAACTGACGCGCGTGAAGGCGAGGCCGCGGCCAGTCAACGCACGCGCGAGACAATCGAGCTGCGTGCGCTTGCCCGAACCGTCGATTCCCTCGATCACGATGAGCTTCCCGCGGGCAGGCATCGAAGTGGGACTCAGTGTAGCAGCCGGGCGCGGCGAGTGACCAGAGCTTCGTGCCGGTGCTAGAATCACGCGAGTGCCCGCCGAAACGACGACCATCACAACGAATCTGGAGCACGTCCGGGAACGCATGGCGCGGGCGGCTGCGCGAGCACGGCGGCCCGTCGACGAGGTCACTCTGGTAGCGGTGTCGAAGACGTTTCCCGCCGACTCGATTCGGGCCGCGTACGAGGTGGGCTTGCGGCACTTCGGCGAGAACCGCGTGCAGGAATTCGAGGCCAAGCGGCCGGCGCTGCTCGATTTGGAGGCTACGTGGCACTTCATCGGACACCTCCAGCGAAATAAGGCCCGCCGAGCGGCACAGGTGTTCCATCGCATCGACGGAGTCGACAGCCTGGCGCTGGCGCAGGCGCTCGAATCGGAGGCGGTCGCCCGCGAGAGACGATTGCCGGCCTTGATCGAAGTGCACGTGAGCGAGGAGCCGTCCAAGACCGGGATCTCCCAGGAAAATTTGGCTTCCCTCGCGGAAGCGATCGGCGGATTTTCCAACCTCAAGTTGAGGGGACTGATGGGCATCCCACCGTATTTCGACGATCCCGAGCGCGCGCGCCCGTTTTTCCGGAAACTTCGCGAGCTGAGGGATGAGCTCAGCCGTCGACTGGGCACGCCATTGCCGGTGCTCTCGATGGGGATGAGCCACGACTTCGAAATCGCGATCGAAGAGGGAGCGACGGAAGTTCGGATCGGCACGGCGATTTTCGGGGAGCGCCCGCGCGCGCAAGTCTAGCATCGACCGCTCGCGGTCAATCCGGCAGGGATTGGCCTCTGGTTTCGAGTCCGAACGGAATCAAGAACAAGCCGAGGAGAAATGGGATCGCCGTCAGGGCGACGGGGATGCCGATCGTGTGGAAGTAGGAGACGCCCGCGCCCACGAGGAACGTAAAGCCGGCGCCGACGAAGCGGCCGGCGGATGTCGCAAACGCAAAGGCGCTGCCGCGGCATTCGGTGGGATATTGCTCGGGCAGCCACAGCGTGTACATCGCGAAGTTCGCTCCACCAATCCCGAGAAAAAAAAGGCCGGCGAAAAACCATTTCAGGGCGTCCTGCGGCAGGTAAAAGGCGTAGCCGAAGGCGAATGTGAGCGACGCGGCCATGCACAGGAAGAAGAGAGCCAAGGTCTTGCGGCGGCCGATGCGTTCGGCGATCCAGGGCAGCGGAAGGCAGCCGAGGATCGTGCCGAAGGAAAGGATCATGGTCGCGTAGGTGCTGAGGTGAGGCGCGAGGGCGGCGGAAAGGTGCTGGCGGGACACGATCTCGTTGACCGCGGTGGGCACGTAGACTGTGCCGCCCCACAGCCCGATGATCGAGATGAGCACATAGGCCGAATTCAGCAGGGTGCGCCGGCGGAATTTCACGCTGAAGATCATCGCGAACGGATGCGAGAGTTTTTTCGCGCTGGCCTGCCAGCGGCCGGGCTCCTTCACGCTGTACAGGATGAAGCCGATCAAAACGGCCGGCGCTCCGCCGATGGCGAACATCGGGCGCCAGCCGTGCGTTTCGCCGACGAAGTGGTTCGCGAGCGCCGCGAGGAAAAACCCGAAGTAGTAGCCGGTGTGCATCAGGCCCGCGCCCATTTTGCGGCGGCTCTCGGGCCATTCTTCGGCAACGAATGTCCCGCCCATCGCCCATTCGCCGCCAATGCCGACGCCTGCGAGCAAGCGGCAGGCCGCGACCTCCCAAACATTCTGCCCGAAGGCGGCGAGAAACGTAAAAAGCGAATAGCAGAGGATGGTGAGCGCGAGTGTGCGAACGCGGCCGAAGCGGTCGGCGACCGGTCCCCAGACGAGAGCCATGCCCCAGCCGATAAGGAAAAGCGCGAAGAGTAGACCGCCGTAGAAGCCGACGTTGGCGCCAGTTGCCGGAATCCCGGATTTCGGCAGGAGCTCGCGGAGCGCGGGCACCAGGACGAGCGCGTAGATGAACGAATCCATCCCATCGAGCGCCCATCCGGCCCAAGAGGCCCAGAAGCCACGAACCTGATTGGACGTCAGGCGAATCGATTCGCTTTTTCTCGGTGATCCTGCCGCGCTGGTCACGAGGGGCGAAATTGTATGGCAAAACACGACGCGGCGCGAAGCATTTCTCGGAGAATTTGCGGCGGAGGGCGGCACGCGAGTGGTAGAGTGCGAGAGTGGCGGCCGAATCCACGATCGAGGTGCGAGAACGCGACGGCGCGGTGACGTTTGCCGTGCGCGTGACGCCTCGAGCGAGCCGCGACGCAATCGAAGGCGAGCACGAAGGCGCGCTGAAGGTGAGGCTGACGGCGCCGCCGGTCGACGATCGCGCGAACGAAGCCCTGATTCGACTGCTGGCGGAGCGTTTGAACGTGCCGAAATCGGCTGTTAGAATCGTCGCGGGGGAAAAGAGCCGCACGAAGCGCGTGGAGGTTTCTGGCAGGCCGCGCGCGCAAATCCTCGAGATGCTGGGTTCATGGCAGACATAAAAGCGATTCAGGCGGAGCTCCGCGCGAGCAAGATCGACGGCTGGCTTTTTTACGATCACCATCACCGTGACCCGATCGCGGGCCATATCCTCGGGCTGGGGAACGGGATGGCGACGCGGCGATGGTTCTACTTCATCCCGTCGCGCGGCGAGCCCCGCAAGCTGGTGCACCGGATCGAACAAGGAGCGCTCGACTGCGTTTCGGGACGCAAGAACGTCTATTCCGGCTGGGAAGAGATGCAGGCGGGCCTGCGGAAGCTGCTGGCGGGCAGCCGGACGATCGCGATGCAGTACTCGCCGCAGAACAATATCCCTTACATCGGGCTGGTCGACGCAGGCACCGTGGAGCTGGTGCGGAAACTGAAAAAGAGAGTGGTGACGTCCGCCGATCTGGTGCAGACGTTCGAGGCGGCGTGGACCGAGGAGCAGCTGCAATCGCACCTCGAAGCCGGCAAGATCATCGACCGAGTGATGCGCGGCGCTTTCGACACGGCGGCCGCGAGCGTGCGCAGCGGCGACCCGCTGACCGAGTTCGAGCTGCAGCAGTGGATTCTCGATCAATTCCGCAAAAACGGCATCACGACAGACGAGCCTCCGATGGCGGCGGTGCAACCGAATAACGGCGACCCGCACTACGAGCCGAAGGATGGCGCGTCGCGTCCGATTCGCGCGGGCGATTTATTGCTGCTCGACATGTGGGGGAAGCTGGCGCGGCCGCACAGCGTCTATTACGACATCACGTGGGTCGGCTACCTGGGCGAGCGCGTGCCGGATGCGTACGCGAAGATTTTCGGTATCGTGCGCGAGGCGCGGGATCGGGCGATCGATTTCGTGAAGCAATCCGTGGCAAGCGGGCGCGCCATTCACGGCTGGGAGGTGGATCGCGTGGCGCGGGAATCGATTCGCAAGGCGGGCTACGCGAAGAATTTCGTCCACCGCACCGGTCACAGCATCGGCCAGCAGGTCCATGGGAACGGCGCGAACATGGACGGCCTCGAGACGCGCGACGACCGCAAGATCGTGCCGCACACCTGCTTTTCGATCGAGCCGGGAATTTACCTGCCGGAATTCGGCATCCGCAGCGAAGTCAACGTATACGCCGGCGAGGGCGAGGCGCGCGTCACCGGCGCAATCCAGACTGAAGTGCTGGCGCTGCTCGCGTGAGGCACGCGGGATGAATCGTGGCTGACGAAGCTCTCATTGAAACTGCTGCGCCCGCCCCCGGCGAAAAGAAGGGGCCGCGCGCAGTTCCCTTCCTCGTTCTCCTTGCGGACCTCGCGGTGCCGGGGCTCGGGCACGTCTGGCTGCGGCGCTGGGGACGCGGCATTCTATTTCTTGTGGCGGTGGGCGGCCTGGCTTTGTGCGGGTTTCTGATGCGGGGGCAGGAGTTCACCGCGGCATCGGGCGATTCTTTCGGCAGGCTCGGCTTCGTAGCGGACGCCTGTTCGGGGGTGTTCTACCTGCTGTCGAAGGTGTTCGAAGCGGCGGGGCCGAATCTTTCGCGGGCGGCCGGCGACTACGGCACGCGCTTCTTGGCGGCGGCCGGAATCGTCAATTTGATCGCGGCGCTCGATGCCTACGCGATCGCGCACGGACGAAGAGGATAGGCGAATGCGCCCCGGCGGATTTCATCTCAGTCATTTTCCCGCGATGATCGCCTTTGCCCTGCTGGTGTCTCTGGCGCTGGCCGGAATCGGAAAGCACACGGCGGCACAACGATTGAAATATGCGGTGTGGTCGCTGCTGCTGTTTCTCGCGATCGGCGTGGGGCTGGCGTGGCTGATGTATCCTCTGTCGCATTGAGGCGAGGGTTCGCTTCAAGCGCTGCGACATTGCCTTTCCGGGGAGTCAGTTGTACGTTTGCGGCGCACACTCGGGTAAACCGAATTCGTGGCGCACGCGTCTATCTAATCGGATAAGGACGCGGGTTGTTTCGCTGGATCGGGAAAAAAGGGGGAAGCGAGATTATGAAGAGGCGAAAGCTGCTGTCACTGATCGGCATGTCTCCGGCACTGCTGGCCGGTTCCACGGCGGAGGCAGGCCGCGACAAGCACAAGAAAGACGCGCCGGCCCCCGAAGCGAAAGTGATCGCGCTCTCGCCCAAGGGCGCTCCTCCGCCGGTCCAGCGCTATTCGATGGCGCCGCGATTGAACACGGTCGAAGGAAAGACCATCTATCTCGTGGATACGGGATTCTTCGGGGCGGACCTGGTGCTGCAGCAAGTGGCCGACTGGTTCCAACAGAACATGCCGAGCGTGAAGACCGTTTCCCGCAAGAAAGCGGGAACATACCCGGAGGATGACCCCAAGCTCTGGGCGGAGATCAAGGCCAATGGCAACGCGACCATCATGGCCATCGGGCATTGAGGCGGCTGCACACCAGCGACCGTGAGTCACTGCGTGACGATGGAAAAGATGGGAGTGCCAAGCGTTCCGATCATCACCCAAGCCTACAAAGATCTTGCTCGATCCACAGCCGCGCTGCGCGGGATGCCGACGCTGCGCGTCGCGTTTACGGTTCATCCGGTGTGGGGGAAGACGCCTGAGGAACTCCGGGTCGTGATCAACGGGAACGATCCCGTGTCGGGAAATCCGTTCATGAAGGAAATTACGGACGACCTCGTCACGCCGCTGACGCCTGAAGACGAGAAGTCGGGACTGCTGCCGGCTTCGCCGGGGCCGGCGACGTTTGGTCCTGACACGCTCGACAACCTGCAAAGCTACTTCATGAACAACCAGATGACGGACTACATGCCGATCATCGTCCCTACCGAAGAAAAAGTGCAGGCCATGCTGAAGGGAACAAGCCACGGACCCGATGAGCCCGTGGGACGAGCGGCGGGGTGGACGTACACGGTAAAGAACGTAGCGGTGAACGCGGTGATGGCGGGCTGCGATCCTTCGTATTTTCCCGCCGTTCTGGCGATCGCGTCGACGGGCTTGCTCGCACTGGGCGGCTCCACCACGTCGTTCGGCTACTCGATGGTGATCAACGGCCCCATTCGCGACAAGCTCAACATGAACTACGGACTGGGGGCGCTGAGCCCGTTCGCTCAGCCGAATGCCACGATCGGGCGGGCGTGGTCACTGCTGGGCAAGAATCTCGGCGAGGGCTCGGTGCCCGGCCAAACGTACTGGGGCGGCCAGGGGAACAACCTGAACTACAACAACGTGGTGGTTGCCGAGGACGAGAAGAACAGCCCGTGGACTCCCTTCCACGTGCAAAAGGGCTTCAAACCGGAAGAAAACGTCGTGAGCCTGTTCAGCGGCTGGGACGTCCGCATGGGCCACGGGGCGAAGGGCGCCGGGGCGATGATGCCGAAATTCGACGAGCAGATCAGCAGCATGCTGCCGACGATCGCCCGCATGTACAACGCACTGGTGATCTGCGATCCGCTGACGGCGAAGGCGCTTGCGGAGCAGGGCTACGACACGAAAGAGAAACTGCAACAGTGGCTCTGGAAGAACACCTCGATTACAGCGGCGGAGTATCGCGAATCGTTCCTGGCGCACGTGTGGCTTTACCCGCGCGCGCTGCGCGGCGAAGAACCCTACGCCACGTGGTGGAAAGCGCCGGACGATCAGGCGATTCCCTGCTTTCCCAAGCCGGACAACATCGCGTTGGTGGTGGCCGGAGGCCAGAGCAACGCGTTCTTCCAGGTCGGCAACATGAACTACGCGCGGAGCGCGTCGATCGACAAGTGGACATAGCAAGGCTGGGCGCTCGCGGTTGACATGCGGCGATCGTGAAGAACAAAGAGAGGGGCGCTTGATGCGCCCCTCTCTTTGTTTTCGCGGAAATTGCAGCGACCGAACTAGGTGAGATCCTCGGGCGCGACCGGCAGATGGCGAATGCGCTTGCCGGTGGCGGCGAAGATGGCGTTGCAGACGGCCGGAGCGACGGGCGGCACGGCGGGTTCGCCCATGCCCGTGGGCGTTTCCGTGCTCGAGACGATGTGCACGTCGACGACCGGCATTTCGTTCATGCGCAGCATGTCGTAGCTGTCGAAATTGGCCTGCTGGACGCGGCCCTTATCGATCGTGATCGCGCCCTTGAGCGTTTGCGTGAGACCGAAGACGACGGCGCTGACCGCCTGCTGCTGGATGATGTTGGGATTGACGACGCGGCCGCAGTCGAGCGCCACCGTGATCTTGTGAACCTTCACGCCGTCCTTATCGACCGAAATTTCGGCGACTTCGGCGACGTACGTCGAGAAGGCCTCGAGGACCGCGATGCCGCGGTAGTGGCCTTTCGGCGCGGGCGTGCCCCAGCCGGCCTTCTCGGCGGCGAGATTCAGAACCCCGAGGTGACGCGGCTTTTTCGAGAGCAGCGCCTTGCGATACTCGTAGGGGTCTTTCTTGGCCGCCACCGCGAGTTCGTCCATGAAGCCTTCGAGGAAGAACCCGTTCTGCGACGCGCCCACCGAGCGCCAGAAACCCATGGGAACGGGGCCGGGCACGAGGTGATAGTCGACGAGAATATTCGGAACGTCGTACGGCGTATCCGAAATGCCCTCGACGCTGCTGGAGTCCATGCCGCTCTTGACGGCGTCTTCGCCGTAGAACCACCGCAGGATCGCATCGCAGGCGATGCGGGCGGTGAAGGCGGTGGGGTTGCCGTCGGCGCCGAGCGCGGCGGAAATTTTCGCGTAGGACGCGGGGCGGTAGTAGTCGTGCTGCATATCGTCTTCGCGCGACCAGGTGACCTGCGCCGGCGCCTTCATCTGCTTCGAGATTTCGCAAGCGTCGGTGATGAAATCGGTCCAGCCGCGCCGGCCGAATCCGCCGCCGAGATAGGTGGTGTGCACGAACGATTTCTCGGGCGGAATGCCCGCGATCTTGGCGGCCGTGTTCTGCGACGGCGTCTGAAACTGCGTGCCCGCCCAGACATCGGCGCGATCCGCCTGAATGTGCGCGACGCAGTTCATCGGCTCCATGGTGGCGTGCGCCTGATACGGCGCCGTGTAGACCGCCTCGATCTTCTGGGCTGCGCCGCCCAAGCCCGCGGCCGCGTCGCCTTCCTTGCGCGACACGACGCCGGGCTTCTCGCACGCGTCAGCGAAACCCTTGAAGATCGTTTCGTTCGAGACGTTGGCGTTCGGGCCTTCGTCCCAGGTGACTTCGAGAGCCTTGCGGCCCTGCATCGCGGTCCACGTGTTGTCGGCGACGACGGCGATGCCGCTGGAAATCTGGAAGACGTCTTTGACGCCCGGCACGGCCTTGGCTTTCGTGGCGTCAAAGCTGGCGACCTTGCCGCCGAATACGGGGCAGCGCAGCACGGCCGAGTGAACCATGCCGGGCTGGCGAACGTCGATACCGAAGCCCGCCTTGCCGTTGGTCTTGATCGCCGTGTCAAGTCGCTTGAGCGGCTTGCCGACGACTTTGAACTCGCTGGGATCCTTCAGCGTGACGGTCTGCGGCTGAGGAATCTTTGCCGCCGCTTCCGCAAGGCTGCCGTACGTCGCGCGGCGCTTGCTGGCCGCGTGAACCACGGCGCCATTCTCGGCGTGGCACTCGGATGCGTCGACGCCCCACTTCTGCGCCGCCGCCGCAACCAGCATCAGGCGGGCCTTGGCGCCCGCTTCGCGCATCGGTTGCCAGTTCGAAGCTACGCTCTGGCTGCCGCCGGTGCCCTGCATGTGAAACGCAGGGTCGAAATAGACGACCGCGGCGGGAGCAAACTCGACGTGAACCTTCCGCCAATCGCATTCGAGCTCTTCGGCGGCGAGCATCGGGAGCGACGTAGCGACTCCCTGCCCCATTTCGGATTTGCCGATGACGATGGTGATCTCTTCATTGGGCGCGACCTGAACGAAAGCGTTGATCACGGCCGGCTGGGCCACGGCGCCGTCGAGACGCGAGGCTGCGAGCACTTCCTTGCGGCTCGGGAGATAGAATCCGACGACGAGGCCGGCCGCGCCTGCGAGGCCGGTCTTCAGGAAGTTGCGGCGGTCGAGCCCGTTGGTCAGCGTGCTCATTCCGCACCTCCCGAGACGAGCGACATGGCGCTTGCGACGAGCTGGTTGTCCTCGTCGGCACTCGCGGATTTCGCACCGCCGGCTTGAAGCTCCGCAGCGCGGTGAATGGCTTTGCGAATCCGGTCGTAGGTGCCGCAACGGCAGATATTGCCCGACATCGCATCGGTGATTTCGGCATCGGTCGGGTGGGGCGTCTTCGCGAGGAGCGCGGAGGCCGTCATGATCTGGCCCGACTGGCAGTAGCCGCACTGGGGAACGTCGATTTCAATCCAGGCGCGTTGCACGGGGTGGCTGTCGGTGGCAGAGAGGCCCTCGATCGTGGTGACTTTCTTGCCGGCGACGCTCGAAATCGGCGTGATGCAGGAGCGGGTCGCCTCGCCATCGATGTGGACCGTACAGGCGCCGCAGAAGGCCATGCCACAGCCGAACTTGGTGCCGGTCATGTTGAGCGTATCTCGAATCACCCAAAGCAGCGGCATATTCGGGTCGACATCCACCGTCTTGGGCTTGCCATTCAAGATAAAATGAGTCGCCATTCAAAATCCTCCGTCAAAGTCGTTCAACCAGTACAAACACCGAGCGATGCGCTCGAAAATTCCAATTTTATTGAAGCTACGCCATGGGGCACGAGGTGTCAAGGCGCGGCGGGCGATGAATGTATGCGATTTGATATGATAATTCGCAGCGAAACAGCGCTCTTTTCCGCCCTTTGAAGATTTCGCGCGCGGATGTTACAGTCGATCCTACAGTCGCATTCATGCCGAGGTAGCTCAGTTGGTAGAGCAGCCGATTCGTAATCGGCAGGTCCCCGGTTCAAGTCCGGGCCTCGGCTCCAGCTTTTCACCTGAGAAAACGTCGCAGAATCGCATCGGCAAGCTGAAACTCCTGGGGTATGTGGCCGGGCCCCCGTCAATTCCTCGTGATACTGGCAACCGAATTGGCCTGGGTCCTGCGGCACGTGGTGCCTCCTGCCTCGCCGTGCATTTTCTCGGCGACGGAAATCACACAGTGTTGCCCGAGCCGGGTTTTAGCATATAGTTGCTGCGGTTGTCGGTGGGAATCGTAATCGCGGGGGGATTCATGAAAATCAATCGGCGGAGGCTGTTGCAGGCGCTGGGAATGTCGCCGGCTCTTCTGGCGGAGTCGACTGAGGCGGCGCAGAAGAAAGCGAGTCCCAAGACCGCGCAGAGCGCGGGATCGAAGCTCGTGGGGCTGAATCCCAAGGGCATGCCGCCCGCCATTCAGCTCGCTCCGCTCGCCCCGCGCATGAATTCGCTCGACGGCAAGACGATCTACATGGTGGACATCGGGTTCAACAACGGCGACGTGTTCTTCCAGCAGATGCAGCGCTGGTTCCAGGAGCACATGCCCAGCGTGAAGACGATCTATCGAAGGAAGATCGGGGCGTACCCGCAGGACGACCCCGATTTGTGGAAGGAAATCAAAGCCGCGGGCGCCGCGGTAATCATGGGCGTCGGCCATTGAAGCACCTGCGCCCCAGCGACCGTCGGTCACTGCGTAACGCTTGAGAAGATGGGAGTCCCGACGTGCCCCGTGGTGACGGTGGCATTCAAGCAAATCTGCATTCTGAACGCGGCGAAGCGCGGGATGCCGCGCCTGCGGCTCGTCTACAGCCCGCATCCGGTGTGGGGAAAATCTCCGGACCAGCTCTGGGCTTACATGAACGGCCCCGATCCGGCCACCGGGAATCCGATGCTGCAGGAAACCACGGACGCGCTGACGCGTCCGCTGACCGCGGACGACGTGAGGACCGGCACGGAGACGCCTTCGGTCGGGCCGGCGACGTTCGGTCCCGACACGGCGAAAAATCTGCAGGACTTCTACCGCGACAACGGCTACACGGATTTTCTCCCGATCATCATTCCCACCGAAGAGTCCGTCGAGGAGATGCTGGCGGGCACGAGCCACAAGCCGGACGAAATCGTGGGCAAGCTGGCGGCCGGGGCGTTCGATCCATGGAGCTTTACCGTGCGGCACGTTGCGATCAACGCCGTGATGGCGGGCGCGAAGCCGGAACACCTGCCGGTGATTCTGGCGATCGCGTCGTCGGGATACGTGTCGCTGATCAGCTCGACCAACGACCTGGCGTACGGCGCGCTGATCAACGGCCCGATCCGCACGAAGCTCGACATGAACTCGGGGATCGGCGCGCTGGGGCCTTTCGCCCACGCCAACGCCGCGATCGGCCGCGCCTGGACGCTGGTGACCAAGAACCTCGCCAACGGCGGAATTCCCGGCGACACCTACATGGGCACGATGGGCAACATGCTCAACTACATCAACCTCATCATGGTGGAGAACGAAGA
>Ga0335073_10004889_pt1 | contig 18786 bp, 16 predicted proteins | sample Lox_Sample_22_FD_207093 | JGI IMG/M metagenome (GOLD analysis project Ga0335073, IMG submission 207093) | Soil microbial communities from Loxahatchee National Wildlife Refuge, Florida, United States - Lox_Sample_2.2 | ecosystem: Environmental > Terrestrial > Soil > Wetlands | place: USA... | reverse complement strand
CGCGATTCGTGGCGGCATTCCCTCGCTTTCGTAGGCAGTCCCTTCGACGCCAACCTGCGAATTGAAAACGTCTTGCAGTCAATCAGGCTTGTAAATCGGATTCGATCGAAATTCCACGTTTAATCCCCCTCTCAGTCACACCTGCGGGCCGAGGCGTTTCCAGTTGGAACATTAAATGCTAGTCCGGTTGCGAGCCGCGCCATCCGGCACAGTTCCAGGCTCCAAAAAAAGTCAAATTGAAATTCAAATTCTGGAGGTGTCTATGCGCATGAATTCTCCTGTCTGCAGAAAAGCTAGGCTAATCGCGATGTTGATTTTCTTTGCGTCACCTTGGGTCGGAGCGCAGGAGGCGGCCGAGCCGATGCGTGACACGGTTCCGCCGGTTCGCGGCATTGTCCTGCCGGTTGAGAACAACGAGCGTCTTCCCAATCTGCAGGGGATGTGGGACCTGAGGGTTTCGAATGCCTCCAATCCGCCCACAAATCAGATTGGAGAAACGGAATTCACCTACGACATCGTCCTGGTTTCGGGGGGTTCTGGGACCGAAGCTCTCAGCAACAAAGGCTTCGAAAACAACGTGATCACGAGCTCGGTCTGCGTGGCCGAAGGGACCGGCAATAGCATTTCCACAAATGAGAGCCAGAGCGGGGCCATAACGATTCGAGTCGATGTCGACAACGGAGAATACTACCTGATGTCGGGACATCTCTCCTCCAGCGGCAACGAGATCTCTGGCACCGTCTCGAACTACGTGGGTGTTTCAAGGTGTGGGGCGAACGACATAGGCCACTCTTTCACCGCCACCCGTTATGACACCCTCAACGGAAACTTTACCGGCAAGATCTCGAGCGGTACTTCGCCCGCATTCGCCTTGACGGTAAAACTCAGCGAACAATCGAATTTCACCGTCAGCGGAACCGTATCCTCCACCGGAAATCGCTGCTTTGCCTCCCTTAAGGTCGATAGTTCGGTGTACCCCAGCTTCGTCTCCGGGAACGTCAGCGAATTTTGGGGGACCGATAGCCAAGGCGACCAGATCGTTTTTATCGGCAATGCCGGCGGCCCCAATGACAATCCGGGCGATGAAGACTGGCTGGAGTTCTTCATAACTGCAATTGTCACCTCCGGGCCTTGCGATGGGCAGTCATACACCGCGACTGCGTCGTTCCATCACAGTTCCAATAATCTCTCGCCATCGTCGAGCGGGTTGCTCAGCCTCCCGGAACAAATCAGGCCCCAACAACTGTCTCCGCGGTAGAAACCCGGCCAAACCGGATTAAGTAGGAATACGGATAACCATGCGGTCAACTCGGAGAGACTCGTCACCACTTACTAGGAAAGGCCCACTAGGTACTCTCTTCTCTAGTTGAGCCAAGACGAAAGTAATCTTGCCGGCCAGTTTGAAGGGATGTTAAAAGTCCGGCACATTTTCGTGCACCGGAAAGCCTCCCACGGCAGTTAATGGAGTTTTTATGAATGCGCGCCCTTTCAAATCAAATTGCTCTGATGGCAGAAACACCGTGAGCCGGGGTTCTGAATCACTTCTCCTCATCCGGGCGTCATACCCCCCTGATATTCATTTCCGGCGCATCGGCACCCTTAAATCGCTCTTGAGGCCGAGACAGATCCCCTTTTTCCGAATTACATGGTTCAAAATGCGAAGAAACATCGAATTCGTCTTCCCGGAGAAATTCCGTAGCCGAAATCTCCTAATTCATACGATGTCGATTTTTACAGGCACCCTGAGACATGCAATCGCGTCCCTCGCCTCTGTATATGGCAAGCGGCCGGCTCTGAAATAGGCGCCCGTTACATCCGAACGGTTTCACGAGTAATCACGTTGTTGCTTGTCCCAGCGAGGCTACAATGCCCAGAGTCTCTGCGAACAACCGTGAGCATCCACTGTCTCCGTTGCACGATCCCATCGTTTCTCCCCATCGCCTCATTTCGGTCACCCCTCGCCTGGACCGCCGCTCGCTGGTAAGGGAAGAGAGAGCTCTGTGGCGGATTGAAGCACCACGAATCATTCACGCGGTCGAACATATTCGCCGAATGTCCGGAGGCTCGCAATCGCACCTGATGCGCTGTTCTGACGGCGCGTACTACGTCGTCAAATTCCAGGGGAATCCTCAGGGCTCTCGAATTCTTTGCAACGAAATGCTCGCAACCCAAATCGCAAGCTGTATCGGGCTTCCCGTGCCCCAATATGCGTTGGTGAACGTGTGTCCGGAACTGATCGAGGGCACCGACGATCTTGTCGTGCAACTCGGCCGGGGGCGAACACCCTGTAGCCCTGGACTCTCCTTTGGGTCCCGCTACCTCGGAGCCCTTGGGCGCCAAACGACCATGGCCGAGTCGGCCGTTTGGGACTTCCTCCCGGATTTTCTTTTGCACCGCATAGAGAACGCCGGATCATTTGCCGGGATGCTTGCGTTCGATCAGTGGACTTGCAATTCCGACGGACGCCAGACAGCCTTCCTGAAAAGACGCAAGGGGCGGTCCTTCAAAGCCTACATGATAGACAACGGATTCTGTTTTGGAGGCGCCGATTGGACTTTTAGAGATTCTCCCCTGCGCGGCAGGTACTGTCGGCCCGCAGTTTACGATTTAATTTGCGGGCTTGACTCGGTCGAGATTTGGGTCAACAGGATTGAAAATGGATTGAATCTATTCGGACTCGAGATCATGGCCGGTTTTATTCCGCCCGAGTGGTACGAAAAGGATCGGAAAGCATTAATCGATTTGGTCCGGCAGATTGATCAAAGGCGGTTTCTTCTTCGAGAGTTGCTGATGTCCGTTCGAAGCCACCTCCCACACCTGTTTCGCGTCTCAAGTCTTTCGCCCGAGGGCGTCCGGCGCGCGCCACGTCTCATGGCCGAGGTTTCACATGAATCAAAAAAGCGATTCTCGGTACTTCCCGCAATTCCAAATCCGTAATGATACGGATTCATTTGAACGACCCGTGGAATCTAGAATCAAGAGCGCCAAAACTGGTTCCACGGCGAAGGGGAAGCAGTCGAATTCAGCGGCGTCCGATTCTTGCCCGATCGGTAGAAATCAATTGGCTTGCGGCGGGGACCTCTTACAATGATTGCCGGACCAAAGCTACAAAAGTCAGTCTCGACCGATAATCCCGACGACCGGAACGTTTTCAATCTTGACCCGTTCTTTACGTCGGCCCCGGCTGGTCTTGCGATTCTTGACTCCCATCTGCGCATCCTAAAGATCAATGAAGGCATGGCTGAAATAATTGGCGACACGGTTGCCTCCATTCTCGGCAAGACTCCAGGAGAAGTCGTTCCGCACTTATCTCCGATGATCGAACCAATCCTTCTCCAAGTGGTCTCGACGGGCCGTCCCGCACTGAACTTCCCTGTCGTGGGGGAGACGCCAAAGGCCCCCGGCGTCCTTCGAAATTGGATTGCATCTGTATTTCCCATGAATCTGGAAGAAAGCGGCAGCCATGCGATTGGTGCGATTGCAGTTGAGGTGACGGACAAGGCTCACCTTGACCGGCTCAAAAAGAGCGAAGCCCTGCTTGCCCAGGCCGAAGCGATCGCGGACCTCGGGAGCTGGGAACATGACTGTCTGACCGGTGAAGAAGTGCTTTCTACAAACCTTCGCCGGATGCTCGGCCGCGACATAAATGAAAAGACCGTCCCCGAGGCATTTTTTTGGGACTCTATGCATCCGGATGATCGCGATACCGTCCGCCAAGTGATCGAGTGGGGAATGAAAGATCGCCAACCCTACGAATTTCGATCGCGGTTCCTTTTCCCCGATGGGCGTTACCACGTCCTGCTAACGCGGGGAAGGTTCGAAGTCGACGCAACGAATCGCGTAACGAAGAGACTCGGAGTCACACAGGATATTACTCGCCAGGTCGAAATCGAACGGGAGCTCCTCTCGAGTGAGGAAAGATACCGCGACCTGGTCGAGAACAATACCGACTTGATTTGTACGCACGACCTGGACGGTCAAATTCTTTCGCTGAACGAGCGTCCGGCACAAATGCTTGGCGTTCGCCCCGAAGACCTTATAGGCCGAAGAATTCCGGACTTCCTGTTCCCGGAATACAGGCATGAATTTGCGGAATACATCGATACGATTCGGAGACAAGGCCATGCCGAGGGAATTATGGCAGTCCCCGCTCGCGCAGGTGGGCGCAGATTCTGGGAGTATCGAAACACTCTCCGCACCGAAGGGGTACCCGCTCCCATCGTCAGGGGAACGGCGCGTGATATTACCGAAAGAAAATTTGCCCAAGAAGCTCTCCGCGACAGCGAGGCACTCGCGAATCGCCATCTGAAGGAGCTCCAACTAATCTATAGCACAGCTCCAGTTGGCCTTTGCTTTCTCGACCTTGAGCTTCGCTTCATGAGGATCAATGACTTTCTCGCGAGCGTCACCGAAAGGCCCGTGGATGATCACTTGGGGCGTTCCGTTCGTGAGGTCTGGCCTCTCCTGGCCGACCAACTAGAGCCTGTTTACGCGCAAATTCTGGATGGCGGAGAACCGATCCGCAATGTCGAGTTCTCCGGATCCCCTCGGACGGGTTCCTCGCAAAAACGCATCTGGGAGCTCAGCATTTTTCCGCTCACTGTTGATGATGGGTCAGTCCTCGGCTGCAACGTCGTCGTGCAAGACGTGACAGAAAAGAGGGAGACCGAGAAAATTCTCCGCCACCTTTCAACTCGCCTGATGCACTTGCAAGACGAGGAGCGCCACCGGATCGCGGTCGAGCTCCATGAAACCGTCGCACAGGATTTGGCCGCATTGAAAATGATGCTCCAGATAGTAAAGCGTAGGAGCAGCAAACTCCCGGCCCGCACTCGCAAACAAATGGAAGAGTGTCTCGAAATGAGCGATCGGGCCGTGCGACAAATTCGCACTTTGTCCTATTTATTGTATCCGCCTCTTCTTAAAGAACGGGATTTCAGCTCGACCATTGCTTGGTATGCCGCTGGGTTTTCCAGGCGGAGCGGAATCCGGGTAGAACTCGACTTGCCGGATGAAGACAGTCCTCTCCCCCTCGAGTACAAGATCGGCTTATTCCGCGTGTTGCAAGAGTCCCTGACGAATGTTCACCGGCACTCACGAAGCCGCTCGGTCCGCATAAGCTTCTCCAGGAAAGGAGACGAAATATCACTCGAGATACGAGATCACGGAGATGGCTTGCCCGTCGCTCCTGCGTCCAACCTCGATTACATGACAGGAGTGGGCATCGCGGCCATGCACGAGCGGATTCGACAACTGGACGGAGTCCTGCAAATCGTGACTGTGCCGAAAGAAGGAGTCACGGTGCGCGTAAATCTGGTCATTCCGCACTCTCAAGCAAAGGACGCGCAGGACCGCTCCGACAGACAAGACGCCCCGCGTCACATGCCGGGATCGGCAAGCAATCCGTCCCCAAGCGCGGAGTCACGCGATTTGTCGTCCTGTTAAACCAACAAAGGGCGCCACGAGTCCCTGTGTTGACATACGGGATCCTGGAACTTTCCAACCTTTGAAGAGTCCCCGCCCGTACCTTTGGCATCCGCAGGAAAGGTAGGAGCCACACTCCCTACCGTCCGTTCCGAAAAAAGATTGCAGAGTGACGATATGGCCACATCTCCGAACCAGCTGTGCCTTGATGACCCACTTGCTCACGCCGTAAGAGAGCTCGAAGACTTGAGGACAATCCTTCGAGAAGCCACCCCACGAATTCATGATCAAAGGGTGCGTTTTGCTCTCATGCCGGGCTCTTCGTTTTCGAGGGAGCAATTGCCACACTCTCAGACGCACAACAGCTACCGGACTCCCCGCTGACCTCTGAGTAGTGACGGGCCCGTCCGATCCACCTGGGCACGACGGGAGCGCAACTCGCAGACGTTTGCGGCACGGGCAGAAAAATCATGGACGATACAAAGCCAAACAACTGATTCGCGATCTTAGGTCGAGCCGTGGTTCGTTTTCACATTCAATTCCAAGGCCATCCCAAGCTGTGAAGGCGGCGCAGCGAGAACCTGCTCTTTCGCTGGCACCGCTCAAACTCGCAAGCCACCGTTTGGCAAGCAGCTCACTTATGCAGGCGGCTCGTTGGATTGTGAAAACACGCGGAAGCAAACTGCGAGGGGGAAGAAAGCACGCGCTTTGAGCGCCTGGAGCCGGCTATGGGAGACGAGCGAACCGCTATGGGCTTCGCATCCTTCCGCAACGACCTCCAAATGGACCGTCAAAGACTTCTCCGCCGGAAATAACAAGGCTTTGTCGGAGCGCTCCGGAACGCGGAACACCGGATTCCCTCGCGAAGACATGGCGTAGGCGTTCAGAAACCTGACCTGCCCGCAGTCGGATTTCCGAGCAGCTACTTCAAGGAAGGACGGGTAAGGGATCGGACCTGAACTCTTATCCTGCACTGAAATGTCCACGCCGAACCTTCCCTCCGAGGCGTCGAAAGTCTGCCTCTCCACGCGAATCACCGATCGATCCGTCACATCCTCAGCTCCATCGGTTGAGATCGGACCGACGCTTTTACCGGCAATCGCGATAGTGGACGTGAACGTTGTCACGCCCCTCGGGCCATTCTCCGGCCAAAATGCGTGGAATCGACCCCCCGAGTCGGCGGCAATTTGCACACTGGTAAGTGTTCAAGACACAACTCGAATTGTGAATCCGGGAAGCGCCTCGGCCGAATACTTCAGGAGTCATCCACAGGTGAACGGTCGGAATATGGCAGGTAATGACGAACCTTCGCGAATTGTCGCTTTCCCAATTGGCGGCAAAACTCCGTCACACGATTGCGCGGAATACGGAAGAGTCGCAACAAGAGCGGGTCGAACTCGAAAACGTGAATCAATGGATTTCCCTGCGCCAGCAGCAAGAGCAAATCGCAAATTCTGAAGACTCAAACCAACGATAGCGGCATGACTCGTTGAGGTTCCTCGCAGACGCGCCCTGGCATTACTGCGAAACCGGAATCTTCCCAGTGCAAATCAATCCAGCCGCCGGAAGAATTACTTTTCGTGTGGTGATTCCCGTCTCGTGATCGAGCCCTCGCCCACAATACACATCGCAACTCCTGTCACACGCCCGACGATCTCCGCCTGTGCCGGGTAATCGAAGACCCGAACCTCGCGGTGAGAATGGGCGTGCGGGATGACCATCAGCCTTCCTCTGTCAATTTCGCACCAGCTGCATACATAGCCGTCCCGCAGCTCGGTGAAATAGATTGGTCTCTCGAATTCAGTTTTCCAGGGCACGGGACTGATCTTTCGCTGGCCGGCATCAATTTGCACAAGCGAACCCGGCCGAATGAGTGGATAAAGCGTGAAATCTTCGAGGCCAATATAGCCATACACGGAACTGCGAAGATCGAGATGCTGCAACAATCCGACCGGCACCGCATCCCATTTCTCAACCACCCGGGCCAGCAAGTTCGTTTTCTCAAAGCGGAAGTCGGGCTTGAATGAGACCGGAAGAGATACCGCCTCTGCCTCCGGCTCGCCCACACCTTCAATGAGATGGGTTTTGGGCAAGCGGATCGACGCACTGTCGCGCCGAAGGTCTGCGATCTGCAGCCCAAACAAGGAGGCGATTTCTGTGAACTGGCGGTGATAAATCGCGCTGAGCGAATAGATTTTGAACATGCCCGGCCTGAATTTGCCCCGCTCGATGTCCGTCACCCAGTTGTGCGAGAGGTAGAACTCCTCGTTTCCCTTCTCCGAGGCAATCCGGCGGCTCATCTTCTGAACCTCCCGCGTGGACAGGCCCAACCGCTCCCGCAGCCCCTTGAGTTGCTTCCCCGCGAGTGCATTCACTCGGTTTGCGTCCATGTGCGGCGATAGTACGCTCGGCGTCAGTTGAAGTCCAGCTACGTAACCTTCTCATCTATAATCGGGAGACTTTCCGGGTGAGAAAAAGTTCCAGTTCGGTCGCAATTGCGGCCACCCGTGCGATTGTTCTCCCCGAAAGCCGAATCCCTGCAAGATGCGGCAATATGGGAGTCCCCGCGAATCCGAGAGCTGAACGTGTGCGTCAAATCCTCTCCACCAGGGGATTGAGCCTGTATCAAGTATCCCGCTTGTCCGCAGAAATCTTTGGCGCGTCGTCCTCGTCCTATATCCCTCACAATCTGTACTCCGATCTCGCTACATCTTCCGCTGTGCCCAGCATGCGTCAGTTGCTCGCGCTCAGCCAGATTACGAACTATCGAATAACCGACTGGCTTTCCGTCTTTGGATTTGATCTCGACGCTCTCCCCGCGCTCCAGTTGCATATCTCGAGAGATCGCACCGTTGTCCTCGACTCGACCGTCTATGACACCGAGGCCTGGATTCCCTGGTTCCGGGAGAAGTCCGGCACCGCCCCCGTGCCTCCGATCGCGCCTTTAGGACAGGTATTGGCCCGCGCGGCGCCGGTACAGGCCAAGAAACTGCTCGGTATCGCCGGCACAAAGTTCCTCTACGCCAAAGTTGGCCGGGAAGATTCCCTGGCCTTCCCGGAACTCGTTCCAGGGAGCATCGTGCGGATCGATCCGCGACGGTCAAAGGAAGCGCTGTCATCCGGCAAAGACTGCTCGGACAAACGGATTTTCCTTGTGGAGCACGAGTCCGGGTTTGCCTGTTCACGACTATCCTCCCCCGGTAGTGGAAGGGTCCTCCTTCGCTCACCGCAACTTGCCTTTTCGCAACTTGAATTCGCGCTTGAAAAGGAGCTGCGAATCCTGGGTGTCATAGACGCCGAAATCCGGTTCCTCCGAGATCCTCACGGCATCTCCGCGCAGTTCGACCCTCGGATTCCTCGGACGCGCCCGCGGCTGCCGCCGGTGGATGAGGAAATGAGTCTCAAACAGTTGATACGCCGCTCTCACTCGCGTTCCGGCCTTTCCTTCAGGGAGGCCTCGCAGATCTCGCGATTCATTTCCGACAGGCTCTCCGATCCCCTGTACTTCACCGCTGCGAGTACGCTTTCCGATTTCGAAACACTTTCTACTCTTCCGCGCCACGTCCAAAAAATCATGACCCTGTGTGTTCTCTATTCCATCCCTTTCTGGGCCTTCCTTCACGCCGGCGGGGTCCTCCTCGAGAGAGCAGGGAGGGATCCCATCCCCGACGAACTCATGCTTCGAGACGTTCCCGGTGTGAATCGCGAGTTGCCCCCTCCGAATGAGCAGAAAATTCCTGAACCGAGGACGGGCGGGTTCTTGGAGCGGCTTCTCGCCCGCTGGCAGGAGATACCGGCTTTCCTGCGCAATTCATTGGGAGAGCTCGCCGGGATCCCGAACTTTTCCGTCTCGGACCTGTTCTGGGTCGGCGGAGAAGCAGACCCCATTCATCCCTGGCTTCGAAATGCCGACTTGGTTGCCATCAACCGGCGCGTGCGAAAGCCGGTCGCCGCGGGAGAATCAAATCCTTGGGGGGAGCCTATGTATCTTCTTCTCGGGCGGGAGGGGCGCTATCTCTGCGCATCCTGCACTCTCGACGACGGATTTGTGGTGGTGCATCCCTATCCTGACAGGCCATTCAGCCCGCGCCGATTCAGGAACGGCACGGATGCCGAAATCGTGGGCCAAGTTACGGCGATTCTCAGACGTCTCGTCTAGCACCCCAAAGGACCCGCGAGTGCATCTCATCTGGCGCTTTCACTCACAGAAAACGGCCCTCCCGGCACCTTCCACCCGATCGTCTGCCCTAAGTCTTCAAAGCGAACACGGAATCGGTGCGCTCACTCACCCTGTGCCTTCCATCTCTTTGAGTCGTGACACCTTGCCGACGCTACTTCTCCGCTGAGAACACCAGCCGGGTTCTCTGGAATTGGACGGCAAGCGATGCCAGATTCACGACTGCGAACCGGGAGCAAGTGCGGATCCTGATCGACGAGACCTCTTGGAGGTAGGAATGTTCAGAATCTCCGATGCAATCCGAAGCACGTCGAACCAAGACGGATCGATCCTTCTCGATCTTCGTCGCGGGCAGATTCTTGGCCTGAATCCAGTCGGATCCACAATCTTTGAAATGATCAAACGCGGGCTCAACCAGGAAGAGATCGCGAACACGATCAGCACGGACTTTGGAATCGGTCTCGATGAAGTGCGACCGGATGTCATTCAATTCATCGAAACCTTGCGGCAGCACGGCATTCTCCAGCCTGTTTGAATGCGACCTTCCGCAAGGAGAAAAGCGAGCTCATGGATTCGGTTTCACATCCCGGAAGCGACACTTATCGCCTCATCCTCACCCGCCGTGACGCCGGCGACATTATGCTTCTGTCTCGCGCAAATGCTTGGTCTCTGCCCTTGGTAACGATTCCCCGCGGACAGAGGATTGCGGAACAACTGACAAAGGAACTCAATGAACAGTTTGGCTGTCGAGGCTTCTGTCTATTCGTCACAAATCTCTCAGGCCATCAGACGCGATGCGCGGTTATGGAAATGCGTGACCCAGGCGATATCGATTTCGCGGGTGCCTGTTGGATGCCCCTTACCCCTGCGACATGCTCCTGGCTGGACCTTTCCGAGGACCGGCTGGCGGTTCAGGAATCGATCGAAGAATTGCAGCGCTTTCGAAGAGAGCCCCGCCGGGGGCCATTGGCGAAGCCCGGCTGGCTGGCGGAACTCTTTGAGTGGGCGCAAGTGCAAATCGATCCGCTGAACCTTCGATTGTCCGGAGTCATCCGCCAGCTGAACGCGAGCCCGACTTTCAGCCTCATTCGCCTCGAAACGGATGGTCCTGCCCTATGGTTCAAAGCTACCGGCGTACCCAATTCCCATGAGCTGCCCATCACCGTTGTTCTGGCTCGCTTTTTTCCAGGATACATTCCCGGCGTCATTGGCGTACATCATCCTTGGAACGGCTGGCTGTCGCCGGAAGTTCCGGGCACACAGCTCGGCCAATTCACGGATCTCCCCGCGTGGGTACAGGCTGCAGAGCACCTTGCCGAGCTTCAAATCGCTTCGATCGAAAGAACCGCGGATCTCCTCGACGCGCACGCAAAAGATCTCCGAATCTCACGGCTTGCAGGACGGATCGATCCCTTCCTCGCTCATATGGGCGAATTGATGGCGGTCCAGGAAAAACCGGCGCCCAAGCCGCTCTCCTGGACGGAACTCGTGACTCTCGGCGTGGCACTCAAGGAATCCTGCTTCCTCCTCGAAAGTTGTGGACTGCCGGACACCGTGGCACACCTCGATCTTAATCCCGGCAACATACTCGTCGCGCGACAGAGAAGTGTCTTTCTCGACTGGGCGGAAGGGGCGGTCGCGAATCCCCTTATAACATTCGAATACCTCCGCAACCATTTTTCGCGGTGCCAAACCGAGGATTCCACAGCCAGAAACCGTCTTACCGATGCCTACCTCCACCCTTGGGGATCCATCTGTTCCGCTGACAACCTGAGGCTGGCCCTCGTGGTTTCTCCTCTCCTCGCCATCTTCGCCTACGCCGTAGCGGGCAATTCGTGGCAGTCGAGAGATCTCATCCAGAGTCCGGCGCTCGCCGGATATTTCCGCAGTTTGACGAGACGCATGCATCGCGAATCGGCCGGCATAACGGAAGGGAGCCAACTGTGCCTCAATTGATTTCCGCTCCTCCCTTCTCGACCAGCGCACCGGTCACGGAGATCCTTCACGGCGTCCCGGTCACGGATCCTTTCCGCTGGCTTGAGGACCAGAATTCCCCACGCACACGAGAATGGATCGGCGAGCAGAGCCGCTACGCGCGTGCGTATCTGGACAACATCCCGGGGCGGGAGACGATCCGAAAGCGGATTCGCGAATTTCTCGCGGTTGAGACCTGCGACATGATTCTTCAAGCCGGGGACCGCTACTTTTTCCGCAAGCGCCTGCCGGATCAGGAACAACCCTGCATCTATATGCGGGAAGGCCCTGAAGGCCAGGATCAGCTGCTGGTCGATCCTTTCGAAATACGCCAGGGGATTCATACCTCGGTCAAACCGCTTTGCGCGTCTCAAAACGGGCACCTTCTCCTCTATGAAACCAAGGAAGGCGGCGAACGCACCGGAACCTTTCAGATCCTGGACATCAAAAAGCGCAGGACGCTTCCCGATGTTCTCCCTCGTGGTTACCTTCGCGGCTTTGCTTTCAGCCCGGACGGCGAGAGTTTCCTCTATGTCCACGAACCGCTTGGCTCCCACAGATCCCACCCCCGAGCGGCATATCGTCACACGCTTGGCACCGACTTTCGAGACGACAAGGAGATTTTCTGCCCCGGAGAAGGCCCGCGAATCCGGCTTGGATTGCTTGCCAATTCGGAATGGGTCGGTTTCCTGGTCAGGCGTTTCGAAGAAAAAACGTCCGTCGATTTCTACCTCAAGCCCTTCGACGGAAACCAAGCACCGGAATGCGTTTTGGCCGGTGCCGAATACCGCTTTGGCCCGTTGTTCGCCGGAAGAAGATTGTTTGCCATCACCGATCGCGACGCTCCAAACCTGCGGATTGTAGAGCTGCGGTTCCGGGAGAATGCGAAGCCCGAGTGGGTCAACGTCGTACCCGAGTCGAGTGCGCGGATTCAACGATGGCTGGTCGCAAGCAACCGAATCCTTGTTTCCTACCTCCGGCGGGAAACCACGAAAATCCTGATCTTCGACCTCGAGGGAAACCGGACTAAGGAATTGACTAGCTCAGACGAAAAAACCATTCGGCTTTCCGGCGGCTCCCCGGAAAACAAAGTGGTCTTTCTCGAAACTGAATCGTTTACTCGCCCGATTGCCATCTCACGGCTTTGTCCTGGGACGGGCGAAATGAACGTGTGGGCTCAAAGAACCATTCCGTTCGATGAAACTCATTTTACCCACGCTCGACTCTGGTTCCAGTCGAAGGACGGAACAAGAATCCCGATGTACCTCGTGGGCCGCCGCGACGTAATGGCCCATGGCTGCCATCCGGCGATCATGACCTCCTACGGTGGGTACGGTGTCCCGATGACGCCGCAGTTCAGCGTCTTCGTCACGTACCTGATCGAACGGGGCTGCCTGTTTGCCCTGCCCAATGTCCGGGGCGGGTCGGAATTCGGAGCCGCATGGCACGAGGCCGCCAGGCGGCGGAAGCGCCAGACGGCATACGACGATTTTGTCTCAGCTGCCGAATGGCTCATCGGAACGGGGCGAACCACCGCGGGAAAGCTCGCGATTTTCGGAGGATCGAATTCCGGGCTGCTCGCGGCTGCGGCCATGACGCAACGTCCGGATTTGTTCCGCGCCGTGCTCCTCATGGTTCCAATGCTCGATATGCTTCGCTACCACCTCTTCGACGGCGCCCGAATCTGGCAAGACGAGTTCGGTACGGCAGACGACCCGGAGGATTTCTCTGCTCTGCTCCAATACTCCCCGTACCATCAGGTTCGCCCTGGCGTCGAGTATCCCGCCACGATGATCGTTTCCGGCGACGCCGACCAGAACTGTAATCCGCTTCACGCTCGCAAAATGACCGCTCGACTCCAGAGCGCCAACGTTTCCGGCCGGCCCATTTTTCTCGACTACTCAGAGTTTCGCGGCCATTCGCCGGTACTTCCACTCACCGACCGCATCGAAGCGCTGACCGACCGCATGGCGTTTCTCGCGGATCTGTTGCAGCTGCCGAATTCCCACGAAGGAGCGCCGGCATGAGGCTGTTCCTGAAGGCTTTCGCCATGCTCGTCTACTTCGATCTCTATCTCGCTCGCGGCAACTTCGCGGCACTGTATGGCAAGGTCCGCCGCTGCCCGATTCGCGAGGACGGAGCGTCGCCAAATGCGGTCTCCCGAATCTGTTCGGCCATTGATCTGGCGTCGATCTGGTACTGGAAAGAGGTTCTCTGCCTGCAGCGATCCGCCGCGACGACTTGCCTCCTACGACGCTGCGGGTTACCCGCCCAGATGGTGATCGGAGCCCAGCAGTTGCCGTTCAAAGCTCATGCTTGGGTCGAAGTCGGTGGTCAGGTCGTCAACGACAAGCCTTACATGCAGGAAATGTACGCCGTTCTCGACCGGTGCTGACAACGGAAGAAATACGGGGATAAGCCTTGTGAGCGTTCAATTTGGAACCTGGAATCTGGATGGCCGGCCGGTCGAACCCGATTACCTCGCAAGAGTAAGGACTCTGCTTGCCCCTTACGGCCCGGATGGTGAGGGGGCATATATAAAAGATGGTGCCGCGATCCTCTACCGGCCCTTCCACACAACCAGAGAGTCCCGCCTGGAAACTCAACCCTGCCTCCTTAAATCCGGCGAGGTCCTCGTATGGGATGGGAGACTCGATAATCGCGCCGAATTCATCGCCCTGCCGCAGATAGGGCTATCGTGCGATTCCTCGGATGTTGCCGTCGTCGCGGCGGCTTACGAACGCTGGGGCATCGACGGCCTTGGGCGGCTGCTCGGAGATTGGGCCCTCACCATCTGGAATCCTCGCGATTGCTCGCTGATCTTGGCCAAGGACCCCCTTGGGATCCGGCATCTCTACTATTCGGCCGACCGGGACCACATCAACTGGTGCACAGTACTCGACCCGCTCGTACTTCTCGCTGGAAAGACCCTTGCGCTCGATGAAGAGTACATTGCCGGCTGGCTCGGCATGTTTCCAGCCACACATCTCACGCCTTATGCTGCAATCTCCGCTGTCCCGCCTTCCTGCATTGTCCGGTTGGAAAAGGGAAGAAAAACCACGACTAAATATTGGGACTTCGATCCCGCAAAGAGAATTCGCTACGTAAGCGATGCGGATTACGAAGAACACTTTCGCGTCGTCTTCCGGGACGCGGTTCGGCGTCGGCTCCGCTCCGATGCGCCCGTCCTCGCTGAATTGAGCGGAGGTATGGATTCCTCCTCGATCGTGTGCATGGCCGACAGGATCCTCTCTTGCGGCCTGGGGGAAACTCCGCGCCTCGATACCGTTTCCTACTACGACGATTCTGAACCGAACTGGAACGAACGGCCGTATCTTGCGAAAGTCGAAGAAAAGCGCGGACGCGCCGGGTGTCACATAAACGTGCAGTCGGAAGTGTTCTTCACGTCTGGAGGAGAGGCCCCTGGATTCCGACTGACGCCCGCCTCGCATAGAAAAACAACCAACGCACGGAAAACTCTCTCCCATTGGAGCAGAACGCAGGGACACCGCGTTCTTCTCTCCGGAATCGGCGGGGACGAGGTGACAGGTGGTGTTCCGTCCGCTGCCGCGGAACTGAGAGACCTGATCGCATCAGCCCGCTTCTGGGCCTTGGCACGGCAGTTGGGCCGCTGGGCTCTGGCCACCAGAAAGCCGATGATTGCCGTTCTCTGGCGTGCCACGCGAGCCTTCCTTCCTCCAACTTTGCCCGGCCTTCATTACCACGCGGCACGACCCGACTGGCTGCGCGCTGAGTTCGTCCGAAAACATCAGGCCGTCCTGATGGGGTATGCGGAAAGAACAAAGCTCTCCGGGCCCCGGCCGAGCTTCCAAGAGAACAAGGCCACTATTGCCGCTCTTCAAAGACAGCTCGCCTCCCGGGAAGTGACGCAGAATCCGCTATTCGACAAGTGCTACCCGTTTCTCGACCGCGACTTGCTCCAATTTCTCCTTGCCGTTCCGCCCGAGCAATTGGCCCGGCCGGGACAGCGCCGATCTTTGATGCACCGCTCGCTCGCCGACTTGATTCCCCATGAAATTCTCAATCGCAGGCGAAAAGCGTTCGTCGCTCGCTCGCCCATTACGGCCATCGCAAATGAATGGGAGCGGTTGTCACAGATCAGCAGCCAGATGCTGCTCGAATCTCGAGGAATCGTTGCTGGGCCGCGATTCGCCGAGGCGTTGTGCCATGCGAGGCGCGGTGAAGAAGTTCCGATCGCCTTGTTGCTGCGGACAATCGCCCTCGAAGACTGGTTGCGCTCATTTCCCGGAGAGGCTCGCGTAACCGCGGCCTCCAGGCAACCAGATGAGTTGACGACAACAATTCCGGTGCGCCACGCGCCACACAAAGGTTCCGGCAGCCCGCTGCAAAGAAAAATCTCGGAAAGAAAGGGGGTGAGCGATGATGAAATACTGCAAGCCTGAACTGACCGTTCGTGTGTCTGCGGTCCAAGCGATCCAGATGCATTTGAAGAACGACCCGATCAACGTCGAAACGGACAACGAACCGCAAACTCTAACTGCGTATGAAGCCGACGAGTAAGCATTGGCGGAGCGCCGGACTTCTCCGGCGCCCCGCCCCTGATTTCCCAAGAGTTCGCCCCACTCAGCCACCGCCCAAGCAACTCTTAAACCAGGCAATGATCCGATTACTCAGATCCAGTTGATTCACGGAGCTCCAGATGGTTGGAGCATGGTCCTCGCCAGGATACTTCGCGTATGCCACCTCCTTTCCGAGCCGTCGCAAGCCCACAAACACTTCATCCGCAAGAAACGGATGCACCCACCTATCGGCGCCGCCGTGAATCAACAGGACCGGCGTTTCAATCCTGTCCAGATAGAAGATGGGAGAATTCTCGATGTACCGGTCACGAAATTCCCAGGGCGTTCCGCCCATCAATTCCTGACCTTGCTCCCGCGAGGTTGCATACGAAGAGCCATCGGGATTCAATTGTCCATAGGCGCCGATCAGATCTCCGAATCCATCCCCGACAATCGCTGCGCGAAACCGCGTCGTGAGCACCAGAAGGCTTAGCACGCTGTACCCGCCATAACTGAATCCCATCAAACCCGTCCGCTCGGGATCGGCGATTCCCATTTCCACAACACGATCGACACCAGGCAACACGGTTTTCGCGAGGTCCACCATCGGAGTCCCCATTTGTTGCGGCGCGTCGGGCGCCAAGACCGCGTAGCCCCGAGTCGCAAGTAACTGAAGATTGAACGGCTGCCCCAGCCCCACAAATCCGAATTGATCGATGTCGTCGGACAAAAACTCTCCACCGTACACCCAGACAATGAGAGGGCATCGCATGCCATTCAAGTAATCGGGAGGCAACAACAGCGCGCCACTCAGCTCGGTTCCGTCTAGGCTTCGCCAGTGGATTAGCTGCGCCGCGCCCATCTTGTAACTCTCAATGCCGCGATTGAGGTGCGTCAGCTGCCTGAGTCTTCGGAACTCCGTGTCGCTGACCCATAAGTCGGCCGGGTGTTTGGCGTCCTGTGCTGAAAATACCAAAGCCCGGGCATCGGCAGAGGCGGCAACGAACTGTCTGTCGTAGCCGAACCAGTAACACTGCCTCCGTTCCAGGAGGACCTGTGATGAACCGCTTCCCAGATCAATGCTCCAGAAACCATCCTGCTTCGTTCCCGCGTCGTTGGTGAGAACGATCATGGACACGTTCTCGCCGCCTGCTGAAACAATTTTCCCTTTGGACGCCAGGATCTCGAGAATCCGTCGGCCGGGAATCGCGGCGAACTCATGTGCGCCGCCGCCGTCCATGCTTGCCGTCCAAACGGCGCCGTTGCGAAGAAAATAGATGCGTCGGCCGTCCTGACTGAAAACCGGCGGAAAAAAGGCGGAATCCAACTGCCGCCCCGCTTCAAGCGACGTAAGGGCCAGAAGATTGCTTCCATCGGAATCCACGCGATAGCAGTCTCCCGCTGGCGAAAGCGGGCCTCCCGTGGCAAAAACTAGACCGCTACTATCAGGAGACCAGGCAAAAGCCCTTCCGCGCACAGAGAGCCGGACGTCGCGGGCGGCGACCGACTTTGCCCCTCCCACGAGAATTATCACGGCAAGGTCAAATTGGATTTGTTGCGAACCCGGCCGCTCAAACCGAATCGGGGAACTAAACGCGATCCGCGTCCCGTCTGGCGAGAGTTCGAACCAATCGACGCGCTCCCCGGATGTGAGGGCCCGGAATTCGCCCGTATCCAGATTGAAGGAAGCAATGTCGCGGATTTTCTGGTCAAGGCTCCAGGGGTCTGAGACGGCTGCGATTCCTGTGTGGGGGCTCGATTCGTAGAAGACCACTGAACTCTTCTCTGGCCGGCCCTGTGATCTCTCGGACCCGGTTGATCGTGACTCTCTGCATTCGTCCGGCTGTGTCCCCGCGTTCGAATGCCGAACGGTTGTAAATATCTCTTTCCCATCCGGCGCCCACTCGATTTGCTCGGCGTCGATTGGGACATCTGAAATCTTCTTGAAAATATTCCGACCGCGCTCCCATACCCAAAGCTTGGCATGTCCGCTCCCATCCCTGTCCGACAGGAAGGCGAGGTCCCTCCCATCGGGAGACCATCGAGGCAGCCAGCTGTCCTCCTTGCGCTCCCCGAGTTCGACGCTCTGCCCGGTGGCCACCTCGCTGAGTTCTATACGCGACCCGAGCGCGTGCCAAGGAACGGCCGAGCAGCCATCGGTACCCGGATTCGATCCCGAAAGGTCTTCGTGCAGATTTTCTCTGACGGCGTACGCGACCCACATCCCATCCGGCGAAAAATCAGGGCGCGAGCCCTCACCAATCATCCGAACGTCCAGGAGCACTTTTGGCGGAATCGGATCCAAAGGCGTCGCCAACACGCACGGGCCACAAGCGCCAAAACAGAGGCCTGTGAGAAGAAGCTTCTCAATAAATCGCATTTTGCCCATCCTGGCTCCCGCGTACTAGCGCAAACGATTCATTCCGTCCAATCCCCCACCCGACGTCGCTTCTTGGACCTGTCGTTGCCGGATCTCGATCCCGCAACAGTTACACTCGGTCAAGGACCTTAAAACGTAAGGCGCAGGGACAATTGGAGTGAACGCGGCCCGCCTTCCTGGAACAAGGGGTTCAGGCCACCAAGCCCCTCATTCAGCGTCGACATGGACTGGAGGAATGTCGTGAAAGAAGAGGAGATGTAGTAACCGAGTGGATTCGTGAAATTCGGGTG